>OBLQ010000941.1_pt1 | contig 10956 bp, 9 predicted proteins | sample 1519881 | NCBI WGS metagenome assembly OBLQ01 (sample SAMN01911456, study PRJEB22533) | soil metagenome | biome: Soil | place: Malaysia | collected 2012-04-30 | depth DG_metagenome m | reverse complement strand
GGACCGGTGCTTGGTTTGATGGTGGCCAATGATTTTGAAGATGCCATGCGCCTGGCCAACGGTGTACAATTTGGGCTTTCCGCTTCCATCGTGTCGCGAGACCTGACCCGGGTGCACCAGTTCATCAATAGCATTGAGGCAGGGCTGATCACAATCAACCTGCCCACGGCGGGCGTGGAATATCAGCTTCCCTTTGGTGGCACCAAGGAATCCAGCTTCGGCATGCGCGAACAGGGCCCACTGGCGCTCGATTTCTATACGGAATCGCGTACGGTCTATTTGAAGTACACGCAATAAGAAGAATCTGAGACTTCACCAGGAGACTGCCATGAAGAAAACTCAACAATTTCTAGCCAAGCTCAAGTTGCCTTTTGAAGACAATCACGCGCTCAAGCCGACGTCCCTGAGGTTCAAGGATGGCGGTCAATACCGCTTCGAGATCCCCAGCGTAGAGGGTCCGCGGGTTTTTCGCGAAGTGCTGGACGCGGCCAAGAATTTGAACGTTCCGATCCACCGCGTGAGCCAGGGAAGCGGTGTCATGATGCTGACAAGGGCCGAAATTTCTGAAATGGCGCACGTCGGCCATGATCAGCGCATCGAGGTCTGCCTGTTCGTTGGCCCGCGCGCCACCTTCGAGACGGGCGCTCAGACCGCTTCAACCGCCGGTAAAGTGATCGGTCTTCAGCACCGCGGTGCTGATCAGCTGGTCTACGCCATTGAAGACGTTAAGCGCGCCTGCGATCTTGGCATACGGAGCATCCTTCCAGCCGACCTTGGACTGATCTGGGTGATCAATGAGATGAAGAAGAAGGGCGAACTCCCCAAAAACCTGGTCGTCAAGAGTTCAGTCACCCTACCCGCCGCCAATCCTGCGACGGCAAGGCTGTTTGAGCAGGCAGGCGTGTCCACCCTGAACATTCCCACCGACCTTGCGCCCGCGCAGATCGGCGCCATTCGCCAGGCGGTTAACATTCCCATCGACCTTTACATCGAAGTCCCCGACAACTTCGGAGGCTTCATCCGCTATTACGAGATGCCGCAGATCATCCAGGTGTCTGCTCCCAATTACTTCAAATTCGGCCTGCGGAATGCTCCGGACATTTATCCCTCCGGTGGACACATTGAAGACCTGGCAGCCAGAATGGGCCGCGAGCGTGTCCGTCGCGCGCGCATCGCGTTTGACATGCTGGAACAGTATGCTCCGCAGGTGAAGATGTCGCCGCTCGGTTCCAAAGACCTGGGCATCCCCGAGGTCTAGTTGGCGTGCCAGCCTTGGCGTGACTACTTCAGGTGAAGTTGTTTGCAATCGTGTCGCGTGTGGTTTCGCCCAGGCGCTTTTGTCTATCCATCGCTTTGTTAAGCATATGTCAAATGCGCTGCGCCCCCACCCATTCAGAAACCCTGCCTGGCTGAATCCCGTATATCATGATAGGGATAAACAAGCATGGAAAGGTTCCTTCCATTCCCGAAGCCCGTGTTGGCCGCGCTCGCGGCAGTGTTCGGCTTTGCAGTTGTACTTTATAGCGCGCTGTGGATGTACTCCATCCGCTGGCAGAGCGGGGTAGAACTGGGCTTTGATTTCGTTTATATCGGGGGGCAGCACGCTGAACGAGTCAGGAGTGTTGAGCCCGGAGGACCGGCGGAAAAAGCCGGGCTGAAACCCGGAGACCGCATCACAGCAATCAACGAACATCCAATCGAAGACCGACACATGATTTTTGATGTGTGGTCACGCCAGAAGCCCGGAAACGAAGTGAAACTCGCCGTCATTCGCGCGGGGGAAGCCTCTCCATTGGTTATTACTCCCACCTTCCGTGCACGCCGGTCAGCGTCCAAGGAGGCCGGCCTGACGGAAAGGTTGGGGGAGGAAATTCTTCAGACTTATCCTCTGGTCTTCCTGATTGTCGGTCTGCCGGTCTTATTTCTGCGATTAGAAGACCGCAACGCCTGGCTCCTCGCCTTCATGTTCGCCTGCTTTGCCGCGGCACCACCATTTCCAAACATGTTCGCGGGTCTCGACCCGCCACTTCGCTCTTTTGCCACGGCTTACCGGGCTATTTTCAGTACATTGCTGGGGGCACTTTTCTACTGCTTCTTCACCTTGTTCCCTGCACGGTCATTACTGGACCGCCGGTTTCCATGGCTGAAGTGGTTGGGCGTGGTCATCGCGGTCACATTCGCTTTGCCGGGGTTGCAGATTGGAACCTCTCATGCCCCCGCTATGATAGAAGCGTTCATCGGAAGACACGCTTCTCACATCATCCGCCTCTCTTACAACTATGGCTTTACCGCACTGGGGTTGGTCGCATTAGTAGGAAACGCGTTCACCGCGCCGACTCTGGATGCACGGCGAAAGATCCGCGTTATTCTCTGGGGCACGCTCGTAGGAGTGCTCCCCATCTCGTGCCTGGCTGCTCTAGGTGATTTCTTTCGGATACATCCCCCGCTTCCGGTGGGCGTAACGTTGGTTTTGCTGCTGTTTCTTTTCCCCCTTTCCTTCGCCTACGCGGTCCTCCGGCACCGTGTCCTTGAGGTCCCGGTCTTGCTGCGCCGCGGCGCGCGTTACATGCTTGTCCTTCGCGGCTTTACGATATTGTTGGCCATGGCCAGCATTGGAGTTACCGTGGCTTTTGCGCTTTTCCTCGCCCCTTACCTGGAGCTTCTCGCCGGCGGGGGTGTTCCGGGCGGTATCGCGTTGGGAGCAGGTTTCGGAACCGTCCTGCTGTGGGCGGGAATGGCCGTCCATAAGCGCGTGGGGGAAAGGATTGATCGCGCTTTTTTCCGAAACTCATATGACGCCCGAATAGTTCTGGAGAACCTGGTCGAAATTTCCCGAACCGCAACCGACAGGGAAAAATTAGCAGACTTATTACTACAGCACTTGGAACAGGCGTTGAGACCAAGCTCGCTTGTGGTTTACCTGGAGACGGCTGTCAACCAACTTTCCCCCATGCGTGGGGATGTTCCGCCGGATCTCTCAGTCCTTACGCCCGCTAACCCCCTCATGCAGGAATTGATCCGGCGCGGTCGACCGTGGGAAGTAATGAACGGGGATGAGGGAAGGCTGCCCCAACCGTTCTTGCTGGCCCCACTCAAGCCTGATTGCCTGGTGCCCGTGCTTGGACGCGACGTCCGCCTGGTCGGCCTGCTGGTGCTCGGTTCAAGGCTGTCGGAGGAGCCATATTCCCGCGAAGACAAGCGGCTTCTTGCGTCCGTGGCAACCCAGGCTGGCATCGCGATGGAAAGCATTCGTCTGGGCGAGGAGATTGCCGAGCGCATTGAGGCGGAGCGCCGGGCTGCCCAAGAAATGGAATTTGCGCGTCAGGTTCAATCACGGCTGTTCCCGCAAAAATTTCCCCTTCTCCGCACTCTAGAATACGCCGGAGGCTGCGCTCCGGCTCGCGAAGTAGGTGGCGACTATTACGACTTTTTGGAGCTGCGGCCCGGCCGCGTTGCACTGGTGCTGGCAGATATTGCGGGCAAGGGGGTATCGGGCGCGTTGCTGATGGCTAACCTGCAGGCTAATCTGCGCAGCCAGTACGCCTTGGCGCTCAACGATATCCGGCAACTTCTTGGTTCCGTCAACCGGCTCTTCTACGAAAACACCAGCGACAGCAGCTATGCCACTCTCTTTTTTGCGGACTACGACGACTCAACACGCTCCCTTCGCTATGTGAATTGTGGACACATGCCTCCACTCTTGCTGCGAGGGTGCGAAACTTCCACCGGCGATCCTGCGCCGCCCTTGACTGTCGAACGTCTGGACTCCACTTCAACGGTTCTTGGCCTTTTTGACGCCTGGGAGTGCAACGTCGCGGAGATCACGCTCAGCGCTGGAGATACATTACTGCTTTACACCGACGGGGTTACAGAAGCGGCCAGTCCCTCCGGCGAAGAGTTTGGTGAATCGCGGCTTGTTGAAATCCTTTGCGCTAACCGTGGCCTTGCCGCACAGCCGCTGCTCGATTCTGTCATCCATGCTGTGCAGCAGTTCAGCGGTGAGGAACAGGCCGATGACATTACGCTGGTCGTGGCGCGTTGCCGGTTATGACCGATGCCCTTACGCGTCAGGAGCACCTGTAATATTCCCACCCAATCGCTTCCCTGCGCCCTCCCTTCTTAAGTGTGGTAAACTTCACTCATGAAGTGCCTGCTCGCCATTGCGGTGTTTCTGTCGGGTGCTTTGTTCCCTCTCGCTTTGAGCGGCCAGTCCGTAATGTTAACGCCGGGTTCATCTTCTCCCGGTTCGTGGGTGCGGCCCCAACCGTTCCCTGACGGGCCATCCGGGTTTCGCCAGTTCGGTGGGTCCCGTGCGGTGATCTTTCCGCCGTTCTTTGGATATCCGACAAACTTTCCCTTCACTTATTTCTACCCTAGCCTGTGGCCACCGCTCGACGTTCAGTATCAGCAGGCATCTCTGATCGCGCACGGAGACGTTGCGGCGGAGGTCGCTTCGCAGGAGAAAGAGTATCTCTCCGGCCAGGTGCAGGCTCTGACGGACGAATTACGTTCTCTTCGCGAGCAACAAACATTGCGGCAATACGCGCAGGAATCCGCTCCCCCGCCTCGCGCCATGTTACCCAGGCAGTCTCTTCCCGGGGTGGAACCCCGCACTCAGCAGGCATTCCCTGTCACCGTATTCATCTACCGGGACGGGCACGAAATGGAAGTGCGCGACTACGCCATCTTTGGAGAGGCCTTGTGGGTTTTCAACGGCCAGACAGCCCGCAAGTTTCCCCTTGCCGATTTCAACATCGCCGCCAGCCGGCAAGTCAACGAAGAACACGGGGTTGAATTCCCGCTATCTGACCCGCACCAGCAATAATCTGCCGCCGCCGATTCCTGGACCCCATGCCATCCCCTAACCAACAATCCGCGCTTGCGTTCCTGGCCGGATAACATCATAATCTGGCCTTTCCGGATTGATTTGCCGCTCACAGCCAAAGGAGGATTCACATGTCATCCGAAGAGCTTCACTTGGATCACGACCTTCTATCCAAACCGACACGCCGAAAGTTCCTTAAAAGCGCTGCGGCTTTAGCCATGGCAGGACCGGCCGTTGCGTGCGGTCCCCAAACCGGGGTAAAAGAAGGCGAGCAGGCAAACCCCTCAGGTAAACCACGACTGGTCTGCGTAGGAACTTACAGTTCGCCTGCCGGGCCGGAGGGAAGCCGCGGCCGTGGCCAGGGCGTATATCTTTTTGAAATGGACCCTGCAACCGGCGCACTCACACAGCGCGAACTGCTTGAGAATCCCAGGAATCCCTCCTGGCTTGCTCTCAGCCCTGACAAAAAGTACTTATATTCCGGTGACGAAATCCACCAGTTCGAGGGCAAGCCCTCCGGCGCGGTCAGTTCTTATTCGGTTGACACTTCCACTGGTCACCTTGCGCTGCTCAACACCGTCAGTTCCGAAGGCGATGGCCCGGCGCACATTAGCGTCCACCCCTCCGGCCGTTATGTCTTTGTCGCCAATTACGCCGGCGGGACGATTGCCGTACTGCCCATCCTTTCCAATGGGAAGCTCGGGCCCGCCACGGACGTTCACCAGGACAAGGGTCCCCTCGGTCCCATTCACGCCACCAGCGCACCGCCTGGAAGCTTTGCCATTAGCGGACACGATGCACCGCATGCGCACATGATTGAGTCTGATTCCAGCGGCAAACGTGTTTTCTCTACTGACCTGGGTTTGGACAAGATTCTGATCTGGAATTTTGACGTCGAAAAGGGCAAATTGGCACCTAACGACCCTCCATCGGCTTCAGTGCCGCCGGGCGACGGGCCGCGGCATTTTGTGTTCCATCCCAATGGCCGGTGGTTTTACTGCATTCAGGAGGAAGGCTCGGCGGTCGTGGTGTACGACTACGAAGCTTCCAAAGGCAGTTTGACCCAGAACCAGGTCATCTCGACGTTGCCTAAGGGCTTTGTTGGCACCAACTACACCTCAGAAATTCGCATTTCGCCAGATGCAAAGTTTGTTTACGGAGCTAACCGACTGCATGATAGCATCGTTTGGTTCAAGGTCGGAGAGGACGGCAAATTGACTTATGGTGGCGAGGAATGGACCCGCGGCGACTACCCGCGAAGCTTCACCATCGATCCTGCAGGCGATTTCCTTTACTGCTGCAACCAACGGGCCGACGCCATCACCGCATTCCGGGTGGACAAACAGACCGGCGCTCTCACCTTTACCGACCAGTACACGCCCGTTGGGACCCCCGCCAACGTGGTGTTCCTGACATAAAGATCATAGCTCGTTTGCAGGTTGCAGGGTCGGCACTCCGGCCCTGCGCATGGATTCCTTCGCTAAGTATTCCTGCACTTGCGCGGCATCGGAACCGTGGCGCAACATCTGTACATTACTCTTATGCGCTATTTCTTTTCCAACATTGGCTTCACTTGAGCGTACCCTCCCAATCGCGGGTCGATTTCTTCAACTGAACGTTCAAAATCCTGATACCAACTGGAGGTCTCCAATGAAGCTGGGCCGTATTGTTCTGTGTGTACTAGTAGTAAGTGCCGTATCATGGGGAAACCGTCAGGTAGGCACGAAAGGCAGTGAGGGTCTCATCCTATCGCGCGAGTTCGATTTCACCTACAGTGTCAGACTGCCGAATTTGCCCCAAAACAGCCGATCATTGCGCATCTGGATTCCAGTCGCGTCAACTACCCAACACCAGACCGTCAAGCTGCTCAAAATGTCCGGGGCGCTCCCCACGTCTCACCCATGAATCCGAATACGGTGACCAGATGGCATATGCAAAAATTCACCATCCGAGTTTCCGAACAATGAACTTTACACTCACATACAATATCAAGCGCAAGGAGAATTCCGTCGGGTCTTTTCGCCAGCTTATGCAGGAGAACCTCACCCCCATGCAGATATCTCTCAACCTTCTTCGGTTTATTCAGCCGGACCGCCTGGTCCCCCTCAACGGAGAAATCACGAAGGTTGCAGACAAGGCGACCGTGGGCCGCCACGTCGAAATCGCCAAGGCGCATGCCATCTACGATTATGTCTTTCACCATATGCACTTTGACAAGTCCGGCACTGGCTGGGGCCACGGAGACGCGGTGTGGGCCTGCGACGCCAAACACGGCAACTGCACAGACTTTCATTGGCTTTTCATCGGCATGATGCGCGCTGAGCACATACCCGCGCGCTTTCTGATTGGATTTCCCCTCCCGCCCGGAGAGCGTCAGGGAGACCTCCCCGGCTACCATTGCTGGGCGGAGTTTTACTTGGCGGGCAAAGGATGGGTTCCCGTGGACATTTCCGAGGCTTGGCTCGAACCCTCAAAATATGGATTCTCTTTCGGCACCGTAGACTCGAACCGCGTCCGCTTTTCCGTGGGCCGGGACATCACCCTGGCGCCGAAACAGTCCGGGCCTCCTGTCAATTACTTCGTCTACCCTTACGTGGAATTGAACGGTAAACCCTATACGGGATTCCAGAACCATTTCTCGTTTGGCGATGTGTCGCCCTGATCAACCGCAAAGGAAAGATGAGATCACAACAGACTAAGGCGGTCCCCTAACCAGCCGTCCCGATAAAGTCTTTCTGCCTCCCCCTCCCTATTTCATCTTCTTGCCGGGCCGGAAGAGTTGTACGAACACTCCACCCATTCCGATCATTATGGCGCCCCACCACACCGGCGGGTGAAGGTTGGCCAGTTCGGTGGCTGGAGGGTGGGACCACTCGGCCAGTCCGGTGAGAAAAATCAGGATGCCATATAAGAAAAGCAGAACCCCTACAAAGAACCAGACTGGGATCATGTGACGTTCTTCGCTCATGTTGTTACTCCCCAGCTATGACTTCGAATTTGATTTCGCCTTATTTGCATTGTTTATTTTCAACCGCTACCGGAAGATCCACTGCAAGACCAGAAACACGCCGAAACAGATTCCCGCCCAGAAAATCGGCCGCTTGACGAGCGGCAGGTGGCCTTCGCTGGGAATTTCGGTGAGCCCCATGACCAGGCCCTGCAATTCGGCCACGGGCCGTGGTTTTGTCACCACCGTCACCAGCACAGACACGGTTACGACAGCAATAAAGGCCCAAAGCGCCTGCCACATCTGTTGCGCCAGCGGCTTGGCGCCGGCATAGAAGCAAAACCAGGCGACCCGCTCCGGATGGCCACGCATCAACGCGAAAATGCTAATTGCGGTGGTGATGCCCGCCAGCAGGCCCCAAAACCCCGCTTTCTTCGTGGCGCGCTTCCACAGCATTCCGATGATGACAGTGCCAAACAGTGGTGCGATGAAGAAACTGAACAGGGCCTGCACGTAATCCATCAGGCTTCCAAATTGGGTCACAATATAAGCAGCCCCGATACTGACGAGCAGCCCGATAATCGTGCACCAGCGCCCCATCGCGACGTAGTGCCGATCGCTCGCATCCTTCCTGATGAAAGGCCGGTAGAGATCGTAAGTCCACACAGTGGCGAAGGCGCTGACGTTCCCTGCCATGCCGGACATGAAGCCTGCGATCAGCGCAGTGATACCCAGTCCGAGCAGACCCGGACCCAGGTAGCGGGCCATCATCAAGGGCAGGACCTGGTCGTAGGTGTGTTGTCCGGCGGTTGCCAGGTTGGCAGGATAAAGGTGGTAAGGGAGAACCGCCAAGCCCAGCAAACCGGGCAGGATGACGATGAACGGAACGGCCATCTTAAAGAACGCGCCGATGATGGGCGCGGTCTTCGCCGAGCGAATATCTTTGGCCGCAATGACGCGCTGTACCACCAGGAAATCCGTCGTCCAGTAGCCCATCGAGAGCACAGCCCCGAGGCCGAAAACGATGGCAACCCACTGCACCCCCATAGGGTTCTGTGAAGGGTGAAGCATTGGTCCCCACATGTGCGTGAAATCCCTTCCCGGGAAATTATGTTGGATGCGCGCAACCATACCTGACCAACCGCCGGCTTCCACCAATCCCAGGATGGGAATCAGCAGCGCGCCCAGCCAGATCAGGAAGAATTGGATCACCTCATTGAAGATGGCGGAAAAAAGCCCACCCAGCGCGACGTAGATGCCCACTGTCAGCGACGAGACCCAGATGCTGAAATGAATGTTCCAGCCCAGGATCACCTGCATCACCACTGCCATCGCGTAGATATTGACGCCCGACATCAGAATGGTCATTACGGCAAAAGTGATGGCGCTGAGCCCGCTGGTGGCGTTGCCGTAACGCAACTCAAGATATCCCGGCACGGAATGCGTTTTGCAGATGTAATAAAAAGGCATCATGATGAGCGCGAGAAACAGCATAGCGGGAATCGCGCCCACCCAATACCAGTGCGCCGCCAGGATGCCGTACTGGTAGGCATTGCCTGCCCAGCCCAGCAGTTCGAGTGATCCGAGATTTGCCGAAATAAACGCGAGCCCTGCGACCCACGACGACATTCCGCGGCCGGCGACAAAAAAGTCCTCCCCGCGCGTGGCGTACCTCTTGAGATAGAAGCCGATCGCCAGCACCGCGGCAAAGTAAATTACGATGATGGCCAAGTCGACCGGCCTGAGGCTCATGATCTTGCTTTCCGCGGCCACAGGGGCGGCCAGGAATGCATAAACTAGAACGCCGACGTAAATCATCTGTCACCCTTAACTTGAAGGTTTATGAAGCTTGTGGCCTGCCATAAGTGTTGCCCACCGCCCCATGCGCCAAACTTTTGCAAACTCGGCCCCCCGTCCTGCATGTTGTCCCTTGGAGCCCAGAGAGTCTCGGCCGAATCCCCCAAAATTGGAAAAAGCAAGATGTCACGTTCCGGCCCGATGTTCAAGAGGAAAGTGCAATCGCTTGCATCTTTATCCTGCAGCCCCAAATGCCCTCGCCGTCCCCAAACCGCGTTTACAATTTCTCTTTGCTTCCGGCAAGAGTGTTCTATATTATCAGGCGGGGAAACCGCCGCGCCGTAGATCTGCAGGCCACCGCCAGGTATTGGCGGGCCTCGTGCCCGCGGCAGTTCTGCCCATGAAACCAAGTTCAAATTCGGGGAGAGTTCCAATGAATCGTCGTGCCTTTCATCGAATTCTTGCAGGGGCAGGCCTGAGCAGCTTGGGCGCACCTTCGGTATTGCCGGCCACGCCAGCAGGTCCGCCAAGCTCGGCTGCGGCCGTCGCAGCCCCATACAAGATCTCCATCATGTTGTGGACGGTTTTTCGAAACCTACCGTTCGAGCAGAGGTTGGAAAAGGTCTCCGAAGCCGGCTATCACGCCGTGGAACTGGTCCGTGAATTTAAGGGCTGGAGCGACGCCGACTACGGCCAGATGAATCGCAAAAAGCATCAGCTGGGTATCACTTTCGACACAACGGCCGGGATGAGTCACGGTGTCGGAGATCCGGAACAGCGCGAGGCCATGCTCAAAGATCTTGAGGGTATGCTTACGGTTTGCGACAAGCTGGAATGCCCCCGCCTGATCATCATGTCGGGCAACGTTGTGCCAGGGATGACCCGTGCTGACCAGCACCAGAGCTGCATTGAGGGACTGAAACGCGCGGCAGAGATGGTAGAGGGCAGGAACATTACACTTCTGGTGGAGAACATTGATCCTGAAGAAAATCCCAAGTACTTTCTGACTTCGGTGGCTGAAGGGTTGGAGATCATCCGGGCCGTCAATCACCCGCAGGTGAAATTCCTCTACGACTTTTATCACGAGCAGATTTCCGAGGGAAACCTCATCGAGAAGATGGAGAAGAACATCGACCTGATAGGTCTTTTCCACATCGCTGACGTTCCGCACCGCCACCAGCCCGGTACTGGCGAAATCAATTACACCAACATCTATAAGAAGATGTCGGAGTTGAACTACGATGGTTACGTTGCCATGGAATTTATGCCCGTTGGCGACCCCATACAGATACTCCGCGCAGCACGCGCAGAGGCAGAGCACGTCGTATCAACCTAGCCTGTAAGACTCGGAAGCAAGCGCGGAGACTTCCCCAGAGCGAGGTTTCCG
>OBLQ010000939.1_pt1 | contig 10975 bp, 6 predicted proteins | sample 1519881 | NCBI WGS metagenome assembly OBLQ01 (sample SAMN01911456, study PRJEB22533) | soil metagenome | biome: Soil | place: Malaysia | collected 2012-04-30 | depth DG_metagenome m | reverse complement strand
GGCGGGCGGAGGTTAAATCGAGGCGGCTAATTTTTGCGCGCGCAGCGGAACTGCGCACAAAAGAGACGTAAGCGGCATCGGGCAGCCACACATCATCCGCGTAGCAGCCTGCCCCTCGGACGAGACGAGCAGCTCCTTTGCGCTCAAAGGGCACGGTTTCTTTCCGCGCTTGTTTACTCTCTCCCGCCATCCCAGCCTCCACACCGGAGCTCTATAGATAAAACAAGCGAGCCGTTCGATTTTGATTTGGCTGCACCAGGCCGCCTAAACGTACAATTCAGGTCCGGTTGGTTTGCGTGCTATGGGGCCCTCGTTATTTTCCTTTGTACACCTTATCGAAAAATCCCTCATCGTCGAGGTTTTTGAGCCAACTGGTATCGATAATGTCCTCCGCTTTGATGGCCGCCGCTTTGGGATTTTGCTCCGCAACGTACTTGAGCACGGTCTTCGTTCCTTGCAGCGTCGGGTAGGGTTTTCGATCGAGCTCCTCTTGCGCTTCGATGTAAAAATCTTCGGCTGCCTCGGCGTTGGGTAGGCGCAGATTTCTGGCGATGATTTCTTTTACGCTCTGCTTGTTTTCCTTGTTAAAGATATACCCATAAGCTTCGACTATGGCCCTGGTAAAACTGTCGAACAGCTTTGGGTTGGCGGTCATGTATTCAGTGCGCGCCGCGAGCACGGTGTTCTGATAAGGGATCTTCGCCCGGTTGAGATTCAGAAGCTCGGTATATCCTTTACTAATCATTGTTTTGGTGGCGAGCCGTTGAAGCATCGCTCCGTCCAGCCCCTTTTGTTCAAGCGCGGCCATCCGTTCCGGATCCAAGCCGGTTTGCATTATGATGATTTTGTCTCGCTTGGGGTCGAGTCCCAAATAGTCCAGCGCAATCAATGCCGAGATGTGAGACGAGCCTCCGAAGCGCGCCGTCCCGATCCGTTTGTTCTTTAATTCGGCCGGCTTTTTAATGCTGGGTTGGGTGACCAGCGAAAAGGGCGAAGTATTGCTGAGACCCAAAAACATGTCGATCTTTTCGCCCGCAGCGATTAAACTGACCAGGGCGGCGGGCGCATTGGCGGCGATCTGGATCTCGCCGGCTGCCAACATCTGGCTTACCAGTGAACCGCCCATGACAAATATCGTCTGCACGTCGAGCCCGTACTTGTCAAAAATTTGCTTATCTTTGGCCACCCACAACGGCGTGTTGTGGGGAGTCGCCGTGGAAACGGCGACTCTAAGCCGTTGAAGCTTTGAGGATTGCGCGGAAGCAACTGTAGCCACCACAAGCGCCAGATTCAAAGCCAAAAATCCCAGTAGCATCTTTCTCATGATCATCGTTGGACCTCCCGTTGTTCTGCGGCATCGTCAGTATCCAAGAACCAAGCATACGACGCATGCTTTTACGCATAGCATATTTGCGTGGTAGTCGCGAGGTGGGGGAGGGGAAGCTGCAGGTCGAAAACTGGAAAATCAGCCGTTTGGCGGTCAGAGATTAGCGGAACGCTCGAAGCAAACCGCAGGAATCAGGAGTCGAGATCAGCAAAACACTCAGGACTCGTTACTCAGCACTCAGCACTCAGCACTAACACATCAGCGTTAGCCGCTTCAGTCCTTCACAGAAATACCGAATTTGGCGAGCCGTTGTTTCCACAAAGCGCGTCGCTCATAAGCTTGCCAGACGGCGATCTCATGCTTAGCCAGCTCGGTCCGCTTGTCCTTGAGCTCAGTCTCCAATCGGTCGATTTTCCCATCATGGGTTTTGAGCAAATCCTCTTTTTCGCGCAATGAACTTTCCAGAGCCAGGATTTTCTTGGCGTTTTCTTCTAACTTTTTGCTCATGACGGCGTCGGGCGCTGGTTCCTGCGGCGCCTGCGTGGTTTGCGCCGCTGCCTCGCTCGTTTTGGTCATTTGCGCGTTGAGCGCCTGAACTTCGGATCTGAGCGCTTCCAACTCTCCGTCACGGTTCTTCAGTAAGTTATCGCGCTCGCTTATTGCCTTTTTTCCTGCGTCGGTGATTTTGGCCAACCGGTCTTCCAGTTCCTTTACGGCCAAGTCTTTTGCCTGCAAAGTCTTCGTCACTTGTTTCAGTTCCTGGCTGAGCAGATCTTCTCTCTGCTTGCTGGATGAGTGGGCGTTGGTGAGTTGGCTCCCCAGAGACTCCATTTCAGCATTGCGTTGCGTTAAAAGAGCGTCTTGCTCAGCTATCCGGTTTTCTAACTCCCGCGCCCTTGCGGTCAACTTCGCTTGCGCTTCTTTCCAGCTAGCATCTTTCGACTGCAGCACTTCGGTCCGGTTCTTAAGCTCTTGTTGCAGCAGGGTTTCGACGCGCTCTTTTGCCGATGCCATGTCCGCCGTTCGCGCCGTCAGGACACTCATTTCAGACTTGATCCCTTCCAGCTTCGTGTCGCGGCTCTGCAACAGCTGCTGTTTTTCCCTCAACTGGCGATTCAGCGATTCGATTTTTGCGACTGAGTTCTGTTCCAGCTCCTTCATGGCAGCATCCTTGGCTGCCAATGCCTGCTTTTCTTTCCGTAGCTCTTCGGTTAGGGAGCTTTCGGCATGGTTCCTGGTAGCTCCCGCACTGGTGAGCTGGGCTTTCAAAGCAGCCAGCTCTTGCTCGCGCTTTTTCCCGAGCATCTCTTGATCGGCGAGTCGAGCTTCGAGGGACTGGATAGTTGTTCCGGATCGCTCCTGAAGCTCTTTGAACGCGCTATCTTTCGCTTGCAGCAGCGCGGCTTTCTGTTGCAGCTCTTGTTGCAGCAAAGTGTCCGCGTGCTCTTTAGCAGCCGCGATATTTGCCAGTCGCGCCGTCAGGATGCTCATTTCAGACTTGACCCCTTCCAGCTCCGTGTCGCGGCTCTGCAACAACTGCTGATGGTCATCGGCCTGGGCTTCCAGCGCGCGGACCTGGGCAGTCAACTCCCGCTCAAGCACCTTCATGGCGGCGCTTTTTGCCGCCAGCGCTTGCTTCTCTTTGTTTAGCTCCTCCCCGCGTAAACGTTGCGCTTCGTCCCTGGCGGCTTGCGCCCTGCGGAGCTGCGCTCGGAGCGCGTCCAGCTCGTTAGTATGCTCCTGGCGCAATTTTTCACTCGATCTAAGCCGGCTCTCTAAGTCAACGATCCTTTCAGTGAAACGTTTTTCCAGTCCGGCGATCTCGGATTCTTTACTCCTCAAGAGTTGCGTCGTTTTCCTGAGGTCTTCCCTTAGTGCCTTCTGATCGGGAGCGCCGAGTGAAGCTTTTTGGGGCAGTGTCTCCGACGCGGCAGGTTGCCGAGACTGCAGCGCCTTAAGCTCTGCCTCCTGTCGTTTCAGAATCCTCTGGCTTTCATTTAACTGGTCTTCCAATGCAAGAACTCGGCTCGCGCTCTCTTCCAGCTCTTTACGCGCCATTTCTCTGGCCGCGCGCGCATTCCTTTCCTTCCAGAGGGCGTCCTGCAGCAATGTGTCCGATTCCGCCTTGGCGACTTCGGTTTCGACCAGGCGATCCTTGAACGCCCGTAACTCGGCATTGCTGGCCGACTTGAGGGCCATACCCACCATGATGAAGGCGACCAAAGTCAGCGCGCCGTACCCGATGAGCGTCGCGGTGCCGTTCTCTGAACTCGCATCGGCAAGCCAGGTCACGGCTTTCCCAAGATTGCGTATGGGGTGGTGAGACATGAACCAGCGAAAACGCACTAGCGCCGTGTCATCATCGCGAGTCTGTATATAGATGGTGGCGCCCACGGCCACCGTGGCGGCTAGCAGTACTAACATCAGCTTTTCACGTGTGCGCATACAAAACTACCCGACGTACGCTAGGATTCGTTTACGAGATCTGTATTGTACGACGCAATTCAAAGATTGCCAAAGAATATTATAATGACTCGCCCCATGATCTCGTATCGAGCACGCCGGATTAACAAAAGGTTCCCAAAAAAGGCATTTCTGTCTGCAAATGTGCCTGACATTAGGCAAGCTTGGTTCCCAAGGGTTTGGGTTAGGACCGACGGTCGCGCCGGTCGACGCGCCCGACCGGCCACAAGCCCAATTCCTCCCTGTAGGCGCGCTCAAGTGGTGAAATCGCCGGAGCGAATTCGGCTCAGCCCGGGACTGGTCCGCCTGCGGCGGAAATGGGTCTCTACCTTGTAGCGTAGGGCATGGAGCCTTCCAAAAATATTTGTTGACTCGCTCTGAGCGCTTTGCGCTCTGCCCTTTGCTTTTCGAGCTCGCTGCTTGATCGGTGCAGTGCCATTGTTTTTGCTCGAGCGGTCAGGTTAGGCTAATTCGATGATGTGCTCAGTTGTGTTGACACGATTAAACAGGATCGGATAGTCTTTATAGCGAACGAAGGCGCGTACGATAACTGCTTTTAACTCTCAACGGGAAAGTTTCCGAGCGATGAAGTATAATGCATGGTTTCAGTGTATTAACGGCTGTTCGGGCCAGTTCAGCCTTCTCGAAGTCATCTATCGCTGCCCGTCATGCGGCGATCTCCTCGAAGTTCGTCACGACATGGAGGCGCTTAAAACAAGGGCGCCGGCCGGATGGATAAAACTGTTCGATGATCGTTGTCGCCAGACTGCCTACCCCTACGGATCCGGCGTGTGGGCTAAGAAGGAGTGGGTAGTTCCCTTCATCGACAACGAAAATATCGTTTCGACCTTTGAGGGCAATACCAATCTTTTCTGGGCCGATCGCTACGGTAAGCAGCTCCACCTCGAAGATCTGTGGGTGAAACAATGCGGCAACTCACACACCGGCTCTTTTAAGGATCTGGGCATGACCGTGCTCGTGTCGGTAGTCAAACAAATGATGGCCGATGGCCAGCCCATCGAAGCGGTCGCCTGCGCCTCGACCGGCGACACTTCGGCGGCGCTCGCCGCCTATGGCGCTGCCGCCGGAATTCCAACCGTGGTTTTTCTCCCGCGCGACAAGGTGTCGCCGGCGCAGCTGGTCCAGCCGCTGGCTAACGGCGCATTGGTTCTTTCCCTGGATACCGACTTCGACGGCTGTATGGCTGCGGTCAAAGAGATCACCAAACAAAAGCATATCTATCTGGCGAATTCGATGAACAGCCTGCGGATCGAAGGGCAAAAGACCGTCGGCATTGAAATTGTGCAGCAGTTTGAATGGGAGGTGCCGGACTGGATCGTCCTACCCGGGGGCAACCTCGGCAACGTGAGCGCGCTCGGGAACGGCTTTTTGATGATGCGTGAGCTCGGGCTGATCTCCAAGCTGCCGCGCATATGTGTCGCGCAAGCTGAGAACGCCAACCCGTTTTACCGCTCCTACGTGAAACACTTCGAGCAATTTGAGCCTGTAACCGCACAGAAGACGCTTGCGAGCGCCATTCAAATCGGCAACCCCGTCAGCATCCGAAAGGCGATCGCTACGCTACAACGTTTCGATGGCGTGGTCGAGCAAGCATCGGAGTCAGAGCTGGCCGAAGAAACCGCTCGCGCCGACCGCACAGGAATGTTTAATTGTCCGCACACCGGCGTTGCGCTTGCGGCGCTGCGCAAGCTCGTCAAGCGCAAAATCATCCACTCGCACGAACGGGTCGTCGTCATTTCGACTGCCAACGGCCTCAAATTCGCCGACCAGAAAATCGCTTATCACTCGGGTACCCTTTCCGGTATACAGCCGAGCCAGCAGAATCGCCCCGTCGAGGTAAGCGCCGATCTCAAGCATATCTCGGATGCGATCTCGCATTACGTCGAACGCATGCGTCTCCTTGAACCGTAATGGCTGCCGGTGAGAGGAAAGAAGGCGATCTAAGTTCGGCCACGCCGACCCCAACAGCGGGGACCGCTGGGTCCACGGTGCCGGACAAGTTCGCCAGGGGTATCAGCACGCTCGCCGTTCATGGCGGTGAGCCGCGGCCGAAGCTCGGCAACGCGCTGGCGACGCCGATCTTGCAGACGGCAACGTATACGTTTGCCGGCACTGCAGAGTTATGTGATCATTTCGAGCGGCGCATCGAGCGTGAAGAATACGGGCGCTATGGCAATCCGACGCAGCGCATCGCGGAACAAAAACTGGCGGCGCTTGACGGCGCCGAGGATTGCTTGCTTTTCGGCAGCGGCATGGCGGCGATTACCACCACACTGTTCGCTATGCTATCGCATGGATCTCATGTCGTCGTGACGGATGACTCCTACCGCCGCACCCGGCAGTTCCTCACCCAGGTGCTACACCGTTACGGCATCGAAGTTTCCGTGGCGCCGGCGGGCGATTATGAGGCGATCGAAGAGGCGCTCCGCCCAACCACTCGGGTGCTGATCAGCGAATCGCCGACCAACCCCTATAATTGCATCGTTGACCTCGAGCGCTTCGCCGACATCGGCCGGCGCCATCGCATAAAAACCATTATCGACGCGACTTTCGCGACGCCGTTCAACCAGCGGCCGCTCGCATTTGGCATCGACATCGTGCTCCACTCGGCCACCAAATATCTCGCGGGTCACAACGATCTGCTGGCGGGAGCGGTCCTTGGCTCGACCGAAATCGTCGACGGCATACGCTCGCTGCAAGCCGTCACCGGCGCGATCGTAGACCCGTTTGCCGCCTATCTGCTCGTCCGCGGGCTGAAGACCTTCGCATTGCGCGCGGCGCGGCAGAACGCCAACGCGCAGGCGCTTGCCGAGTTTCTCGCGGCGCACCCGCGGGTCAACGCCGTCCACTACGCGGGGCTTCCCACTCACCCGCAACACGCCATTGCGCGCCGCCAGATGCGCGGATTCGGCGGTGTGGTATCCTTTGAGATCGCCGGTGACTTGGCGGCGACGTCGCGAGTCGTCGACACCTGCCGGATTCCCCAGATCGCGCCCTCGTTAGGGGGCGTCGAGAGCCTGATCGAGCAACCGGCGCTCATGAGCTTTTACGAGCTTACGACCGAAGAGCGCCTTCAAGTCGGCATCAAGGATAATCTGATCCGCTATTCTGTCGGGATCGAGGACGCAGAGGATTTGATCGCCGACCTCGCCGCCGCGCTCGAATACGCCTAGCCCCGGCGGCGGCGATTCCGCGTGCCCGTCCTGGCATCACAGCATCTCCGTCGCAGCTCCAGGCTTCAGCCCGCCCCGTGTGGAGCGTGCCGCTAGAACCAGGAAAAGAGCGAGCTAAAATTTGTCTTTCTTTAACGACTTGAGCGATGAAGGGCGGTTGCGCAGCGCGTCGTCCTTGGTGACTCGGTCGAAAACATGAATGCCGCGATTGTGCAGCAATGTAGGTTGTGAGATCACACGCCGAGCCACGGCAGCGCAGACCGAACACCTTTTTAGCGGCTTCTCTCGGACGCTTTGAATAGCTTCAAAGCGGTGGCCCTTCGCGCATTGGTACTCGTAAAGCGGCATACGCAGAGTTTGTAGCTAGCACATTGGAGGGCGTGTCACAAGCAGCACTACGACCTTGTGGGCGAAAATATTTCCTGGTATAAGATTTTATGTTTGGTCTTAAGTTCACAAGCGCAAAAAAACCCAGGCCCTGGTCTGGGTTTTTTTTTAGCGGCGCTTGGAGGTGAGAGATGCTAGATCTAGAAGGCTTGCCCGTCGGTTTAACATTCGACGATGTTTTACTGCTTCCGGCAGAGTCTGCGATCCTGCCGCGGGACGTTGATGTCAGCACGCGTCTGACGGCGCGCATCCCCCTCAATATTCCGCTCGTCAGCGCCGCCATGGATACGGTGACCGAGGCACGCACCGCTATCGCGATGGCGCAGGAGGGCGGCATCGGCATTATCCACCGCAACCTGTTGGTATCGGCGCAAGCTATGGAGGTGGAGAAGGTCAAGAAGTTCGAAAGCGGCATGATTTCCGATCCGATCACGGTTGAACCCGAACAAAAGATCTCTGAGGCTCAGGCTATCATGCACCAGTACGGTATTTCGGGCCTGCCGGTAACCAAGCGCGGAAAACTGGTGGGCATCTTGACCAATCGGGATTTGCGCTTCGAAAAGAGAACTGATCGTCTGGTCTCCGAGGTCATGACCAAGGAGAATCTGGTAACGGTCCGACCCGGGGTCGATCTCGACGACGCTAAAGAGTTGCTGCACCAGCATCGCATCGAGAAGCTTCTGGTCGTAGACGAGGATTTTCAGCTTAAAGGCCTTATTACAGTCAAGGACATTGAAAAAAAGATTCAATACCCGTTCGCAAGCAAGGACGCGAGAGGGCGCCTGAGGGTAGGTGCCGCGGTAGGCGTCGGAGTCGATTGGGAAGAGCGCGTTGAATCGCTTGTGCGCGCCGGCGCGGACATGATTACCGTGGACACGGCGCATGGCCATTCGAAAAATGTCATCGACGTGGTTAGGCAGATTCGCAGTCGGTACCCGGAGCTCGATGTGGCGGGCGGCAACGTCGCGACCGAGGAGGGAGCGCAGGCATTGATCGACGCCGGTGTGAGCGCGGTCAAGGTGGGAGTGGGTCCCGGCTCTATTTGCACGACGCGAGTCGTATCGGGCGTGGGTGTGCCGCAACTGACCGCCATCGCCAGTTGCGCCAAGGTCGCCGAACGGCGCAACGTACCGATCATCGCGGACGGGGGAATCAAATACTCCGGCGATATCACAAAAGCGCTTGCGGCGGGCGCCAGTTCCGTCATGATCGGAAGCCTGTTCGCGGGCACTGAAGAGAGCCCGGGCGAAACCATTTTATATCAGGGGCGGACCTATAAAGTTTACCGCGGCATGGGCTCGCTCGGCGCCATGAAACAGGGGAGCCGCGATCGCTACGGCCAGGCGGACGTCGATGATGCGATGAAACTGGTTCCCGAAGGCATCGAAGGGCAGGTTCCGTACAAGGGTTCGCTTTCGTTCAATATTCACCAGCTGGTCGGAGGGCTTCGTTCCGGCATGGGCTATTTGGGCTCCCGCGACGTTGCCGCGCTGCGCGCGCGAGCGCGCTTCATGCAGATCACCTCCGCGGGTCTCAAAGAGGGTCACGTGCATGACGTCTTCATCACCAAGGAAGCGCCCAACTACAGAGTCGAATGATCCTCGTTCTTGATTTTGGTTCCCAATACACGCAGCTGATTGCGCGGCGCGTCCGCGAAGCTCGCGTTTACTGTGAAATTCACCCCTTCAATCTGCCGTTAGAAAAAATCCAAGCGCTCCAGCCCGAAGGCATCATCCTTTCCGGCGGACCGGCGAGCGTCTACCAAGATGATGCGCCGCGCGTGAACGAGAAGCTGTTTCAACTTTCGATTCCGTTTCTGGGAATTTGTTACGGCATGGGGATAATCAATCTGGCTTTTGGCGGCGAGGTCGCGCGCGCCGAGCGGCGCGAATACGGGCCGGCCGAGCTGATCATCGACAAAGATGCGGATCTTTTTCACGGTTTTTTTCGCGAAGAGCGAGCGCGCGTTTGGATGAGTCACGGCGACCGCATGACCGCGATCCCCAAGGGCTGGAGCGCGCTCGCCCATAGCGGCAATTCGCCGATTGCGGCATTCGCCGATCCGTCGCGGCGGCTTTTCGGCGTGCAGTTTCATCCCGAGGTGGCGCACACGCCGCGCGGCAAGGAAATCCTCGATAACTTCGTCTTCCGCATTTGCCGTTGCCAACCGACATGGACGATGGAGCGCTTCATTGAGGTTTCGGTGCAGAAAATTCGCGAGGAGGTACGCGATGGCCGCGTGCTCTGCGCCCTGAGCGGCGGGGTCGATTCTTCCGTCGCGGCGACGCTAGTGCACCGCGCCATCGGCGAGCGGCTCATTTGCGTCTTCGTCAACAACGGTCTGCTCCGTCTCAATGAAGCCGAGCGGGTGTGCGGCTTGTTCAGCGAGCGGTTCGGCCGGAGCTTTCGCTACGTGGACGCCAGCGCTCGGTTTCTGGCGGCGCTCGCGGATGTGCTGGATCCGGAAGTAAAGCGGAAAACCATCGGCCGTCTTTTTATTGAAGTGTTCGAGGAAGAGGCGAAACAGCTCGGCGATATCGCCTTTTTGGCTCAGGGAACTCTCTACCCCGACGTGATCGAGTCGGTGTCGTTCGTCGGCCCCTCGGTAACCATTAAAAGCCACCACAATGTCGGCGGATTACCGGAAAAGATGAAAATGACACTGGTCGAACCGCTGCGCGAGTTGTTCAAAGACGAGGTGCGTGAGGTCGGCCGGGAACTCGGCCTGCCGAATGAGTTGATCCAGCGCCAGCCCTTTCCGGGGCCGGGATTGGCGATCCGCGTGTTGGGTGAAGTGACCGACAATCGACTCAAGATCTTGCGCGAGGCCGATGTGATTGTTCTGCACGAAATACGTGCCGCGGGACTTTATGAAAAGGTCTGGCAATCGTTTGCGGTTTTGCTGCCGATCAAGACGGTTGGCGTGATGGGGGACGAGCGCAGCTATGAAAACGTGATCGCTTTGCGTGTGGTGGAGAGTCAAGACGGCATGACGGCCAATTGGGTCGCGCTTCCGACGGACCTCCTCGCCCGCATCTCCAACCGCATTATTAACGAGGTGCGGGGGGTGAATCGCGTGGTCTACGATATTTCATCAAAACCTCCCGCGACGATCGAATGGGAGTGAAATCTTAGCGCATAGCATTGTTCGTCTCGCGAATCCCCCCTTTTCCCTCCCTTTTAATGATCCATTGAGAAAGCACGGCGATTTCCCTCGTTGGAAAATAGAGGAGAGGGGAGGTTTTTCAAAGTTCAGGCTTTATTTCCCTTGCTCAATGCTCTTGAATTGTTGTAGCGTGCCGCTAGGGTAAATTTTTGCTGCCGAAACAAACCTGCGGGAGGTCAATATGAAAAAGTATTCAACTCGTCTTGCCCTGAGGTTCCTAGTGTCAAGCATAATCCTGGTCTTACTGCCGGCACTGGCACTGGCAGCGGAGAAACTTAACACCTCTTACATTTCCACGGCCCCCGGTTCTTCCGCTACCATCTGGGTCGCCAAGGAGGCGCGGATTTTTGACAAATACGGCCTTGACGCGACGGTGATTTTTATATCGGGCAGCATTCGCGGCATTCAAGCCATTATTGCCGGTGAGATTCCCATTGG
>OBLQ010000938.1_pt1 | contig 10982 bp, 9 predicted proteins | sample 1519881 | NCBI WGS metagenome assembly OBLQ01 (sample SAMN01911456, study PRJEB22533) | soil metagenome | biome: Soil | place: Malaysia | collected 2012-04-30 | depth DG_metagenome m | reverse complement strand
GCGGGAACGACGGTGGAGAGCACGATCCGCGTGATGAGCCGGTGGCAGAAGGACGGCCTGACCAAGCGGAACAAGCGGTTCTTGACGATTACGAACCTGCGCACGCTCGAAGACACGGTGCGAGGGATCGAGCCCGGCTAGTAGTAGTGGACCATCTCGCCGTTCACCTCGTGGGTCGAACGGTGGAACTCGAGCGCGACGCTGGGCTTTCCGTAGCGGTCCTTGATGTAACGGACGGCGGCGATCGTCTGGAGGAGGGGGTCGGAGGTCTTGTCGATTCCGTAGTACTGCCAGGTCGAGTCGAGGAACTGGTAGAGGCCGTACGCCGTCGAGTCCGGGTTCTGCAGCAGGGGATCGTAGCGCGACTCGCGCCAGCAGATTCTGGCCATCGCGTCGACTTCTGTATCGTCCCAATCGACGCCCTCGATCTTGAACGCGCGCTTGATCAGGCCGACGATTCGCGGTCTGTTCGTGGTCTCGTCGATCGAGTCAAGTTTGTAGATCTGGCGCGCGACCAAGGTCTCATGCGCGATGACTTGCGCCTGAGTGTCCTGGACGTGCACATTGAACTGCTGCGTCCTTGCGTGCCATGCCCAGATTCCGGTGAATGCGAGCAGGTAAACAAACGTGGGTCTCATTGTTCTGGCTCCTGCCTAGCCACAGGCTAAGCGTGGTCAGTCCCACGGTGGATTGCGCAAAGTGCCGACCAGAGTGCGCGATGGCCCGCTCAGTCTGGTCGTTTTGCTGGGGGATTTGAGTTGCCGCGGTCAAGCGCTCTAGCCCGCAATAGTGCGGTCTTAGTTCGGCCCTTGAGAGAGGCCTGCACGCCTTTAGGCGCTCAGGCGCTGCTCTTGTCCGACCGGTTCCTCGGACTCTTCTAGCGTGTAGCGTCCGGTGAGCGAGCCGAAGATCTGCTCATAGCGCGCGACCGACTTGGAGGCGGCGAACTGCTCTTCGTAGGCGTTGCGCGCGACCGTGCCGATCTTTTCCCGGATCGAACCCGGCAGGGCGTGCATCCTGCGGACGGCGAGGGCCATTTCGTCGGCGTCTCCTGGTGCGAAGGCCAGCCCGCTGCCCGACTCCTCGACTATGCGCGCCGCGTCGCCTGCCACGCCGCAGAGCACCGGACGTCCCGCGTGCATATAGGTCTGCAGTTTCGAGGGCACGGTGATGCTGAACAGCGGTTCGTCGCGCAGGTGGACGAGCAGGGCGTCCGCCCAACTATAGAACGGCGGCAGTTCCTCCTTTGGAACCTGTCCGATGAATTTGACGTTGTCCAGTCGCAGAGCCTGCGCCTTTGCGGAAAGGCGGTCGGCTTCGACCCCGGAGCCCACGACGACGAACTGGACGTCTGGGACGCCCCTCAGTCGCAGCGCGGCCTGGAGCATCGTATCGAGCCCCTGCGCAACGCCGACGTTCCCGGTGAAGAGCACGTTGAACTTGCCAGTGAGTCCGTGGCTCTCGCCAAAGGCCGCGTTGCGCGCGACTCGTTCGAGAGAGGACTCGTCGGCCCACTGGGGAATTACGTGGATCTTGTCTTCACGCACTCCTTGGGCGGCGAGGTGCTCCTTCATCCCTTCGGAGGTGACGACCACTGCGGCGGCACGGCGATAGATCGACTTGCACGTGCGACGGATCACTTTCGTCGCGAGTCCCTCTTTGACCATTCCCGTGCTGACGAGGGTCTCCGGCCACAGGTCGTGGACCTCGTAGACGAACGGCGCCCGCTTGAGGCGCGAAATCCAGCGGCCAGCCATGCCGGTCGTCAGAGGCGGGTGGTGGATCCAGACGAGGTCGGGACGACCGACCTGTGAGGGCCCGAGGACCGATGCCGAAGCGAAGAAACTCGCGTAACTCAGGCCGCGCCGAAAAACTGACTTGCTGTGGTCCGGAACCATTGGCACTCGGACGACTTTGACTCCATCGGCCTGCTCGACCGACCACATCTTTTGTTTGTATCCGTCGTAGACCTTGCCGAACGGATAGTTGGGGAACGACGTCAGGACCGTCGAGCGGTGTCCCATGCGCGCGAGCGACGAGGCGAGCACCGAGGTGCGGCTGTCGCACGGCTCGGGCGCGTAGTGCATGGAGACGAAGAGAACTTCAAGCGGCTTCACAGAGGACCTCCTTTCTTTCTTGCATCCGAAATCCGAGCACGAGCGAGAGGACGACGGTCGAGACGTTCGGCTGCAGATACTCCTTTGGCGGGGTCCAACCGGTGCCGGTGGAGACGGCCAGTTGTGCGGCAGAGGCGATCTGATCGGCGTCCGCACCTGAGAGGACTCCCGAACCCGCTTCGAGACACTCGGCCCTTTCGGTCACGTCGCGCAGGATGACGCTCGGAGTGTTGAGAAGAGTCGCTTCCTCCTGGACGGTCCCACTGTCCGTCATCACGAGGAGCGCGTTCTTCTCAAGGTTGACAAAATCGAAGAACCCGAGCGGCTCGATGAGCCTGACCTTTTCAGGATCGGGCACGAACCCGGCGCGGTCGGCTCTGTCGGCGGTCCGCGGATGCAGGCTTACGATAACCGGCAGGCCAAACTGGCCGGCGACCCTTTCCAGCCCTGTGAAGATCGAGCGGAGCCTTGCCGGATCGTCCACGTTCTCTGCACGGTGAGCAGTGACGACGATAAAACCGCGGCTTGGGAGGCCCAAGCGCTCCTGAATGTCGCTCTCTTCGATCCTCGCGGCGTTCGCGTCGATGACCTCCCAGATCGGGTTGCCGGTCACGAAGATCCGCTGCCGCTCAAAGCCCTCTCGCAGGAGGTTTTCTTTGCTCCTGTGCGTATAGGGCATCAGCACGTCGCTGCAGTGGTCGATGATCCTGCGGTTGATCTCTTCGGGCACGCGGTCGTCGTAGCACCTGTTCCCCGCCTCCATGTGATAGACGGGGATGCCCATGCGCGCTGCGGCGATAGCCGAGAGGCCCGAGTTGGTGTCACCGAGGATGAGGACGCGGTCGGGGCGCCATTGCTCGAAGAACTGCTCAGAGCGGGCGACGATCTCGCCGACCTGCCGGCCAAAGCCGCTCGCCTTGATGCCCCAATACTCGTCGGGCGCCCTGACGCCGAGTTCTGAGAAGAAGACCTCACTGAGGTTCGGGTCGTAGTTCTGGCCCGTGTGGACCAGGCGGTGCTCGCAGGACGAGTCGAGCCGATCGATGATACGGCTAAGCCTGATGATCTCAGGGCGCGTACCAAGGATCGTTGCGACCTTCACGCCGCGACCCTCAGCAGTGGTCTGCCAGCCTCGATGCTCGCAAGCATCTGTTTGATCGCGGGCACGTCGAGCGTGACTTCTTGCGAAGAATATTCGCTCTCGAGCGGAACGTCGGGGAGTTCCGGATCGAGTTCCTGGAGCATCGGCTGGATCACGTAGTAGTCGCCTCGCTGGATCGTCCGGTAGCGCTCCTCTTCGGAGACCATGATCTCGTGGATCTTTTCGCCGGGCCTGATTCCAGTCACGAGAACCGGCACGTCGCGCCCGTCGATCAATGCAGTGGCGACGTCCACGATTCGTGCCGACTCAACGAACGGGACGTACGTCTCGCCGCGCCGACCGGTCCTCATCGCCTCGAAGACCGTGTCGACCGCTCGGTCCAGGGAAAGCAGGAAGCGAGTCATGTCTCGGGTCGTGATAGTCACGGGGCCGCCGTTGGCGATCTGCTGCTGGAACAGGGGCACCACTGAGCCCCGGGATGCGATCACGTTTCCGTATCGGACGAGGTTGAACTGCGTATTGGGGCACTCGATGTTGGCCTGGATGAAGATGCGCTCCATGATGGCCTTGGACATGCCCATCACGTTGATCGGCTTGCAGGCCTTGTCGGTGGAGATCCCGATGAGTTGCTGCACTGGCGCCTTAGTATCGCGGATTGCGCGAACGATGTTCTGTGCACCGAGGACGTTGGTCTTGACAGCCTCGTCCGGGAAGAGTTCGCACGTCGGGACCTGTTTGAGAGCCGAGGCGTTGACGATGACGTCGACGTCCTGGATGACTCGACAGACGGACTCGTACTCTCGCACGTTTCCGATCACGAAGTTGAGGACTTCTTGGCTGCGGTGGTAGATGACCTCGTGCGTCGACTCGCCCATGTTCTGATAGTCGACGCGCATCTGGTGCTGTTTGCCTTCGTCCCGCGAAAAGATCGTGATACGGCGCGGCACTCCCATTTCGCCGGTCAAAAGTCTTCGTACGACGGTCTTCCCTAGGCTGCCCGTCCCGCCCGTTACCATTACATGCTTGTTATCTAGCAACATATTTTGCTCCTCTCGCCATCGTCCACAGCAGTCGCTGCAAGTTCTCCAACCATCTCTGCCCACGTCGGGGCAACAAACCGTGTCTCGTTCCTAAACTTCGCGCCGTCGAGAGTCCTGTCGACGAACACTTCGTCTTCGGGGAGGATGCTGACCTCGGCGCGGAACGCCTCGTTGAGGAGCGTCAGCAGCGCGCACTTGTCGATCGGCTCAGCAGCGACGTTGTAGAGCCCGTACAAATCTGGCCGATCTTTGATGAGCATCGCGATGACGCGTGAGAGTTCGATCGTTGTGAGCCCAGAAAAGCGCGCGTTGCGATACCCCTTGACGGTGCCGCCTCGGTTTGCGAGGAACCATTCGACCAGTCCGTGTTGTGTGCGTGTCTCGCGACCGATGATCGACGTGCGCAGTGTGAGGGCTCCTGGGCCTTTCACTTCGCCGAGCGCCTTGGTCCGGCCGTAGAGGTCGGTCGCGTTTGTGCGGTCGGACTCCGTATAGCCGCCGCGCGCGCCGTCGAACACGCAGTCTGTGCTGATATGTATAAGTCTTGAGCCGACTTCATTGCACTGTTCGTACAGTTGGTGCGGGAAAAGCGCGTTGACCTCAATGCAGGTCTTGGGGCAGTTTGCGGCCGGCGATTGCTTGACGACTCCGACGCAGTTGACGACGGCGTCCGGTCGCACGTCCCGGAGGGCTCTTTCGACGGAACCGGCGTCAGTCGCGTCGACTCCTCCGATAACGTCTGGGCCCGTGCTCTCGCCCCTGACTGTGGTGAAAGTATCGAAGTCCGGGCCCAGGGTCTCGGCCAGAGTGTGACCGAGCATGCCGCTACCGCCCATGACAAGCACTTTCATAGGATCCATCCCGGTATTAATATCGGCACTCATCGCGCTTTTGACCACCTTGAAATCGGCACTTTAATGGCCGTTTATGCGGCTTTTTGCTCGGTGAGCAGTGCGGCGCCCCCGTCGCCGCGTTCTTCTTGCAGCCATGACGCGTAGAAGGCTTCGACCTTCTTGGTCATTGCGTCGTAGTCGGGCTTCCCCATGTCGATGCATTCTTGCAGGCGCTCGACCCACTTTGTCTCCGGGTCAAGCGGCAGTGTCCAGCCCGCTCCTGCCGTATAGAGACCGTTCCACGGTGTTTGATCGCTGATCACGCACGGCAGCCCTGCGGCGAGCGCCTCGGAGATCGCGTGGCAGAAGTTCTCGCCGCGCGTCGGCAACAGGAAGAAGTGGTTCTCCGCCAACACTTTCGCGACATCGTCGTGGTGCACCGGACCTGCGTAATCGACGCGAACACTCTCAGGGAGCGCTTCGATCATGGACAGACACTCGAGCCAGTACTGCTGGTCCTCGTTCGGGCCGTAGATCGTGAACGTGACGTTGCCTTGCACCTGCTGTAGTGCACGCAAAGCAAGTTCGATGTTCTTCATGCGCGCGATGCGCGAGACGAGAACGAAGCGGCACTCGCCTTTCTTCTTCGGCGTGCGCTTTCGCGCGAGCGTCGCCGGCGCGTCCTCAGGGACAATCTCGCACTCGACATCGCCAAAGACCCGCGCGATATCCGCCTTCTCATGCTCAGCGGTCGCCATCCAATAGACGCCCTTGCACAACCCGAGCCTCTTCACGAGCCAAAGGTAGAGCCGCTTTTTGAACGTCTTGATTCCGAGCGCGCCCTTGGAGAACTCCCCGCGGGGTGCGATCACGACCTTTGTCTTGCCAAACCATCCCCGCGAGTTGAGTATGAGCACCGACCTGCTGAGGCGAGAAAAGAAACTGTTGAGATAGATCGTATCTGGGCGCAGCGATTGGAATATCTCGAGGATGTTTCCGCTGCCGAGACCGCGCGGCGAAGCGTAGAAGACGTTGGCCTCTTCCCTCTTGTTCCACCAGTCCGAGACCACCTCGGGGTAGGGCGCGGACTCGCCGAGGTCGCGGTCTCGCGTGAAGATGAAGAACTGGGCGACGTCCTGTAGGACGCTCGCGCAGCGCGAGACCGAGATCGCTGGGCCACCGCCCTTGTACCCGGGCAGATAGTAATCGACGAACGCTAGCACCTTTGCTTTTCTTTTCATCTATGCCGCCTCCTGCGCCGTTTCGGCGCCGTCTTCCAAATAGTCTTTGAGGCTCCTTGCGTGGGCCTCCCACGTTTTGTTCTCGAGCACGTACTCTTGCGCGCGCAGCGCGATCTCCAGCCGCGACTCCCTTGGCAGGCTTGCGATAAACGACAGCGTGCTGGCGAGGCAGGAGGGCGTCTCCTGTTCCAGGATGAAAACGAAGTCGCCGAACTCGCTCTCGACGTGGCCCGTATTCGTGGTGAGGAGCGGGACGCCCGTCGCAAGGCACTCGACCACCTTGGATGGGAAGACGTATCTGTGAGTCGTGAAGGACGTGTCTCGGAGGTTTAGGAGGAGGTCTGCGCGGCGGTAGTGCTCAAGAACTTCCTCGTATGGAACCGGCCCGAGGTAGACGATGCGCGGGTCTTCCTCTGCCGCACTGCGAACGTCGTCCTCCAGCGCGCCGCTCCCCATGACTGTGACTCTTAGTCCGGGCACATCGCACGCGCGGACTGCACCGAGCAGCAGACCGACGCCATTGAGTTCTGAGAGTTGGCCGGCGAAGACGGCGTTGAACCCTTTCGACCCGACCTGATCCTGATATCGGAACCTCTCCACAAACGACCTAGGGACTCCTCCTTCGACGAGCATGTGTCTACGTGCTGGGGCGAAGTCGTCGATGATCGATCGGTTGCACACTATGAGCCCGTCCGTGCGCGGAATCGCCCACTTCTGCAGGGCGAACTCGAAGCGCCGCGACAGGCTGTCAGGCACGAAGTCGCCTGGGACGTAGATGTCGCCGATGAACGGCACGAACTCCATCTTGAGGAGCCTGCAGACTGGGACGAGCAGGAACGCCGGTGGGGCATTGAGGTTGTAGGTGACGACGATCCTACGCTTGTCCTTGCGGCTCAGGCCCCACTTCAGCGCCGCGAAGGCCGCGCTGAAGCCAAGGGTGAGAACCTTGAGCGGCCCGAGGTTGACGTGTGCGAGCGAGCGGACCGCGATCCCTTCGACGGTCGCCTCCTGCGGGATGTGGATGAGCGTGCGGCTCTTGGGAAACGACGGAACCGGGAAGTATGTGCGCACAGTCGGATTCGGCAGGCCGCTTTGCGCGATCGCCTTGAGGAACCCGGTCTGGAACAGCACCGCCGCACGGCTCGTCGCACTGTTCTGGTGACCGGGCGTATCGGGAGCGAACGCGCCGATGAAGAGGATGTCAATTTCTGGTCTCATGCTGTTGCCCTCCTTCGCCAGCGGCTGATGAGCCAGTAGGCGATGCAACCGTAGAACGCCACAACTCCCTCACCGTCTTGCAGCATGCGGTTGGTCGCGGGGAGATAAAAGAGGAGGATCGCGAGGAGCGAAAACGCGATCAGTGCGGCGGGGCTCCGTCCGCCCAGGAGATCGATCCAGGAGAGCGCGAAGAGAGAGCCGAGCACGAACATCAGTCCGATGGTGCCGGTAAAGCCGAGGTCGTTGGCGAAGTACGGGTAGGCCGTGCACCACTGGACCGGGTAGCGGAAGCCGTCGTCCTCTGAGATGCGCACCGCGAGGGACTCGCCCTCGAAGCCCTCGTCCTTTGTGACCCGCTCGAAGTTCCGCGTGAGGAACATGCTGTTGCCAAGGCCGTACATCGGGATCACTTCGTGGTCGAGCGCCAGGCTCAGGCCGTAGTATCCGGTCGTGAAATAGTGCATCAGTCCGAGGAAGCCCGGCTGCAACTCGGCGGGCACGTGGGAGAGGATGACGTTGTCAGGATCTGGGAGAACGTGGGTCGTCGGGTTTGCGCCGTAGTCGGCCGCCTGCTCCCCGATTCTGCTGACGTGCGAGACGATGAAGTACGCGCCGAAGGCAGTGAAGGCCAGTGCCGCGCACGCGACGCCGACGCCGATCGCACGCTTGCTCCAACGCGTGACGCCTGCGAAGTGCGATCCAAGCGCGACGAGCGTGCCGACGACGAAGAGGTCGGCGATGTCCCGGCGCTGGCCCGTCGAGACAGAAAGAACGACGATGGCGATCGCGACACAACCGACCAGGAAGCGATAGCGCGGGCTCCAGCGCGACCAGTAGTAGACGCCGAGGGGAATGAATGAGGCGAGCAATGGAGCGAGGATGATTCGCACGTAGGAAGCGGGGTTGGTCTGGTTCTGCGTGTAGGCAAACGCCTGGTCGTACGCCTGCCCGGGGTTCGCGACCGCGCCAACGACGTCTGGCACCCAGTGGCCCGTCTTGGCATACGTCGTGAGCGGCAGGGCGACGATCGTCGCCACGATGCTCCACATGAAGATGCGGCGAAAGTCGTTCTCGTGCCCGGTCGCGACGGGCGCCCGGTGTGCGACGAGCAGATAGCCGAGGAGGATCGCCACGTTGCTTGCGCAGACGAATCCAAAGAGCGTCGAGGGAGAGCGCATCGGCCATTCCCACGGCCCGAGCGCGAACGCGGCGACGGTCCCCCAGAGGAAGACTTGGAGAACGAGCACCGGCGCGAGCCGCTTCCACCAGTTCATGCCTCACCCCGCATGATCCGGCGCCGAAGCGACCGACGATATCCCAATAGGGCCGGGTCGACGCCAACCATCAGTGCCGCAGTGAGGAGACAGAACGTGACTCCTGCGCCGATCGCTGGGCTCCATCCGCCGAGAGGTCCAAGGAGGCAGACGATCGCCGCCGCGACCAGGGGAAGAACGCGCCAGACCCAGACCGTGTTTGGGACGTGATCCTCTTCTGCCTCTCGCCTGATCCGCGTCGATGCCCAGAGGCCGACGACCGACGAGGTCGCGATGACGCCAAGAGGCAGTCCGTCCGGGCCGAGGAGCAGTGCAAATCCGACCATCAGCGCAAGACGGACTCCGCACTCGATCAGCAGGGCGTTCGACGCTTGCGCGTGGTGGCCCATCGAACGGTAGAGGCCGACCTGCATGTACGACCATGAGGAGAGGCCCGTGGAGAGCGCTAGAGCGATTGTGAGCGCCGCGCCGCCGTACATCTTGGTGCCGACCCATGCGGCGATGAGCGACGGGTTGGCCGCGACGTAGGCCGCGAGCAACGCGACCGCGACGCCGAAGAAGGTCGCATCCAGTTCGCGATAGACGCTCGCCATTCTGCGTCGCTCGCCCTCCGCGCTCAGGTGGGCGAATCCGCCGTAGGACGCGTGGCCGATCATGTCGAGCACGCCGCGCACGAGGTCTGCGGCCTTTCTGGTCACGCCGAGCACGGTGGCGGTCACGGGATTGAAGGCGAGCGCGGCAATCGTGACCATGCTGTTGTTCATCAGCGCGTAGCCGATGCCTGCCGCGAACATGGCCGGGCAGTTCTTGCGGATGTCCACGAAGGCCTCGCCAGAAACATAGATGGAACTTCGTACTTCCCTGTCGACACGGTGGAAGTAGAAATAGACGCCGCCGATCAGGGCGACCACTGCGCGGACGACAAGGCCGATCGCAATCGAGGTGAGACCGAAGCCGAGGAAGAGGCAGACCGCGGTGACGCCGAAGCCTATGAGGGCGCCGACGAAAGCCATCATGTGTACGAGGGCGGTGTCTTGAAGGCCGCGAGCAAGGCCGATGAAGCCATAACTGAGAAGCATCACGCCGACCGCGACGACGCCGACACGCAGTGCAAGAACCAACGCCGGAGCCTCGGGCCCCACGATTCCAAAAAGCGCTGCGACCAAGGGCGCACCGACCCCTACGGCGCTACAGACGGCGACTCCCACGACGAAGAGCGACAGCATCGACGTCGCGAAGTGCGGGCCGATCTTGTCTTTCTCATCGCGTGCAAGGAACGCGCCGACGCGCTGGATCATCAAGTTCGGTATCCCAAAGTCGAAGGCGAGGAGCCAGACGAAGACTTCGCCGGTCGCGAGCCACGCGCCGTAGAGCCGGGGGCCGATAATGGACAGATAAAGAGGAAGCAGGACGAACGACTGCAGCGCGGCGACCATCGTCGTGGCCGTTGAGCCAGCGAGCGTCGCGTACGCCGACTTCCTGCGCACTATGCCGCCCTCCCCCGTTCCTCGTCGTCCTTGGCGATCTCAAGCGGCTTTGCAGCAGGGAACCCCATTGCCATCGTCGTTGCGACCGCCAGCACGATGCCCATCAAGAGCGAGACTGCAGTATTGCGAATCCAACTCTTGTTGACGGGGTCGTCCAGGAGGTGCGGCTGGTCGAGGACCTCCCAACGGTTGGGGTCGCGGTCTTGCTGGATGACGGCCATCTCGTGCCGCTCTTGCAACTGCTGCAGGATGACGGTGTGCGTGGCGACGTCGCGCATGATTCGCGTCAGTTCGACTGCCTCGGCAGGTGCAACATTGGCAAGCCTGCGCACCGCGGAGATCTGCGCTTCGATCGCAAGGCTCTCGGTCATGAGGCCGGGCAACTTCTGCGAACCGCTGCCCGAAGGATCGATCAAGCCCTCTTTTGTCGCTTGGGTGAATTTTGCGAGTTCGTCCTGCAACTGCGCCTTCGTGATATCGATCTGCTTTTGGAGTTTCTGAACCTCGGGCGAGGTCGGCGCGTAACTGAGTTTCGTTACCTGCAGTTCGTACTCGAGTTCGGAAAGTTTGTTCCGCCACGTCTCGGACCCTGGGAACGGAGTCGGTAGGTCTTGGCCGTTCTTTGCGACCTGGTCGCTCCAGTTCTTGACCCGCTTGATCTCGGTCTCCA
>OBLQ010000936.1_pt1 | contig 10999 bp, 7 predicted proteins | sample 1519881 | NCBI WGS metagenome assembly OBLQ01 (sample SAMN01911456, study PRJEB22533) | soil metagenome | biome: Soil | place: Malaysia | collected 2012-04-30 | depth DG_metagenome m | reverse complement strand
GGCGGAACGAAATCGAATCTTGGATTGTTCGAGGCCGAGAAGGACAGCGCGCGTGAGGGACGGCCGGTCCGCGTCGCGCAGAAGCGCTACTCGAGCAGAGAACATATCGGTCTGGAAGAAATTGTCCGGGATTTTATGAGCACCACTGGCGCGAAAGTGACTGCCGCATGCTTTGGAATCGCGGGCCCTGTGGTGGAAAACCGGGTGCGCACCGGGAACCTGCCGTGGGTCGTGGATGGCGGGACCCTGGCACGAGAACTGCGCCTCGACCGCGTGCGGCTGCTGAACGATCTCGAGGCGACAGGCTACGGAATCGAAATCATGGGGCCCGGAGATTTTGAGACGCTGGAGGCCGGCGTTCCCGCGCCCAATGCTCCCCAAGTGGTGATAGCCGCGGGAACCGGGTTAGGCGAGGCCGTGCTTTGGTGGGACGGCACGCAGCACGTTCCCATGGCGACCGAGGGCGGCCACGCCGATTTCGCGCCGCACACGGAACAGCAAGCCGACCTCTGGAGATACATAAAGGCACGCAGCGAATTCGTGAGCGCCGAGATGGTGCTTTCGGGAAGGGGGTTCCGGACGGTGCACGATTTCCTAAATCCGGCCGCCCGCCATCCGGAGTTCAATGATCCGGCCGTCGATCCTGCTCCTGAGATCACACGCCGAGCGCTGGCTGGCGAATGCCCCGTCTGCGTGGCGGCGGTCGATTTATGGGTTGAGATCTACGGGTCGGAAGCGGGCAATCTCGCCGTCCGGTCTGTGGCGCGAGGGGGGATTTACGTGGCGGGCGGAATCGCCGTCAAGATTTTGCCGAAGCTGAAGGACGGGCGATTCGTGGCCGCTGTTCGGCATAAAGAGAAGATGACGAATTTCCTCGCGCAGGTTCCCATCCAAGTCGTGCTCGACGAAGAATGTCCGCTGAAGGGCGCCGCGTACGTGGCTAGCAAGGGCCTCTAGTTGAGGCGCTCGGAGGCGTTCACTGCGAAATTAGAACGTCGCGCTCCAGTAGTTCTGGTACTCCATTCCAAGCGGAACTCCATTCCGGTGCACAAAAGCGCACGCACATTCCGTAAGGCGCGGAATTGAATTCCGCGCTGCACAGCTGGCGGCCAATCCAATCCTCTGAATAGTAGGAAGATAGGTGGAGGAACGTACTGGCAGCGCAATTGCGCTGTCTCATGGAGCCGGCGTCTGCCGGAATATTTTCTCGGGAGCTGACAGTTATGAAGCGGATTCTTGGTGTCGCGGTCCTGATTCTGTGGTTTGCCGTGCCAGCGCACGCGCAATACTTCGGTACCTCGCTCGGCGGCGGCAGCCTTGGCCACGTATCCTTTCACACGCTCCCGAGTGTACCCCCAGCTCATTTCGAGGTGCGTGCTGTGAGCGGTGGGTCGGACTTCGTGCCCTCGTCGTACGTGTCTTACGAACAGGCCTTGGCAGAGGGACGCGCCGCTCTCGCAGCAAGGACGAAAACGCTTGCAGAAATCACCAGAGAGAACAGCGTCGTTCCGAGAGTGAAGGCACGGCTGATTTTGGTGCAGGATGATCACGGCCGGGCAATCCTAGCTCGGCTGTGACGGACGACGGTGCCGGCAGGCGGGATGCGTCACGCGGGTGCCGGGTCGCCGCGCGGGGGATGACGGCGACCCGGACGCGACCCTGCGGATCGTTGAGCCGAGCGCTAACTCAATTGCAGAGATTCCGTTTGCACGTTCGATTCAAGATCGGCCCCTGCCTCCACAAATAGTACGACCGCCCGGCAGGGGTTGCCGGGCGGCCGTTCGTTCGGCGACTCAACTGCGGCTCCGTCGCGCCGGAGCCGGTCGCGTGGACTATTTCGCTGGGCTGTTAAACGAGTAGATGAAGCCGAGCGTCGCGGTGCTCTGTTCCTTCACGAACGAACTGCTTTTCTTCAGAAAGATGGGCGAGCTCGCGAAGTCGTACCGATACTCCGCCCGCACCTGCAGACCACTCGTCAGATTGTAACTGTAGGTTCCAGTCATTTCCTGAGCGTGGTCTGCGCCGAGTCCGGTATAGCCCTGCGGGTCGGCATAATACTCGTAGCGAGCCGCGAGGTAGCTCTTGGGACTGAAGTTGTATTTCGCGTAACCCGCAGTACCCCACCACTTGGTCGCCGGGCTCTCAACGCAGCCTTCGCCTTCCGCGCAAGCATAGTAGCGGGGGCCGAACCCGTAATCGCCGTCAATCGCGAAAGCCCATTTTGAGTTGGGTGTATACGCGATGATGGTGTCGGAGAGTTGTTTCCAGTCGGTTACCGTGTACAGGTTCCCTGCGGCGTTGGTGTTGTGCGCGTCGATCACCGGTCCGGCCATCCACATCGTCGTGACGGACCACTTCGGCGTAGGAGTCCAAATTACCTGTCCGTGGTAGGTCAGCCCGGAGCTTTGTCCGGTGAATGGTTGGTCAGCAGGGTCTAATCCCGCAACACCGTGCTGGATGAACGAGTTGTTCCAGCCGTTGACGAGCAGGCCAACGACTTTCCACTTGTCGTTGAAAGCGTAGGTGGCCCGTGCCCCGAAATGGAAATAGGGGATCGCGTAGTAGAAGAGAATACTGCGCGAGTAGTTCCAGTTCGCATTGGTTTCGATCACTTCATTGCCCATCGCCGTGACGAACTTTCCGACGTCGATCTGCAAGCCCTTGCCGACTGGCGCCAGGTAAGAGCCGTAGGCTTCCTTGACGTAGAAGTTGCTGCCGTCTGAGGCAATGTCGCTGCCATTCACGATGTTGGCCGCTTGACCGTATCCAGCCGCCACGTGAAATCCGAATCGGCTTTCGCTGGAAGAAGCGTCGGGCGCGTGGTCCATGATCAGTTCAGCCATGTTTAAGCTGAACGCATTCGTCTTCCCATCGAAATAGCGCAGCCCGCTGGTGTTATCGAACGGATGGTTGGCATTGAAGCCGTAGTAGGCGTCGACGAATCCGCTGAAGGTCGTCGAGCCGAGCAGGCTCCCGAGAGTTACCTTGTCATCGGGAGCAGGCGCCATGGGTGCACTTGCGCTTGCGGCCGGCTGAACATAGGCGGCCGTCTTCATGCCCGGCGTCTCGCTGTCTTTGAGAGACGCGATCTCCTGTTGAAGCAGCTCCACCTGTTTTTCAAGCTCCTGCAGTCGCTGCTGCGTATCCGCAGGTGCGGACGATGCAGGCGCCGGCTGCGCTGCGGCCGACGCAGGCGGATCACCCGCTCTCGACATCGGCGCCAGCGCGGCCGCGAATCCCACCGCCAATATGGCCGTGCCCCACCTAGAAAGACGACTCGTAGTGCGTTTCATGTGGTTTTCCTCTCCCTCCCTGCCGCGCTCACATCTGTTATCCGTGAGTTCGCGGAGTCTGCATCCACGCGGATTCCGTGCAGTCACGGTACAGGCCGCGAGTCGAATAATCCAACTCATTAAATCTATGGGAAGCATCAGAATATTCGCGGCATGGGTTTAGGAAGCGCTTGCCCACTTGCACGGCAACACCTCGCGCAGCGCAGTCACTCGGGTGCTGACTCTGCTGGCGCTCGTTTGGCTGCACGACGGGACTGCACGCGGCGGCGTGAGCTGCTGGTGGTTGCGAAATTCGGGGCAGGTCTGTGGGAATTTCGTCGATACACAGCTAAGAGCGGGCGGCGTGCGGCTGCAACAGGCGATTCCGATTCACGTCCGGCATGCGCGACCACGGGCGCGAAAAAGTTCAGCGCTTTGCGAAGTAGAGCAGCAAGCCGAAAATAATCACGGGGATCAGCGCCAGCAGGATGTATGCGAGGACTCTTCTGCCCCTCGGTGTCCGGCGTCTTCTCCAATCGCGCAACTCGGGGCGCTCGGCCACTCCCACTTGATCCTGGTGCTCGAGGTCTCCCGCGAACTCGCGGGCGTTGGCATAGCGATTCTTGGGGTCGCGTTCCAGGGCGCGGTAGACGATTTCCTGCAACTGAGGCGAAATCGCGGGTTCGATTTCGCGCGGTGGCACGGGATTGTTGAGCAGCCGGTCGTTCATGATGGCGAAGGGATTGGGCCCCTGAAAGGGAGCCTTGCCTGTCAGCATCTCGTAGAGCATCACGCCGAGGGCGTAAATGTCGCTGCGGGCGTCGCCGCGCTTTCCCTTGACCTGTTCGGGCGAGATGTAATCGGGCGTTCCCATCACGTGCGACAGCTTGGCAAACGTCAGCCGCCGCGCTCCCGTTCGCCCGGCGATGCCGAAATCTATAATCTTGATGCGGTCATCGGCATCTACCATGATGTTTTCGGGCTTCAGATCGCGATGCACGATCCCGCGGCCATGAATGTAAGCGAGCGCATCGCAGATGCCGACGGCGATCCTTACGGCGCGTTCGACGGGAAGTTTCTTTTGCTCTGTGAGGATTTGACGCAGCAGCCGCCCCTCGGCCCACTCCATGACCATGTAGACCTGGCTGCGTTTTTCGTCGTCGAAGACCTTCATGATGCCCGGATGGTCCAGGAGCCTTCCGATCTCCTCTTCGCGGTGAAAGCGATTGAAGAAGACCGGGTCGTTTTCCATCTCGGGGTGTGGAACTTTGATGGCGACCTGGCGGCCCGAGCGAACGTCCGTGGCGCGAAAAATGGTGGCCATGCCGCTGCGGGCAGCGACGGCGTCAATCGTGTAGTGGTCGAGTTGGTCGCCGGGTTGGATGGACGACAATCCTCGTCAGTGTGTGGCAAAAAAGACCGGCAGCAAACCCAGAATTAGGGGAGCCGGTAGGGCCGCCCGCGGTACATGCCGACGCGTTCGACGGCGCGAACGCGCACGACTTGCAGGCTGATATTATCACCGCCGTCCCGCTGGTTGGCAATATCTACTAAGCTGTGCGCCGCGGTTTCCAGGTCGTCCGCTGCGCTGGTGATTGCTGCGAGCTCCGAGGCAGTCACCGCGCCGTGCAAACCGTCCGAACAAAGCACGAGCACGTCCCCGGCAAGCACCAGGTGTTCGTTGACTTCGACGTTGACCGACAGCGCGCTTCCGAGCGAACGGCTCAGCATGTGGCGCGTGGCGGAGTCGGCGGCTTCCTGCGACGACATCAGTCCCAGGCGCACCTGCTCGTTCGCCACGGTGTGATCGCGAGTGAGCAAGCGGGCCCCGCCTCGGCGGATCAGGTAGCAGCGCGAATCGCCAACGTGAGCCACGACCACGCGATCGTGCCGCAAGGTGCAGGCCACCATCGTGGTCGCCATCGCGGGCCCGGTGGGGCTGGCGGCCCGGCCCATCTCGACCACCCGCGCATTCGCTGCCTGCATTAAATTGGGCAGCAGGATCGTGTGGGGCTCTCCCGGCGCGGCTTCCCGAAAGCCGGCTAGTACGCTTTCGACCGCCGTGTGCGAGGCTACCTCGCCGAAGTCATGCCCTCCTACTCCATCAGCGAGGGCAAATAGCCAGCCGCGCGCGCGAACCTCCGCCGGGGAGGCGGGCTGTACGTACCCTAGATAGTCCTCGTTTCCCTCGCGGACCTTTCCGCGGTCGGAAAGCTGTGCGAACTCGACATCCATGGATATTTGCGCCGGACTGTACCGTACGGCGTGACCGACGATTCCCCCCGGGGCCGCTGCTGGAAGGCCTCTGTACATTATCTCTCATGTTCCAACGCAAGTGTGCGTCCGACAAATGCAACTTTCTGATGGCAGAGATCGATCTTTCCGATGAGTGGCACGACATGAGCCGGACGACAAGGGATTCAACCGCAGGAAGCATTCGGAAGGTCGGACAGGCCTGCCTTGTCACTCTGTGAAGCGTGTGTTAACTTGGCCGTTTATCGCGCGCGGAGTGGACGTTTCTGTGGCCGTGTCGCGCCCCAAGGAGATTGCCTTGATTCGCAGCTATCGTGGGTGCACGCCGAAAATTGGCGCTGGGGCTTATGTCGATCCGCAGGCCGTCGTGATCGGCGACGTGGTCATCGGCGAAGATTCGAGCATCTGGCCCTGCGCCGTCGTGCGCGGCGACTGCGGTTCGATCCGCGTCGGCGCGCGCACCAGCATTCAGGACGGCTGCGTGCTCCACGTGCAGCAGGACGAGTTCGATCTCTCCGTGGGCGACAACGTCACGGTCGGCCACGGCGTCATGCTTCACGGCTGCACGGTCGAGTCGGACTGCCTGATCGGCATCGGCAGTATTCTCCTCAACGGCTCGAAAGTCGGCTCCGGCAGCATCATCGCGGCGGGCACGCTCCTTCCTCCCGGTGCGGAAATCCCGCCCGGCAGCATGGTGATGGGCTCGCCGGGCAAGGTTTGCCGCCCAGTCACCGAAGCCGAACGCAAGCACATCGCGGTGGCCGCAGAGCATTACGTTAGGTTCAAGGAGTTGCACGGCGCCGAGAACTCCCGTTGAAGCCACGGCCGCGTCGCTTCCGCTTGGCTATCGGCGGACCTGCTTGCATCGGCATCCCTGGCTGCTAGTATGGTTGGTGACCAATTCGCCCAACAACCTCCGAGAATGACCGAAAAACGTCAATTCAAGGCAATCCGAGGAACGCGGGACATCCTGCCTCCCGATTCCTCCTTGTGGAGTTGGTTCGAGCAGACGGCCCGCGAGGTCTTCGAGTCGTACAATTTCCGCGAGATCCGCCCGCCTATTTTCGAGGAGACCACGCTTTTCGCCCGTTCCATCGGCGCGGATACAGACGTTGTTTCCAAGGAGATGTACACGTTCGAGGACCGCGAACAGTTCCGCGTCGCGACTCCGCTCTCCCTGGTTGACGTAATTCGCATCGACGAGGCGGTTGCCGACTCGTGGCACCACGGCCGGATCCCTCGCACCCCGGCCAACGAAGCCGAGGTCCTCCGCCTGCATGAGGAGTGTCAGAAAATCGACCGCGAGGGAGCTCCGGCGCTTCTCCGTTTCCTCGATGCGCTTCACAAACTTGTTCTCGGTGATTCGCTCACCTTGAGGCCGGAAGCTACGGCGAGCGTCGTGCGGTCCTTCATCGAGCACGGCATGCACACGCTGCCGGGGAACCAAAAGCTCTACTACGTCGGCCCCATGTTTCGCCGCGAGCGCCCGCAGAAGGGACGCTATCGCCAGTTCTACCAGGTCGGCGCCGAGGTGCTCGGCCCTTCGGACGCGCCTGCCATCGACGCGGAAGTGATCGAGATGCTGATCGAGTTCTTCCATCGCGTGGGCCTGAAGCGCACGACTCTATTCATCAATTCCATTGGGTGCAAGGAATGCCGCCCGAAATACGTCGAGCTGCTGCGCGAAGAGCTGCGCAAAGTAAAATCGAGCCTCAAGGAAGACTCGCAGCGCCGCATCGAAACCAATCCGTTGCGCGTCCTCGATTCCAAATTGCCCGAAGAGCAGCCGGTGATCGAAAAGCTTCCGCGCATCTCCGATCATCTTTGCGCCGCATGCGGCGAGCATTTCGCGAAGCTGCAGGACGAACTCAAGCTGCGCGGAATCGCGTACGAAGAAAGCTGGCGCTTGGTCCGCGGCCTCGACTACTACACGCGCACCACGTTCGAAGTCACCGCCGCGGGTCTCGGCTCGCAGAACGCCGTGTGCGGCGGCGGACGTTACGACGGCCTCGTCGAGCTTCTCGGCGGACCCTCCGGCATCAAAGGAATCGGCTTCGCGATCGGCAGCGATCGCCCATCCTGTCCATACAGGAGACCGGCCAGGCGCCCGCGTTGCCCGGACTCAGCGTATTCGTCGCCTGGATGGGCGCGACAGCGTATCCTGCAGCCCTACGCATCGCGAGGAAACTGCGCGCACGCGGCTTCGCTCTCGAATTGCCGCCCGAAGAGCTGAAATTCAAGAAATCGCTTGGCCTGGCGGACAAGCTCGGAGCCCGCTACGCCCTGATTATCGGCGAGGACGAAGTCGCTTCTAGTAGCTACACGCTCAAGCGCCTCGCCGATGCCGAACAGAGAAAGCTCAGCGAGGCCGATCTGCTCGAATATCTCGAATCCGAACGAAAGGCAACTCGTGCTTGACACTTTGGGGAATCTGAAGCGAACGCACTACTGCGGAGCGCTGCGCGCATCGGACGCGGAGCAGGACGTCGTCCTCATGGGTTGGGTGCAGCGGCGGCGGGATCTCGGCCAACTGATCTTCATCGATCTGCGCGACCGTGCCGGAATCGCCCAGATCGTCTTCAACAAAGAGCTGCACCCAGAGGCGCATGCCAAGGCCGAAAAGCTGCGCTCGGAGTTCGTGGTAGCGGTCGAAGGACGCGTGGTCCGGCGCCAGAAGCCGAACCCAGACATCGCCACCGGCGAAGTGGAGGTGATGGCCGGACGGCTGCACGTCCTGAATACATCCGAGACGCCTCCCTTCACGATCGAAGACGAAGTGACGGCGACCGAAGAGACGCGGCTGCACTACCGGTATCTCGACCTGCGACGCCCGCGCCTGCACGCCAATATCGAGCTGCGCCACCGCATCGTCTTCGAGATTCGCAAGGCGCTCGACGAAATGGGCTTTTTCGAAATCGAGACGCCCATGCTCACGCGCTCGACCCCCGAAGGCGCGCGCGATTATCTCGTGCCCAGCCGCGTCCATCACGGGCAGTTCTACGCGCTGCCGCAGTCGCCACAGATCTTCAAACAGATCCTGATGATCTCCGGAATGGACCGCTACTTCCAGATCGTTAAATGTTTCCGCGATGAGGACTTGCGCGCTGATCGCCAGCCCGAATTCACGCAGCTCGATCTCGAGATGTCGTTCCCGCGCCAGCAGGATATTTTCGAGGTAATCGAGCGCGTGATGGAGCGCGCCTGCGCCGTTGTCGGCGTGCAGGCGAAAGGGCCATTCCGTCACCTCGATTACAAGGACGCAATGCGCCGCTTCGGCTCGGATAAGCCTGACCTGCGCTTCGGCATGGAGCTGCGCAATGTCACCGAATTTTTCGAGCCTGCCCGCGCCGCGCTGCATTTCGAAGGCAACGTGCAAGCTGTCGTCGCACCGGGGGCCGCTTCGTGGTCTCGGAAGCAGCTCGATGAACTCGCCGAATTCGCTAAGTCCGCGGGTGCCCGCGGCGTTTACACCGTGAAAGTGACGCCCGACGGAATTGCCTCGCCGCTCGAGAAAAATCTCGGCGCCGAGGCGCTCAAGACGCTGGCCGCCGCCGTCGGCGCGAAGCCTGGTGATCTGATCGTTGCCACGGCGGCGAAAGACCAGTTCCCGCACAGCGACGCGTCGCTCGATGTGGCGGGCCAGATTCGCCTGCATCTCGGCGACAAATTGAATCTGATCGACCGCAGCAAATGGGAATTTCTCTGGATCACCGGCTTCGCGCTCTTCGAATGGAGCGAGACGGAGAAACGCTGGGTGAGCGCGCAGCATCCGTTCACCGGGATCGTCGAAGAGGACATTGAGAAGCTCGAGACCGCACCGTGGGAATGTCGCTCGAAGGGCTACGACCTCGTGCTGAACGGCAACGAGCTTGGCTCCGGCAGCATCCGGATTCATCGCCAGGACGTGCAGGCGCGCCTGTTCAAAGCCCTCGGCCTTTCGGACGAGCAGGCGCGGCACCGCTTCGGCTTCTTTCTCGACGCGCTGACCTACGGCACTCCGCCGCACGGCGGCATTGCCCTCGGCATCGACCGCATCGCCATGCTGCTGGCCCGCGAAAAATCGCTGCGCGAGGTCATCGCCTTCCCCAAAACCACCGCGGCAGTCGATCTCATGGCCGAATCTCCCGCCGAGGTCGATCAAGCCCAGCTCGATGAGCTCGGCATCCAGATCAAAGGGCCGAGCAAGTAAGAGGATAAGAGGATGTCGCGGATTCGCATACTGGCTGAAAACGTCGCGAACAAGATCGCGGCCGGCGAAGTCGTCGAGCGGCCCGCGTCCGTGGTGAAAGAGCTGCTCGAAAACGCGCTCGACGCCGGAGCGCATTCGATTCGAGTGGAAGTCGAATCCGGCGGCAAGCGCATGATCCGCGTGATCGACGACGGCTCAGGAATGAACCACGACGACGCGCTGCTCGCCTTCGAGCGCCACGCGACGTCCAAGCTGCGAACCGCGGACGATCTGCTCTCGATTGCCACGCTCGGTTTTCGTGGCGAGGCGCTGCCCTCAATCGCGGCAGTCTCTCGGCTGCTTCTCGAAACGCGCATCGCGGAAGACGAACAGGGCACGCGCGTCGAATTCGCCGCGGGAAAGCTCGTGGGCGTGAAGCCTGCGGGCGTGCCGGCGGGCACTTCCATGAGCGTCGCCGACATTTTTTACTGTGTGCCCGCGCGGCGAAAATTCCTGAAATCGGAAACCACCGAACTGGGCCACATCGCATCGCTTGTCACGCACTACGCACTCGCCCATCCCGAGACGCATTTCGTGCTCAAGACGCCCACGCAGGTCATCCTCGATTGTGCGCCGGTTGAAAAGCTTGCGGACCGCGTCTATCAGGTGTTAGGCCGCCAGGCACTGGAAGAGCTCGTGGAAATTTCGCAGAACGAAGCGCCGGTGCGATCGGCGATTACCGAGCCCGCGCTCGAGCCGGACGAGCAATCCGCCACGATTCGCATCACGGGGTTTACTTCCCGGCCGGAAGTGCAGCGCACGAACCGCAACGGGATCTACATCTTCGTGAACCGGCGCCTGGTGCGCGACCGCCTGTTGCTCCACGCCATCGGCGAGGCCTACCGCAACGTCACGCCGCCAGGCGTTTTTCCCGTTGTGCTGCTCTTTCTCGACCTGCCGTACCAGGAGGTGGACGTGAACGTCCACCCGGCGAAGATCGAGGTGCGCTTCCGACACCCTCAGTTCGTCCACGACTTCACCCGCGACGCCCTGCGCCAAGCGCTTTCTCTCGCACGGCCGATTCCAGGATTTCCGGGTGCGCGCGCGGCTGCGGCCGGGGCATCTGCGTCCGCGCACACTTCGGCGTACAAAGCGTCGCCGGGGACGGACAGCCTGCGAGGCTATGCGCCTGCGCCGGAAGCGAACGCCTTCCCGGGACCTCCACGCGCCGAGATTCCGACGTCATTTGCATCGGGCGCGGCGGTCGCCGAGGCGCTCGAGCTAACCGGATCGCCGGACCGACCAT
>OBLQ010000935.1_pt1 | contig 11011 bp, 8 predicted proteins | sample 1519881 | NCBI WGS metagenome assembly OBLQ01 (sample SAMN01911456, study PRJEB22533) | soil metagenome | biome: Soil | place: Malaysia | collected 2012-04-30 | depth DG_metagenome m | reverse complement strand
CAGAACGAGCGGCGGCGCGAGCGAGACCGAAGCAAAGGAATTGATGGTGATCATCACCGGCGCGCCGTCGCGACCGGCGCAGCCGGCCACCGCGACGCCCGTTGCAAAGCGCCCGAAGGCGTCTTTTAAGGGCCGGTACGGATCGCTCATCGGCGGCTGACGCCCTTCGGCCTTGCGCGCACGTCAATCCCCTATTCGTTAACGCGTTGAATATCTTATATCTTGTGCCTCTAACCGCAATCGCGGAAAATGAACAGCGCTCCCGGGCGGGAGCCGACGCGGCCGGCCGGCCGCTCTTGCAAGCTGGACCGGGAATTCGCGCCCCTGATGATGGACATCTTCGCCTCGGCGCCTTGGCAGATGTGGGTGACGCTGGCGATCATCGTCGTCACAATCATCCTCTATGCATCCGACCGCTTTTCGATCGAACTCATTGCGTCCGGCTCGCTCGCCGCGCTGCTTCTCCTCTTCTACGCCGCCCCGCTTCTTGACGACGCCGGCAAGCCGCTCCTGACGACGACAGCGCTTCTCGCCGGCTTTGCGAGCCCGGGCCTCATCGCCATCATGTGCCTTCTCATCATCGGTCAGGGCGTTTTCCAGTCCGGCGCGATGGAGCTGCCCACCAAATATCTGATGCAGGCTTATGAGAAGCGCGCCATCTTGGTGACGATCGGCGTCTATATTCTGATTTTTGCGGTCAGCGCCTTTCTGAATGATACGCCGGTCGTCGTGATGTTCATTCCGCTGGTCGCGTCGATTGCCGCGAGCGGCAATATTCCCGCCTCGCGTATGATGATCCCGCTTTCCTTCATCGCGCTGATGGGCGGCATGACGACGGTGATCGGGTCGTCGACCAATATTCTCGCTGTGTCGAGTTTTGCGGCGATCACCGGCGAGCGCCTCGGCATGTTCGAGCTGACGCCGCTCGCGCTCGTCATCGGCTCCGTCGGCCTTCTTTATCTCGCAACAGCCGGGCGCATCTTGCTGCCCCGCCGCCAAAACCCGGATGCGGCGCTCGGCGAGCGCGAAAGCAAGCAATTCATCGCCCAGATCGACATCACGCCCGGCCACCCGCTGGTCGGAAAGGGCGCGGTCTCGGGACTGTTCCCGGATCTGCCCGACGTCACCGTGCGCATGGTCTTAAGACGTGGGGAAGCGATCTTACCGCCTTATGACGACTTCTCCTTCCGCCCGCACGACGTCCTGATCATCGCTGCGACGCGCGCGGCCCTGACCAGTCTCTTGAAATCGAACCCCGACATTCTCGATGGGCTGATGGCGGAGACTGCGCTCGACGTCGAAGGCGGCGGCGCGCGCTCACGCCAGCTCACCATGGTGGAGGCGGTCGTTGCGCCGGGCTCGCGGATGATCGGTCGGTCGATCGCGCAGATCGGCTTTCACTATCAGACCGGCTGCACGATCATCGGCATCGAACGACGCAGCCGCATGATCCGCGCGCATATGAACACGATCCGCCTCGAAGCGGGCGACGTTCTTTTGATCGTCGGACCGACGCCGAATGTGCAGGCGCTCCGGGCCGACCGCGATCTTCTCGTCCTTGAATGGTCGATGACAGGCCTCCCGGCGCTGCGCCATGCGCGAACCGCCGCGGTGACCTTCCTCGGCGTTGTCGCCGCCGCTTCATCGGGTCTCCTGCCGATAGAACTCGCCGCCTTCGCCGGAGCGATGACGATGGTCGCCGGCGGCTGCCTCAATGTCCGCCAGGCCTCGCGCGCGATCGACAGGCGGATCTATCTGATGGTCGGCTCCTCGCTCGCCATGGGCGCAGCGCTCGAGGGAACCGGCGGGGCGAAAATGATCGGCGACGCGATTGCAACGCTCTCTGCCGAATTGGGCCCGGCGGCGCTCTTCTCGGCGTTGTTCCTTCTGTCTGCGGCATTGACCAATATATTGTCCAACAATGCGACAGCCGTCCTCTTCACGCCGATCGCGGTGAGCGCCGCAGCCCACGCCGGCGTCGATCCAAAGGCGGCGCTGCTTTCGATCATCTATGGAGCGAACTCGCCTTTTGCGACGCCAATCGGCTACCAGACCAATCTCCTCGTTATGACGCCAGGTCATTACAAGTTTAGAGATTTTCTTGTGGTCGGCGGCCCGCTGATCCTGATCCTCTGGATCGTCTACTCCATTGTCGCGCCGTTCTATTTCCGAATGGCGGGATGGATCTGATGGGCCCGACCCGCATTGCCGGCCCGCTAATCGGCCGCTAAGATTCCTCCGTTAGGAAAGGTGCATGCGCAACGAAGACGTCTCCCGTCGATTTGGGATCGAAAGCGGCGAGTTCTACATCACAGCGCCGGCGCCCTGCCCCTATCTGCCGGGCCGGACGGAGCGCAAGGTCTTTTCCTATCTGAGCGGGTCGGGCGCGCCCTCAGTCAACGCGATGCTCTCGCGGCGCGGCTTCCGGCGTTCACAGAATATTATCTACATTCCGGCCTGCGATGCGTGCCAAGCTTGCGTGCCCGTGCGCATCGTCGGGAGCGACTTCAGGCTAACGAAATCGCGAAAGCGCGTGCTTTCAAGGAACGCCGACATTATCCGGCGCGTGCGCGCGCCGCGCGCGACGAACGGGCAATTCTCCATCCTGCGTGCCTATCTTGACGCGCGCCATGATGACGGCGGCATGGCCGACATGACGGTGCTCGACTACGCCTCCATGGTCGAAGAGACCGCCGTCGACACCATGGTGATCGAATATTCCTTGCGCGAGGAAAACGGCGAAGAGCAGCTCATCGCCTGCGCGCTGACCGATCGGCTCACCGATGGGCTTTCCATGGTCTACTCCTTCTTCGAGCCGGAAGAGGCGTCGCGTAGTCTCGGTCAGTTCATGATCCTCGATCATGTCGCCCTCGCGCAGGAATTTTCGCTTCCTTATGTCTATCTCGGCTATTGGGTCGAGGGCTCGCCGAAAATGGATTACAAGCGCCGCTTCCAACCGCTCGAGAAGCTGACGCCCACCGGCTGGTCACGCATGGATCGCCGGGCCTGACGAATAAGATTCAGGAGGCGGCTTGCATGAAACGGACGAGGCTTATCCTCGCGAGCGCATTCGCATTTGTCGCCGCCTCCTGCGCGACAACGACCTTTAGCCAGGACGGCCTCAGCTGGCCGTTCAGCTACGCCAAGGACCGCTGCACCGGCGCGCAGAACCAATGCCAGACGAAATGCGCCAGTCTCAATGATGGTCCGGCGCGCGCCGCCTGCATTCAGCAATGCCAAATGCAAGAGAGCCAGTGCCGCCTCGTCGGCGACGATTCGCCGTCCGCGCTCTCGGTCGAGCGCTCGATGGGCGAGGCGCGCTCTCAGAGAGAAAAAGAAGAAGACTTCGAGCGCTGGAAGGCGGAGAAGGCGCGAAAGGCCAAGGAACAGCGCGACGGTGAAACCGGCGCGCCATCGGGCGACGGCCCGGACAACTGACGACGGCTTCGCCGCTTTCCTCGCCGTCGCAATGATCGGCGGCCCCCCGACTTGACCGCGCTCAACTTTCCTTCCGCCGCGTTCTTGCTAGCCTGAAACGCGGCGGGCGCGGTTTTCGCGCCTGGCCATAACGCAAGAGAGACAAGAAGGATGACGCGCAAGGGCGCGCCGCTCGCTATCCTCAGAGTCCGGCGCCGCCGGTTGCAGCGGCGTCTTTCATTGCGCCTACGGGCGGAACCGGCCGCCGGGGTCGACGAGGACGCCCTCTCCGTCTTCCAAGGCGAGCCCGCGCAAACGCCCCGTGATCATCGCATGGCGCGCCGCCTAACGGCGATCGTCGCCGGCATCGTCGGGCTCGCCGGCGTCGTCACGCTCGCCCTTCATGCCGGCGAAGTCGGGGCCTTCGCCGCGCAAGCCGAGCGCGCCGAACCCGGCTGGATCGCCTTCGCAATCCTCGCGCAGATCGGCGCTTTTTCGCTGCAAGCCTATATCTGGCGGCTGGTTCTTGTTCGGCTCGGCCATCCGCAGGGATTTGTTTCGCTCTTCTCTCTGAGCGTCGGCAAGCTATTCGCTGATCAGACCCTGCCCTCTGCCGGGATTTCAGGCGCGGTCTTCATTATCCATGCGCTGACAAAACGCGGCGCCCCGCAAAAGGACGCGGCTGCGGCATTCATCTTCGGCGCCGCCTCCTTTCTTGCCGCCTTCGCGATCGCGGTTCTCGCAAGCTTTACCTATGTCGCGGTCGCGCACGCCTCCTCGCGCATCGCCGCAATCGGCGCGGCGGGCGGCGCTGCAGCGCTCGCTCTGATCTTCGTTTCGCTTTTGCTCGCCGCCACGGTCCATGGCCGGCATATCAAAGACCAGCTCCTGAAACGCAAATGGCTGGCGAGAGGCGCAGCGCTGCTGCGTTACGCCGCCGATACCATCAGCAGCGAAAAGCGTCTCTTCGCGCGCGCGGTCTTCATTCAGATCGGGCAGCGGCTTTGCGACGCTGCCACCTTGTGGCTCGCCTTCTTTGCGATTGGCGAGCACGCCTCTTTCGCCGCTTGCCTCGTCGGCATCTCGCTCGCCTCGATCGCCGCAACTATCGCGCCGACGCCAATGGGCGTCGGTTCGTTCGAAGGCGCGCTCCTGGCGACGTTGACCGCGCTCGGCTCGCCGCTTGAAGCCGCCCTCACAAGCGCGATGCTCTATCGCGGACTATCGCTGTGGCTGCCGCTCGGTCTCGGCTTCTTCATCGTCCAGCACGAATTGCTGCGCCGTCCCTCGACGGCGCCGGCCTACGCCATGACGCGTTCATACTGCCGATAATTCGGGACCGGCAAATCATCGCCGACCATGCCATGCATCAGCCATTGCCCGATCAACGGAATCGCGAGGAGGCGCGTCGAGAGGTTGCGCAGCCAGAGCGAGAGCGCCGTCTTCGGCGCGAACTGCTCAGCGAAATTGACGGCGCCGAGCTGTTTCTTCTCAACGAAGGGTCTGAATATCTCTTCATAACGCGCATAGGCGGCGGAATAGACGCCGCCCGATTTCGCGAGTTCGCCGGCGAGAAGATAAGCGCCGGCCATGGCGAAGGCCGCGCCTTGCCCCGCAAGAAGCGACGGGCAACAGGCGGCGTCGCCCAGAAGCGCAACGCGGCCTTTCGACCAAGCCGGCGCTTTCACCTGGCTTACGGAGTCCAGATAAAGATCGTCCGCGGAGTCGATTCCCGTCTCGATCTCCGGCCACTCCCAGCCCGCGCCGTCGAAAGCTTTGCGTAGAGCCGCCCTTTCGGCGGCGATATCGTGATGGCGCGGCGCGGGCTCGCCCTTGTCCGTCCAGCAGAAGAAAAACGCCGTCCGGCCGTCACGCAAAGCGTAACGCGCGATCTGGCGGCCGGGTTCAGAATAACTCGTATAGGCGCCTTCATTGCGATGCCGATAGCGCCGCATCGTGAATGAAGCCGTCCAATAGCCGAGCGGACGCTCGAACGAGGCGTCGGGTCCGAAGACGATCCGTCTCACCCCCGAATGCAGACCATCGGCGCCGATGACGAGATCAAAACGCGCCGGCGGATTGCGGCGGAAGCGCGCCTCGACTCCGTTTTCATCCTCGAAAAGCGAAACGATCTCGTCGCCGAACAGCACCGGCGTTCCGCCCTCGATTTCGCGATAAATTGCGTAGGCAAGATCGCCCCGAAGGATCGACAGAAAATTGTCGCCGAGCGCCGAGCGGAAAAGGTCGCCCGCGATGCGCCCGACCTTGCGGTTCTTCGCATTGACGAGACGCACCTCATCGATCTTGTAACCCGCCTCGCGCAGATGCGGAATGAGCCGCATGCGCTCGGCGACATCATAACCGACGCCCCAGAAGTCGATCATGTAACCGCCGCGGCGCGGCGCTGGCGCAATTTCTACAATCGTTGGTGAAAATCCGTAGCGCTTGAGCCAGAAGGCGAGCGTCGGTCCGCCGATGCCAAGGCCGGAAATAAGGACGCGGCGGTTCTCCATAGTGAGCAGTCTCCCCCTGCGAACGGCCCTTCCTTACACGCGGCCGGCGTTCAGCTCAACACTCGCACGCACTTCCACTCCGAATATTTTTGAAGACAAGGACAGAACGCATATTTCGTAATAAAATAGAAAGTATGACTTTCCCTTCCGCTCATCAGAATGAAACAACGCTTCTGATGCTCGCACCCTGGTGCATGAGTTCGAAGGCGTCGTTGATCCTCTCGAGCGGCATTCGATGGGTGATGAGATCATCGATATTGAGTCGGCCCATCATATACATATCGACGATCTTGGGCGTGTCGGTGCGGCCTCTGGCTCCGCCAAAGGCGGTCCCTTTCCAGACTCGACCCGTCACCAACTGGAATGGGCGCGTCGCAATCTCCCTTCCTGATTCGGCGACGCCGATGACGATCGATTGTCCCCAGCCGCGGTGGCAGCATTCGAGGGCCTGTCGCATGACGTCCGTATTGCCGGTGCAGTCGAATGAGTAATCGGCGCCGCCGCTAGTGATTTCCACAACTTTGTCGACGACATTTTTCGCGCCGATTTCGGTCGGGTTGATGAAATGCGTCATGCCAAATTTCTCGGCCATGGCGCGTTTACCGGGATTGATGTCGATCCCGATGATCTTGTCGGCGCCGACAAGGCGCGCGCCCTGTATCACATTGAGACCAATGCCGCCGAGCCCGAACACGGCGACATTGGCGCCCGGTTCAACCTTCGCCGTCCACATCACGGCGCCGACGCCCGTTGTGACGCCGCAACCAATATAGCAAGCTGTCTCAAAAGGAGCGTCATCGCGGATTTTTGCAACGGATATTTCGGGCAATACTGTGAAATTTGAAAAGGTCGAGCAGCCCATATAGTGATAAATTGTCCCGCCCTTGTACGAGAACCGGCTCTTGCCGTCGGGCATGACGCCTTTGCCTTGCGTTGCGCGAATGGCGGTGCACAGATTTGATTTCCGCGAGAGACATGTCTTGCATTGCCGACATTCGGGCATGTAGAGCGGAATGACGTGGTCGCCGGGCTTGACGGTCGTCACGCCTGCGCCGACCTCGCGAACGATCCCTGCGCCTTCGTGACCAAGGATCGATGGGAATATCCCTTCCGAATCCTTTCCTTCCAAAGTGTACGCATCGGTATGGCAGATGCCGGTCGCCATGATCTCGATCAGGACCTCGCCGGCTTTCGGGCCTTCAAGATCAAGCTCGACGATTTCGAGAGGCTGGTTGACGGCGAAGGCGACGGCGGCGCGGGTTTTCATCGATAGTCTCCCTTATGGGCCGGCTGCTTTTTAGGCGCCGGCGGGCAGGTTTTCAAAGGGAGAAAACGCGCGACGCCCTCAAACCTTATAAGCATCCTTATGTTTCTCGCGGAGGGCCGCTTTTTGCACCTTGCCCATAGCGTTGCGCGGTAGCTCCTTCTCCCAATGAAAGCGCCGCGGATGTTTGAAGCGGGCGAGATTATCATCAAGCGCCTTTTGGAGAACGGCTTCGTCGACCGGTTCGTCTTCAGCGACAAGAACCGCGATGACGCCTTCGCCGAGATCTTTATGCGGCGCGCCGACAACGGCGGATTCCTTCACTCCAGGCGCTGCATCGAGAACGGCCTCGATCTCTATCGGATAAATATTATAGCCGCCGGAAATAATGAGATCCTTGGCGCGCCCGACGAGGCTCAGCCTTCCGTCCGGCGCCATCGTCCCGACGTCGCCGGTGACGAAGAAGCCGTCGGCGCGCATTTCCTCGGCGGTCTTTTCGGGCAAGCCCCAATAGCCGCTGAAGAGGCTGGAGCCCTTCACCTCGACGACGCCGACCTCGCCGCGCGGAACCTCGCGGCCATTTTCGTCAGCGACGCGGACACTGACGCCCGGCAGCGCATAGCCGACCGTGCCGGCGATGCGCTCGCCCTCCAACGGATTGGAGGCGATCATGCCCGCCTCGGTCATGCCGTAGCGTTCGAGAATACGAAATCCGGTGCGCGCCGCGAAGGCGTTCGACGCCTCCTCGGTCAAAGGCGCAGAACCGGAAATGAAGAGGCGCATGTTCGCGCATTCCTCGCCCGTCAATCCGTCATCGAGCAGGCGCGAATAAAAAGTCGGCACGCCCATCAGGATCGTCGCCTCTTTCAGACAACGGCGGACAAGCGCCGGGTCGAACTTGTCAAGAAAGATGATCTTCGAGGCGTTCAAGAACGCCGTGTGCAGCGCGACGAATAGTCCGTGAATGTGAAAGATCGGCAGCGCGTGCAGCAGCACGTCGCCTTCGCGAAATCCCCACGCCTTGTGAAGCGCCTCTGCGTTCGCAGCAAGCGCGCCATGGCTCAGCATCGCGCCTTTCGACCGGCCGGTGGTGCCGGAGGTATAGAGAATCGAGGCGAGATCGTTCTCCGATCGCTCGGCGATGATGTCGGCGCGCGCGAGGCGTTCGGCCCGCCAATGATCGACTTTCGATGCGGTCGGAAAAGCCGCAACATGCGGCACGCCGGCTGACGCCGCGACGGGCCGCAGCGATTCATATGTTTCGGGCCGACAGAAGAATATGCGCGGGCTCGCATCTTTCAGAAAGAAAGCGACTTCATGCGCCGTGTAGGCCGTGTTGAGAGGCACATAGACGCCGCCGGCGCGCAAGGTTCCGAGATAAAGTCCGACCGCAGAGACTGACTTGTCGATCTGCGCGACCACGCGCTCGCCGGGTTTGAGGCCAGTCTCGAAGAGCGCGGCGGAAAATTCGGCCGATAGTCGTTCGACGTCGCCGTAGCTCCATACGCGCCCGTCCGGCTCAACGAAGGCGGGATCATCCTCATGATCGCGCCAGCATTCGCGAAAGAGCGCGCAGAGATTCGTCATCCGCGCCTCGCAGATCGCTCATTTCGCCGCAAGGATGTCATCGATCAGCGCCGGTTTGCCTTCGACCCGCTCAAGATGCGGATAGCGGAGGCCGCCGCGATAATCGACAGATAGCGTCCGATAGCGATCGCCGCTCTTGACGAGAATCTGGATCGGTCCGGCGCCTTTCGCCGCCGCGAATTTCACAGCGTCTCTTAGACCGTCCGCGTCATACTGGACGCCATTGACCGCCACGACCTGATCGGCCGCAGTAAGGCCAGCCTTAAAGCCTGGCCCGTCCCAGCGCACGTCGGCGACAGTCCCATCGCCATTGAGCGTAAAACCCGCCGAGAAGGTGAGGTCAATAATGTGGAGCCGTTTCTCATTTGATTTGTAGAAATCGGACGGCGTGTCCGTGTACACGAGTTTATAGCCGCCGCGCACGATCCCGTCCAAAGGCGCGCCGGGCCCGTGCCCATCGAGGCGCGTGCGCAGGAGCCCTGCCCAGTCATAGGGGAAAAGCGAATTCAGCGTGCTGACCACATCGTCGAATGTGTAGACATCCGTTGTCCAGTCGCCGTCGCGAACGCCGAAAAACGCTTTGGCGAAATCATCAAGCGACTTCTTGCCGCCCGTTTTCTCACGGATCAGCGTGTCGACGTCGAGCCAAATGAGCGCGCCTTCCGAATAATAGTCCTCGCTGCGTTGCCAGCTGCGCCAAGCGAGCGGCTCGCGCTTGGCGATGATCGGATCGTTGGTCGTGTCCTGCAGCGCCCGCCATTTCCGCGCGGGGCGGTTCTCATCATAGGTCGCCGCGATGAGCGCGATCGCATCGAGGCCCTGTTGCTTCGAAAAGAGACCGGAGCGCGCCGCAAGCACATAGCCCCAATATTTCGTCTGCCCCTCATAGACCCAGAGGAGGCTATCGCGCATCGGAACGTTGTAATTTGGGGTCCAGAGATCAGCAGGCCGCCGGAACTTTCCATCCCAGGAATGAGTGTACTCATGCGAAAGCAGATCGCGCCCCGCATCGCCCTTCGCCCAACCCATGAAATAATTCGAACTTACGCCATCTTCGCTCGAGCGATGATGTTCAAGGCCCATGCCGCCCAATTCATCGCTGATCGAAAACAGAAAATCATAATGATCGTAATGACGCGAGCCATAGAGCTTGTCGGCCTGCTTGACGAGATTTAGATGCGCCTCGACCGCCTCCGGCGGAGCCGTGAGTTCCTGCGGCGCGTCAGCAAAAGCGTCGAGCATTACCGTACTGTTCGGATCAGGATCGAGCACGAATTGCTTGTAATAGGCGCCGGCGATCATTGGCGAGTCGACGAGCGTTTCATATGAAACCTGCTTGAATGTCGTTTCGTCGCCCCTCGAAGAAACAGCGCGCAGCGCCGTTCCATATTTCCAGCCATGCGGCAGTTTCACGCTCGCCGTCACCGGGATCTGGCTGACATAATAGCCAGCGGGATAAAATGAAGCTTTTTCCCATTGCAGTCGCAGCATTTCGGTCGATGCGACAACGCGACCCTGCCCGGCGCCGCGCGGCGTCAAATATTGGAAGTCGACGTCGATCGTCTTCACGCCCTCCGGAATGTCGATATGCAGCGCAAACATGTCGACCGTATCGCGCGTCCATTCGAGGCGCTTTCCCTTCGCCGTGATGATAATGCCGGCGATTTTGTCGGCGTCGCCGGTCGGCGAATGGTTTCCCGGAAGCCACTGCGGATAAAGGATCGTCATCGGCCCCGCCCCGACCGTCGGGATCGTCTCATGCCCGCGGAAGATGCCGCGCACGACGTCCGTCGCATCGATTGAGAGCGCAATGGCGCCTGGATAGGGTTCGTCCTTCGGCGCCGGCATCGGCGCCATCGTCTGAGCGAAGGCCGCTGTCGACAGAAGCCAAAGCGTCAACACGGAAAGCGTTTTCCTCACGGAATACCCCCTTTTGAATTGTCGCGCCGGTCGCCCCGGTTGGGCCGGCGTCATCTTATCGGGCGTCGCAGTATCAACACGTAGGCGCCCTTGTCGAGACCTGCCGTCCCGATTAGCGCCAATCGGACGCATGGCGTTTTTCGACAATATCGGCGGCGCTCAGCCGGAGAGCCTCTCGCCCTTCGCCGCCTTATCTTCGAGAAGCTTCGATAATTTGAAATCCGGGCCAAAACTGTCCGCATGCTTCCTAAGACCCGTGACTATCTTGTCGAGGCCGTGCATGAGGAGGAGAAGAATAAAGCCGTAATAT
>OBLQ010000934.1_pt1 | contig 11015 bp, 7 predicted proteins | sample 1519881 | NCBI WGS metagenome assembly OBLQ01 (sample SAMN01911456, study PRJEB22533) | soil metagenome | biome: Soil | place: Malaysia | collected 2012-04-30 | depth DG_metagenome m | reverse complement strand
CTGCGCACGAGCACGCGCGTCCTGGACGTGCGCCCCCTGCCGGGCGGCGGGTACCGCATCGCCCCCGACCACGGCGACGTCCTGCACGCGGACGCAGTGCTGATGACCACGCCCGCGTACACCACGGCCGATCTGCTGCGCGGCTTCGCGCCCGACGCCGCAGCCCTGCTGGATGAAATCCGCTACGTGGGAACGGGCACCGTGTCGCTGGCGTTTCGCGAGTCCGACGTGACGCGGCCCATCCACGGACTCGGCCTGGTGGTCCCGAAGAGCGAACGCCGGCCCATCAATGCCATCACGATTTCGTCCACCAAGTTCGCGCACCGCGCGCCCGAACGGCACGTGCTGCTGCGGGTCTTCTTCGGCGGGTCGCGCAGTCCCGCCAGCATGGACCAGAACGACGACACGCTGCTCGCCATGGTGCAGGGAGAGTTGCGTGACATTCTCGGAATCAACGCCGCGCCGTTGTTCCACCGTATCTATCGCTGGCCACGCGCCAATCCGCAGTACGACGTGGGCCACATGCAGCGCGTGGACCGCATTGAGGCGGCGTTGCCAGGCAGCCTGTACGTGACCGGCGGCGCATATCGCGGCGTGGGCATGCCCGACTGCGTGTACCAGGCGCGTGAGACGGTGGACCGCGTGTTGAACGAACTTGCCGCCGTGGAGGTGGCCGGATGAACACCCGCAAGTCGGATGCGCTTTTCGCGCGCGCACAGCAACTGATTCCCGGCGGCGTCAACAGCCCGGTGCGGGCCGCGCGCAGCGTGGGCGGCAACCCGCGTTTCATCGAACGCGGACAGGGCGCATATCTCTTTGACGTGGACGGCAACCGCTACGTCGACTACGTGCTCTCGTGGGGACCGCTGGTAATGGGACACGCCGCCGAACCGGTGGTGCGAGCCATCGCGGACGCCGCGGCGCGGGGAACGAGTTACGGCGCGCCCACCGCGCTGGAGAACGAACTCGCCGAACTGGTGATCGACACCGTCCCGTCGCTCGAAATGATCCGCTTCGTGAACAGCGGCACCGAAGCCACCATGAGTGCGCTGCGTCTGGCGCGCGCGTTCACGGGCCGCGACAAGATCATCAAATTCAGCGGTGGCTATCACGGCCACGCCGACATGCTGCTGGTGCAGGCGGGAAGCGGCGTGGCCACACTCGGGCTGCCCGATTCGCCGGGTGTGCCGGCGGCCGTGACGGCGGATACGCTGACGGTTCCTTACAATGATCTCGCCGGTGTGCGCACGCTGTTCGACACCTATCCCGGCCAGATTGCGGCGGTGATCGTGGAGCCCATCGGATCCAACATGGGCTTCGTGATGCCTGAGTCCGGATTCCTCCCGGGAATCCAGGAACTGTGCCGCCGGCATGGCGCGGTGTTCATACTCGACGAAGTCATGACGGGTTTTCGCGTGGCCCGCGGCGGCGCGCAGGAGAAGTGGGGACTCGACCCCGACCTCACCTGTCTGGGCAAAGTCATCGGCGGCGGACTTCCGGTGGGAGCATATGCCGGCAAGCGCGCCATCATGGAGTGGGTGGCACCCGCGGGCAAGATGTACCAGGCGGGCACGCTGTCGGGAAATCCCCTGGCCATGGCGGCGGGACTGGCCACCCTGCGCGCCCTCTTCGCACCCGGTGTCCTTGAACGCATGGAGCGAATCACGGCGACGCTGGTGGACGGCATTGCCGCTGCGGCGCGCGACGCCGAAATTGCGCTGCAGCCGGCATACGCGGGGTCGATGTTCGGCTTCTACTTCCTCAAACAACCGGGCGCACGCATCCGCGATTACGAAAGCGCCCGGGCCCATGCCGATACCGAACGTTTTGCGCGCTTCTTTCATGCCATGCTGCAGCGCGGTTTCTACTTTGCGCCCAGTCAGTTCGAAGCGGGATTCACGAGCAGCGCACACAGCGACGACGATATTCACAGCACCATCGCGGCCACGCGCGATGCCTTCGCGGAGGTCGTGGCGGTTTGACCCTCCAGGGCGCCACCACCGCGGATGCGGCACGTGTCGACGCGACGCCGCATCACTACGACGCGTTGCTGGTCATGTCGTTCGGTGGCCCCGAAGGTCACGACGACGTGATGCCCTTCCTGCGCAACGTGGCCAGCGGCCACGGCATTCCCGAAGCACGACTGGCGACCGTGGCCGACCACTACCACCATTTCGGCGGCGTGAGCCCCATCAACCAGCAGAACCGCGCACTGATTGGCGCCCTGCGCGCCGAGTTCGACGCCCACGGGCTGAACCTTCCCGTGTACTTCGGCAACCGCAACTGGCAGCCGTACGTGGCCGACACCATCCGCGAGATGCGCGCACACGGTGTCAAACGCGCGCTGGTGTTTGTGACCTCCATCTTTTCCTCCTATTCGGGGTGCCGGCAGTACCGCGAGGACATCCTGAAGGCATGCGCGTCACTGGGTGAGGGCGTCCCCGTCTTCGACAAGTTGCGCTCGGCCTACAACCACCCCGGGTTCATCGCGGCCATGGGCGACCGCGTGCGCGACGCGCTGGACGCATTTCCCGCAGGTGAGCGTGACTCGGTGCAGCTGGTGTTCACGGCGCACAGCATTCCCATGTCGCAGGCCCTCGGAAGCGACTACGTGGCGCAGCTGAATGAAGCATGCCGGCTGGTGACCGAATCGCTGGGCAGGAGCGAGTACCGGCTGGTGTACCAGAGCCGCAGCGGATCTCCGCACACGCCCTGGCTCGAGCCCGATATTCTCGACGTCCTTCCATCCATGCACGACGCCGGTGTAGCGCGTCTGGTGGTGGCGCCCATTGGATTCATGTCGGATCACATGGAAGTGATCTACGACCTCGACACGCAGGCAAAGGAACTGGCGGAGAAACTCGGCATGCACATGGTGCGCGCGGGAACGCCGGGAACGCATCCTGCGTTCGTGAGCGCCATCCGGGAGATGATCATGGAACGCACCACCGCGGGCACGCCGCGTCTTTCGCTGGGGACACGCGGCCCGTCCCACGACATCTGCCCCATGGACTGCTGCCGCAAAGGCGAATCGGGCCGGCCGCACGCCTGACACCCGCTTCGGACCGGCGCGCCACGCGGCACCTCCGGATCGCGTGGTATACTTTCCCCTCGCCCTTCACGTTCACGGTTCACCGTGCGAGCGAAACATGGCCGGTAAGCGGAGCCGCACCCCGAAACGACAATCAGGCAGGCCGACCGCACCCCGCACCCCTTCTGCGGACGGCCGCGTGTTCCTGATTGCAATCGTGCTGCTCGCGCTGGCATGCCTGGTCGTGCACATGACGGCGTCCCGCCCCTCGCTCGGCTGGATGTGGGGCGCACACTTCTACGGATTCTTTCCCCGCGCCATTCTCTACGTCGCAACTCTGTTGCTCGCGGCATCCATGGCACTTCTGGTTTCCGGATACGGTGACCGCGCCACCGCACGGGTGGCCCGCATGCTTTCGGGCCGCAGGTTCTACATCACGGCGGGCGCACTCGTCGCCGCCGGCACGGCGTGTTTCTGGATCTTCCGCATCTGCCACACCTATCTTGGCGACGGCAACGTCATCGTGACGGAAATCGATACGAAGCAGGAAGTGCTGCCGCGCGAACCCCTCACCAGCCTTCTGCAGTACGTTGTCTACGGAATCACGAAACCATGGTTCTACGCGCCGGAGCGCGACATCCGCGATGTCGCGCAGGACGCGGTGGCGGTGGGAAGCGTTGCGGCGGGGTTTCTTTTTCTGGTGGTGTTGTGGTTTCTGGCCGATGAGCTGGCGCGCCTGCGCCCGAATACGGAAACGGACACCACCCGGCGTCCGGTGACGCTGCTGGTGTGGCTGTGTCTCGCGGCCCAGGGATACATGCAGTTGTTCTTCGGATACGTGGAGAACTACTCCTTCTATGCCGTGGGGATCGTGGTGTTTCTGTGGCTGTCGCTGCGCTGTCTGCGCGGAGCATGCGGTCTGTGGCTTCCGCTGGCCGCCCTTGCCCTGTGCTTTGCGCTGCACCTTTCGTCGACGGTGCTGGTGCCGCCGTTTCTGGCGGTGGCGGTCATTGTGCTGAAGGATCCCGCCCGCCGTAACGGCGCGCTGCGCGATCTGTCCACGGGAGTCGTCGTGGTCGCGGCTGCGAACGTGTGGCTCTCGCACCGTGGTTACAATCCGCTCTCCACCGTGCTTTCCATGATCCACACCGCGTTCACCGACCAGCGCACTCACGGATACATGTTCTCGTCCCCCCACTACCGCGACTTCTTCAACGAACAGATTCTCATCGGGCCCCTGGGCCTGTTCCTCTTTCTGGCTGCGGCCGTCACCGTATGGCGCACGAGAATCACGGGATCCACGGCATTTCTGCTGATCGGGGGGATTGTATTCGCGGGGGCGTGCTGGATGATCGGCGATTCCAATCTCGGATACGCCCGCGACTGGGACCTGCTTTCACACGCGGGCATCGTGCTTACCGTCGCCGGGTTGGGAATTTTCATCGCGCGGCCCGCGAAAGCCGGCACGCTGACTGTGTGCATTTCCGTCGCGTTGCTCATGTCGCTCTACCATTCGGTGCCGTGGTTCATCACCAATACGCGCGAAGGCCCGAGCCTCGCACGCCTGCAGACACTGCCGCTGGGACTGGGAAGAACCGAGGTGTTGATTGCCGGCTGGTACGAACGCCACGGGGACCTGGTGAATGAGCGCAAGTGGCTGGAGCGGTCCATAGCCGCGTACTCGGGCAATCCGAATTCCTTCTACAAACTCGGCGTCATGGAACTGAACGAACACCGCTACGCGAACGCCGCCGTGTGTTTTGAGAATTCGGTCCGGTGCCGTCCGCAGCACTTTTCCTACCGCGCGGTGCTGGTGCGCACGTACTTCATGGCGGCCATGCCCGCCAAAGCGGTTCCGCATCTGGAACAGATGGCGAAGCAGTCTCCGAACAATCTCACCATCACGCTCTATCTGGGAGAGGCCCGCTATCAGTCGGGCGATACGACAATGGCGAGGGTTACGTTCGCGCAGGTCCGTGACACCTGCCGTCTCATGATGCAGAACCAACCCGTCACCGGCCCGCTGTGGTCGACCTACGGGTGGGCGTTGTTCCGTCTCGGTGAGGTGCAGGAATCGCGTACCGTGCTGGCCGAGGCGATTGCCGCCGACCCGAAGTCGCAGGAGGCGGAGTGCTATCTGGGGTGTGTACTGCGCAGCGCCGGGGAGCTCGACGATGCGCGTGCACACTTCATGCGGTGCGCGGCCATCCGCCCCGAACTCCCCGCGGAGATTCCCGACCGCGACGCCATTATCGCATGGATCGCCGCGCCCGATGCGCCGGCACCGGCGCCCGTCCACTAGACGTAGTTGCGGTAGTCCGGCTCGAACACATGTTCGTGCACGAATGCGTCCAGATCGGCCGGCTCGTCGAGCGTCGTGAGCCCACGCTCGAACACCATCCGCGCCACCGCCGTCGCAATCTTGAACGAGATCTCCCGAATCGACGCGAGTGGCGGAAACAACAGCCCGCTTGCCAGCTGTTCTTTCGTCAGCAGTCCGGCCAGCGTGCGCGCCGCCTGTGCGAACATCTCGTCGGTCACACGCGTGGCGCGCGATGCCACCACGCCCAGTGCGATGCCCGGGAACACATAGGCGTTGTTGGCCTGGCTGGGCAGCATGCGCTTTCCGCCCACGATGACGGGATCAAACGGGCTGCCGCTGGCGAACAACGCGCGGCAGCGCGTGTGGTGGTACGCCTCTTCCGCGGTGCACTCGGAGTTCGCGGTGGGATTCGACAGCGCAAAGATGATGGGCCGCGGGTTGAACGATCCCATGGTTTCCAGGATCTCGCGCGTGAATGTCGCCGGTTGTCCACTGACTCCGATGAGCGCAGTCGGCCTGACGGCATTGATGGCATCCAGCAGCGAAGCGGCCCCCGGCGCGTCGTGCGCGTAGGCGCGCTTGTGCTCCGCCAGATTGGCGCGGCTCTTTACCACCAGCCCGTGCGAATCCACCAGCCAGCAGGTGCGGCGCGCGTCGTCATGCGGCATGCCGGCCTCCACCATCGCCGACACAATGAGATTGGCGATGCCCACGCCGGCTTCGCCCGCGCCCAGGAATACGATGCGCTGTTGGCGCAGATCAGCGCCGGTAACGCGCAACGCCGACATGAGTCCCGCCAGCGCCACGGCCGCGGTGCCCTGGATGTCGTCGTTGAACGTGCACACGCGATCCCGGTATTTCGCGAGCAGGCGGAACGCATTCTGGTTGCCGAAATCCTCGAACTGGATGAGCACGCCCGGCCAGCGATCGTTGGCCGCGGTGACGAACTCATCCACCAGCGCGTCGTACTGCGGGCCACGCATGCGATGGCGCCGCAGGCCCATGTACAGCGGTTCCTGCAGCAGCGCCTCGTTGTCCGTTCCGACATCCAGCGTCACGGGAAGCGTGACTTCGGGGTGCACGCCCGCGCATGCCGTATATAATGAGAGTTTCCCCACCGGGATTCCCATCCCGTTGGCGCCCAGATCACCCAGGCCCAGAATGCGTTCACCGTCGGTGACCACGATGGCGCGCACGTCGTCGTAGGGCCAGTTGTCCAGCATGCTTCGGATACAATTGTGATCATCGATGCTGATCCACATGCCACGTGAGCGGCGGAAGATCTGTCCGTACAACTGACACGCCCTCCCCACCACCGGCGTGTAAATGATGGGCATCAATTCTTCGATGTGGTCCACCACCACGCGATAGAACAGCGTTTCGTTGCGGTCATGGAGCGACGTCAGATAGATGAATTTCTCCAGTTCGTTGGGCTTGGCCCGGTAGGCCGTCATCACGCGCCCGACCTGCTCGGAGATGCTGGCGGGATGGGGTGGCAGCAGGCCCCGCAGCCCGAGTTCGTCACGTTCTTCCGGTGTAAACGCGCTGCCCTTGTTCAGAAGTGGATCGTGCAGAAGTTCGAGACCGTGGGGAAGAATGTTCGTGCGGCTGCGAGCGTCTTTTGAAGATGTGCTCATGATTGGGCTCCGTATGCGCGGTTACCAACAGCGTGGTCAATTCCGGGGGCCCTGTCAAGTGCCCGCGTTCTCCCGCCGGCTCTTGACCACCGCCGGTACCCGGCATACACTGTTTGCGCGGACCTCCACGGCCGGCCGCACCGTGAATCTCCCAACCTGATTCAAAATACCGACACCTGTGAGCGTGATTTCTCCGTGTCCAAGGGTCCGCCGCGGACCGTTTCACGCCTTCAGAAAGGAAGATTTGCATGCCGTCCAACAAAGCCGGCGACCTGGCGGGACCGGGCATCAGCACATACGCCGAAGTCGCAAAGATTCTGCCCACGGACTACCAACCACTGCTCAACGACCGGGAAACCCAGTACGCCGTCACCGCCGTAAAGCGTTACATCGAAGACGGACTGTGCCGGGAACTGAACCTGTTTCGCGTCGAGGTTCCCCTCATTGTGGACCGTGAGAGCGGCGTCAACGACTATCTGGACCGCGACGGTTCACGCACGCCCATCGAATTTCCCTGTGGGCTCGGGCTCGACAAGCGCATGAGCGTGCAGGTGGTGCAGGCCGCCACCAAATGGAAGCGAATGGCGCTGCGGCGCTTCGACTGCGGCGTGGGCGAAGGTATCGTCACCGACATGCGGGCGGTGCGCAAAGACTACTTCCTGGACCATGATCATTCGGCGTACGTCGACCAGTGGGACTGGGAAAAAGTCATCAGCCCCGACATGCGCAACCTCGACTATCTCAAGAGCACCGTGCGCAGCATCTGGAAGGTAATCAAGGGCGCGGAGGAGTTCGCGCACCGGGAATTTCCCAAACTCCGCAATTCGAAATATCCCGATCTCCCGGATCAGCTCACCTTCCTGCACGCGGAAGAGATTCTCGACATGTATCCCGATCTGTCGCGCAAGCAGCGCGAGACGCAGATTCTGCAGAAACATCCCGCCATCTTTATCATCGGAATCGGCTGGGTGCTGCAGGACGGCTATCCGCACGAAATGCGCGCCGCCGACTACGACGACTGGGTCACGGAAACCGTCACCAAGGACGGGCGCATGATGCACGGCCTCAACGGCGACATTCTGGTGTGGAATCCGGTGACGCGTCGCCGGCACGAGCTGTCGTCGATGGGCATCCGCGTCACCAAGGAGACGATGCGCAAGCAGCTCGAACTGTCCAACCAGCTCGACTTTCTCACGCTGCCGTACCATCAGGCGATCCTGAAGGACGAAATCCCGATCAGCATCGGCGGTGGCATCGGCCAGTCGCGTACGGTCATGCATCTGCTGCGCAAGGCGCACCTGGGTGAGGTCAGCGTCACGGTGTGGCCGAAGCAGCTCAAAGAGATTTGCGAAGAACGGAATATCCGCGTGCTCGAATAGCCGCGGGTTTCCAGCAGAGTGTTTCCCTGCGCCCGTGCCTCACGCCTGCACGGGCGCGGGGGCCACAAGGTGGGGCGGGAGTTGCGCGGCACACGCCGCGCAGAACCCCGTCCCACGCACATCAATGGTCTCCACGTTGGTGGCGAAGAACATGACGCAGTTCATGTCCCGGCAGTGCACCAGCCCCGCCACATGCCCGAGCTCGTGCATGATTTCCGCGACGGCGCGGCGCGCGACGAGGTCCGGATCGGGCGGCAGCCCGTAGCTCTCGGGGCCGAGACGCGCCAGCGATACCAGAGCCGCATGCCCGTAGCGCCGGGCCCTTCCGAACACGAACGTAAACAGCGCGAGCCCGATGTCGTGCGCCGTCACCCCCATCCACACGGTGCCCGGTTCGGTGGAGCTGTCGATGGTCGCCAGCAGTGCATCGGCATCCACCTGGTCGCGCCCCGCCAGGCGCCGCGCGCGGGCATCCCAGGGTGTCACGTGCAACCGGCACGGCACCGCCAGCCGCCGGCTGGCGCGCGTCACCATGTCTTCAACGAAATCGCGGGCGACGTCGGTGCTGGAGAGAAACGTAACAGCATCGATGCGATGTGGAGAATTGCCGGCTGCGCTGTCGGCCACGGACTATCCGGCGCTGCGCGCCTTCTCCAGGCCGTATTTTTCGATCTTGTGGTAGAGCGTGCCGCGGTCGATTTCCAGCACCCGCGCAGCGCTGCTGATGTTCCAATCTTCGGCCTCGAGTACGGCGAAAATGTGCGCCCTTTCTGCGTTCGCCAGCGATCTCCCGGTCACGGCGGGGCCGTTGGTTTCGGTGACCCGTATGGGAAAGTCCTTCGCTTCGATAGTGGGAGGCGTTCCCACCACGACGGCGCGCTCGACGGCATTCTGCAGTTCGCGCACATTGCCCGGCCAGGTGTAGGCATTGAGCGCCGCGATGGCGCCGGGCGAAAAGCGCATGGGCTTGCGGTTCATCGAGCGGGTGTAACGCGCCAGAAAGTTCTCGGCCAGTGGAACAATGTCCTCCGGCCGCGTGCGCAGCGGCGGCATTTCGATCGTGAACACATTGAGCCGCCAGAAAAGGTCTTCACGAAAATCCCCGCGGGCCACAGCGGCTTCGAGATCCTCGTTGGTGGCGGCAATGACGCGAAAATCAACCGGCGTGGGAGTCCGTCCGCCCACGCGCGTCACCACGCGTTCTTCCAGTACGCGCAACAGCTCCACCTGCACGCGCGGGCTGATGGTGCCGATCTCATCCAGAAAGAGCGTGCCGCCATCCGCCATTTCGAACTTGCCGCGGTGGCGGTACATCGCGCCCGTAAAGGCGCCCTTCTCGTGTCCGAACAGCTCGCTCTCCAGCAGGCCCTCGGCCAGCGCACCGCAGTTGACCACGACCATGGGGCCGTAGCGCCGCCTCGACGCGGCATGAATGGCGCGCGCCGCCAGCTCCTTGCCGGTACCGGACTCCCCCTTGACGAGCACGGTGGCGTCGGTGGCGGCCACGGCCCGGATCAGTTCGAGCACACGGCCGATCGCAGGTGATACACCCACGATGGGCATCGGCTCGGACGCGGCTTCGAGCTGCTCCTTGAGCCGCAGATTCTCGGTGCGCAGCGAACGATGTTCGGTGGCACGCTTGACGATCAGTGACAGCTCATCGGGGTCGAACGGTTTGGCGATGTAGTCGTACGCGCCGGCTTTCATCGCCCTCACCGCAGTGTCCACCGATGCGTAGGCCGTCATGATGATGACCGTCATGTCGGGTTTCACTGCGGCCAGCCGTGATTGCAGCTCGAGCCCGTCCACGCCCGGCATCTTGATGTCGAGAAAGGCCAGGTCGTAGTCCTTCTCCCCCACCAGCGTCAGGGCATCGCGGCTGTTTTGCGCCGTGTCGACGCGGTGTCCATCCTGGCGGAACCAGTCGCCCAGGGACTGCACGACGATGGGTTCGTCGTCGACAACCAGAATGGACAGCGGATTGACTTTGGTGGCAACGGTACTCATGACACTTCAACCTCCCTCGCTCCCGCCGGCGGCGCGGCCTCACGCGGCTGGCGGAGCGGGAGACGAACACTGAATGTGGTGCCCTCGCCCGGGGTGGAATCCACGGCGATGGTTCCGTGATGGCGAGTGGCGATTCCGTAGACAACGGCGAGTCCGAGGCCAACCCCGTTCTCGCCTTCCTTGGTGGTGTAAAACGGTTCAAAGATCTCGGACAGTTGTTCCTTCGGAATTCCCCGTCCGTTGTCACGGACCCCGATGACCACCGCGTCATCGCCTTCCGCACGCGCCGCGATGGTCACGCTGCCACCCACCGACGTGGCCTCGAGCCCGTTGATGGCGAGCGCCAGGACCATCTGCTGGATCTGCGAGGCGTCGCACTCGATCTTCGGCAGGCCCGACGGCACATCGAGTTGCAGCGAGATCTCCGCCAGGTCGGCGCGGTGACGCAGCAGCATGGCGCAGCGTTCCAGCAGCGGGAACAGATCTTCATCGGTAAAGTGCGCATCCGAGCCGCGGCTGAACAGCAACAGGTTGCGAACAATGCGGCCGCATCGCTGGGATTCGTCTTCGATCAGCGTGAGAATGCGCCGCATGTCGGTCTCGGCGGCCGAGGCCGGAGCGGCGGGAGCCGCTTCTTC
>OBLQ010000933.1_pt1 | contig 11018 bp, 9 predicted proteins | sample 1519881 | NCBI WGS metagenome assembly OBLQ01 (sample SAMN01911456, study PRJEB22533) | soil metagenome | biome: Soil | place: Malaysia | collected 2012-04-30 | depth DG_metagenome m | reverse complement strand
AGGACGGCCCGTTGGGGCGTCTTTGATTCCTTCTGCAGGTCCTTAAACGTGGGTTTATGCGGAGCCGCTGTCGATGTGGTTCGCCCGGCGACTCAACCTGACGACAAAATCAAAGGAGGATCATTATGTCGGAGGTTCGTGGCTTAGGGTACGTTCCGGACGTTCCGAAACCCAACGATTATACCGAGGAGCATATCAAGATCGCGCCGCTACTAAGCCGCACAAGGCTGGGCGGGCGCGTGGCGGCTAAAACAACGGGAGTGCCCGGTGCGGCGCCGCCGGCGGCCGCGCCGGCCCAGGTTGATCTCCGACCGAGGTTTTCACCCATTGAAAATCAGGGTTCTCTCGGCTCCTGCACGGCGAATGCGGCAGTGGCATTGCTCGAGTACTTCGAGCGGAAGGCGAGCGGAAGATATATCGATCACTCTCGGTTGTTTGTTTACAAAACCGAACGTGACCTCCTTGGCTGGACGGGCGATACCGGAGCGTATTTACGCACCGCCATGGAGGCTTTGGTATTGTTTGGTGCGCCTCCAGAGCGCTATTGGCCCTACGACCCGCGGCCAGCGTCCACTAACACCCTCTATGATGTTGAACCTCCTGCGTTCTGTTACGCGTTCGGCGCAAATTATCAGGCGCTTAGATATTATCGGCTCGATCCTCCCGGCGCTTCCCACGCGCAAGTTCTCGCAAACATAAAGGCGTTCCTTGCGGCGGGTTTCCCGAGCATGTTCGGGTTTCCCGTTTATCACGAGTACGACTTTCCGCTGCCAGGTGGGCTCATAGCGTATCCCACGACCGGATATCGAGGGGGACATGCCAATGTCGCCGCAGGCTACGACGACAACCTTATGATCGGCGCGGACAAGGGCGCCCTGCTGGTGCGCAACTCATGGGGGACCGGGTGGGCGAACGCCGGTTACGGCTGGATGTCTTATCGATACGTGACCGAAGGGCTCGCGGAGGATTGGTGGAGCATGATCTCCGCCGAATGGGTCGATACGGGGAACTTCTAAGCTCGATAACCGCCAATTTGTGAAAGAAGGATAATCCGTTGTCCGCAAAGGACTCGCCGGGTAGCAGTGAGCAGGTGGTCCGGGAAATCCTCCAATACTTGATTGAACATCCTGATGCGAAAGACACCCTGGAAGGGATTAGCAAATGGTGGCGACCAACAGGCAAATCAGAATGGAGAAACGAAGAGATTCAAAGCGCGCTCGCTAATTTGGCTTCAAAGGGATGGCTAACCGTGCGGAGTAGTTCGGCGCCGCAAAAAATTTATGGATTGAATAAAAACTACATCAAAGAGATCCGAGCGTATTTGATGAAGTCTTAGGAACGATCAATATCCGGCAAAGGAGGAGACCGCATGCCTGCAGCCCTGACATATCCGGGTGTCTATATAGAAGAGATCCCTAGCGGTGTGCGCACCATCACGGGGGTCGCCACATCGATCGCTGCATTCGTGGGTTGGACTGCGAAAGGTCCAACGGACCGTGCCGAGCTCGTTCTGAGTTGGTCGGACTTTGAACGGAAATTTGGCGGCCTCGATCCTCGAATCCAGTTCGGCCACGCGGTATCGCATTTTTTCGCCAACGGCGGCCAACGCGCATATGTCATTCGTTTGGTTACGACCGGTTCCGCCAACCCTGCTGACAACGCGGCGCCGGGCTCGGTGAGCTTGGACGGCAAACTGACCGTTACGGCACAGAACCCGGGCGCGTGGGCCAATGACTACGCCATTGTCACGAAGAAGCGAGCCGATGACGCGACGCGTTTCATGCTCAAGGTCGTCAATGTCGCCCAAGACCCCAAGGGAATCTCGACCGAGGTGTTCGAAAATCTTTCGATGGTACCCACCGACCCGCGCTATGTGGTGAATGTTCTTAAAAACGAATCCGGGCTGATGAACGCGGCGATCGTCGGCGGGGCGACCGATCCACCTGCCGATACGGTGATTCCGGCAAGCGGGGTAATCCCGGCAAGCGCAAAGCTGACCGGCGGCGCTGACGGCGCGGTACTGACCCCGAATACCAGCGCCTTCGAAAGCGCCGTCCAGCCGATCACTGGTACCGGTGGCACATATCTGCTCGATCGCATCGACCTTTTTAATCTGTTGTGTGTGCCGGGCGAAAGTACCCCATCGGTGCTTTCAAACCTGGAAAAGTTCTGCGCCGACCGGCGCGCGTTCCTGATTGCAGATAGCGATGCTAACGCGTCGTTGACCACTCTGCAAAATGGCCCGGACGGAAGCTTGACCGGTATTAACGCGATCAACGCCGCCTTCTATTTTCCCTGGGTCACCGCACCCGACCCGTTGCAGGAAAACCGGCCCACGGATTTCCCGCCGTGCGGGTTCGTGGCCGGTCTGTACGCTCGCACCGATACGACTCGCGGCGTGTGGAAGGCGCCGGCGGGCACAGAAGCGAGCCTCACCGGGGTGATCGGCGTGAAAATCATGCTCACCAACGACGAAAACGGTGTGCTCAATCCTAAGGCGGTCAATTGCATCCGTAATTTTCCGGTCTATGGCACGATCATCTGGGGTGCGCGTACCTTGCAAGGCAACGACGAGCGCGGCTCAGAGTGGAAATATGTACCGGTTCGCCGTACCGCATTGTTTCTGGAAGAGAGTCTCTACCGCGCATTGAAGTGGGTTGTGTTCGAGCCGAACGACGAGCCTTTGTGGTCCCAGATCCGGCTCAACGTGGGCGCCTTTCTACACGATTTGTTCCGGCAAGGGGCTTTCCAGGGTAAGACGCCGCAGGAAGCCTACTTCGTGAAGTGCGATAAGGAGACGACGACGCAGAGCGACATCAACCTCGGCATCGTCAATATCGTTGTGGGCTTCGCGCCGTTGAAACCGGCGGAATTCGTCATCATCAAGATCCAGCAAATCGCTGGACAGATCCAGACTTAAGGGAGGCACGTCATGGCTCAGTTCAGCGTCAACGCGCAACGTTTCGACCCTTACAAGAATTTCAAATTCCGCATTAAATGGGATGGCCGCTACGTGGCTGGGGTGAGCAAGGTGACCGGCCTCAAACGCACCACCGAAGTGGTGAAGCACCGCGAGGGCGGTGATCCATCGAGCAGCCGCAAGTCGCCTGGCCGCACGGAGTACGAGGCCGTTACCGTTGAGCGCGGCGTGACCCACGACACTGAATTCGAAAAGTGGGCGAATAAGGTATGGAACTTCGGCTCCGGTCTGGGCGCAGAAGTTTCCCTCAAGGACTTTCGCAAGGACATCATCATCGAGGTGTACAACGAAGCGGGCCAGCTCGCGCTCGCTTACAAGGTCTATCGTTGTTGGGTATCGGAATTTCAGGCGTTGCCCGACCTCGATGCCAATGCGAATGCGGTCGCGATCCAGCATATCAAACTGGAGAACGAAGGCTGGGAGCGCGACTACGAAGTGCCTGAGCCAAGTGAGCCGCAATTTACCGAGCCGGCAACCTGATGAGAGGCCATGCGAGTCCCGTCGGCCGCCCAACTTCTTGATGCCTGGGAGCACGCCCTGAGCGAATCGCCCACACGCCGCGCCTTGAGTTTGTTGTCGGTAGCCTATCCGGAAATGCGCGCCGATCAGATCGCCGCGCTCCCCATCGGGCACCGTGATGCGCGATTGTTGCAGCTTCGCAAGTGCTTGTTCGGACCACAGCTCCCCATGGTCGTGCCCTGCCCGAAGTGCGGACAGTTGCTTGAATCCCACGTGCGCGTCGATGACCTGGCGTCCGATCACGTCCCGTCGCAGGAAGACTACGTCGGAGCGTCCCGAGACTTCCGCGTCACGTTCCGACTCCCTACTAGCGTTGACCTGATGGCACTGCCGCCCGGCGGCGAGGCAATGGAGGTGCGTGAACTGCTGATGCGTCGCTGTCTGCTCGATGTCCGCGACGCATACGGAGCCGAGAAAACGATTTCCGATCTGCCTGACGGCGCGATCGCAGACATTGTGAGGCAAATGGAACGTGTCGATCCTATGGCCGATGTCGAGTTCGCATTGGAGTGCCCGTCGTGCGCGCATCGCTGGAGGGAGATGTTCGACGTCGCCAGCTTTGTCTGGCGCGAGCTCCACGCCTGGGCGCAACGCACTCTGCGTGACGTGCACACGCTGGCGCGCGTCTACGGCTGGCGTGAGCCGGACGTACTATCGCTCAGCCCGACGCGTCGCGAAATCTACTTGGAGCTGTGCCGGCAATGATCCACAGCGAAACGACGCAGCGAATGGATTTCCTGGACCGTATTATAGCGAAAGCGCAAGGCGTGGAAAGCGCGATCGCTCCGCGGGTGCCCTCGCGCTTTGAACCGCTGACCGGCGCGATCGTGCCATCACCGGAAGATTTTTCCGAGCAACCGATATCTGTGCTCGCAAGCAAACCTGAACCTATCGGCGTCAATGCGTCGCCGAGAGCGGCACAAAGAACCACAGAAGCGCGCGCGGTCGGTCTCCATCACCTGGAAGTCACGGCACGTGGCGATGAAACAGAGGAAATGAACGACGCCGGGGCGCGGATCACGGAAAAATTTCTGGACCCTGTGGTGAGCCCGTTGTCGTCAGCCAGAGTGCCGAACTGTGTCGAGCGGATGGAGACACGAGAAAAGCACCATGCGGCCATGAGGTCTGCCGAATCTGACTGGATATCTGGAGTTAGGGAGCCACCAGGCGCTGAGGCTCTCCCGAGCTCGGACACGACAACCCGAATTCGGCGCACAGCCATTTCTGTCAACGCGAGTATGGATCGGAACAGCGAAAGCACGCCTGCAGGTCGCGAAGAACTCCGACTCGATCCACCGGATCCAAGACACAAGGGCGGCGATCTTGAATCCAACGCGTCGATGACCGCCCCACTGGCGGCCTTAATCCCACGCATCGGTGTCGTGCCGGTAACCAAGTTATCGAAGGAGCTCCGAAGCACTTCCTTGGCGAGCGAGCGGCAGCCGCAGGCACCCGTGATCCATGTCACCATCGGCCGCGTGGAAGTGCGCGCGGTGCAAGCCGCAGCGACGAAGCCGCGCATCCAGCCAGTGAAGCCGAAACCGTTGGGTTTGGATGACTATCTCAAGCAACGTGGAGGCCGCCGATGAGCAATACCTTTGCCATCGCCGCTACGACTTCTACTTTGCGAAATCTCCTGCTGACACAGATTCCGTCGCTGGATACCGACCTGTCGGATTTGGAGGTGACGATTGCGCCGCCGGACTTGGCGCGGAAGGGAATCACCAAGGCGCAACTCAACCTCTTTCTTTACCAGACGGTAGTGAACGGCGCCTGGCGCAACCTCGACATGCCGCGCCAGGTGCGGCCGGGCGAAACCGGTTCGCCGCCACTGGCGCTGAATCTACATTACCTTGTTACCGCTTATGGCCGCGGCGAGGCCGACAACGATGGCGTGAGTCACCGTGTTCTCGGCGGCGCGATGAGCGTACTGCACGACCACTCGGTGCTCGGCCAAAGCGAGATTGCGTCCTCGCTGCCCAACAACGATCTGGCCGCGCAGTTCGAGCGCTTGCGCATCACACCGCTTTCCGTCGGCGTCGAAGAAATGTCGCGCCTGTGGACCGTGTTCCAAACGCAGTATCGGATTTCTACCGCCTATGAAGTCACTGTTGTGCTCATCGACAGCCGAGCACAGACTCGGGCGGCGCTGCCGGTGCTGACGCGAGGTCCGGGGGACCGGGGAATCGCCGCTATCACCGGAGCCGCGCCTCATATCGACGAAATTCGTCCGCCGAACCTGCAGCCGGCGGTGCGCCAAGGCGAAGACGCGTTCATCGTCGGCAGCCAGTTGCAAAGCGCCGACGCGGTGGTGCGTTTCACCAGCACGCGTCTCGAGCAACCCATCGAGATCGCGCCACAACCCGGTGGAACGGCCGGCGAAATTAGGGTCCATCTCCCGGACAAGACCGATGACCCAAACGCGATGTCCGACTGGGTGCCAGGTTTCTACACCACTGCGCTGCTCGTAGCCCATGCCGGTGGTCCCCCGCTCCTGAGCAACCCCGTGGCTTTCGCGCTCGCGCCACGCATCACCGCGAGCCCGACCACCGCACCGTCGGGAACGTTAAACCTAACGCTGACCTGTGCGCCTCGCATCGCGTCTGACCAGCGCGTGCTGCTAATCCTAGGCGAACGACAGATTACGCCGAGCGCCATCACTAACCCTGTCGACGTCACGCAGCCAACCCAGCTTACTTTCAGCGTGCCCGGCGTCAACGCCGGCAGCTACGTGGTGCGACTCCGCGTCGACGGTGTCGACAGCATCCCCACGATCTACGCTGGTACGCCGCCCGTGCCATCGTTCGACCCAGACCAGAAGGTGACCGTCACATGAGCGAGCTGGAGCAGTGGCTGCAGGCCAATGACAAGTATCTGGCGGACGCGCTGACTCGCCTGCGCACGCGGCTGGAGCGCATGGCGAAACAGCAGACCGATCGCGAAGCCGCGACTCTGCCGCCCCCGGCGCGCGAACCCGCGGATAACGCAAAGACCCGGCCGACGAGGCGGCGTTCGTTGTGCCAAAGACTCTTCGGGACGCAGCCCGCGGAACCGGCGCTTTCAGCTGCCGCACCTGCCGCGGCAACGGTCGTCGAACCTCAGCCACCGCCCGATGCCGTGCCTGAAGCGAGAATGACCGAGCCCATACCGGCGCTGGTGCTCCTTGGTCAACGGCTGGGTCTGACCGAATTCGAGCGCGACACGTTGCTTTTATGCGCTGCCATGGAGTTCGACACGCGCATGCCGAGCCTGTGCGCCCGGGCGCAGGGGGATTCGGCGCGGCCTTACCCGACATTTGCGCTGGCGTTGGCGCTGTTCGACAGCCCGGCATGGGACGTGATTTCGCCAGAGCGCCCGCTGCGTTACTGGCGCTTGATCGAAATCAACCAACCCGGCGCGCAGCCTCTCGTAACCAGCGCGCTGAAGGCCGACGAGCGAATCGTGAACTATGTAAAGGGCCTCAACTACCTGGACGATCGCCTGGCGCCGTTGACCATACCCGTCGGTCGTCCTGCCGATGCGCTGCCCGCTTCTCAGTCGAGAGTGGCGGACGCGATCTCGCTCCATGTGGCGAAGGCCGCACGCGGCGCGGCGCTGCCGTTGTTTCAGTTGGTCGGCAGCGACGCCGGGAGCAAGCTCGCCATCGCCGGCCACATCGCCGCTCGGCTCGGCCTCGCGCTCTATCGTCTCGCCGCTGACGCTGTTCCCGTGCAGACCGGCGATCACGAAACGCTGGTGCGGCTCTGGCAGAGAGAAAGCACGCTGATGCCGATCGCCCTCTTCATCGACGGCGCGCAGCTCGATCGCTCCGCCAGCCCGCAGACGGCGGCGATCCAACGGTTCTTCACCCGCATCACGGGATTAGTCTTTCTGGATACGCGCGAGCCGTGGTCCGAACCGGGTCGTCAGAGCGTTATCCTAGACGTCGCGAAGCCGACGCCTGAAGAGCAGAGCGCTGTTTGGCAGCGAATGCTCGGCAGCGGCCATGATGTTGCCGCGAAACGCATCGCGGCGCAGTTCAACTTTAATTTTGGGACCATACGCAGCGTCGCGGCCAACGCCAAGGCTATGGCGGACAACGGCGGCGGCCCGCTCCAAGACACACTCTGGGCGGAATGCTTGCGCCAGGCCCGGCCCGCTTTGGACCAACTGGCGCAAGTGCTGGAACCGAAGGCGACATGGGACGATCTGGAATTGCCGCAAGCGGAAAAACGCCTGTTGCGCCAGATCGCCGACCAGGTAGCCAGCCGCATGGAAGTCTATGACGAATGGGGCTTTCGCGAACGCATGAATCGCGGGCTGGGCATCAGCGTGCTGTTTGCCGGCGAGTCGGGCACCGGCAAGACCATGGCTGCGGAAGTCATCGCCAATGAACTGGAGCTGCTGCTCTACCGCATCGACCTGTCCGCGGTAGTGAGCAAATACATCGGCGAAACGGAGAAGAATCTGCGCAAACTTTTCGATGCCGCAGAAGACGGCGGCGCCATCCTGTTTTTTGACGAGGCCGACGCCCTGTTCGGCAAGCGCAGCGAGGTCAAGGACAGCCACGACCGCTATGCCAACATCGAGATCAACTATCTGCTGCAGCGCATGGAAGCCTACCGCGGCCTGGCCATCCTCGCGTCCAATATGAAGAGCGCTATGGATGGCGCCTTCGTGCGCAGGCTGCGCTTCGTGGTGAATTTCCCCTTTCCCGGTCCGGCAGAACGCATCGCGATCTGGCAGCGTGTGTTCCCGCAAAGGACACCGCTCGGGGATCTCGACTTCCCGCGCCTGGCCAGACTCAACATCACCGGTGGCAGTATCAGCAACATCGCGCTTAACGCCGCTTTCCTTGCCGCGCAGACCGGTAGCCGCGTCACCATGCCGCTGGTGCTGGAAGCCGCGCGCGACGAGTTCAAGAAAATGGAACGGCCGGTCAACGAGGCGGATTTTCGCTGGCTCGAATCGGCGGGAGGCAACGCGTGAACATCAATCTGCATATCGAACGGCTGGTATTGGAGGGGCTGCCTATCGAGCGGCGGCAAGGACCGCAGTTGCGGGCGGCGGTCGAGCGGGAACTGATTCGCTTGTTGACCGACGGCTCCTCGCTCGCTCAGCTAAGCACGAGCGGTTCAGCGGCTTCGATTAATGGCGGCGCCATTCATATGGCGCGAGGCGCAGACGCCGCGGGCCTGGGAAAACAGATCGCCGTAGCTGTACATGGCGGGATCGGTGGCAGGCAATGAGCGAACGTAACCTCGCTACCCAGTCCAGGGCGACAGCGCCTTCAAGCGCGGACCGAAGTGGCCTGCTGCAGCGTCAGTGCGCTTGCGGGGCGCACACCCCAGGCGGCGGTGAGTGCGCGGAATGCAGCAAGAAGAATCGCAACCTGCAGCGCAAGCTCACCGTCGGCGCAACGGATGACCCACTTGAATTGGAAGCAGACCGGGTTGCTCATCACGTGATGGCAACGCCGGCGCGTTCCGGGTTCAGCAACGTGGCACCACGTATCCAGCGCTACTTCGAGCAATCAGATGGCCGGCTGAAATCTGCGCCGGACAGTGTGGACCAAGTCCTATCTAGCCCTGGCAAACCATTGGAGCTGGCGTTACGGCAGGACATGGAGCAGCGCTTCGGCCATGACTTTTCCCGTGTACGGATTCACACAGATGCGGCCGCGGCGCAATCGGCTGAGGACGTGAACGCCCATGGCTACACGGTAGGACATGATATCGTGTTTGCGAGGGGCCGGTTCGCGCCCGGAACGCAGGAGAGTCGGCGGTTGCTGGCCCATGAATTGACGCATGTAGTGCAGCAATTGGGTAATGTCGTCCAGCGCCAGCCGGCCACTCGAACGGGCGGCGCAAAAGCCACGCCTGCACCCCATATCACGCACGTGCTGGTGGACCAGAATGCGCCACAGCGAGTCACCGCCACCTTCAGCGATGGACATACGGAAAGCGACGAATGCTCGACCGGCAAGGGCCACTGTTGCTTCGACGATACGTCCGGGACCGCGGAGGGCGGTGCTTGTTCGCCGGCACGCTCGGTGCAAGTGGGCAATAACTGCACGCCGGTCGGCAACTTCACAGTTACTGCCAAGATTCCGGTGACGAGCGGCGGGGTGCGTCTATGGACTCAGTTCCACGATGCGAAGAGCGTCGCCCTGCACGAGTACTCGCCGGTGGACGGGACACCCCTATCCCATGGCTGCGTGCGCATGCACACGCAGATGGCGCAGATGATCTTCGACAGCGCGCGAGTCGGGGTGACACGCGTCACAGTCCAGAACCTCGCGCGGCCCCGCTGTGGTCATTTGCCGTTGCAGAGTGAATGGAGCGGCGACTTCACCTCGGCCGGCAGCAAGCCGCCGGATGGGACGACCGTCGATCCCTTTCTGGGTCGGCGGCCAACCCGAGCGGAAATCGCGCGCGCGCGTCGCCACATCCGCGAGTCGCGCGCGGAGATGCGGTCCGCGCTCGGCGTCAGCGAGGCCGACCTGGATGCGGAAATCGCCGCCGTTCAGGGCGGCGCGCCCGTTGTCTCCAAGATACCGCGCTGTGTTCCTGCGCTCACGACGGAAGAGCAACAGGTGTCCGCAGCGCAGAGCGCTGGCTTGGTCGCTGCCAGCGCTTCGACCACCGCCCGGGCGTTCACGACGGCGCTCAATCGGACACGTTCGGAAGGCGCGGCAGAACGCACCGTGAGGCGGGCGGGAGAAGGTCTATGGCAAGCGGCGACCGCTTCCGCGAAGGGCAGTGTTGCCGGCACCGACGACCGCCAGATCTATTGGACCCGGCTCATGTTGACGACGGCGCTGCGCCAGTGGAACCCGTCCTGGGCGCGCAACGCCGACGCGCTGCGACGTTTGCACGCGCGACTTCTGCCGCTGCTGGAGCAGACCTCGCGCGGAATGACCACGAGCGCCTTTCCGACCAGCCAGCCGGACGTGAAGCGGATTCTCATCAGCGGTTTCGATCCCTTCGGCTTTCCGAATCCGGGCGGCGACATTCGCCAGAGCAATCTCTCCGGCGCCGCCGCGCTGGCGCTGGATGGGGAAACCCTTGCGCAAGGCGGCGTGACCGCGCATGTCGAGAGCGTGGTCTATCCCGTCCGCTACGCCGACTTCAACGAAGGCATCGTCGAGGATTTCCTGCGCCCACATTTGACCGGCCCTCAGCCTCCGCAGCTGGTAGTGAGCATCAGCCAGGGCGGATCGCAATTTGAGTTGGAAGAGTGGGCGGCACGGCGGCGTTCGACGGACACCTTTCGAGAAAATCTAGGCCTGCTCAGCGGCGGCAGCCCGACGCATCCGATCGAACCGCCCGGACTTGCCGGCGGGCCGGAGTTCCTGCGCCAAAGTGTGCCCGCAGCCACACTGGGCGCGATGCGCGGCACACTGGGCCGAAGCGCGGCGATTCCGGCGGAGACGACGGTGCTGGATTTGCCGCCCGGCGCAACCCAGCCGCGCCGGCTGCCAGGGGGGCCAGGAAAGGGTCCGGGCCTTGCCGTGGAGGGTTCCGGTGGGGGCTTCCTG
>OBLQ010000931.1_pt1 | contig 11037 bp, 12 predicted proteins | sample 1519881 | NCBI WGS metagenome assembly OBLQ01 (sample SAMN01911456, study PRJEB22533) | soil metagenome | biome: Soil | place: Malaysia | collected 2012-04-30 | depth DG_metagenome m | reverse complement strand
ATTATCGCCGCGTTTCGGGGCGTCAACCCCTTTCTTCAACCGCCGTTTCGAACCCCTTCGGGAGTCGCTTCGACTGTCGAAGGGCGGCGAACATTATCGCCGCGTTTCGGGGCGTCAACCCCCTCTTTGCCGGTCGGCAATCCGCCTACTTCAAACCTCCCTTGTGGCACTGCTTCGGGCTTATCTATACGCTGCCAGCCCCGAGGGGAAACACCATGAGCTTACCTGCCATATCACTGCACCTGCCCGACTGGCTGCCCAAGCTGATCGCCCGGTATCAGGGCCCTTTGCCGGAAGTGGAATCGCGCATGCGGCTGGTCATCGAGTTTTCACGCCAGAATGTCGCTCAGGGAACCGGCGGCCCATTCGGTGCCGCCGTCTTCGACCTGCATACGAATCGCCTGGTTGGTGCCGGCGTCAACGTTGTTGTCGCCTCGGGCCTGTCGATCGGCCACGCCGAAATCGTCGCACTCAGCATGGCGGAACAACGCCTCGGGACTTTCGATCTGGGAGCAACGCAGCCGGGTCGCTATGAACTGGTGACCAGCACGGAACCCTGTGCGATGTGCCTGGGAGCCATCCCCTGGTCAGGGATAGGGCATGTGGTTTGCGGTGCGAGCAGCGCCGACGCAGCCCAGATCGGCTTTGACGAAGGCCCCCGCCATCCGCAGTGGATCAAAGAACTGGAACAACGCGACATCAGTGTGCAGACGAACATCTGTCGGGACGAGGCGCGCCAGGTACTGCTTGATTACGCCGCCGGCAACGGTCTGATCTACAACGGCCGGCAGGGAGACTGATAAAGCTCCTGCTCAGCTGACCGTCAGGTTCAGGAACTTGCGCTTGCCCAGCTTGATCAGATAGGGGCCACCCGCCTTCAGCCGGTGATCCTTGTCGGCCACCTTTTCGCCGTCGACGGTCAATGCGTTCTGCTTGATCAGCCGGATCGCCTCGCCGTTGGAGGCGGTCAGCCCCGATTCGGTCAGCGCCCGTCCGATCCACAGCGAACCGGCCTCGGCCGCCAGCGTAAGCTCCGGGATATCGTCGGGGATTTCACCCTTGGCGAACTGAGCCTCGAACCCCTCGCGCGCCGCAGCCCCGGCACCGTGGCCGTGGAAGCGCTCGACGATGCGTGCCGCCAGCTGCTTCTTCGCCTCCATCGGGTGCATGTCCTTCACCTCACCCAGATCGACGTCGGTCAGCAGCTCGTAGTATTTGAACATCAGTTCGTCGGAAATCGACATGATTTTGCCGAACTGCTCCTTGGCAGGCTCGGCGATGCCGACATAGTTGCCGAGCGACTTCGACATCTTGTTGACGCCATCCAGCCCCTCCAGCAGCGGCATGGTGAGAATCACCTGCGGGGCTTTTCCATAGGCTTCCTGCAGCTGCCGGCCCATCAGCAGGTTGAATTTCTGGTCGTTGCCACCGAGTTCGACGTCGGCATCAAGCGCCACCGAATCGAAACCCTGGATCAGCGGGTAAAGGAACTCGTGGATGGCGATCGACTGGCCGCCCTTGTAGCGCTTCTCGAAATCGTCGCGCTCCAGCATGCGTGCCACGGTGGCCTTCGCCGCGATACGGATCAGGTCGGCGGCAGTGAGGTTGTGCAGCCACTCGGAGTTGAAACGCACCTCGGTCTGCTCCGGATCGAGGATCTTGAACACCTGCTGCTTGTAGGTCTCGGCGTTGGCGAGCACCTCCTCGTGGGTCAAGGGCGGGCGCGTCTCGTTCTTGCCAGTCGGGTCGCCGATCATGCCGGTGAAATCGCCGATCAGGAACACTACCTGGTGGCCGCAGATCTGGAACTGACGCAGCTTCTCCAGCAGTACCGTATGCCCCAGATGCAGGTCGGGTGCCGTCGGATCGAAGCCTGCCTTGACGCGCAGCGGCCGACCCTCCTTGGCCGCCTCCTTCAGCTTTGCCTCAAGACTCCCCTTGGGCAGAATCTCCAGCGTCCCGCGGCTCAATCGTTCCAGTTGTTCTTCAATTCGCATCGTTCCCACCTTCAGCAATGGCGGCGAAGTCTAAAAAAGTGCATCCATGCACTTCTTTGATATACGCAAGGGCAAAAGCGCGGTTTTGCCCTTGCTCCCAAAATCCGGCAAAGCGGATTTTGGCGGCCCCTCCTTGAGCCGCCGGCGTGGCCCGATTGCCCAGGCCACGCTGCCACGCATGACTTGCCACGCCGCATTGGGCTATGCTGCCCCCATGTCTGGAAATCCGTCCGCCAGCCCGCTGATTATCGGCCTGATGTCCGGCACCTCCTGTGATGGCATCGATGCCGCCATCGTCCGCTTCGACGACAAACCGGCCCTGCTGCATTTCAGCGAAACGCCGATGCCGGAAGAGCTGCGCGAACCGGTCCTCAGGCTTGCCGAACCGGGCATGGACGAGATCGATCCGATGGGCGAACTGGACCGGCTGCTGGGCCGCGCCTTCGGTCGTGCGGCACTCACCGCCATCGATGCCGCGGGTCTGAAGCCTTCCGATATCGCCGCCATCGGCAGCCACGGGCAGACCATCCGCCACCGGCCGCGGGCACGCAATCCGTTCACACTGCAGATCGGCTGCCCGGCGACCATCGCCGAGCTCACCGGCATTACCACCATAGCCGATTTCCGTCGCCGCGACGTGGCCGCCGGTGGCGAGGGGGCGCCGCTGGTGCCGTTCGCACACCGCGAGCTGTTCGCCGTTCATGGCGAGGCAACTGCCATCGTCAATATCGGCGGCATCGCCAACATTACTTTCATCGGCACCTCCATCGGCAGCCATGGCGAGGTATTGGGCTTTGATACGGGCCCCGGCAACATGGTGATGGACGGCCTGATGCTGGTACTCTCCGACGGGCGCAGCGGCTTCGATGCCGGCGGCGAGTTGGCCGCGAGCGGCGAGATCTGCCGGCCGCTGCTGGAAAAGCTGCTGGCGCACCCGTTTCTTGCCCGGCGGCCGCCGAAATCGACCGGCCGTGAGGAGTTCGGCCAGAGAGTCGTCGACGAAATCCTCGGCTGGCCGGATCTGACGGACGCCGACCGGCTGGCCACCGCCTGCGAGTGGACGGCGCAAAGCATCGCCGATGCGGCCCGTTTCCTGCCTGAGCCACCGGCCCGCTGGCACATCTGCGGCGGCGGCGCCGCCAACGGTCACCTGATGCAGCGGCTGACCGAGCTGCTGGATCCCGCTCCGGTCGACACGACCGCCGCCGCCGGCATCCCGCCGGCCGCCGTCGAGGCGACGAGCTTCGCGATCCTTGCCCGTCAGACGCTGCTGGGGCTTCCCAACACGCTGCCGGCGGTAACCGGCGCCACCCGCGCGGTGGCAGGCGGCCAGATCATCCCCGGCGACAACTGGTCACAGCTGTTGCAGGAACTTCCGACATGGATCCGCTGACCCACGCCATCTCCGGTGCGGCCCTCGCCCGCGCCCTGCCGCGCCACCGGCTGCCGACCGCGCAGTGGCTGCTGATCGTGCTCCTGGCCATGGCGCCGGATGCCGATTACGTGCTGCACTACTTCTCCGATACGCTGTATCTTACACACCATCGCGGTATCACCCACTCGCTGTTGATGCTGCCGCTGTGGACCTGGCTGATCGCGAGCCTCATGCCGCGGAGTCGCGAACGCTATCCGGTGCTGCCGTGGCTGATCGGTGCGGCGCTGGCCATGCATATCCTGCTCGATATCGCCACCTCGTTCGGCACCATGATCCTGGCGCCGTTCTCCGACTGGCGCGCCTCGTTCGACCTGGTCTTCATCATCGATCCGATCTTCACCGGCCTGATGCTGCTGCCGCTGCTGTTCGGGATATTCCTGAAAGATCGTGCCCGCCTGCTGGGCCTGTTGTCGCTGGCGCTGATGGGCTTCTATCTGGCGCTGACACTGGCAAGTCATCACAAGGCGCTGGAACTGGCCCGGCAACAGCAGCCGGCCGCCCTCTCCGTCGCCGCCCTGCCGCTACCCTTCTCGCCGTTCCACTGGCAGCTGATCGCCACCTATCCCGGCCAATACCAGCGCGCCGCCGTCAACCTGCTGCCGGGGTTCACAGGCACCGAATCCCTGTTCCCGGAGCGTTTCCGCAAACGCTTCATGCCGCCTCTGCAATCGCCCGACAAGCTGCAGTGGCAGGAGCTGACGTCGATGAGCGCCGTGAAGCTGCCGGCAGGGATGCCCGGCGTGGCGTTCTACCGCTGGTTCGCCCGCTTCCCGGTCTTGCTGGAACGCGATGCGACGCATATCGAATTCGGCGACCTGCGTTTCGGCGCCGGCGTGCCGGGAGAGGTGGCGAGCTTCCGGCTGCGTTTGGAACTTGGCGAACAGCCGAAGGCATGGCTGATCTGGCGCGACGAGCGAAAGTCGCCGCTCGATTAGCGGCGAAGGAACAAGGGAGTCAGGACTCCAGCGGCCCGTCCAGGAAGATGATCTCGCCCCACACCGGCGATGGATGCCCCTGGGCGTCGCGGAAACGGAAATTGTGGTGCTGCGGCACCAGCCGGCTCGGGCGACCGTAGCTGTCCTCCTGCGTCTCCACCTCATGGCAGGCCGACATGATCATCAGCCCGTCCTCGAAGAGCAGATCGGTTACCTCGCACTCCATCTCGTGGTAGCGAACCCGCCGGCCGATCAGCTGGCGTAGCGCATCGGCATCATCGATCAGATTCTGCAGGGCGGATTCGTTCATGGCAGCTCCCTTTTCCGGCCGGGGATTCCTGCAACCAACATAGAAAGCCGCTGCCCAAAGGTCAATGTCGCAGCATCGCAAATCTGGCCATTCCCGGCAGCTCGCCTACAATCGGCAGAGACCTGATATACGGGAAGAGGGGAACGGCCATGAACACGATCTGGACGCATCTCAATTCGGTGAGTCTGCTCGATATCGCCCTCGGACGCTGGCTGCTGACGGTGCTGGCGCTGTTCGCTACGGTGGTAGCACAGCGGCTGGTGCTGAGTACCTTCCATACCCTCGCCGCCAGCATCGCCGACGCCACCGCGACACGGCTGGACAACCTGCTGCTGGAGGCCGCCGAACGGCCGGCCGGCCTGCTGGTCCTGGTGCTCGGCATCCTCATCTCGCTGCATATCCTGCAGCCGCCGGCCGAAGCCTTTCCGCTGGTCAATTTTGCCGACCAGACGGTACGCATCATCTCCATCATGATCGGCATCTGGTTCCTGTGGCGCCTGATCGACGGCCTGGCCGCCTACCTGCATGCCCGCGCGACGAAGACCGAATCGGCGCTGGATACCCAGCTGATTCCGTTCCTCGTCAAGACGCTGAAGATCTTTTTAAGCCTCACCGCCGTGCTGGTGGTGGCACAGAACATGGGCTATTCCGTCTCCGGCCTGATCGCCTCGCTGGGTATCGGCGGCATCGCCGTGGCGATGGCGGCCAAGGACACGCTGGCCAACGTCTTCGGTTCGATCATGATTCTCGTCGACCGGCCGTTCAAGATCGGCGACTGGATCAGGACCAGTGAGTTCGAGGGCGTCGTGGAGGAGATCGGCTTCCGTTCCACCCGCATCCGCACCTTCGCCAAGACGCTGGTCAACGTGCCCAACTCGCAGCTCGCCAATATGGTGATCGACAACATCGATGCGATGCCGAAGCGGCGGGTGAAGATGCGCATCGGGCTGACCTACGACACGCCGGTGGAGAAGCTGCAGCAGGCGATCGCCGGCATCGAGCAGATCCTGAAAAAACATATCGGCGTCGATCAGGAGCTCTCGATGGTCAAGTTCGACGAGTTCGAGGATTCGTCGCTCTCCATCTTCCTCTACTACTTCACCAAGAGCACACACTGGACTGAATACCTGCAGGTACGCCAGGAGGTGAACCTGCAGATCATGCAACTTCTGGAAGGACTCGGCCTCGCCTTCGCCTTCCCGACCCGAACCGTGCATCTGGAAACGTCTGCCGAGACTGTACCGGCGGGTCGCCGGAAGAAATAACCGCCCCCCTACTGCGGCTATTGCAGCTGCATGCGGTAACGGATGAGCTGCATGCCGCCCATCTCGCCGGACATGCCGCCCGAGCCGGAGAAGGAGCTGGTCGACTGGCTTTTGGCGGTCATCTCCACCCACATCCCCTGCTCAAGGTCGAAGATGGCGTCGGCCTTGCCGGCCGTGCGGGTCTCGGAGCTGCCGCCCATGCCGCCGGCTTTGCTCTGTGCCCGCTGCCTCACCGAGAAGTACGCGAGCCCCTCGCTGATATCCTCCAGCGTAAACTCGCTCTTCACCACCGTCTGCATCTGCATGCCGGTACCGCCGCCGAGATCGGATTTCTGCACCACCTCGAAGCTGTCGCCAACGCTAAGCTTCTCCTCCGGCAGCTCCGGGAACCAGAACACCCCCGGCTGCATCGCCTTGGCCAGCATCTCGGCGGACTGCTGCATCATCGCCGCATATTGTGGCGGCATCTGCGCCAGCTGATCCTCGGGCATCGGCGGCATCGCCGAACCGCTGTGGGCAATCCGGCGCAATTCGCCGGACGTATGCATGTCGGCCGTATAGGTAAGCTTGGTGTAATCGATGCCGCCCTGCCCCTGTGCCGAATGCGCAACGATCTTCGCCTCCAGCTTCACCCAGCCGGGCTTCTCCCCCTTCAGTACCCGGTAGCGCACGCTGTAGCCGCTGGCCTGGGTGGAGTCGTCGCCCGACTCCGTCGCCTTGAACTGGTTGCTGACGGTCGCCAGCCACACCTGGCCTGGCTTGAGCTTGTAGGAAAGGCTGCAGGAATCGGCCGCCACGGCACTGCCGGCCCAGGCCGCTCCCAATAACAAGGTCGCGATTGCAAGAAGCCGTTTCATCGCGCCGCCTTCCGCTTCAGCAGCTTGATCTTGCGCTCGATCGATGGCCGTTCGGCTTTCGGCGCCAGCTTGAGGTAGCTGCGATACGCTTGGGCGGCATCGCCGTAACGCTCCCAGTCCTCGTACAGCTCGCCCAGCCCCCGGTAGGCCGGCGCGAAGGAGGGATCCTGCTTGTTTGCCTCATGATAGAGCTGCTCGGCCTTCTGTTTCTCCGCCTCGCTGGCACCGAAGGCGAAATCGCCCATGCTGCTCTTCGCCAGGCCGTAGCTGACATCCGCCGTGCGGATGCCGGCATCGTAAAGCTGCCGGTACTGGCGGTTCGCCTCGGCATAATGCGCATTTGCCAGCGCCGCATCCGCCTTCGGCAGCAGCGTCTTCTGCATGAACGCCCGGTAGGGGGCTGCCGCCACGTCAGCGCCGTGCGCCGCTTCAGCATCGCGCACCTCCTGCATGCCGGTGAGCTTGCCGACGAACTCGGAGCGCGCCTGTGGCACGACGCCGATGGTCTGCACCAGGCCGCTGCCGCCGAGCGTCTGGCGCATGCGCTGCATGTTGATCTCAAGCATGCTCTGCATCTGGTTCATCTGCTGCGCCATCGGCCCGAGCGCCCGCTCGCGCGCCTTGGCCTGCTCATTCTGCAGCTGTGCAGCCGCCTTCCATGCCTTGGCCGCCTCGTTGACGTCGTAGCCGGCCAGCGCCAGGTACTGCATGCCTTCGGCATCGGCGACCGGCTCGAACTGCAGGCGCGGATCGATGCGGACACCGCCCTCGTCGACCGGCGGGATACTCTCCACCACATCCTTCATGCTGTAGTAACCGGCACGCGCGGCCTCGATGGCAGCCATCTTCTTCATCGTTTCGCCGTAGCTTGCCTCGCCCCGCATCAGCTTCTCGCTCTCCTCGATGCCCTTGTAATCGGCAGCGTAATCGACCGCCACGTCCATCAGGCCGGAGAGCAGGGCGCCGGCGGCGGCCATGCGACGCTGCTTGCGCTCCGCCGCCTTGATCTGCTGGTACATCTCGATGTAGTAGCCTTCGTTGATATGCGCCACCTCGTGCGCCAGCACGGCGGCAAGCTGCGCCTCGTTGTGCATGGCGTAGACCATCCCCGTAGTGATCACCAGATGGCCGTCGCTGTAGGAGAAGAGTTCCGGCTCGGGGGAGTCGATGACATTGACTTGCAGGCTCACTCCGGCCGGTAACGGCCGGCCGGCCGGCAGCAACCGCTCGGCCACCTGCTGTACATAGCCGGTCACCGCCGGATCGCTCACCAGCGGCCGCCCCTGCATATCCTTGCCCCAGGCTTCGCTTGCCTCCTGGATCAGCATTTTGCCGTCGGCATTCACCTCGACGGCCACTGCCGGAGCCGCCGCCAGTCCGAGGCCGAGCAGGGCGCCCAGCCAGATTCCCGCATGTTTCATCACAAGCCTCCCCGTTCCGGAACGACACTCCGGTCATGAGCCGATTATAGGCAACGCATCATCAAAACGTGGCAACCGACGCGATACACCCTGTTGAGCGGCCCCGTTGAACGGCTATCCGCAGGCATAAAGCATGCCATTCCGGCCGATAAGAAAGGGGTAAAATACACGCCAAAAAGGGCGCCACACCTGTGAGCCGCACCACATTTGCCATCCGCTGGCGGTTATACTTTGGTTTCCGTGGATCGCCACCGAAGCTGTCCATGACACCTTCAGTGGCATTCACAATGCTCCCGCCGCATGGCTGGAGCAAGGAGGTACTGATGAAAAAGTCCGGACAGATTTCTGTCATTCTGAACGCCCTGGCATTCGCAAGCATGCTGGGTTTTGCAGGCAACACGGCCATTGCCGGACCGTCGGACAACTCGCCGGACCCGGTCGTGACCAGTACGTTATCCGCTATGGATGACTCGACCGTGGACGATTCGGCCATCAATGATGTCGACAGCGTCGACGAAACGGCCGACAGCGTCGACAGCATCGATAGCGAAAGCCCGGATGTTGCCGAAGTCGAACCCGAGGTGGACTCCTCGGTGAATTAAGCAAGTGTCTTTGCAGCGCCCTCCGGAACGGATTCCGGAGGGCGCTTCTTTTGGGCCATCCCGGCCCGGCTTCTTTCCAGGGAGAGACACCATGATTCCAGCCACCAAGCTGCGGGCAGCCGCCGGCATCACGGCAGCCATCGCCATCTGCGCCTTCTCCGCCCAGGCCATGGCCCAGCCCCAGCAAACACGCATTACCGCCAGCATCACCCCCTCTTACTTCAGCGGCAACTACGGCACCAATTCCCGCACCGACATCTTCTACCTGCCGTTCGAACTCAAGGCCGATACCGGCAATTTATCGCTGCAGGCCACCATCCCCTACATCCGCGTCAAAAGCCAGAACGCCGTCATCGCGGGCGGCGCCGTGGTCGGTAACGCCGGCGGCCAGCCCAGGACCCGTGGCGGCCTCGGCGATATCTGGCTGGGCGCCAGCTATCGTTTCCGGCTCGACCACGACGACGTCTTCACCCCCTATGTGAAGGTGAAGTTCGGTACCGCCTCGCGATCGCAGGGACTGGGCACCGGAGCCAACGATGTCGAGTTCGGGGCCAAGTACCGTACCCGCGTGGCCCACGACTACTACCCCTTCGCCAGGCTCGGCTACCGCATCCACGGCCATGCGGCGGGGCTGGTGCTGCGCGACTACTTCACCTACAGCGTCGGTCTCAGCTATGCCAGCGACCTCGACGATATCGTCACACTGCTCTATGCCGGCCACCAGTCGTCGCAACCGGGCCTGGCCCCCGCCTCGGAGCTGGTCGGCGGCTGGAACCATCGGGTCCAGGACAATTTCAACGTGCAGCTGTTCGCACTGCTGGGACTGAGCAACGGCAGCCCCGACTACGGCGGCGGCCTGGGCCTCAAATACCGATTCTAGGACCTGCGTTCCGGCACTGTCCGAACTTATCAAGCATCGCCCGGAGCGCTAGCTTCCGGGCGATGACACAAGCGGCCGAAGTCCACGCCTTTACCGATGGCGCCTGTTCCGGCAATCCCGGCCCGGGCGGCTGGGGTGTGCTGCTGCGATCGGGCAGCCACGAGAAGGAGCTTTTCGGCGGCGAGTCGGCGACCACCAACCAGCGCATGGAGCTGCAGGCAGCTATCGAAGCTTTGCGCGCCTTGAAGAAGCCCTGCCGCATCACCATCCATTCCGATTCGAAATATGTCGTTGTCGGCATGACCGAATGGCTGCCCGACTGGAAACGGCGTGGCTGGAAGACGGCGGCCAAGAAACCGGTGGCCAATCTGGAACTTTGGCAGGCGCTCGATCAGCTCGCCGCGAAACACGACGTCCGCTGGCAATGGGTGAAGGGGCACGCCGGCCACCCGGAGAACGAGCGCGCCGACGAACTGGCGCGGCGCGGCATTCCCAAAACCTGACCGGTAGCGTGTCGGCCCGATGATCGAATTCAAGCTGCTGCTGCTCGTCATCGTCGCCAACGCCGCGCCGCTGCTCGGTACGGCGATCTTCCGGCATCGCTTCGGCACACCGCTCGATTTCGGCCTGCGGCTTTTCGACGGCCGGCCGCTGATCGGCTCGCATACCACCATCCGCGGCGTGCTACTGGCCGTCGGCTGCAGCGCTGTTGCCGCGCCGCTGCTCGCCCTGCCGGTGGCCGTCGGTGCCATCGTGGGGCTTGCCGCCATGGCGGGCGATATCCTCTCCAGCTTCTGCAAGCGGCGACTCGGCATCGCTCCCGGCGGCAAGGCGCCAGGCCTCGACCAGTTGCCCGAATCGCTGTTGCCGCTTTGGGCCGTGGCCGGCGACTACGACCTGCCGGCAACCATGGTGCTGGGCCTGGGACTCGGTTTCATGCTGTTCGACATGGCCGCCTCACAGCTGTTGTACCGGCTGAAATTGCGCGAGCACCCCTACTGATCCGCCCGCACCTCTTGCTCAACGCCGCCTGCACTTGCCGCCTCCCCTAAATGGCCGCAGGCAAGGCGCAAGGAGCGACGTTTGGTGAATCCAAACGAGCGCCGCGCAACGCAGCATCCGGTCATTTGGAACGCAGGGTGTGTAGGGTAATCTCCGGCGGGCAGTTGAAGCGCGCATCGACGACACAGCTACCGCAACCGACCGAGGTGTAGCCCCGCATGTCCTGATGGCGCCAGGCCCCTTTCCCCAGCCGGCGCGGTGCCTTGATGTTGTAGGTGAGCGCAAAGCCGCCGGGCAGGCAGATCTGGCCGCCGTGGGTATGGCCGCACAGCA
>OBLQ010000930.1_pt1 | contig 11040 bp, 12 predicted proteins | sample 1519881 | NCBI WGS metagenome assembly OBLQ01 (sample SAMN01911456, study PRJEB22533) | soil metagenome | biome: Soil | place: Malaysia | collected 2012-04-30 | depth DG_metagenome m | reverse complement strand
CATGATAGACGAGTGTGCCGCCTAGAACGGCTTCACAAAGCGCAGCCTGAAGAGCGCATCGGTATCGTCCAATATCCAACGATAGGGGTTGCCAATGCTGCTGCGCGTTTTTGACAAGCTCGTTGAGCTTCAACTCGATGATCCCGTAACGCCGTGCGGCTTCGACGAGTTCGGCACGGCCCCAACAACGATATCCCATTGCCGCTGCGACAGATTCAGCCAACTCCTGACCACTCCCCGATGCGCCCTGATAGATTGTGATGATAGGCATACTCTCCCCAAGCCGATAGCGTGGCCCCCTCCACCACCGCTTATCGCGTCACCAGATCACCGCCAACTTTCAAAACCAAGCGGGGAGGAGATCAAAGGTTAAAATCAATACGGGCCAACACCATTCGCGACGTTGTCACAATATTTTGTTATTATTTATATGTACACCGCGGCGATTCGCCGGAGCCGCATAAATCTGGCTGTCTTTGAAATACCGCGTCCACGCGTATACGTTCCGCTCCATAAATATGATTTCTTTCAGGGAGAACACTAATACGGCGCTGGTTTTGCTTTCCTGCTCGCATTCGGCATGAGCATCTTCAAGTTTTTGCGCCAGGGCTTCAACTATAGCTTTGCGCTCCCTCTTTTCCAGCTCTGCCAGTTTAGCTAATTTTCTTTCGCGTCGTTGTTTAACGACGCTCCCGAGGGTTTTGAAAAAATTTGTCAATTTCTCGCCGATTCCTGCCAGCATAAACCAGCCTCCTTGCCCTCTCCAGCTTTCAAGCCTCTCTAACTCACTTTTGCGTGGCGCGAATCATTTTTCAAGGCGGGCCGCCTCGATATCGCGTCGGCGCACCGTTCGCACCGATTCATTTAGTTTCTCGACGCGCTCGTAATGTCCCGATTACAACCGGGCCCACTTGGCGACTCTACAGGTTAGCCGTCCAGTTTGACAATCCCCGTCCCAGTAATAAGACATACGGGCATGCGCTCGGTGTTGCGCGCATAGCCGATTCTGCCGTTGCGATCGATCATGATGAGCCCGCCGGTGCCCTCGGTCTTTTCCGCGAGAAACATGATCGCTTGCTCCGCCGCGACCTGCGGATCACCGCCGGTTTGCAAAAAGGCCAGGGCGCTCTTCGCTAAGACAACACGAGTAATGTCCTCGCCGCTTCCGGTGCATGAAACCCCGCCAAGCTCATCGGCGTACGTACCGCAACCGGGGAGCGGCGAATCCCCTACTCGACCCGGCAGCTTATTGAAGATACCTCCGGTCGAAGTCGCTACGGCGATTTTACCGCATTGATCGAGTGCCACACAGCCGACCGTCCCGTGCCTTTCCTGCCAGCGCTTTCGCTCGGCTTCAACAATTAGTGCTTGAGGATCGCATTCAGGAAACCCGATCTGCCGCGCAAACATCGCGGCCCCACCGCCAACCAGCATGACGTGCCGCCCGTCTTCCATCACCCGACGCGCGAGGCGGATTGGGTTCCTAATCCCCTGCACGGCCGCCACAGCGCCGATACGAAGCGTCGCGCCATCCATAATCGCAGCGTCCACCTCGACTTCACCCGATGCGTTAAGCGTGGAGCCGACGCCCGCATTGAAAAGGGGATTATCTTCGAGCGCGACGACGGCAGTTTCCGCGGCGTCCACAGCCGAACCGCCGCGCTGAAGAATATTCCAGCCCGTCAACGCAGCCGCACGACAGCCGTCAAGCTTCGGCGCCAATTCGTGATTGCGAATCCGACCGGCGCCGCCGTGAACGATGATCGCGGGAGGAACGGGGATGGACATGAGCGGAGATAAGCTAAAATGCTCGTTCTTAGTTTTGGCGAAGCTCCGTTCGGCTACGATGAAACGTCGGGCCGAACACGCGGCCTGTCATCGGGTCCAGGGAAACAGTGGGCACCGTTGAACCGTCCCTGCCCTTGCTCACGATCACTAACTTACGCCCACCCTCGCCAATTCTCGCAGCACGGCGCGACAGGGGGCGCCATCCGAGCCGGCCAATTTAACCGGCAAACAAATAAGCTCGTAGCGGCCGGCGGGCACTTTTGAAAGATCGGCGCCCTCGAGCAGCACCACCCCGTGATCGAGAAACGCCCGGTGCACGGGAACCTGCTCATCGGCGCACGCGACGGAAAGATAGTCGAGTCCGACGAGTCGCACCCCGAGTTGCACCAGCGCTTCGGCCGCATCAACAGAAAAAGATACAAAGGTCGGGTCGTAACTCGGCTTTTGCAACAGATCCGAATTGCGCGTCTTGAACAGGACACGCGCTTCACCGGCGAGATTGAGCTCTCTCACGTCGGCAGCGGTGATCTGGCTATCAACGTCCAGCGCGCAGACTCGTGCCGGCCCTATAAAAATATCGAGCGGTAACGATTCGATGGTTCTTCCTTCGGGTACGAAGTGAAAAGGCGCATCCACGTGCGTACCGGCGTGAACGCTCGCCTGAATCGAAGAGGAGTTATTCGAATCGCCGCGCCGCATGCGCTTACGCTCTATGAGGTCAAACGGCTGGGAGGTGACCCAACGAACGGTGGACGGAGACAGCGTGAGCGAAATGTCGTAGATCTTCATGTTGCATTGATCTTATGCGAGCCGAATCGGCCTGACAAGCGCAACCGTTCATCGACCGATATGTATCGCAACGGTGCCGACCACGACGCTCACGATGCCGACAACGGTTTTCCAACGGATCTTTTCCACGTCGCGGAGAAAGAGCTTCGCTCCGAGAAGGGCCCAAACCGGGTAGGTGGCCGCGAGCGGCGCGACAACCACAACTCGGCCAATACTTAACGCCGTCATGATAAACAGGATCGACAGGGTTTCGAAAACACCGGTCCATACAAATGCCGGCAACGCCCGGCGCTCCCAATGGATCGGTTGCTTTTGACGCGCGGCGATCATGTAAACGAGGAAACCGAAAAATGAAACGACCCCCATAAACGCGGAAAAAAACAGCGGCTCGTTGGACAAGCTGAACGCGTATCGCCGGATGGGATGATTCATGCCGGTGAGGCACGCGGCGCCCAGGGGCAGCAGCAGATGCCACCAACGAAACCCCGGCATTTCCCGCTCGGCTTTCCATGAAACCAGGACAATCCCGATAACCACCAAGAAGGTTCCCGCGATGATCAGCAGTGTCGCGTGCTCGTGCAGGACTATGATCGCAATCGTGGCGGAGATCAGCGGGCTGACGGATTGCAGCGCGGCGCTGCGCGAGGCGCCGATTTTAAGCACGCCGTTGTAGGCGAACAGCCTCACCCCCATTTGAAACACGCCGACGAAACAGAACAAGGCGACGGCCACCCATGAAACCCGCGGAATTCCTCCGGACAAGAATACCGCCGTCCACAGGGTGGCGTTTTGCACCATGATTGACACCAGCGTAACCGTGGTGGGGGTGGAGTACCTCAGACCACGCCGTGAGGATATCAGCGCAGACGCGTAGGTGACGGCCGTCAGCAGGGCGATGAGTTGTGCTGGCATGACCGAAAGCTTAGCCGGAAGCGGCACCGGCACATGAAACCTTCCGCCAGACCGGCAGCGGATGAGCCCGGGGGACGACCTTCAATGGGTTCGGATATCAGCTGTTTTGCAGCGCCCGGCGAAACTTCTCTCGGTATTCGGTGTCATACAAACGGCGGAAGTTCTCGGGGTATAACTCGCCGGGTTCGATCTTCAAATCGACAAAGATCGGTCCGTCTTCCTTGAGAATGGTCCCGAGTTGGCGATCCCAATCTTCCAGGTTCGAGATCTCGTAGGTCTTGGGATAACCCGCGGCTTTGGCCATATCAGTGAAGCGAATCGCTCCGGAACGCGGGATCGGCACGGAGCCGTTGGTTTCGTAAGTGCCATTTTCGCCGAGACAATGGATCAAGTTTTTCGGCGCGGCATTGGCGATCGTCACCAGGCTCCCAAGGTTCATCAGCAAGCTGCCGTCGCCGTCGATCACCACAACACGCTTGTCGGGGCGACCTAGCGCCAGCCCAAGGGCGTGGGACGAGCCCTGTCCCATGGCGCCGACGAAAGTGTAGTTTAAATCGCTAGGACAAATGTGAATCCATTCCTGCGCGGCCATGTAAACCGCCACGACAATTTCCTCGGTCCGATGGCGCGCCAACACCTTCAGCATTTCATCTCGTTTCATCATGGCTAACGCGGCTCCCTTCCGATCAGAATGGCAACAGGGAATGAGTTCTTGTAGGCTTTCTCGATCGCCGGCACGATCTTGCTGGTATCGTCATCTCTTTCCACGAGGTGATGCTCGATACCGAGCGTGTCGAGTATCGGCTCGATGATCTTCACGCCTAATTTGTTAGACTGCGCAGGCGCGACGTCGGGTTCTTTGCCCAGCAAACCGACAATCATGCATACGGGGAATTTTCCCTCCACCGCGATACCGCGCAGAGAGTTCACCGAGTCCAGCAAACCCGTGTACTGCATCATCAAAACCGAGCGTTGGCCGGCGGCATAAAGCCCGCTGCACACTGAAACGCCTTCGTCTTCCTTGCACACCTGCACGACGCGGAGGTCGGGATCCCGCAGCATGCCTTTAAGCAAGTAGTGGCTCGTGACACGATCAGGCAGGGCGACCACAAAGTGAATGCCGGCGCGCTTAACCTCCGCTTTGATCGCTTCGGCTGTCAAAGGGTAATCTGCCATAGCTCCTCCCGAACAAAACTTAGATCAATGTTGCAGGTTCAAAGTTCAATGTTCCAGGTTTTCGGAGTAAAACGGGCAAGGGGCGGAAACTTTGAACCATATATTTACGCCACCTCTTTGATGAACTCCGAAAGACGCTCGCCGATCAAAATCGCCGTCAAATTCGTGTTGGCGCGGCTTACCACCGGCATGATGGAAGCATCGCCGACCCACAGATTGGCGATACCGTGCACACGGAGCCGCTGGTCCACCACCGCCTTGTCATCAGAGGCGGGACCCATTTTGCATGTGCCGACACCGTGATGATAACTATCGTACGTGGCGCGGGCGAACTCACCCCAATCCTCGCCGGGGCCGGGCTGGATCAAGGGCCCATAAAATTCCTTGGTTTGCTTCTGGTGCACCAGCTCGTCGATAAACCGCATCGCCTCGACCATAGCCCTAAGATCCTCCGGATGTTCCAACATACATGAATCAATGCCTAACGGCTCGTGAGGATCGTCGCTCTGCAAAAAGACCCGGCCGCGATTAGGCTGTTCCAACAAATGCGCGGACACGGGCATCATGCGCTTGATGCCGCTCACCTCTGTGGGCGGCCGCATGACGATGTGAAAGTTAGTGGCTTCGCTGATGGGATTTTTTCTGATAAGCAGCCGGAAGCGCGGCACTACCCAATCTTCTTTAGATTCTTTTGGCCCCTCGAAGGTCATGAAAACCACCGGGTGATCCTGATAGTTTTCACCGACGCCCTTTAACTCGTGAACCACAAGAATGCGATGTTTTTTGAGTTCCTCCGCCGGCCCGATACCTGAGACCATGAGAATCTGTGGCGAACCGTAAACGCCCGCCGTGAGCAGAATCTGCCCGCCCAGCGCGGTGCTTGTCTGCCCGTTCTTTTCATAGCGCACGCCTTCCGCCTTCTTGCCAGCCAAATGCAGCGCGTGCACCGTTGCCTCATCAATGATGGTAAGATTGGGCCGCCCGCGCGCTTGGTTCAAATACGCGACAACCGTCGATTGGCGCTTACCGTCCTTTATGTTGTAAGGGGACGCGCAGACGCCATACGGCTCGGGAACGTTAAGATCGGGACATTTCGGCAACCCCACTCCGTAAGCGGCATCAATAAAGGCTCTCACCGGCGCTGACGCGGGCATGTCTAAGGTAAAATGCCGCTTGACGTACAGCGGACCGTCGTTCCCGTGTATCGGGCTGTCGGGATAATCCTGGTCCGACTCAATCCGTTTCATGAATGGCAAGCACTTCTCGTAGCTCCAATCCGAGTTGCCAGCTTGCACCCACTGGTCCAGATCGTAACGTTGGGGGCGCAGCACCGACATGACATTCACAGACGAACCGCCGCCCATGATGCGGCCGGCCAGCGCATAGTAAGTGCTGCCGTCGAGATGGCGCTGACTCGGAAACATCGCAACATAGTTAGACTCCAGCAACAAGCGCGTTTGCTTGGTGGCATCCGCAACCAATTCGGGCAGCGGCCACGGATCCGGGCCGGCTTCGAGCAGAAGCACTTTACGCCGAGGATCTTCCGATAGCCGCGTGGCCGCCACACAGCCCGCGGATCCGCCACCAACGATAATGACGTCATACCTATCGGCCATTCAAAATCTCCTCAGTCCGATTTCGCTAGAAAGCTCACGGCTCCCTCTCCATGTTGGAGATAAGCCTTGAAGATCGTAGTTCGGCCGGGCATCAAGTCGAAAGGCGGCGAGAGCATTTCCTTCGGCAAACTCGGCATTGCGAACCGCACCATAGCGTGTCATCCCGAACGAAGTGACGGATCTTATATCAACCCCGTCGCAACCTTCTTTCCCATACTAAACTTCCGCCTGTTCGCCAAGCGCTTTATTCAGTCGGCGCGCGAACTCCTGCAAAATAAGCGTTGCCGTCGCGCGCAAAACCATATCGCCTAGAATGGCCAGCCGGCCTTTGATCTTAACATCAGCCCGGTAATTCATTTGCGTCTTATTAGCCGCGACTCTAAGCAGATCCATCGTCATATCGGCATTGACGGCGCTTTTGGTGACCGAATCCGTTCCTTCCGTGCGCACGACCATCTGCTCCGGCGGCCGGCTATCCACGATCGTCGAGCGAAACAAAAACTTCCCCGAGATCGGTCCGACAGTCGCCGAGATCATACCGTCAAACGTCTTGTCATCAATCTGTTTGACTTCATCGATCCCCGGCAAACAGGCGGAAAACTTATTGACGTCGATTAGAAAATTCCAAACCTTGTCCCGAGGCACGCCCAGATCGATCTTGCCGTCAAAAATCATTTCGTCCAAATCCCAAAATTAGGCGCGATCTTATTTGAGAAATGGATTGGTGACAAGTACTCAACAAAGTGCAACGGATTGGGTTCTGCCGGATTTGGCCTATGACAAGCACGCGCGCAAGGAGCATGAGAAAGTCTTGGCAATCATTACGCAGAACTCACGACTGATTTGGAGCACGGCGCTAGACGCATTAAAATTTCCCAGGATAGTTTCCCGGCGGCTTCTCTCCGCGCGCGACCGCGACTGCGGCTTTCGCGAGCGCCACTGGGCTCGGCCGATCGGAGGCGCTCTCACTCACGTAGGCCCAGCGCACTTTGCCGGCGCGGTCTACGACGTAAGTGACTGGCGCGGCGATGAGGCCCGCCCAGTGCCCTTCGTTTTCAGCGCCCACTGCGCGAATCAATTGCGCCTCCGGATCCGTCAACAATCGAAGCGGATAGGGATCGAGACTAATATGGGGCCGGTCCTCCTGGGTGTCGCGCGTGACACGCTCGCGCAGTCTGAGCCCTTCGTCGGCAGGCTCAACGCTCACGCCGAAAACTTGAACTCCCTCAGAAACATATCGTTCCGACTCGTAGACAAAGGCCGTCACCTGGGCCCGGCACCAGGGTCACCAGCGGCCGCGGTAAAAGAAAACTACGGTCGCCGCTGCTGCGGTGAAAACTCTGGGAAATTCGGCCACGACCCCATCAATATCGCACAGCGTCGCGCCGGGAAAAATGTCGCCGATCTGTAATTTTGCCAATTTCTTTCCTTCTAAACTGTAGGGGCAAGTTTAAAATCCGCCCCTACAACCGTTCGCGGTCGCCCTCATCTAATCATTAATGTCGAATTCACGGCCGTTGCATACCCATTGCCCCGTGACCGGTATGCGCTTCCGCATGGAGTTTACCGTATGGCAACCTTTATCCGTCAACTGGGCGAGGCGGATGACTCGTTCGAGGGGCGCTGCGCTCTTGATATCAAAGCGGTAAGTGAGCGCCTGAGCCGCAGTGGCCAAATCGTTGAGGCGCAACTTGGTGCGGACATCGTAGCTCATGTGCACATCCATCTGTGCGTCTCCGAGCGGCACTTCCAAACGCGCAGCAAAACGCGTCATTTGGCTGTACATGCAAAATCCGATTGAGGCGATAAAATACTGCAGCGGGGAGGGGCGAATCCGCGATCCCATTGTAAAGTTCGCTTCGTCGCACAGAACGGTGTAATCTTCGGGGCGCGCAATCTTGACCAGGCCTTCGCTTAGCCGAATACGGGCGCGTTGCTGCAAAAAATAATCGTCTGTTCCATCCGAAGCGCGTCCCCGCGCCTCTTCATAGGCGACGCGAAACTTTCCCAGATCAATGATCCCCGACGCGGCGGGCATGCGTCACTTGGCGCCGTGCAGCGCTTGGTAAACCTTTTCCGCCGTGATTGGCAGGCTTTTGATTCTTACGCCGCACGCATCTTCTACCGCGTTGGCAATTGCCGCCCCCGTGGGAATGTTGGCGGTTTCACCGATTGCCATGCTGTCGTAGGGACCCGCGCCTTTGGGCCGTTGGGTTACCGCGCTTTTGAAGGGTGGCACGTCTTTGATCGTGGGAATCTTATATTCGCCGAAATGGGTCGTGGCGACCTTCCCGTCGTTGATGATCAATTCCTCCATTAACGCATAACCGATGCCCGTCATTGTGCCGCCTTCGATCTGTCCCTGGTGCATGAGCGGGTTGAGCACGGTTCCCGTGTTGTGTGTCGAGGTGAACTTTCTGAGCTGCACTTGGCCGGTCTCCCGATCGACTTCAACTTCGGCGACTTGGACGCACGTGGAAGCATCGTGAACCTTGGAATTGTCGTTGTAAGAGGCTTCCACGACAATAGGGCCGCCGTTGGCTTTCGCCAAATCCGCATAGGTCAAGCGCCGCTCCATTTTTGCGTGCAGCGCCGCCCCTTCGGCCAGCGTAATCTGATCCGGAGTAGTTCCCATCTGTTCAGCGGCCACCTTTTTGATCTCGGCTACCGCTTTTATCGCCGCCTGGTAGCCCGCGTTGCCGTAGACTCGCGTCGCGCGACTACCGCCCACGCCGGTGTCTTTCGTGCCTTGCTGGGTATCCAGAGTCTGGACTTTGATCCGGCTCAGCGGAATTTTGAGCTCCTCGGCCACGATCTCAGACAGCACCGTATACGTACCCGAGCCCTGATCCAACATTGCTGAGGCAATCGTTACCCCTCCGTGTTCATCCAATCTTATTTCGACAGTGCCAATGCCCCCGTTGGTCGTCCACTGGACCAATGCCACACCCCGTCCCACGTTTTTGGGCTTGGCTTTGTTATAGCCGGACTCCTCGAGTGCCTGTTTTAGAGTTTCTTCGGTTTTGATATAGCCGATCTCTTCACCCACCGGATCGATGTCGCCATCGTGCATTAGATTCTTTTGCCTGAACTTGATCGGGTCCATGCCGAGCTTCTTGGCGATTAAATCCATCTGGCTCTCGTTGGCGAAAAATCCCTGCGGATCTCCCGGCGAACGCATGTGGCCGCAAGGGATCTTGTTCGTATAAACCATATGCTCTTCGATAAAAACATGGGGAATATTGTACGGACCCGCCGACAGGTGAGGCCCGTTGAGAAGCGCATTCGGTTTAAACGCGCCGTAAGCACCGCTGTCGAAAATAAAGTTCATGTGGTGCGCCACCAGGGTGCCGTCCTTTTTTACGCCTGATTTGACGTGGATGATGGAAGCATGCCGGGGATTACCCGCCATGAATTCTTCCTCGTAGTCCATCACCAGTTTCACCGGTCGGCCGGCCTTTTTGGACATCAGATAGACGACGGCCAGATCCATGAAATCGCCCTTGCCGCCGAAGTCACCGCCGATAAAGCAAGGCTTAAAAACAAGTGTTTCCTGGGGAAGCCGCAGTGCATTGGCCACCTGCTCGCGCACCCCGTAGGGAACTTTGCTGCACGACCAAAATTCTGCCGAGCCGTCCGGCGCCGTGTTGACCACGCAAGAATGAGGCTCGATATAGCTCTGATGCACGGACGGGGTCGTGAAGGTGTTTTCGACAATAACGTCGGCCTGGCGAAAACCGGCTTCAATGTCACCTTTTCCCCAGGTCACGTAGATGAAATCGTTGGTTGGCTCTTTGAGCGGCCTGGGAAGTCCCTTATAACCCGCCACATCGGGATGGAGCAGCGGCGCGCCGGGTTTCATCGCTTCCACAGGATCGAGCACGGGATCCAATTCTTCGTATTCAACCTCGATCAGATTTAACGCCTCTTCGGCAATAAGTTCGGTATCGGCCGCCACCGCGGCTACTTTTTCACCGATAAAGCGCACTACGCCGTCGGCGAGTATCGGCATGTCGTAAAGCCGTCGCCCGATTTTCAGCCCCGTGCAATCCTCGCCGGTGACAATCCCGTGCACCCCTGGCAATGCCGTCGCCTTGCTTGTATCGATCCGCTTGATTTTGCCGTACGCGATCGGGCTGCGCAGCAGTTTGCCCCAGCACATTCCCGGCAGCGTGACGTCAACAGCGTAAACTGCCTTACCGCTAACCTTAAGCTCGCCTTCGACTCTAGGCGTTGGATTACCGACGACCTGTTTCGACGATGCCATTTTGCCTCCTGCTTTACGGGTTGAATTTGATTATGCAAATCCCCTGCGGCGGCGCAGCCAGTAGAGGCGTAGACTTTGGCGTGGTGCTGCCAAGATCGGCGCGTCGCGCCAGTTACGCAGCCCTGAGAATCATCGATACCTTGATATTTGCGGTAAATTAACTTAGGTGGGTGAAGAATTCAACAATTTCTGGAATAAAGTAGAGAAGCAATCAATGCTTGCCGTGCGCTACCGCGTCGGGCATTGATTGCTTCTCTCAGGTAGGGGGAGCGGAACCTTGTGCCTAAGACCATGAGAAAGTGGCTGATTCCGCTCACGCCGTTCGTGGTTCTGTTTCTACTGGGAGTCTGCCTTGATGAGTCCAGGTGCGGGCTGTTCTTTTCTGAAAACACCAAAAAAGATTTCAATCGGGTTCTAGGCTACCGGCTTTTTGGCGATTTCCAGCATCTCAATTAGCTGTGCTTTCAGCGGGTCTTCCATTTTATGGATAGC
>OBLQ010000929.1_pt1 | contig 11046 bp, 9 predicted proteins | sample 1519881 | NCBI WGS metagenome assembly OBLQ01 (sample SAMN01911456, study PRJEB22533) | soil metagenome | biome: Soil | place: Malaysia | collected 2012-04-30 | depth DG_metagenome m | reverse complement strand
TTGATCTTACCCGCGAGCGTTACCGCAAAGAGGTGGCCCCCGCCCGCACGTTTGGCTTCCTGCACGAGGAAAAAGCAATGCGCGATATGGGACTGATCCGTGGAGCGAGTGAAGAGAACGTGATCGTGGTGACGGACAAAGGGGTCAAGAACGGGCCGCTGCGTTTTCGGGATGAATTCGTGCGGCACAAGGTCCTGGATCTGATCGGAGATCTCGCGCTTCTGGGAAGGCAGATGATCGGGCGAATTGTGGCTGACCGCGCCGGTCATGCCATGCACGCGGCGCTGGTTTCACGTCTGCTGAGAGATCGATCGTTGTGGGAAGAGACTACGGAGCCTGGCGTTGAGGATCCCGCCGTACCCATTGAAGCAACCGCCCACCTGCCTCACGTTTAAAAAGCAGACAAGCTACATGGTGGCGTTGATAAACATGGCGCCGTTGCCCAGAGGCAGGGCCCGCCGTTCCAGCCAGTGATCCAGTTCCCTTTGCATGTCAACGGAAATCACCTGAAAGCGGATGCCGGACTTGCCGTCGGGCGTGGACCACATGACCTCGCCTTTGACCTCCAGCGTATGTTTGGCTCCGGGCAACTGAAAGCGAACCCGAGCGGCGCCACCGGGGTCAAGCTGGCGTGAGCATTCGATGGAAATGCCGCCCTGGCTGATGTTTGTGATGCTGACGGGAACTTCAGAACCGGAGTCGACCATGATGGCCCCGGTGGCCTTTACGAGATGACGGTGGTAGCGGCGGCGCTCGCGCAGGATCAATCCCTGCGCCGCGCGTACGCTTCGGGTGACGCGATCCAGGGACAGTGGCTTGTCCAGAACGAAATTGGCTCCCATTTCAAATGCCTGCTGGATGGTGGTGCGGCGGCTGACCAGAGCAAAGGCGATGCAGTTACGGTTCGACCTGCCCTTGCGAAGTTCCTTCAGTGTGGCGGTAGCGCTTTGAATGTCTTCGCAGTCAACGAAGAACGTGTCGTATCTGCGGCGGCTGAGCGCCATGCGGGCCTGCTCGGTATTCTGAGACAGATCCATGTCGATGTTCGCGCTTTCCAGAACCCGGCGGATTGTGCGTTGGACTTCAGGGTCGCGGCTAAGGAGGAGAGCTTGGAGAGCCATAGGGTGAACCTTAGCCCATTCCGTGAATTCCAGCAAAATAACGAACGTAACAGCCCATCTCGCTGAGGCAGGAGTGACCGTTCGGACAGTAAAATAGCGACCGAGGTAATGGTGAAAAAGACAGTGTATCTATCGCTTGGGTCGAACCTGGGCGACCGCGCCGGCCATCTGCAGGAGGCCGTCAGGCGTCTGGGAGAACTGGGTGATGTGCAGGCGGTCTCCGCATTCTATGAAACAGAGCCGGTGGAAGTGGAAACGCAGCAGCCGTGGTTTGTGAACTGTGCGGTGGCGATGGAAACCGAGTTGATGCCACGGCAATTCCTGGCCCGGATGCTGGCGATCGAGCGGACGATGGGCCGGCGGCGAAACGGCACGAAGGCGCCGCGCAACGTGGATATCGACATTCTGCTGTTCGGGAAGTCGGTGGTGGAACTGCCTGATCTGACCATTCCTCATCCTGGCCTTGAGCACCGCCGTTTTGTTCTGCAGCCTCTGGCGGAGATCGCCCCTGAGGTTCGCCATCCGGTTTCAAAGCACACAGTCAAGGAGATGTTGGAAGCCTTGCCCGCGGGCGCCGGCCTGGTGCGCCGTGCTTCCGGGAATTAGGATCAGTGGGCGTGGAAACCGTTGCGATCGGCCGCCTCTTACAACCCTATGCGACTTTGACTGACGCACAGTTGGCTTTGATAGCCACCTACATCGATTTGCTGTTGAAGTGGAATGCGCGTGTAAATCTGACCGCCGTGCGTGATCCTGAAGAGATAGTGACACGGCACTTCGGGGAATCTTTCTTTGCAGCCTGCCAGCTTATCCCGCCGGACTGGCATGGGACTGTGATCGACGTGGGTTCCGGGGCCGGCTTCCCCGGCGTGCCCATTGCCATGTGGGCGCCAGGCGCTGCGGTTACGCTGCTTGAATCCAATGGCAAGAAAGCTGCGTTTCTGAACGAGGTGCTGTACGCGCTGGGGTTGAAGAATGCCCGCGTGGTGAACCAACGTGCGGAGGTGTTTTCAGGCCGGGCTGAATTGGTGACCATGCGGGCAGTAGAGAAATTTGAACGCGCCTTGCTGACTGCGTCAGGCCTGGTGGCGCCCGGCGAACGCATCGGCGTGATGATCGGGGTATCACAGGTTCCAGTGGCCAGACGAGCGGAAGGCATCGAGTGGGGGGAACCGATAAGCATACCGGGCGGGCATTCGCGTGTCCTCTTGACGGGTACCCGGCTTGATGCAGGTGGGAAAGATTGATGAAAACTCGGGTCTGCCGGATTGTTAGGTCCCAAGCTGGCGTTCAAAACAGGCCGGATAGTGGGACAAGGCCCCAGGTAGCCAAGTTAGTAACCGGGCCACCGAACCACAAAATGGCTGAACCGGGAGAGCACTGTGGTTTGCTTCTAAGGTTGGAAACCTGAGAATCAGACCCGTAATAGTGGGATGGGACAAGCGTACTGGCGCGGAAATCAAGAGTTGCGATAGCGAATTTTGCGGGATTACCGCAGCAAAGTGGTCGGTTCGGACTTTCCCAGGTTTATGGGAATCAAAGCAGTAAATGCAGTGTTCCACGTGGAACACTGCCCAAGATGATGTGGGTGCTTTGTTCCACGTGGAACACTGCACCGTTTTCCGCATTGCACAAATCCCCACGCTTGTTTACATTCAGGAGCGAGAGGCGAATTTCTCCGAAACCAATCTCCCCATGGGACGCGTAATCGCTGTTGCCAATCAGAAGGGTGGAGTAGGCAAGACCACCACCGCCATTAACCTGGCGGCTTCCTTTGCCGCTGCGGAAGTCAAATGCCTGCTTGTCGATTGCGACCCACAATCCAACTCCACCAGCGGCCTTGGTTTTGCCCGCGACCCTGAACGCACAAGCACGTACCACTTGTTGATCGGGGAAAGGGACGTTCGGCAGGCGGTTCTGGGTACTGAGCTGGAAGGGTTGAGCGTCATCCCATCGCACAAGAACCTGATCGGAGCCAACTTCGAGTTGGTAGGCGCAGACCAGCGGGAGTTCCTTCTGCGCAAGGCGCTGCAACCCATCCGCGAGCAATACGAGTTTATTGTGCTGGACTGTCCGCCGGCGCTTGACCTGCTCACGCTGAACGCCCTGGTGGCGGCCGACTCCGTTCTGATTCCCATGCAGGCCGAATACTTCGCCCTGGAAGGCATCAGCGAGCTGCTGGATACGATCGAGCGCCTGCGCCAAAGCTTCAATCCCAGCCTGCAGGTTGAAGGCGTGGTCCTGACCATGTACGACGACCGAACCAATCTTGCCCAGCAGGTTACGCAGGAGCTCAAAAACTATTTTGGCGACAAGTTGCTGCAGACGGTGATCCCACGAAACGTCCGCCTGGCGGAAGCGCCCAGCTACGGGAAGCCGGTTCTGCTCTATGACGTGCGATCACGCGGCGCGGAAAGTTATATCCGCGTGGCCAAGGAACTCATGGACCGCATTACAGGACATCCGCCCGCCCCGCAGATTTCGAATGAACTTGCTCCCATCGGCAGTACTCCTGAAGCGAGTTAAAAGCAGATGATGAATGACAAACGCAAAGCCCTCGGCCGCGGCCTTGATTCACTTCTTCCCGGAAGAATTCCCGGCGCAGGCACGGCAGCCGCGCCTGCAATCTCCGGCCCCGGCGCCCCGCAAGAAATTTCCATTGATCTGATTGACCCCAATCCGTATCAAACACGCCGCAAGGTTCGGGAAGACTCACTGAAAGAGCTGGCGGATTCCATCCGCGCCAGCGGCGTGGTGCAGCCGGTGATATTGCGCCCGGGCGCGAATGGAAGGTTCCAGCTTGTGGCAGGAGAGCGCCGCTGGCTGGCTTCCAAGAGGGCGGGCAAGACCTCGATTCCTGCAGTGATACGGCAGGTCTCCAATGAGCAGGCCATGGAGATCACCATCATTGAGAATCTGCAGCGTGAAGACCTCAATCCGATGGAACAGGCACGCGCCTTTGGGAGGCTGAGCCGGGAATTCAACCTGACGCAGGAGCAGATCGCCGTCCGCACTGGTAAGGACCGTGCCAGCGTTGCCAATTTCATCCGGCTTCTCAAGCTGCCCCAGCAGGCACAGGAGGCGTTGGAGAACGGGACCATCAGTTTTGGCCACGGCAAAGTCCTGCTCGCGCTGGCGGGTTTTCCCGGGAATCTGGAGCAGGCTGTTCAGGACGTGGTCGGAAAACAGCTTTCCGTACGGCAAACGGAAGAGCTGGTGGCAAAGCTGCTCAATCCGGAATCGCCGGAACGCAAGGCTGGGACAAAACCCACGGCGCAGGACCCCAACGTGCGGGCCGCGCAGCGTACTCTGGAACGTTCCCTGGGAATAAAAGTCGAAATCCAGGACCGCAAGGGCAAGGGCAAGATCGTGCTGAAATATGCTTCCCTGGAAGATTTCGACCGGATCGTGGAAGCGCTTGCGGTGAAGTAACTACATCGATACATGTCGATATTAGTTACCATCGTGTTCAGTGTTACCCGGTTTCCTATTGCGCTGGACATGAGTACGGGGTTATGCTCCAGCCTTTGAACCTTCTGTACACCTGATCTGCCATGCGGTTCCGGGTGCGTTTTACAAGGAGGACTGCACGTCCCATCAACCCAGAACGTTCTTGGGGTTTCTCGCACAGCATCACCTATCTCATTTTTCATGCGAGTTATGGCGTGAAGAGTCATCTCTCAACGTCCATGGAGGGCCTTGGTCAAAACGCAAGGAGAGCAACCGATGAATCTTGTGTTTGCAAGCGGGTTCCTGGTCCCACAGAAGATTTCGGGTGTCGATTATTTTCGCCACCTGCCGGCCCGCTATCCTGAAGCGCTCTTTCCCGAGGTGCCTGTGGATGCGGGCATACCTGATCGCGCCGAGGTCCTCGCCAGGCAGATCGCGCAACGGTTTCCCTCAGGGGAGATCCACATCGTTGCGCACAGTATGGGAGGACTGGATTCACGGTTCCTGTTGTCCAAGAACCTGCTTGGCTTGGCGGACCGTGTGGTCTCACTCTCAACTGTCTCCACACCGCACAGGGGCAGTCCGGTCGCGGACCTGTTTCTGGGGCTGCTGCCCGGCATCGATGCCCAGCCGGTAAGGAAAGTCCTTGATCATTTTGTGTCCGTGGGGAGCGGGGCCCTGGACGCTCTTTCGACAAAATCCGCACCGCAATTCAACCAGGACAATCCTGACGTTCCTCATGTGCGGTATCTTTCGTATTTTGGCTGCGGGCACATCTCAGTCGCCCTGCTGCCTACCCATGAATTCATCAAGCTGCACGGCAAAAGCGATGATGAGAAGACCAACGACGGGGTGGTAAGTCTGGCCTCGGCAAAATGGCCGGTTGAGCTGGCAGAGCCGTCCTGGCCGGCCGATCATCTGGCGCAAATCGGCCACAATCTTGACACACTGGATCTGCACAGTTCTTTTGATCACCTGAGCGCTTTCGACCGGATCATCAAGAGCGCAGCTGCTACCTCCTGATGTTCGGGCGGAACGCGGAAAGACATTTCTTCTGAAACGTTAATCCGGTTGAATGCACTATAGACATGAAATCTAACTGAGATTTAGAGCACGGCAAAGCAAGACTGCGAAGCGCAGCAAGGGGGAAAACGCATGGCACAGAGAGACTTTGATTACATCGTGGTCGGATCCGGAGCGGGAGGCGGCCCATTGGCTGCGAACCTCGCCCGAGCGGGATTTAAAGTCATGCTCATGGAGGCAGGCGGCGATCCAAGCGCCGACAGCGACCTTGGGCGCTACATGTATGAGGTCCCCATCTTTCACGGCCTCTCAACCGAATTCCCTGAGTGCGAGTGGGATTACTTTGTCCGGCACTACACCAGCGATGCCCTGCAAAAGCTGGATTCCAAGTTTGTCCCCGACCAGAACGGCGTCTGGTACCCGCGCGCCGGCACTCTTGGAGGCTGTACGGCGCACAACGCCATGATCATGGTCCTCCCGCAGGACAGCGACTGGAACCACATTGCGCAGATCACGGGCGATGACACGTGGAAAGCCGAGAAAATGAATAGTTACTTCGAGCGGCTGGAGAACTGCACCTACGTCCCCCGGCCCGGGTCCCTCTCCTACGATGCCAGTTCCGCTTTCTCGGCGATCACCGAGTTGCTGCGAGGCCACGATGATTGGAAGGACCTGCATCACGGTCATGGCTTTGACGGCTGGCTCACCACCAGCGAAGCAGACCCGCGCCTCGCATTACAGGACAAAGACATCATCGTGTTGCTCCTGAACGGCATCAGAGCAGCATTGAAAGCTGAAATCGGAGACCCGCTCGTGCGCCTGGTGACCAACTTTGATCCCAATGATTCCCGCAACCGGCGTTACAGCCCGGAAGGGCTGACTTTCACCCCACTTTCGGTGGCGGCGGGAAAGCGCAATGGCCCGCGGGAATACCTGCTTAGGACAAAGCACGAATATCCCAACAATCTCACCATTCAGACGAAAGCTCTGGCCACGCGGGTGCTGTTTGAAGGTTCGCAGGCAATCGGCGTGGAGTTCATGGAAGGACCAACGCTCTATAAAGCCAGTCCGCTGGCCAAAGACAGCCCGGCTCCGGCGCCAAAGAAGGTGACGGCACGGGAAGTGATCATCGCCGGAGGGGCCTTCAACAGCCCGCAGCTTCTGCTGCTTTCCGGCGTGGGGCCGCGCCAACACCTGGAAAAGCTCGGCATCCCGGTGGTTGTCGATCTGGCGGGGGTCGGCTCCAACCTGCAGGACCGCTATGAAGTCGGCGTGGTATCGGAATGGAAAAAGCCCTTCAGTCTCCTGAGTGGAGCAAGCTTCCAGCCGCGCAAGGCCGGCTCACCTCCGGACAAGTTCTTCGAGATGTGGGAAAAAGGAGGCGGTATTTACGCATCCAACGGCGCGCTGATCGGCATCATCAAGAAATCCACCCGCGACAAACCCGAGCCCGACCTGTATATCTTCGGGCTGCCCGGGTTTTTCAGGGGCTATAAGCCGGGATACTCGAAAGAGTTCGAGCGCTTCCACAATCGCTTTACCTGGGCCATTCTCAAGGCCCATACCAACAACACCGCAGGACGGGTGAGTCTGCGCTCCAAAGATCCGCGTGAAACGCCGCTGATTGAATTCCACTACTTCAGTGAAGGCAACGACTCAAGCGGCGAAGATCTGGACGCAGTGATCAAGGGCGTGGAATTCGTCCGCGATATGAACAGCAAACTGAATTCGCTTATTGGCGATGAACTCGTGCCGGGGCCCAATTTCGAAAGCAAGGACAAACTGAGCAAGTTCATCCAAAATGAAGCCTGGGGGCACCATGCCTCATGCACCAACAAGATCGGCGCCGACAACGATGCGATGGCCGTTCTCGACAGCCGCTTCCGCGTGCGCGGGACCAAAGGGCTGCGCGTTGTGGATGCCTCGGTGTTTCCGCGTATACCGGGTTACTTCATTGTTTCGGCGGTCTACATGGTGAGTGAGAAAGCCTCCGACGTCATCATCGAAGACGCGCGGCGGAACTAGACAAATCGCAACTTCCGGGAAAGCCGGAACAACAGGAACCAGAGGCGTACCGACCGCCTCAATTTGCTTACCTGCACCGGCGCCAAATTGCGCCAGGTGTGTAAGAAAAGGAGATTGAAATGATCCGGAAAAGACCGCGAGTGACTGCACTTTGGGCATTATTCGCTGTGACCCTGGCTCTGGGGCTGGTCATGAATGGTTGCAGGGGGCCGAAGCCCGGGCAGGTGAAGGATGAAGCACTTCTCGCCGGACGCACCGCGGACTCCTTTCCGGCGGCCGACGAAGACTATTTCCATGACATGGACCAGATGGCCGACGCCAAGCATGTGCTGCATCCACTGCAGTTGACGCCGGCCGAAATCAAGGGCCGCGACATGTGGCTGGTCTGGACCGGCGGGAATGACCGGTTGTGGGACGTCCTTTCCAGGCTCAGCGTGGGGAACCTGGATCTGCTGAAGACCATCTCGTCCTATCCCAAAATGAAAGACAACCGCGACACTCGATGGGCCTGGTTGGGTCTCGTCAATGAGCCGTGTTTCGAGAAGGCGACGGGGCCGGATTCCAACCGTTTTGGGTTGTGGCTCGACCACCGGCGTGCCGATTGTCCGCCCGATCCGTTCGAGAACGAGAAGAAATATCCCGGGGTCAAGATCGGCGCACGGGGCAAGAACATGCCGGTGGGTTCCTATTACGGCTATGCCACGGGCATTGTGGGACTGCGTTTGTTCCCGAACCCGGACTTCGACGAGGCAGCCGCCAAAAAATGGGATCCGGTGCGCTACTATACCGATCCCAGCTATTACAACTCCAAGGACCTGGTGAAACCATACCGGGTTGGCATGTCCTGCGCGTTCTGTCACGTTGGTCCCAACCCGCTCAACCCGCCGGCGGATCCGGAAAACCCCAAGTGGGAAAACCTGAGTTCCAATGTCGGAGCGCAATATTTCTGGGTTGACCGGATCCTGACCTACGACAACGATCATGACAGCTTCGCATGGCAGGTATTTCATACCTCCCGCCCCGGGGCCCTGGATACCTCGCTGGTTTCGAGCGACAACATCAATAACCCGCGCACCATGAACGCCATTTACCAACTCTTGCCGCGGCTGAAGGAAGCAAAACGGTGGGGCGAAGAGAAGTTGAAGGGTGGCGACGAAAACAATAAACAGTTCAATGATTTCACCCAGGACCCGACCTTTACACAGTTCTATGACAAGGCCAGCAAGACTTCATGGTCTCCGCGAGTCCTAAAAGATGGCTCCGATTCGGTAGGCGCATTGGGCGCGCTGAACCGCGTCTACATGAACATCGGTCTGTTCAGCGAAGAGTGGTTGCTCCATTTCAATGCCCTCATCGGCGGCAAGAAGTTTTCGCCGATCGAGATCGCGGTAGCGCGTAAGAACTCCGTCTATTGGCAGGCCACGGAACAGCAGACCCTCAACATGGCGCTGTTCTTCCTTAAGTCCACCGATCCGCACTATCTGAAAGACGCCCCGGGAGGCGAAAAATACCTGACGAAAGACCGTGCTCTGCTCACTCGAGGCAAGATCGTCTTCGCCGACACCTGCGCGCGTTGCCATTCCAGCAAGGCGCCCGCTCCCGCGGTAGGCGTTGATCCCGGAGGCTGTTCCGGACCCAATTACCTTCAATGTTGGAACAAGTATTGGGCATGGACCAAAACCGACGACTACAAAAAGAAGATGAGAGAAATCGTACTCAAAGACGATTTCCTGAAGGACAACTTTCTCTCAACCGAGCTGCGCGTACCGGTGACGCTGCTGCAGACCAATGCATGCAGTCCGCTTGCCACCAATGCAATCGAAAACAATATCTGGGACAACTTTTCATCCCGCACGTATAAAGACCTGCCATCCGTAGGAACGATCAAAGTGAACGATCCGCTCACCGGCCAGGAAAAGGACTACCAGATGCCCGCCGGCGGGAGAGGCTACACGCGGCCCGCATCGCTGGTGAGCCTGTGGTCCTCCGCGCCGTTCCTGCTGAACAACACCGTGGGCGATCTTGAGCCGGGCGGCAAGTATCCGAACTATGGTGACGCTTACAACCCGAGTCCTACGGTGGAAAACCGGATGAAGAGCTTCAATGATTCCATCGAAAAGATGCTTTGGCCGGAAAAGCGCGCCAAGGACCCGATCCTGGGAAGCAAGATCAAGGGGCCGAGCCTGATTGACCGGACCACGCAGCGCAGTTATCTCAAAATCCCATCTGGGTACGTTCCAGATGAGTTGCGCGGGCTGATGAGCGTGGGGCAGCGCTGGTTCCCAAGGCTATTTGGCGAAGGCGGAATTCAGATTGGTCCTATTCCGGCGGGGACTCCGGTCAACCTGTTGGCAAATGTTGACATGGAAAAGGTGCGGAAAGACCCTGCGGCGGTCGCGCTTCTTCTAAAGGTGAAGCACGACCTGGACTCGCTGCCTGCAAATGCCACCGACGAGCAAGCCAGGAAAGCGTTGTCCAACCTGGTGCCGGACCTTATGAAATACAGCAAGTGTCCCGACTTCGTCGTTAACCGCGGGCATTATTTTGGAACAGGCTTTGTGCCGGGAGAGCCGGGACTGAGCGACCAGGACAAGCGCGCGCTCATCGAGTTCCTGAAAACTTTCTAGGAAGAAGGAAGAACTGTGGACCGGGAAGAAGAGCGACTCAGCTTCTCAACCCGGTCCAGTTCTCCGCGATGACGATGGAGTTGCCGGGGTTCGAGGGATCATACTTGATGGAAGACATGAGCCCGGCACGGCAGGAATGGAGATCAACCATGTGCCGCAGGCTGGTCACGTCCTGGGAAGCTTCGTAGGTCACGCCGGAGACATCGTACCGGTAGATCAGAAGCTGGATCTCGTCGGAACCGCTCAGGGCCATTTCGGTCACGTCCGTCACGGTGCCATCCGTGATGCGGCCGATTTCACTGATGCGCAAACGGCGTTCCTGTTCAATCTGTTCCGGGGTCTTGCGCCGGCTGAAGGCCCAGGCAATCGCCACGCCCAACAGACCGATGGCGACAGCGATGAGAGGATAAAAGCGGAGAGTAGTCGCGTTCATGTTCAACGTCAAGGGGAGACGTTCGGCCCAGTTCAATAGATGACCTTACAGCAAGTTTCGCTTCATCGAAATCCGCAGGACACCTTACCCTGCTCTTTCGCGAGCGCGGCCTTGCCCTTCTCCCAGTCCTTCTAAAAACTGTTCCAGAGCCCGGTCTGTGAGCGGATGCTTGAACATCATGTCCAGGACCCTGAACGGAATAGCGGTACAAAGGGGCTTTATGTAATTGGCCCCCGCTTTCGCCACAAGGATGGCTTGGGTGACGGAAAAGCGCAAGGTGACGTTAGTTTTAGTGCCCTGCCGCGGCAGGTGCTTTGCCGCCGTAAGTCCTTCACGCTACTCACCATAACGCTAGTCACCATCCACC
>OBLQ010000928.1_pt1 | contig 11064 bp, 9 predicted proteins | sample 1519881 | NCBI WGS metagenome assembly OBLQ01 (sample SAMN01911456, study PRJEB22533) | soil metagenome | biome: Soil | place: Malaysia | collected 2012-04-30 | depth DG_metagenome m | reverse complement strand
CGCCGACTCTATCCCAGCCCGCGCGACTTGGAGGTGAACGTCCAGGAGATCGAGACACGGGGATTTCCCCGCTCCTTCTGGCTCTACCTTGCCGCGGTGGCGCTGATCGCGGCCGGCTATGCCGATTTTCCGTTGATGGCCTACCACTTCAAGCGGGCCGATTCCGTCTCGGACGCCTGGATCCCTCTCTTTTACGCGATCGCGATGGGGGTGGACGCCGTCGCCGCGCTTCTCTTCGGCCTCCTCTTCGATCGGGTCGGCGTCTCCGTTCTGGTCGCCGCTGCCCTTCTCTCGTCGGGTTTCGCGTTGCTCGCCTTCACGGGTGGTTTCTATTCCGCCCTTGCGGGAACGGCTCTGTGGGGGGTCGGGATGGGTGCACAGGAGTCGGTCATGAGGGCCGCCATTGCGGGGATGGTTCCGTCCGACCGGCGAGGCGCCGCCTACGGGCTCTTCAACGCCGGCTACGGGGTCTTCTGGTTTTTCGGAAGCGCGCTGATGGGGATTCTCTACGGCGTCTCGATCCCGGCCCTCATCGCCTTTTCAATGACGGCGCAGCTCGCCTCCATTCCGCTTCTTCTTCTTTCGGGCGCATCCCAGTCGTCAAGGTGAGTTCATGTTCCCCGGGATCGATTCGGGGAGTGCGTCGAGACGCCGCGCGAATCGGGCGGTCTCATCCTCCTTCCATCTTGCTCAGGCCGCGCCATGTTCCGAGCCATGTGTTTCCCTTCCGGTCGAACGCGATGGAGAAGACGTTGTTGTCGAGGAGGCCGTCGGCGGTCGTGTAGGTGGTCCAGCGCCGCCCGTCGAAGAAGCTGATCCCGCCGTTGGTGGCGGCCAAAAGCCGACCCTTAGGATCGATCGCAAGGGCGTGGACGAAATTTCCGCCGATGCTTCCCGGGCCGGCGGTGAAGGTTTTCCATTTCTTTCCGTCGAACCGGGAGAGCCCGGCTCCCCAGGTTCCGATCCACTTGACGTCGGAGCGGTCGATTGCCAAAGACAGAACGAAGTTCGGGTTGGCGTTCCGATTTTCCTTGGCGCCGCCGTGGTGGGAATAATTTCCATCCTCGGAAGATGCATCTCCCCCGATGTCGGCGCCCAGGCCGTCCTTGTGGGTCCAGCTCTTCCATCGTTTTCCGTCGAAGCGGCTGACCCCTCCCTCGGTGCCGAACCAGAAGTCACCGCGGACGTCCCGGGCGATCGCGTAAACCCATTTGTCGATCAGTCCGTCGTCGGTGGTGTAGGTCCGAAAACGCTTTCCGTCGAAGCGGCTGACCCCCTTCCAGGTGGCGATCCAGAGCGCTCCGCGCGGATCCTGCAGCATGTCGTAGACCCAAAGGTCTCCCAATCCCGAGCCCGTCCGATATTGCGCCCAGCCCGCGCCGTATCCCGTGTTTCCTCCCCCGTAAGGGGTATAGGTGGTCCATTGCCGTTCATCGAAGCGGCTCAAACCTCCGCCGTAGGTTCCGATCCACTTGACCCCGGAGCGATCGACGAAGATCTTGTAGACGCCGTTGGAGAGAAGCCCGCCGTGCGTGGAGCGGCTGGTGTAGATCCGATGCTCCTCGGTCGTTCGGGTATCGTAGCGGATGATGCCGTTGGACAGCCCGATCCAGAGGACCTCTCCTTCGAAGGCGAGGCTTTTGACGTTCGCGCCCGTTTCGAAGTTGGTGAAGCGCGGAGGAACACGTTTCGTCGACGACGCGGACTCCGGATGGGTTCGATCGGGCGCAAAGACGACAAGGAGGAGAAGGACCAAAAAAGGGAAGGAGCGTCGAATCGTGAGTTTGAACATGCGCCTGTTCTCGACGAGGGAATTGCCGTTGACAAAGGTGGGCAAAGTTGTTAGTATTTTACACATTCTCCGGGGCTTGGGCAAGCGGGTTGACCCAATACCCGGGATCAGCCTGGGAAATGCTCTCGATCCGGACTCTGGATCTGGGGACACCTACTTTGGGCGGATAGCTCAGTAGGCAGAGCATCCCGCTTACACCGGGAAGGTCACAGGTTCAAATCCTGTTCCGCCTACCATAAAAGGAAATCAACGAGAGAAGAAACCGAAGGTTTAAAGAACAGAAGAGGGCATTTTTGCGGGGCCGTAGTTCAGTTGGTTAGAACGCCGGCCTGTCACGCCGGAGGTCGCGAGTTCGATCCTCGTCGGCCCCGCCAATTCGCATTGCCAAGTGGCCTTCCACATCTGATCAAGAGTCGGCCTCAGAAGTGGGGGGCTTTATTTTGCGGAGGTTCTATCCCGTGTTGCTTGCGATTCCGTTGTCCTTGACCCCCCAGTCCAACCTTTGGGGATTGATTGTTTCCGCGGGCCCCATCGCCAAGGGAGTTCTCCTGGTCCTGTTCATCTGCTCGGTCCTCTCCTGGGCGGTGATTTTGTACAAGTACGTGGTGTTGAGGCGTATGGAGGCGGAGAACCGCCGCTTTTTGAGTCTCTTTTCAAAGACCGATGATCTGGATGAGGTCAGAAAAATGGCGGTCAGGCTTGGAGAGGGACCTCTCTCGACCCTGTTCACGGAAGGGTGCCGCCACGTGAGTTTCGATGGCGCGCCCGAAGAAGAACAGCGATGGGGGAAATTAAAGGGACTGGAGCGGCTCCTTCGAAGCGGCGCACAGGACGAGATGGTCCACCAGGAGCGCTACCTCCCCTTTCTGGCTACGATCGGAGGGGTGACCCCGTTCATCGGTCTCTTCGGAACGGTATGGGGAATCATCGACGCCTTCGCCGAAATCGGCCGGCAGGGAACAGCCAACATCGCCGCCGTCGCGCCCGGCGTCGCAGAGGCCCTGGTCACCACCGCGGCCGGTCTGGCCACGGCAATTCCAGCCGTAATCGCGTATAATTTCTTTGTGGGGAAGCTTCGCCGGATGGAGACGCAGATGGACGTATTTTCGGCCGAGCTGGTCAGCCTCGTGGAAGAGCGGTGGTTTAAGGAAAAAGATATTAAGGAAAAAGAAAAGGTGTCGCCATGACGGGAGGAACTTCGGGAAGACGTCTTCTTGCGGAGATCAACGTGGTTCCGTTGGTCGATGTCGTTCTCGTGCTCCTCATCATCTTCATGATCACGGCCCCGCTACTCTATCGAGGGATCGACATCAAGCTCCCGCAGGCGGCCACAAACACGATCAAAGCGGAAGAGCGCCGCGTCCTGTCGATCGAGCGAAACGAGAAGATCTTCCTGGACAAGGACCCCATGACACTCAATCGGTTGGCGGAGATTCTTCCAAAACTGAGGACCGAGAATCCCAATCTTTCGATCTACCTTCGCGCCGATCGAGAGGTCAACTACGGTTTGGTAGTGTCGGTGATGGATCTCATCAAGCGTTCGGGGATCGACAAGCTCGGAATTGTGACCGAGCCGATTCCCGTCAACAAGAGCTAGACGATACAAAGGGACGAACGGGCTGCCGAAGAGATCGGGTGTTTGGTGTCGAGGCCGGTTTTGGCGTCAGAGCGAAATATCTTTTCGGCTGCCTCCTAGTCATTTGCGGCGCCCGCACGAGTCGGCGCAGTCGGAAAATCGGAGGACTGTTGGACGGGTCCGCAGGCACGGACCCCGCAGTTGAACAGAGATGGAGGGAGTGGAGTTCACCACCTGGATGGGACGAGGAAGCCAAGGCTTCAGCCGAATGCTCCTGGTCTCTCTTTTGACCCATGTGGTCTTGATCTCCCTTGCATTCGGGGCGGGCCTGGTCGGAAAACGGGGAGATTCGTCGGGCCTTGCCTCCTTTCCAGTGATGCTGATTTCGCCGACGTCGGAACTTGTCTCCGCGCCAAAGGATAGTCCGCGAATTTCTCCGTCTCCCCCCCCGCCCCCGCCGCCGCGCCGTGCTCCCGTTCGAACATCTCGCGCCATCGAACCGAAGTACGATCCGGATCGGATGGAGGATTGGTGGAAAAAGCACAAGCCGAGCGTGAAGCTACCGGACACTCTCCCCCGCGAAAAAATCGCTTCGGCCAACAAGAAGATCGAAGTTCCTCCATCGGTTCTGCCGGGCCGAAGGAATCTGAAAGAGAACCCCGACCGCGAATCGACCCCCTACTGGAGCAAGGACTCGGCGACACAGGGAAAGGCGCCTTCGGTGGCGCCGGATCAAGAGGCGAGCAAGACTCCGGAGACTTTGCGCACGATCGCTCCGACGGTTTCCGTCGAGGGGGGGAAAGGGGGCAACCCCTACAACAGAGTGGTGGAGAGGAAGATCACGGAGAACTGGAAAAATCCGTTGATCGACTCGGCGGAGCGGGAGCTGGCCGTGGAGATCGTTTTTTACATTCATCAGGATGGTTCGATCAGCGGGGCGAGGGTGGATAAGGAGTCGGGAAACTCGTTCTTTGACGATGCCGCCCTTCGCGCTGTGTACCTAGCCAAGCCCTTTCCCCCGCTGTCGAGTTGGTATCAGGAGCCGGTCGTCTTGTTTCATGTCCGTTTCGGGATTGGGGATCTCTCTTGACGCGAGGCATTTGGGCGCTGGTATTTGTTTTTGTCATAAGTCTGGCGGGGGCCGGAAGGGCCACCGAGGTGTTTCTCGACATTCAGCGCTCCGGGTTTCAAAAGATCCCGGTGGCGATCTTGAAGTTCCAAAATTCGACCGAACCGGACGTCCTGCAGCAGATCGACTCGGTGCTGCGGCAGGACCTGGAGTTTTCGGAGGTGTTCGACCTCCGGGACGCCGACGGTTTGGGAAGTACAAAGGACGGTCCGGACAACGCCTCCTTGGCGCAGGCGGCCAAGGTCGGGGTCCAGGGGATCGTCTGGGGGCAACTCTCCCGGCGGGGCGAAGATCTGGCGCTGGAGGCCTACGTCTATGAGACCGCCAAAGGACAGCAGATCGTTCGCACGCGCATCAGCGGCGGTGCAGCCCTGGTCAGGGGCATAGCGCACCGATTGGCCGACAAGATGGTTTTTGCCTTCACCGGAGAGAAGGGAATCGCCGAGAGCCGGATCGCCTACGTATCGGACGTCAGCGGCAGCAAGGAGGCCTACGTGATGGACTACGACGGGGCCGGACAAACTCCGGTGACGGCCGATCGCAGCATTCTCATTTCCCCCCGCTGGTCCCCGAACGGCAAGCAGCTGGTCTACACGTCGTACCGTGGTGGAAATCCGGACATCTATCTGCTCAACATCGAGACCAGCGTCCGCAGGCGTTTGGTCTCGTTCCCCAACCTCAACATTTCCGCTGTTTTCTCGCCGAATGGAGATCAGGTCGCATTTGCCAGCAGCCGAGAGGGGAACGCAGAGATCTACACAATCGATCCCTCCGGGAAAAACCTCAAACGGCTGACCTTCAATCCGGGAGATGATCTTTCCCCCTCGTGGTCTCCGACCGGGACCCAGATCGCTTTCACCTCGGATCGGGGCGGGACGCCGCAGATCTATGTCATGGATTCTAACGGAGGGAACGTCCGCAGGCTGACCTTTGAAGGGGACTACAACACCTCTCCCAGCTGGTCTCCAAAGGGAGACTGGATTGCTTACGCCTGCATGAACGGGGAGAGGCGGATCCACATCTGCCTGATGACGCCGGACGGCCAGACCGGAAAGTTGTTGACGCAGGGAGGGGAATGGGACGACGAGTCCCCGTCCTGGGCGCCGAACGGACGCGACATCGTTTATACATCGAGCCGGGAAGGAAAGGGAAATATCTATATCCAGCACCTTGACGGAACCGGGCTGCGGAGGCTGACCTCCAACGGCGGGAACAACACCAGCCCCTCTTGGTCTTACGGGTACAGCGAATAAAGGCGGGGGTTGATCAAAACGAATTGAAAGATCGTTGAAAAATCCCCGAGCGAAAACCAGCGTGGTGACAAAGTTCAAATCGGTCTTCAACAACCTCTTGTGAGCAGTGGCGGGCCGGCGACATTCGGCCGGGTTCCGTGTGCGTCAACCATCTTGTAAATTTTCTCCATGTTCACCAAATCCATTGTCACATTTTGTAGAGAAGGAGGTCCAATGCGTCCAGTCTTTTCGATGATCGGATTGTTTTTGGTGGGGGCGGTTTTTCTCCTGCAGACCGGCTGTCCGAAGAAGGTTCAGACGACGGAGGAAACCCAGATGGCGCAACCTTCGGGGGAAGCCCCAGGCGAGGCTGGAAAGCCGCTTCCCCCCGTGGCTGAAGAGCAAGTGCCGGAGAAGGCGCCTGGGGAGGAGATTTTGCCGCCGTCTTCCTCTCAAGAAGAAATGTCGAAAGGTGAAACCTCCTCGACGCCTTCCGGGTTGGAGGACGCTTTCTTCGATTTCGATCAGTGGACCCTCCGATCCGATGCCAAGGCTGTTCTGGAAAAAAATGCGCGCTGGCTTACGACACATCCGGGGGTTTCGATCCGGATCGAGGGCCATTGCGACGAGCGGGGGACAAACGAGTACAATCTGGCCCTCGGAGAGCGCAGGTCCAAATCGGTGCGCAATTACCTGGTCAACCTGGGGATTGATGCGAAGAGGTTTTCCGTCATCAGCTATGGAGAGGAAAAGCCCTTCTGCTCGGTGCAGACGGAGTCGTGCTTTCAGGAAAACCGTAGGGCGCACTTCGTCCAGACAGGCTCCTAAACACGGGGTTTGCCGCCCATTCATCATCCTCACCGGGAGGGAAGAATCATGCGGCTTATGTTTCGACTCCTGACGCTCCTTTGGGTTTCGACCCTGGTCTTATCGGGGTGCGGGTACGGACTGATCAATATCCCCCAAGAGGAAAAGCGTCAGGGAGATGTCACCCGGGCCATCCTGGCTCTTCGGGCCGACCTCAGAAAGGTTCAGGGGAAGCTTTCCGACCTCGAACAATCGAGCCAATCGACCGATCAGCGTCTTGAGCAGACCGAGCAGTCGGTGAAGGATCTCCAGAGACGCCGGGCGGATCTCGATTCCCGCGTCGATGAGATGGGGCTCAATCTTCGTCTGATACAGGGTAACCTGGAGAAACGGGATCATCGAGTGCAAGAGATAGGCCAGCGGTTGGACGCCCAGAATTTCCGGATTCAGAGCATCGTCTCTTTGGAGAAGAAGCTTTCCGGCGATCTCGGGACCCAACAACAACAGGTATCCGACTTGGCATCCAGGGTGGAGGAGCTCTCGAAGAATGTTCCCCCGCTCCTTGCCGATCAGGCGGAACACCTCAAGGCCCTCTCCAAGAACCTTGAATCTTATAGCAATCAGGGGGCGTTGGAGACCGAGCAGCTCGGAAAGAGCTTAACCAGCCTCTCGCAGGCGCTCGACCTGCTGGGGCAGAAGATCACCTCGAAAGTTGATCAGCAGGATAAATCGATACACAATATGACCAAGCGGCTCGAGTCGGTGGAGGCCAAGCTGGCTCGGAAAAAACCCCGCAAGAGCGGATCTGCGGAAGAATTCCCCGACGCCTCCGAGGACGTGGCGGTCGTGCTGGCTCCGCTTTTTTACCGGGTCGGGGAGATTTCCCACTCGCTGGGAGACCTCAGGGGAGCCTGGGAGGCGTACGGCGCGGCGGTAAGGGTTTCCCGGGACGGAGGCGAAGAAGTTTCGGAGTGGACCGCGCGTTCCCTGTTGGGCCAAAGCGAAGTGGCGGCCGACATGGAGAACATCGATCCTCGGAGCGTCCTGGATCAGCTCTTGAAGATCGCCGAGCGCTATCCGAAAACCGCAGCGGGCAAGATTGCCCGGCGGCGGATTGAAATGGCGAAGACGCTTTGGAAGGGAGAGGTCCGAGAATGAAAAAAAGGGAAGCCGTTCTCATTCTCTGCCTGACAGGGTTTTTAATCGGCGGGTGTGCTCTTCAGGCGACCGTGGTCGATATGGAGTCCGATCTTGATACCCTCAAAAGACACCAGCAAGCCCTTCAGCAGCGGATCGAAGGGACGGAAAAGGCCCTGCGAGAGCGGGCGATTCCAAAGGGCCAGACCGAGCTGCTTTCGAAAGTGGATGAGATGACGGCGAACGTTCAAAGCCTCTCCGGAAAGATCGACGAGACCGGCCATCAAATTTCCACGCTGACGCAGAAGCTCGAGGACGTGAGCTTTCGATTGCAGGAGACACTTGACCGACTGGAATCGCTCGAGGCGCGGGTCAATACGCTGGAGAAAATTTCCGCAGGACAGCAGGGTCTGCTCTCCGATGAAGGGGAAACAAGGGGGCGATCGCTCGTACCCGGAAGGTCGTTGGACGGCAAGGCCGCGAAAGGAGGAGGGGGAATCACCCCCACCGAGGCGTACAACCTCGCATACAACGACTACCTGAAAGGGAACTACGACCTGTCCATCATGGGTTTCAAAAACTTCATCCAACAATTTTCCTCGTCGACCCAGGTTCCCAACGCGGTCTATTGGATGGGGGAGGCCTATTACGGGAAGAAGGATTACGCCAAGGCAATCGAGTCGTTCGATCGGGTGTTGAAGGAGCATCCTCGGAGCGAGAAAGCGGTCAACTCCCTTCTAAAAAAAGCATACGCCTACCAGGAACAAGGAAGGAAAGATCAGGCCCGGGAGACGTTCAGGAGAGTGGTCGAGAAATATCCCTTCAGCAATGAGGCCGATTTGGCCAAAAACCGGCTCGCGGAGCTGAGGTGATCATGACGCGGATTCGGGTCCTTCCCGAGGAGATCGCAAACCGGATCGCTGCGGGAGAGGTCGTCGAGCGGCCCGCCTCGGTGATCAAGGAGCTCCTGGACAACGCCATCGACGCCGACGCCCGCTCGGTAATGATCGACCTTGAAGGTGGAGGAATCGAGAGGATTCGGATCGCCGACGACGGCGAGGGGATGGGTCGCGAGGACGCCCTACTTGCCTTTGAGAGGCACGCGACCAGCAAGCTGTCGGGCATCGCTGATCTCTTTGCGGTCGAAACACTCGGTTTTCGCGGCGAGGCGCTTCCGAGCATCGCCGCCGTCTCCAAGATCCGTCTGGTGACCGCCGCGCGCGGGGAAATCGGGGGAACCGAATTGATCCTCGAGGGAGGAAAGGTCCTTCAGACGAGAGAGGCGGGGGTTCCCGCCGGTTCGACCTTCGAGGTGTCGGATCTCTTCTACAACACCCCCGCCCGAAGAAAATTTCTCCGATCGAAAGCGACGGAGCTCTCCCACACCGCCGAGGTTGTCGCTCAGGCGGCCCTGGCACATGCGCGGGTCCACTTCCGGCTCTCCCATGAAGGGCGGATGCTTGCCGATTATCCGGCGGTCGGCGGAATGAAAGAGCGTTTGCTGCAGGTGCTCGGGGAAAAACGGGCGTCTTCTCTGGTCGAAGGGGAGTTTTCGACGGGAAAACTGAAGGTCCTCGCCTATCTTTCCCGTCCAACGGTGACCCAGGGGAGCCGAAAGGACCAGCTTCTGTTCGTCAACCGTCGCCCCGTCCGCCAACCGCTTCTCGTCCATGCCGTCTATGAGGCTTATGAGACGCTCTTGCGAAAAGGGGAACACCCGTTCTTCGTCCTCTATATCACCATCGATCCCTCTCTGGTCGACGTGAACGTTCATCCGGCGAAGCGGGAAGTTCGCTTCTCCGAACAGGGGCAGATCTATCCGCTTCTGAAGTCACGGCTCCGCGAAATTCTCCTCGATCGGGGGGAAACACCCTCCATCTTGGTGGAGACCGGCCCGCCCATGCCAAGTGTCTTTGCGGGAAAGGTGTCTTCCTTTCCGATTTCGCGCCCGGCGGAACCGCAGCCCGGCGAGACCGTGTTTCGGGAAGCCGAACCTGACTACGACGGAACCGCCACTTCCCTTCCGGCCGATGCCGTCTTGCGGCCGATTGGCCAGGTGTATGACACGTTTCTTTTGATTGAAGTGGACGGGGATTTGGCAGTGGTCGATCAGCACACGGCGCACGAGCGGGTCCTCTATGAGCGGCTGTTGGAGCAGATCGAAAACGCGCGCTTGGAGGTACAGCCCCTTTTGATTCCCGCCGAGGTCCGCCTTTCTCCCTCGCAACGGCTTCTGCTTTTGGAGTTCCTTCCGACCCTCACCGCGCTTGGTCTGGAAGTTGAGCCCTCCTCGGAAGCGACGTTTTGGGTCCGCACCGTCCCCGCCCTCTCGGTGGGAACCGATCCGGAGCGCATGCTTCTGACCCTTCTGGATGAAATCGAGGAAACCGGGAAGGGAGTCTCCCTGGCGGAGCGGACACGCCTGCTGGCGGCCACGCTTGCATGCCACGCCGCCGTCCGGGCGGGACGTCCCCTTCGCCTTCCGGAAATCGAGGCTCTGCTCGCCGATTTGATGAAGTCCAAAGCTCCTTTCACCTGTCCTCACGGAAGGCCGGTTTTAATTCGTTATCCACGCGAAGAATTGGAGCGACAGTTCCATCGGAGGTGAGGAGACCATTCGCGAAAGACCCCTGATCGTCATCGTGGGTCCGACCGCCGTGGGGAAGAGCCCTGTCGCCGCCGCCCTGGCCCGGGAGCTTTCCACGGAGATCCTGACCGCCGATTCCCGGCAAGTCTACCGGAAGATGGATATCGGGACCGCCAAGCCGGGTCGGGAGGGGGTTCACCGTCACTTGATCGACCTGGTCGATCCCGACGAACCTTTCAGCGTCGGCGAATACCGACGACGCGCCGAGCCGATTCTCCGGGGCCTCTACAAAGAAGGGAAAATACCCATCCTGGAGGGAGGGACCGGGCTTTATGTCCGCGCGCTTCTTCAAGGGCTTTGGGCCGGTCCACCAGCCGATCAGGAGCTTCGCCGATCCCTTCGGGAGGAAGAGCGGAACGATCCCGGAGCGCTTCACAGGCGGCTGTTGAAAAGCGATCCGGAGGCGGCGGCGAGAATCCATCCCAACGATTGCTCCAAACTGCTTCGGGCAGTGGAAGTCTACGAGTTGACCGGAATGGCGATTTCCGAGCATCACGCCCGGCACCGCTTCGGCGAAGAGCGCTACGCCGCCGTTCGCGTAGGGCTGTTCCGGGAGCGGACAGAGCTCTACCGGAGAATAGAATCGAGGATAGACCGTCAAATCGAGGAGGGTTTGTTCGATGAGGTCCGCTCGCTGTTAAAGGCGGGATACTCCGCCGATCTTGCGGCAATGCGGGGTCTCGGCTACCGCCAGCTTGTTCCGCACCTGGAAGGAAGGATTTCTAAAGAAGAGGCGGTGCGCGT
>OBLQ010000927.1_pt1 | contig 11064 bp, 6 predicted proteins | sample 1519881 | NCBI WGS metagenome assembly OBLQ01 (sample SAMN01911456, study PRJEB22533) | soil metagenome | biome: Soil | place: Malaysia | collected 2012-04-30 | depth DG_metagenome m | reverse complement strand
CGTCAAATTTGACCACGACTTCATCGGACGAGAAGCCCTCGAGAAAATGGTCAATAAACCACAACGCAAAAAGGTGACATTCGCTTGGAACGCCCAGGATGTCCTCAAGGTGTTCAAGTCGCTATTCGAGCCGGGACAGATCTACAAGTACATCGATCTGCCGCTGTCGAATTACACGTCCGCGACGTACGACAAGGTGATGAAGGGCAGAAAGACGATCGGTCTGTCGATGTTCAGCGGCTACAGCTACAACGAGCGGTCGATGCTATCGTTGGGCGTGGTGGACCCGGACGTCGAGATCGGCACCGAAGTGAAGCTCGTTTGGGGTGAAGAAGGCGGGGGATCGCAGAAGACGACGGTCGAGCGCCACAAGCAAATCCCAATCCGGGCAATCGTTAGCCCCGTACCGTACTCCAAAGTTGTGCGCGAAACGTACGCGGAGGGCTGGCGCACTGCTAAGAAGTGAGCTGGGCGCCGCGAGGTTGTGCAGCTGAACTGAAGAAGGGGCGGGTTCGAGCGCAGCGAACCCGCCCGTTCTATTCGATCGAGCCAGCCGTGCTCGCTGCGGTAAAGCAATTCGCGATCGAGTGGTTCGTCCCGCCCGCCCCTCGCCTGCTTTTTTCGCGAGAGTTGCCGCGGTCGGCCCCCCGGGTGCTACACGAACATCCCCTTGAAACTTGCCCCCCGGTTGTGCAAGCTGAAAGTCTGGGGGTGCGGTTATTGGGACAGGCTCCCGAACCTCGGTGCACTTTTGCAGGCCTGGGCACGCTGTTTCCGCGGCAAGGAACTTGCTTGGAAAGCTTCACTGACGAACGAAAGCGCCGCAGGGATTTTCGCAATCGTCCGAGAGCGTAACGCGGCGGCGAGCGAGGCTTGAGTCTACAGGATGAAATCTGAATTACACGGAGAGATGAAGAGATGCGAGTAGCGCATAGAGCCGACCACGTGGGGAGTCTCTTGCGGCCGCCGGATTTGCTAGCCGCGCGGGCGAACGCAACCGACCCGGCGAGCCTGCGGGCGCTGGAGGATCAGCACATTCTCCACGTTCTCGCCAAGCAGAAGGAGCTGGGGTTTGAGATTTTCACCGACGGCGAGCTGCGGCGGCGGAACTTCATGAGCAACTTCACGGATGCGGTCGAAGGTTTCGATATGGGGAACTCGGTGGCACGGGACTGGGATGCGTCGCAATCCAAGCCCAAGGTGAGCGCCGTTGCGGGGATCGTCAACAAGAAGCTGCGGGCCGTGGGGCCGCTCACGTGCCACGAAATTCCCTTCCTAAAGCAGCACAGCCCCGGCGACATCAAGATCTTGCTGCCCAGCGCGACGCAATTCCCGGCGATTGCATTTAAACGCGGCATCACGGATAAGGTCTACAAAGATCATTCCGCGCTGCTCTGGGACATCGTCGAGATTATGAAGAAGGATATCGCCGCGCTCGCGTCGGGCGGCGTGAAGTACATCCAGATTGATGCGCCGCGCTATAGCTATTACATGGATCCGAAGTGGCGCGAATGGATCAAGAAAGAGATTGGGCAGGAGCCGGAGGCAGCGCTCGATGAAGCGATCCGGGCGGATAATGCTTGCCTGGAGGCGGCTCGAAGGCCGGGTGTGATTCTCGCCATCCATCTCTGCCGCGGGAACAATCGGAGCCATTGGTACGCCGCCGGCGGCTACGACGCGATCGCGGAAAAGCTTTTCGGAACGCTGAAAGTAGATCGCTTCCTTCTGGAATATGACGACGAGCGGTCGGGGACGTTCGAGCCGCTGCGCCTGGTTCCCAAGGACAAGATTGTCGTGCTTGGGTTGATCACCACGAAGAAGCCGGAGCTGGAGAACGGCGATGAAGTCGTGCGGCGAATCCACGAAGCAGCGAAGTATTTCCCGCTCGAACACTTGACGCTCAGCCCGCAGTGCGGGTTCGCCTCGACGGCAGAAGGAAACTTGCTGACGGAAGAGCAGCAGTGGGCGAAGCTGCGGCTGGTCGTGGAAACCGCCCGCCGCGTCTGGGGCTGAGCGGTTCGCAGACGCGATCAGCCGTATCCTTATTCCCCTTGCGGCTTCGATGGAAGTCCGGAGCGCATCGCCCTGTCAAACCGCTAGACAGCGCTAACTTTTTATGGATAGTATGCATCGAAGATTCCCATGCTGGCTGGTTCTCAAGTCGCGCTGAACGCAAGCATCTCACCATTCCAGAGCGTCTCGACGGCGGGCGTCAAAGTGATCGATCGGCGCGACTTCTGGGAAGCAAGTGCGAGACAGCTGTTCGGCACCGTGCAGCTCGAAATGCAGAGAAGAGATGTGTTCAGTGCGAACTTCGAATACACGAGCGTTGCCGATTTGGTCTTCTGCCGACTTGGATCGAGCGTTCCGCATCGCGTGACGCGCACCGACGCCGCTTCCGGATATCCCAGGCGGAATTTCGTGAAGGCGGTCTTGCAGATCGATGGTCGCAGCGTGCTGAGCCAACACGGGCGCACGACCCCGCTGCGCGCCGGAGAATGGAGCGTGTACGACTTCGAGCAACCGTACAGCGTGGAGATTCCCAAGCGGACCGAACTGTGCATCTTGCTGATTCCGCGCGATAAAGTGCTGACGGGAGATTCCGATCTCGGAAGTTTTGCGTTGCGTCGTTTTTCGGGGCGGAGGGGGCTGGGCAAGCTGATCTGGAGTTTGGTTCTAGCTACGTTCGATCAAATTCCCGAGATACAGGACCGGTCGAGCCGCGACGTGGCCGATATTCTGGTCCAACTGATTCGCATGGCCCTTGTGGATTCTTCCCAAGGACGCGTCTCCGTCGATTCGAAGGAGGCCCTGCGGCAGCGGGTGAAGCTGTACATCGCCCGCCATTTGAGCGACCCGGAGCTTTCGATCACCAAGCTTGCCAACGCGACGCAGTGCAGCAAGCGCTATCTGCACATGGTCTTCCAGCCAGAGAAGATTTCGATCTCCGATTACATCCTAAAACTAAGATTGGACCGCTGCCGTGAGGACTTGCTCAATTCGGCTCTCGCCAGCCGGTCGATCACGGACATCGCTTATTCGTGGGGTTTCAACAACTCGAATCATTTCAGCCGGTGTTTCAAGCAGGAGTTTGGCGTTTGCCCGCGCCATATGCGAAGCACAATCACGGCCTGGCCTGGGGGACGACCCGATAACCGGTTGAAAGTGGAGCCACGCAGGTTAGCCGCCAATTTCTTTCTTCCCGCGCTAGACCGTGGAAAACTGCCCTAAACGCTTCTCTCTGAGAGAGATGTTTTTTTCCCTCTCGGGATAGACGGTTTCGGCGCAGTACGATAGCGTTTGCCCGTCAGCAGGCGCAGGTGTGTCGGTAGGTTCGGGGCGGGTGGCTGGGGGATTCATTTACGCCAGTCAAGATTTGCCGAGAAATCGCGCAATGGTTGCACAATCAGTAATTCTGGCACGCCATTCGACCACCACAACAACGCACGCACAGCTCGCTGACGACAGTTATTTCTAGGGGGCATTTATGAGGCGACGTTTTGGCCTTCTGGTTGTACTCGCAATCGCGATTTCTTTCACCTGCACCAGCTCCATCTTCGCGCAAGCCATCGCGGTTGCCCAGCTGAACGGCACCGTGACGGACCCAAGCGGCGGCGTTGTTGCCGGGGCGCAAATCACGGTGCGCAACACGGGAACAAACGTGAGCTACACCGCGACTTCGAACGACCGCGGCTTCTATGCCATTCCCAACTTGCCGCCCGGAGAGTATGAGCTGACAGCGTCGTTTACCGGCTTTGCGAACTACCGGCAGACGGGCATCGTGCTGACGGTGGGCCAAAGCGCGACGGTGGACATCGGACTGCAGGTTGCGGCAGCGGGCGAAAAGGTGGTGGTCACTTCGGAAGCGCCGGTGATCGAGCCGACCAAGACGGAGATCAGCCAGGTCGTTGGTAGCCAGCAGATTCAGTCGTTGCCCATCAGCGGGCGCTTGTTTACGGATTTCGCGCTGTTGACGCCCGGTGTGGCCACGAGCCGCACGAGCTTGGGCACGACGATCACCGAATTCGAGGTGACGCAGATTTCCTTTGGCGGAATGCGCTCGTTCAGCAACGAGATCACGGTGGACGGCGCGGACTTCGTGAACGAACTGACCGGTGTGCAGCGTGCCACGCCACCGCAGGATTCGGTGCAGGAGTTCCGCGTGGTGAACAACAGTTTCGGCGCGGAATATGGCCGGACTGCGGGCGGCATCGTCAACATCGTCACCAAGTCCGGGACGAACGACCTGCACGGCTCGATCTACGATTACTTCCAGAACAACGTCACGAACGCGCGCTCCGTTTTGCAGAAACCGGCGCTGCAATCGACGGTCCTGCCGAATCAATTGCGGCACAATCAGTTTGGCGCCACGCTGGGCGGCCCGATTGTGAAGGACAAGACGTTCTTCTTTTTCAATTACGAAGGGAAGCGGCGCGCCGAGTCGCCGAATTTCGCGCCTGACTTGATCAACAACGTTGACAACATCGACGCCGCCAAGCGTTATATGGGGCTTTCGCCCGAAGGTTGTCTGGGGACTCCCACGTCGTGCACGGGGTCGAATCTCTCGTATCTCGATTCGGTGTTGAAGATCACGAACAACGACTATGGTTTTGGAAGGGTCGATCACCAGATCAATACAAATAATCGCCTGGCGGTCCGCTATAACGTCGAGGATGCGCGGGACTTCGGCGAACTCATAGGCCAGACGCTCGACGGCGGGGGTATCGCGATGCCCAGCGGCGGGCGCAATCTCTTTATTCGCGATCAGTCCGTGGTGAGCACATTGAGTTCGATCCTGACGCCAAATCTGGTCAATACCGCTCTGGTTCAGTATGCCCGGCGCCACTACAACTTCCGCGGGGTCACGGGCGAGCCCGACCTGAGCGTCGTGAACGACTTGGAGTCCGGACATAACTTCGGAATCTTGGATGCGATCTACGAGAGCCGGCTGCAGGGATCGGATTCCGTATCGTGGGTCAAGGGCAACCACATCGCGAAACTCGGGTTCGACGGAAACTATGTGTGGGACATGAGCAACTTTCCCGGCTTCACGCCGGCGAACATTCGGTTTGCAAGTCTCGACTGCATGTATGCGTATGCGGACACCGTGAATTTTTGGAACACCGGAACCGCCGGCACAATTCCTTTTGATCCCACTAAGTGCGCGGATTTGGGGAGCCAGGGTGTGAACATCACGTATTGGGGCACTCTGCTACCGAGAAACAATTGCTTCGATATCAACGGGGGGCCGTGTGGCGGAGGATTCTACAACGGATTCTCGGCGCCTCCCGCGACTGGTGGCGGATTCAACAGTGGCTGGCCGAATGCGTATGACACGAGCGTCTTCGAGCGTTCGGCCTACTACCTGAACCACGGTTATTGGGGCATCTTTGCGCAAGATCAGTGGCGAGTGACTTCCAAGCTGACGTTTAATTACGGTTTGCGTTGGGACTACGAGTCGGGCTTGGGAGCGCATATCAAGCCGGACTACAACGCCTTTCAGCCGAGAGTAGGCCTCGCATACTCTCCGGATGGCAAGACGGTGATCCGCGCTGGTTACGGGCTGTTCTTTGACCGCAACAACATGAGTTTTTTCTTCATTCCCGGCGGCCAGAAGACCATGCCCGGATACATGTGCAATACGAATGCGCCGGGCGCCGACATTCCGCCTATCCCCGACCCTGCTTGCACTGCGGCGGTGGGTGCGTACGCAGCCGCCATCAAAATGCCGATGGTAAGAACCGGGGCGGATACGGCCGGCTGGCAATTGGGAGCGATTCCAGGTGCTGCGGCCTCCATACCTTGTGCAGCCTCTCCTGTTCCCTGTCCGGTTGGAGCGTCGAGCGTGAGCGTCGCGGCTCTGATCGGTTACAGCGTACTAGCGGGAATTCCAAATCCCTATCCCGCGTCGGTTCTTACAGGCACTTGCGATCCGGGTGGGGCGTGCGGAGTTGGCGCCGGAGGCATTGATCGGCACATCAGCCGGCTTCCATACGCGCACCAGGCCAGTTTGCAGGTTGATCGCCAGTTCGGGGGCGGATTTGCACTCGAGCTCGGATATCTCTTTGTGAGTGCGCACAAGCTGGTGCGCGGAAATAACATCAATGTTCCCTGCCCGGTTGGCACATGGAAATCCGCGAATCCTGTGGCCGCGCAGGGATGGCTGAATCCGAATGGTACTCTCACGCCTTGCGAGAACGATCCAAACCATCCGAGTGGCCCCGTGCTCGGACCGATGGGTCTCGGTCCTATTTTCAATACGTTGCCGTTCCCCGAAGTTAATGGAGGCATCCCACTTAACGGTCCTTGCCCGCTTTATTACCAGCAAACCCTCGCGTTTCCCCGCCCTTGCAATGTGACGGGGCTGGAATTCGGCGGGGGCCCCTTCAACCCGGGCGGGCTTAGTGCGGGGCTTCTCGACTACAACAACGACGTTGCCAACGCCGTATATCACGGGCTGACGGTGACAGCGACAGAGAAGTGGGGGAAGTACCTGAATCTGACCGCGAACTACACGTATTCGCACACAATCGACAACGGGAACTTCACCACGTTCATCAACCTCCCGCCCAACCAGTTCGACTACGCATCGGAGCGGGCGAATTCCAACCAGGACCTTCGCCACCTCCTCGTTACGAACTTCACCTTGGCTGCGCCGGATAAAAGTTTCCTCCGGAACTTCGAGTTCAGCAGCATCATCACGCTGCAATCCGGGAGGCCCTTCACAATCTATGCGGGGCAGGACACGCTGGGGGACCTGGCCGGCGTCTCCACGGACCGTACGGGAGGTTTGGACCAAGCTGGCCTGCCGGGAACCAGCTGTCCAACGATCGACAACTGCCGCACGCTCATATCCAGGAACACTTACATCGGGAAACCGCTGTATTCCTGGGACCTGCGCGTATCACGCGGCATCCATTTGACCGAGCGCCTGAAGCTCGATTTGATGGTGGACGCCTTCAACGTGCTGAACCGAGCCAACGTGGATGAGGTAACTTCGATCTACGGACCGGTGTTCTGCGGAGCGAACCCGGTTGTTCCCAAACATTACAACGATGCGGCGACGTTGGCGATCCAGAGCGCATCAGGAGTGTCGTGCGCTACGCAGCAAGCCGCAACCATTGGAAGCACACTGCCATTTCCGGGGGGATGGTATTTAGAGCGGATGTTGATACCAGTCAACATTCCGGACAAGGTTCCCAGTAATTTCGGGACACCGAGGACGGTGTTCAATCCGCGGCAGTTCCAGTTTGCGGCGAAATTCTCGTTCTAGCTGTCGAGCTGGAAACCAGCTATGCAGAAGGCCGGGCCCGCGCCCGGCCTTCTTTTTTCGCGTCAACGGAAACACTTGGTTTCCCCGAGGACACCTGTTGTCCCGCAATAGGGCCGGTAGTATTCTTCCGCCTTTGAGACGCTTCGCTGGAATCGCGTCGTCCGGGGGCTCGCCGGAGCCCCTGAACGGGGGCCGCGCCCAAAACACGGAAGGCACACGCGCGGCGAGCTGACTCAACGGCGGAGCGGGAACGTCGAAGAAATATGCCGAAACTGAAAGCCAAACCCGAACCAATCGACGTGGATTTCGCGCGAGCGGCGATCGTGGTCGTAGACATGCAAAACGCCTTTGCCAGCAAGGGCGGCACACTCGATCTCGCCGGCGCGGATTTGGGAGATGCGCCGCGCGTGGTTCGGGCGATTCGCGGCGTGATGGACGCTGCGCGAGCCGCGGGAGTGCCGATCGTCTTTGTGCAGATGGGATACAAGCCGGACCTGAGCAACGCCGGGGGGCCGCACTCGCCGAATCATTACAAAGAGACGGCCATGCATCTGATGTGCACGCGGCCGGAGTTGAAGGGCAAGCTGCTGACGGAAGGGACGTGGGACTTCGCCATCGTGGACGAACTCGCGCCGCAGCCGGGAGACCTGGTGGTGATCAAGACCCGATACAGCGGATTTGCCGGGACGACGCTGGATGCGCAGTTGCGCGATCGCGGCATCCAATATTTATTTTTTGCCGGGATCGCAGCCAACGTGTGCGTGGAATCGACGCTGCGAGACGCCTATTTCCTGGATTACTGGCCAATTCTTGTGGCGGATGGTACGATGCCCGCCGGCGATTCGAATGTGTACGCGGCAACGCTGTTCAATGTAGAATCCTTTTTCGGCTGGACCGTAAGATCGCAAGAGCTGCAGGCGCATCTTCAGGAAGCCGTCAGGCGAGGCCCTCGTGTGGACCGTTGATATCGATGTCTTGACAACAGTCTGTACGCTGGGTAGGATCACGCGGCGCTGCCAGCGTGCGTGAGGCGACTCGGTTCAGCAGAAAAGCGAGCTGCCGTTGGACGCCGAACCTTGGGGATTTCCAAGGTAGTCGCAGATTCTAGGGGAACATCTCGTGTGGACAGTTGATATCGACGTAGGCGGAACGCTGACCGACGGTCTGTTTACCAGCGGCGACAATGTGATCAGCGTGAAAGTGGATACGACGCCGCACGATCTGACCGTGTGCCTGTTCGATTGTCTCGCGCAGGCAGCGGCGAAGCTCGATTTTCCAGACACGGCAGCATTTCTCGAAAACGTAGAGCTGGTCCGCTGGTCCACGACGATCACGTCGAACGTCCTCGCCGAGCTGCGCGGGCCGCGCATCGGCGTGCTTGTCTCGCATGGCCATGAACGAGACCTTTACGGCAAGGAATCCCGGGACGCCGTGCTGAACCGCCTGCTCACCGAGCGGGATGTGATCGGCATGAACGGCTCGGCGAGCGAGACGGATGTGATGGGCGCAGCGCGGTTTCTGCTGGAAAGCGGCGTGCGCCGAATTTGCGTCAGCTTTCAGGGTTCCCACCGCCATCCGGAGCGCGAAATTGCGGTCAAGCGGATCATCGATCAGCAGTACCCGGATCATTTCCTGGGTTCCGTACCAGTGCTGGCCGGAAGCGACATCTCGAAGGTTTCAGACGACCGCACGCGGACCTACTGCGCGGTGATCAACGCGTACACGCACGGAGCGCTGGCGGCGACGCTGTTCAAGGCCGAAGACGATCTGCGAGAATCGTCGCGGTACGCAGGCAGTTTTCTTGTGAGCCACATCAACGGCGGCGTCGCTGGGATCGCAAAAACGCGGGCGATCGACACGATCGAGTCGGGCCCGGTGCTGGGAATTCTCGGCAGCGCCCACTTGGCGCGGGCGCAAGGCCTCAAAGATGTGGTCGCAATGGACATCGGAGGCACGACGGCCAAGGTCAGCGTGCTCGCAGGCGGCGAGCCGATCTATCGGAAACCGTCCGACCTCTTCGGCATTCCCGTCGAGCTTTCGCTTCCCTATTTGCGTTCGATTGCGCTCGGTGGTGGCAGCGTGGTCAAGCCTCTGCCGGGCGCCCACGGGTCGCCCGTGCAACTCGGCCCCGAAAGCATGGGCTCGTATCCGGGCCCGGCTTGCTACGGGCTGGGCGGAGATCAGCCCACACTGACGGACGCTTTCGTCACGGCGGGACTGATCAATCCGGATTATTTCCTTGGCGGCACAAAACCAATCGACCGTGAGTTGGCGCGGAAGACCATAGAAGAACTCGTGGCTCAGCCCCTGCACCTGACGGCCGAAGAGGCCTGTAAAGCGATCATTGGCCATGCGTTTGACCTGGTCGCCAAGATGATTGCCAGCGCGCAGGCCGAGCTCAAGCAGAATCTATCGAAGCACACTCTGTTTGCTTACGGCGGCAACGGAGGTCTGTTCGCATGCAGCGTGGCCGAAAGAGCCGGACTGAACTCGGTGCAGATGTTCGCGCTCGGTCCGGTATTCAGCGCGTTTGGATCGTCGGTCTCGGACATATCGCATGTGTACGAGCGCGCTGTGCCCGAGCCGGAGATATCGGAAAGCGTCCTGGGTCGAATTCGCGAGATGCTCGAGGAGATGAAGAAGGAAAGCGTCCAGGATCTGCTGGGCGAAGGAATTCGGCCGGAGAACGTGAGCTATGCCATCGAGTTCGAAGTTTCAGGGAAGGGGCAGCATTCGGTCCCGGTGACGTGCTCGGAATCGTCGCTGCGCTCGCCCGGGGAATTGGAGGCGGCGCTCCGGAGCGCCCTGGGAACGCCGAGCGGACCGCTGTCTCTCGATTTGTTCCGCCTCCGGGTGAAGAAGGGAATGTCCAAGCCGGAGATCGTCGAGCGGCCCATGCAAGCGCCGGACTCATCGCACGCGCGGCTGGGGTCCCGGCAAGTCTCCTGGGGAAGCCAAAGCGGGGAGGCGCAAGTATACCGATGGGAGTGGTTGCGGCCCGGCAATCGCGTCGAAGGCAGCGCGATCCTGGAAGGCGCGAACACAACCTATTTCATTCCCGACGGCTGGGTGATGGTTGTGGACGGATATGGAAACGGAAGGCTGAATCGGCTCTAGCAGAACTGCCATCATCTTCGAACCGAAGGCAGGCGAAGGCAAACCTATGTCACCCGAAGCGCAGAATCGGATTCGCATCACCGAGTATCTGGACCTGGACATCGATCGCGAACAATGGATGTGCAACCGGTGCGGGCACGTGCTCGGTCCTGCACGAGAGAACTACAAGAAGGGCTGCTTGCTCTATGACCGGGATCCACGCGAAATCCACCAGCAACTGGTAGCGGGAGCGTTCAATTTTTCTCCCGACCCGCTGTGGGTGCGCATCGTGGAGTGTTATTGCCCGGGCTGCGGCACGCAGATCGAGACGGAATACGTGCCGCCGGGACACCCGATTACCCATGACATCGAAATTGATTTGGATCGGCTGAAGGAACGGTTGCGCAAGGGCGAATTCATCATCCGCGGACAGCGGCTCGAGGCCGTCGAATGAACTCAATCGATATCGATGTGGGCGGGACCTTCACCGACCTCTCCGTGTGCTTCTCCCGCGTGATTGAGGAAGGCGCAGGCGCTCTGGGCTTGAAAATCGAAGAGCTGTTGCCGGCCGTGGACATGATCCGCTATTCGACGACGATCGCCATGAACCGGCTGATCGAGCGGAAGGGGCCGCGCTTGGCGCTGATCACGACCGAGGGATACGAGGACGTTGTCCTGATCGGGCGGGGAGCGCA
>OBLQ010000926.1_pt1 | contig 11064 bp, 10 predicted proteins | sample 1519881 | NCBI WGS metagenome assembly OBLQ01 (sample SAMN01911456, study PRJEB22533) | soil metagenome | biome: Soil | place: Malaysia | collected 2012-04-30 | depth DG_metagenome m | reverse complement strand
ATTTCTATAGTAATTTTAAAAACTTAACGACGTTCCTCTAAATATTAAAGCACATAATCCTTCACGAAGCTCACGTTCCGGTTTCACCCTGTGGGAGAAAGAGGCCTATAAATATATTTTTGTTTCCTACTTCGGGGCTTGTCCGGCAAGGTCAAGGATAATTGGCCCGCGCTGACGAGACGGGGAATGACTTCTTTGCGAATGTAATCGGGACTTCTGTCGGCTATTTTTATAATCTCATCCCTCGTTCTCGGAATTCGGCAGAATTTCAAAATCTTCTCCTCGAGGGGAGACAGGAGGACCCCGACATGGGGGGTCACATGGGGGGTCACATGGGGGGTCACATGGGGGGGCGCCCCAAAGATCACCTTAAAGCCGTCCTTTTCTTCAAAGATCGGCTCCGGCAACCCCAAGGCTCGAGTTGTGCTGATCATCTTGGCGACGCCGCTTCCCCATTGCTCAATTAATCCCGCATAAAAGAAAACTTTGGCTATCAATCGGTTCCTTGGGACGGAACGGTGCTCCCGCTTCAACATTTCCACCGAAAGATCGTCGGGAAGATTCCCCGGATTCCAGATCAGCAGGCGATCGTCGTAGAGACGGATCTGAGTATGACCGCTTTCCATATAGTCCCGGTGACATACCGCATTGACGAGCGCCTCCCGAAGGGCTTCGAGCGGGTACTCCCAGACGACATTGCGTTGAGGTTTTCCGGTCATTTCAAAACGCGTTTGCAGACGTTCACGGAAATAGGTCATTGTATTTTCCACTTGATCCAAGAGAGTGCCTTCCATTTCCCGATCGTCCAGTATCAACGTTTCGGACTTAAACCGGCCTGCTTTGATCATCGCCTGCCGATAGAAACTTTGCGGTTGTTTTCCAAACAGCAGGATAGCAGCCCGCGTGAGCCGATTCTTTTGGAAAAGATTCAATTTATCCAGAAGCTTTTTGACGGGAGTGTTTTCGGGAATGGAGCGACGTCCCACTTGGTTGGCCAGGCGGATGAATGCCTTGGTCTGCGCGGGATCGATATCGGAAATTGTCGCGCGCGGTTCGGGCAATTCGTCCCAAGTGGCTCCGACTCCCTCCAGAATCGTGCGCGTCAGCTTTTCACCGTTCATTTGTCGCGTCGAATTCCCGACTCGTTGGTAAGCCCGGCCGCGATAGAGCACCGGTTTGTGGCGGCTTTCCTTGACACGAATCAAGACGATCTCTTTGTCTTTGATTTTCTTTTTTTCCATGGAAGGATGAATTCCAATGCCCTGGTCGATCTGATTGGCCCACTCTCCCAAGGCTTTCTGGCTTGCCGATACGCCCACGATATTTCCCTTGTCTCGGACTCCGATCAGCAATGCGCCGCCTTTCGTATTGGCGAAAGCGCAGAGCGTTTCAAGGGCCTCGCGATTGAAAGATTCTTTGAATTCAATCTTTTCGGATTCGCCCTCACGAATGAAGCTCAAAAATTGGGAGGCGGGATTCCGACCTTTCATAGGGCGTGGATAATCTTACATCTTGCGATTAAAACCTAGTGAATTAGGCCTCCTGAGCCATAGCTGATCCAGCACGTATCTTTTCGCGAATCCTGCGGCCTGCACGGGGTCTTTTCCCAGAGACCATGTCGCGAGCAGGGCCGCGGCGAAAGTGCAGCCGCTGCCGCGGCGCGTGCCTTTTTTTCTCGCCGCTTCGAAAGCCGTTACCCGGTTTTCCCAGACGATAAGATCGATGGCTTTTTTTTTCACAGCGGAAAGATGCCCGCCTTTCAGCACCACGAAGCGTTCCGGTTTCGTTCCGAGTGCATACAAGTCGAGTGCAGCCGTATGCATCTGGTCAAGGTTGCGAATGCGCCGCCCGAGCAGCCACTCGGCTTCAGGAATATTGGGAGTGAGTGCGTCAGCGCTGCGCAATAATTCGAGAAAGGCGGTGTGGTTGCTTTTTCCCTTCAATAATAAGGCGCCTGTGGAAGAACGGTGTACCGGGTCCCAGACGATTTTTTTGGGCCGCGCCTGTTTCACCCAGCGCAGCACTTCCCGCGCGTGTCGAGGAGTGGCGAGCATGCCGATTTTGACGCCGACGATATTCTTTCCGGCTGCTGCGAGTTGGGCGCGAAATAAAGGGATAGGGACTTCCGTCCAGCGATCGAAGCTCGTTTCCGTTTGGACGGTGAGGGCAGTGACCGCCACGTGATAAGGGCAGCCGAGCCGTTCCCAGACGCGAGCGTCGGCCAGCAGCCCCGCATACCCCGAGGGATCAAGGCCACCGATCGCGAGAAGCCGCCCTAATTGTTTTTTCATTTTCCCCATAAAGGCCGGTGAATTTTTTCTTTGCTCCGACTGTTTGAGCGCACCTTCAAATATCGCTATTTTCCGTCGGGAAGCCTTGGACCAGAGGAAAATAGCGATATGATACCCGCGAGTTTCGGAGCAAAGAAAAAATTCACCGGCCTTTATTTCACCGCTTCCATCGGGAAAATTCCGTCATGAACCAACGCGCTGCTTGGCGAATGTCAGGAGCTAAAGTCAAAGCTCCGATCATGGCTACCGCGGCAACGCCGGTTTCGAGCGTTTTTTGAAGGTTATCCCGTCCGATGCCTCCGATCGCCACCACCGGCACCCGCAAAGCTTGGACGACTTGGCGAAGCTTTTCTACTCCTTGCACCGGATGTCCCGGTCCCTTGGTCGCGGTCGGATAAATCGCTCCGAAAGCTATGTAGTCGGCGCCGCGTTGCTCGGCTTCCAAGGCTTCTTCTAAGGAATGCGAGCTGTAACCGATCAAGAGCTTGGCCCCCAATTGCGCTCGCGCCGCTTCAATCGATAAATCTTCCTGTCCTAGATGAACCCCGTCCACCGGCAAATCGGCGGCAAGCTGGGCGAAATCGTTGAGGATGAAAGTAAAAGAGAATTCCCGTTTCAGTTCTAAAATCGAGCGCGCGGTTTCCTGCACGAGGCGAAGATTTTTTTCACCCTTCATTCTTAATTGCAAAATAGAGACTCCGCCTTCGAGCAGTTGCCGCGCCAAGCGGATATGATCGAGCTTAGGATTCAGACTATTATCGCAAAGGGCATAAATCCCTTGAATTCGTGGCATGGTTCAATGTTCCAAAAAACGACGGCTCAGTTCCCACATGAGAAGGAGTCCGGCGATGAAACTCAAAAAACTCCAATGTTTCACTTGGGAATGCTTATGTACTTCCGGCAGCAAGTCGGAGACGGCGATGTGAAGAAAAGTCCCCGCCGAGAAAGCCACGGCCCGGCCGATCCATAAAGCATGCGCCGGCTGGATCAGCCGGTAGGCCAGCCCGGCTCCGATCGGAATCATCGCTAAGATACAGAGATGAATCAGCAGAATGCGGTGGCGCCGCACTCCGGTGTGGAGCAGTACCGAAGTCAGAGTGAAAGCTTCCGGTCCCTTGTGCGCCGCGACCGGAAGAAACACCGCCAAGCCCAAGCCCGGCACCATCATCCCGCTGCCCAAGGCGACGCCGTTGATGAGCGTATGAATCGCCAGACCGATGAAGGCGGCGATGCCGATGTGGTGGATTTCGCAGTCGAAAGCTTCGCAGATGTGCACGGTGATGAATTTTTCGATGAAGTAAAGAAAAAGAAAACCGGCCAGCACGTAGACGCCGACTCCTTTGCCTAAGATTTCGTAAGCCTCCGGCATGAGATCGAAAAAAGCCGAGCCGAGCATGATGCCGGCCGCCAAGCTTAAAATGGTGGGCAGGCGTTGGGTATGCCAATGCTTGAACAGTGGAACCACTCCGCCGATGAAAATAGCGGCGGCGATGATGGCGGAATAAAGCGTCAGCTGATCCAAAAATGTATTCACAAGGTCGCCTTCAAGTTAATGCGCAATTCGCGGATTTTCTTGCGCAGCGTATTGCGGTTGATTCCCAAAATTTTGGCGGCGCGGATTTGATTGCAGTTGCTTCGCTTCAAAATCAGCCGAATCAAAGGCCGCTCCGCCATCTCGAGGATGCTTTCGTAAAGTCGGGGAGGCTCGACTTCGCCCAATTTATTCAGAAAGGAAACGAGTCGGTTTTCGATCAGTTCCTCCAAACCCATTTCCTCGATCTCACGTTGAGTGTTCTCACGGCTTTTGTCCAGGAAAGAAGCGAAATCTTGAACCTGCAGCGTCTCGTTGCCGCTTAAAATGGCCGCCCGTTTGATGACGTTTTCGAGTTCCCGGATATTTCCGGGCCACCCGTAAGCTTGCAGCCTTGCCAAGGCTTCGGAGGAAAGGACCTTGGCGGGATCGCCGCTTTCCTGAGCCAGCTTGTTCAAAAAATATTCGGCAAGAAGAGGGATGTCCTCTTGACGCTCCCGGAGCGGCGGCAAATGAATGGGAATGACGTTCAGACGGAAAAATAAATCCTCGCGGAATTTTTTTTCTTTCACCATTTTTTCTAAATTTTGATTGGTCGCGGCCAAAATCCGCACATCGACGAGCTTGGCTTCAGAAGAACCGAGGCGCTGCACCTCTTTCTCCTGCAAAACGCGCAGCAATTTGGCTTGAAGGTTGAGCGGGAGGTCTCCGACTTCGTCGAGAAACAAGGTGCCCTGATGCGCCGTCTCGAAATATCCGGGACGGTTTTCCTCGGCGCCGGTGAAGGCTCCTTTGCGGTAACCGAAGAATTCGCTTTCCAACAAATCTCGGGGAATGGCCGCGCAGTTGACGGCCAAGAAGGGCGCCCGGCTGCGGGGGCTGTTTTGATGAATGGCTTTGGCGATGAGTTCTTTTCCGGTACCGGATTCGCCGGTGATGAGAATGGGGACGTCGCTTGAGGAAACCTTGCCGATGGTTTTGTAGACCTCGCGGATGCTGCGGGTCTGGCCGATGATTTTGGCTTCGCGGTCAAGCTTGGCGGCGCTGATTTCTTGGCGCAGCTGTTGGACTTCCTCCGCCAGGCGGCGGGCTTCGAGGGCTTTGTCCACGATCATTTCCAGCTCGTCCAACTCGAAAGGTTTGGTGATGTAGTCGTAGGCGCCTTTTTTCATGGCTTCGACCGCGTTCTTCATTGTGTCTTGCGCGGTCATGATAATCACGGCGCTGCGGATTTTTTCCTTTTTCATGGCTTCGAGCACCTCGAAGCCCGACAGCGAAGGCATTTTGATGTCCACGATGGCGAGATCGAAAGGAGTCTTTTTCAACTGATTCAAGGCCATGAGCCCGTCGCCGGCGCTTTCCACCGCAAAACCCTTTTTCAAAAAGAGCTTCTTGAGGACGGTCCGCAAGCTGAGTTCGTCTTCTGCAATGAGAATTTTGGGCGTATTCATCGTTTTCCGTGCTCTTGCTCAGGGAACTCCTGAGCCAACTTCAACAAAACTTTAAAAGTCGTGCCGGTTCCGACTTGGCTTGAAACGCGAAGTTGGCTTTCGTGTTCTTTCAAGATTCGCTGGGTCATCATCAGGCCGAGTCCGCTGCCTTGCGGCTTTGTAGTGAAGAAGGGAGTAAAAAGCGAGTCCAAGTGTTCCTTGGGAATTCCCACTCCCGTATCGCTGACCGAGACCTGCGCGACGGGCATCGCCCGGCCGCTTTCATCTTGCATATGGTAGTCGCTGATATAGCCGGTGCTGACTTTGAGGTTTCCTCCGGCTTCCATGGCCTCAATGGCGTTCTTGATCAAGTTTAAAAAAGCTTGGCGGAGCGAATCTTCATGTCCCCACACGGGAGGCATGGAAGGATCGAATTCCTGGCGAAGCGAGATGTTGCGCGCGGCAAGATTTTCTTTTTGCAGCAAGAGCAATTGCGAGAGGATTTGGTTGATATTGACCTCGGTCTTTTCCAGCTTTTGGGGTTTGGCGAAATCCAAAAGCTGGGTAATCAGCTGATTGAGACGGTCCACTTCCGAGACGATGATTTGGGCGTATTCTTGGTCTTCGGCACTGGAGAGACTCCGCTGCAGCATTTGTGCCGCGCCGCGAATGCCGCCCAGCGGATTGCGGATTTCATGAGCCAAGCCGGAAGACAGGGTTCCCATCATCGACAAGCGATCGAGCACCCTCCGCTCCTCTTGCACGACATGTTCCATCGAAAGATCGCGCATCCAGAGCAGCGCGCCCACGGTTCCCTGGGGTGAAGAGAGCGGAGCGATTTCCACCTGCAAAAGAAGCTTTTCCCGGCAAGTCGACACCGGAATTTCGTGGGCATAAACGGTGCGGCCGCTCTGCAGTACCTCTTGGAGATGAAGCGTCAGCGCTTGGTCGCTTTGGCCGAGCAGTTCGCCCAAGCTTTTGCCGGTGGCGGCTTGACTCGAAACCGCGAGCAGCCGCTCCGCGGAGGGATTGAGATAAACGACCTTTTTCTGACGATTGAGGATGAGGATGGACGTGTGCAATTCGTTGAAAAGAGTTTCGCTGAATGGATTTTCCAGAGCGTCACGGAACATAGTCACAAGTGTCGAAGTGCCGAAGTGTTGGAGTGTCGGAGTTAAAAGAATTTAGGAGTTTTCCTTCAACTTAGACGCTCCGACGTATGCCTATAATATAGGCATAAGCATCCAACATATCAGAAATCAATAATATTTTATTATCCCTGGAATTCCATTAGGGCGAGGGAAAGATTGTCGCCTTTGGCCGGGCGGCCGTCGGGTAAGGTTCCCAGCCGCATCCGGTGTTGAGACTGGTCGAGGATCACTTCGGCGGCGTGGACGAGGGATCCCGAGGCGGCGAGTTCGGCCAGTTCTTCCAGTGAGAAATTGTCGCGGAAGAAATTATCGGTGATGCCGTCGGTGGCGAGCAGAACACGGTCTCCAGGCGTCAAAGCCGGCGAGGCGAAGCCGACATCGCGTTCGGCCCGCATGCTGTCGAGACCCAAACAACGGTTGAGCACATGGTTGAGTTCCATCGCCGTGTGCTTGTCGATCAAACCTTCGCGCAGCAATTCTTGACCTTGGGTATGGTCTTCGCTTTCAAAAATAATCTTGCCGCGGCGGATCACCATCACTTTGCTGTCTCCCACGTGAGCGACGCGCAGCGTAGTGTGCTTCAACTGAATCGCCGCGATGGTGCAGCCCATGGGGTGCATGACGCGCAGGCCCGGGTCGTGTTGAGTGCGCGTCAAAATGGCGTCATTGGCGAAGACGATGGCCTCCGCGAGTTCCATGCCTTGGCGGATTCCCGCTTCTAAAAAGTCGATGGCGATTCCGCTGGCCACGTCACCGGCGACATGTCCGCCCATGCCGTCGGCCAAGACGAGGACTTTTTGGGCTTCCATGAACAAAAATCCGTCTTCGTTGCGATTTTTATATTCGACTCCGACGTCGGTCACCGCTACCGCCGGATGCCGACCCAAGGAACTTTGAATCGCGCCGCATTGATTGTTTCGGGCTTTGTGCACGCTGTGAAGCTTTTCGGGAGGAAGTTCCGCCGCCGCCACCGTGGCCAAAATTTGACGCAATAATTCAAGGCGTTGCGTCAAGTGCAGAGAGTTGGAAAAGTTACTGATGCTTTGGGCTTCCCGGCGGCATCCCAGTCGAGCTATGAGACGCAAGCCTTCGTCAATTTCATGCATGGTGACTTGGGCGTGAAGTAATTTTTCCGTGGGAGAATAAGTGCGTTGAGTTTTAGGATCGAGTTTGAAAAAATCGAAAACCGCGGGGGGGATGTCGGCGGCTTCTCGAACGGCGACGCTTTCTTGGGTTATTTTGCGGGATCTGCGTGGTTCCCATGATTGTGGAAGTAAAAAACGACTCGGAGCGGTGATCTTCTCTTCTTGAAAAAGAATTCTTTCAGCCATGCTCCCCCCAAAGGTGAATGATTTCTTGGATTGATAAGGGTCGATTATAGGGAAGAACTTAAACACTGACAACCGCTAAGCGCTATTGACGACGCGCGTCAAATGACGCGATGAATAATGTTATCGTAATTCTTGTCATAATTTTTTTGAGGGAGAGAAATTTTTTTTCCGACGATGCACTATTTAATCGGACAACGTATTCAACAACGTCTCAAAAGTGAAATCGGAGCCTATGTTCCGGCCGCCGCTTCGCTGCGGGTGGGCCTGGCTTATCCCAATCGATATTTTTTCGGAATGTCGAACCTGGGCTTTCAAACGCTCTACGCCGTGTTGAACCGCCTGCCCGATACTTGCTGTGAACGTTTCTTTTTCCCCGAAGCCGACCTTTTGCCGCAGCATGGTCCCGGCAGCCTGCGCGGTTACGAGCGGGGTTCCACGGCCCGCGATCTCGACATGCTGGCCTTTTCGGTTTCCTATCAAAACGATTATCTGCATCTGATCCCCATGTTGCACATGATGGGCCTCCAAGCCCGCGCGGAAGACCGGGAAGAGCGAGATCCCTTGGTCTTGGCCGGCGGTCCGGCAGTGACGATCAATCCCGAGCCTATTGCCTTACTTTGCGATGCTCTGGTGATTGGGGAAGGGGAAGAGCTCATCGCCGAAATTGCAGAAGTGCTGAGATCGACTTCCGATAAGTCGGAACGCTTGCAGGCCTTGAGCCGCTTGGAGGGGGTTTACGTTCCAAGCTTGTTCCCGAATGACTACGCGGAGCGAAGCCGTCCCGCCAAAACGACGCGGGGTTTCGGTTTGGTGAGCGGAATGCCCAATGGAAAGCTTCAGGAAGGAAATTATATCCGCCGCCGAGTCGTGCAAAATCCCGAGCTTCCCCTGGCGCATTCCACGGTGCTGACTTCCGAGACGGAATTCGGCGATCTCTATCTGATCGAGGCGCAACGAGGCTGCCAATGGGGCTGCCGTTTTTGCGCGGCGGGCTTCATGTACCGTTATCCCCGCTATGATCCGCTGGAAAGTTTAAAGCGCCGCATCGATCACGGCCTCAAATATCGCAAGAAAATCGGCCTGATCGCCGGAGATTTGCTCGGCCATGACGCCATTCACGAAATTCTCGCCTACATCGATGCGCAGGGAGGAGGATTCAGTCCCTCCTCGGTTCGACTCAATGCTTTCACTCCTGAGATCATTCATTATCTGAAGAAAAGCGGAAACCGTAGCATTGCCATCGCTCCCGAAGCGGGCAGCGAGCGTTTGCGCCGCGGCCTCAACAAAACCTTTACCGACGAGGAGGTCGTGGAAGCCGCTCTCCGCCTGGCCGAGGGAGGGATTCTCAATATTAAGCTCTACATCATGATCGGTCTTCCCGGCGAGACTGAGGAAGATATCGAGCAATTATGCCGACTGACTTTGCGCACCCGAGAGGCTTTGAGCCGTTTCGCCAAAAGTTCCGGCAAGATGCCGTCGCTGACTTTAAGCGTGAGTCCCTTTACCCCCAAGCCTTCGACTCCCTTGCAAGGCACGGCTTTTGTGGGAATTCCGGCCCTGAAAGCCAAACAAGCGACCATTAAAAAGCGTTTACTGAAGGCCGGCCATATTCGTCTGTCCGGGGAATCCAGTTTGGACGCCTATATCGAAACTTTGCTCTCCCGCGGCGATCGCCGCGTCGTCGAGTTCCTCTTCAAAGCGGTGCTTCCTCAAGGCAAGGGCTTGGGAGTGGGGTCGCCGGGTCATTTACGCCGTTCGCTGTCCTCGATGAGCTTTGACCCCGATATCTTCGTGATGCGGAGTTATTCCCTTGAGGAAAACCTGCCCTGGGATTTCATCGACCATGGCATCAAAACACCCTTTCTGACCCGGGAGTTGGGAAAATACGAACAAGGCAAAATCACTCATTATTGCATGCCGGAAGTATGCCGAAGTTGCGGGGTATGTTGAAATAAGTGTCGAAGTATCGAAACGTCGCTTGTCTAAGCTTTTAGATTTCTCGCGTTTCTCTCGGTTTTTCCCTTGGGAATTTTAGAAAATGTAAAAAATTAGAATTTTTTCCTCGCCCGTCCGTAATCGATATGGTCAAATCACGCAGCCCATGGTATTCCTCAAAAAGTTATTGGAATAGGTGGTGAATAAAAGGCTTTTCCATGCGCCGTAATGACAAATTGAGGTGGGCAAGCGGAATATTGCTCGGACTGCCGTTGTTGGGCATGGCGACCGTGGCTGATGGCCGTACAGTGGTGTCGAATCGGGTGGTGAAAGTTGGGCCTGTCGTCATCGTCGAACCCTTACTTTTGCCGAGAGTAGGTAGCAACGATTATCTGTACACTTACGATAATATATACGGTTCAGGGGCTTCAGCGGCAGGGCGTATGAGCCATGTCGTGGTCAATCCGGCGCCTCAATTCTTTTATCCGAGGCAGCCAAGAGTTTATCTGGGTTACTAACCAAACCCTCCTTTTCGGGGAGGTCGACACTTCAGGATGGCTCCCGGCTCAAAAAGTCGGGGGCCATATTTTTAAGTGTCGAAGTGTCGGAGTGTCTAAGTTTTTCGGCGCGATGTCTCTATTTTTTAAAAAACATCTGCCTAAACTTCCAACTTAGACACTTACGCACTTCGACACTTCGGCACTTGAACCGTTTCTCATGCTCAAATTCTTCTTTAATCGCTCTAGTTTCATGGTTCGCTTGATGAATGGGCTGGCTTGTGTCGAAATGTTGCTTTTACTGTGGAGCTACGTGCAAGGCAGGGGAGTTGAGTTGGGGTGGGTGAGTTTCTTTTTGATGTTCAGCTGGCTTGCCCTGAATTTGCTGGATTGGATTCCCTGGTATCCTGCACAACCAAGGAATTTGCCCAGGGGAACCAAGCTGGGGATTCGCCTGCACTTTCATAAAAACCTGGTGCCGGCTTCTTACCTTCTGGCCTTGGTCTTCGGTCTCAAGCTTTTGGGGGCTTCCGAATGGTTGCTTTTACCGGCGGCTCTGCTGTTTTTGCCGATATTTTACGTCAGCGGCATTTTGCTTTATTTTCACTTCCGCGACTCGAGTACCTTGACCCCAGGCTATTTCAGTCATAACTTATATCAAAATGATGAGGAAAGCTCATGTACCCTTTAGCCATCTTTGGTCTCGGCCCTCCTGAGCTCTTACTGTTGTTCGTGGTGATCCTGCTCGTTTTCGGAGTAGGAAAACTCCCCGCCATCGGCAGCAATTTGGGCAAGGGGCTGCGCAATTTCAAAAAAGCCGTCAAAGGAGAGGAAGAGGAAGAATCAGAGCCTCCGCCTCCTTCCGGCGATCGCCCGGCGGCGGCTCGCCGCTCATCGG
>OBLQ010000925.1_pt1 | contig 11070 bp, 9 predicted proteins | sample 1519881 | NCBI WGS metagenome assembly OBLQ01 (sample SAMN01911456, study PRJEB22533) | soil metagenome | biome: Soil | place: Malaysia | collected 2012-04-30 | depth DG_metagenome m | reverse complement strand
ACCGCTGGGCCACGTACCTGACGCTCCTCTATTTCCCTTTTTACCTGCTGGACTATTTCCTCATCTCCCAGGGCTTTGTCAACGCCACTGTCCACATGGTCCTGTTCATCATGGTCATCAAGATCTTTTCGGTCCAGCGCGACCGTGACCTGATGTATCTGGCGGTGCTGGCGTTCCTGATGGTGCTGGCCGCGGCGGTGCTTACGGTTGACACGGTCTACCTGCTGACGTTCTGCTTCTTCATGCTGACCGCCGTGGCCACTTTCGTGAGCATGGAGATGCGGCGGTCGGAACGGGAAACGGCGGACGCCGGGATCGGAGAAGAGGCCTCGGCCTCCGAGCAGAAAGAAGAAAAATTTCAGCGCTGGCTCTCCGTCGCTACTCTCCTGCTGACTGTTTTCATCCTGGTGGGGGCCGCCGGAATCTTTTTTGTCCTCCCCCGCATGAGCACGGGCGGCGGTTATCTCCGCAACCTCGGCGTCCAGAACGACTTTGTATCGGGGTTCAGTGGCGGCGCTAACCTGGGCGGTATCGGAAAGATCCAGCAGTCGACGGCCGCGGTGATGCACGTGCAAGTCGTTCGCGGCAGGCTGCCGGCCGACATCCACTGGCGCGGCATGGCTATGGCCAACTTCGATGGGCGCCGTTGGTTCAACCCTCGGCCGGAAGTCGGCACCTTTGAGCCCCTCCGTAACGTCGCGGTCGACCTGCGCCGTGTGCAGGTCAACGGACAGCCCCTGTTTACCACCGACCAGCCGCGCAACCATCATCCTAATCTGGTTTACCGGGTCATTATGGAGCCGGTCGGAACGTCATTATTTTTCCTCGCCGACACGCCCGTGCGGATCAATGGCCCCTACGACAATCTGGCGATTTCTTCCGAAGGCACGATCTACAACGCCGAAGATGGCCGCTCGATCGGACTCTACGAGGGTGAGGCTGATACCAACAGCCCCACGCCGATTGTGTCCACTTCAACATCAACCAGTTATCCGCCCGCAATCGCCTCGAAATATCTCCAGCTTCCTAATCTCGATCCGCGGATTGCCACCCTGGCGGCGAGCATCACGGCCGGAAGCTCATCGACATTCGCCCGCGCGCACGCGATCGAAAGCTACCTGAAGCAGAACCTCGGCTACACGCTGGAACTTCCGTCCACTGAGCAGAAAGACCCGCTTGCCCATTTTCTCTTCGAGCGCCGCAAGGGGCACTGTGAATTCTTCGCTTCCGCCATGGCCATCATGCTGCGCACGCAAGGCATACCGGCGCGCCTGGTCAGCGGCTTCCGGGGCGGCGAGTTCAACGACCTGAACGGGACTTACATCATCCGGGGCCGCGATGCCCATGCCTGGGTGGAAGTCTACTTTCCCGAATACGGATGGGCCGCGTTTGACCCTACCCCGCCCTCAACCGATGCGCAGGGCCAGGACGCATGGTCGCGCATCGGCCTCTACCTTGACGCAGCGCGCGAGATATGGCGTGAATGGATCATCAATTATGACTTCAACCACCAGGTCCGCCTGAGCGCCGAGTTGAGCAACCGCGCCAACTCGGCTCAGAACCGCGTACGGCTCTGGTATCTCAGGAGCTATGTCCACCTGTTGAACCGCGTCAAGAGGATACAGAATTTCAGGTCGCTCTCTCCGGCCGGCAATGCCACGCTGATCGTACTGATGGCGGTGATTATCATGCTTCCGCTGGCGCCGCGCGCGTGGCGCGCATTGAAAATCAGAAAAATCCTGCGCGACCCGCAGAAAGCCCCGCGCACTGCCGCCAGCTTCTGGTATATGCGCATGTTAAAGGCCCTGGAGCGCCGGGGCATCAGGAAATCCGCCGCCCAGACGCCGGAAGAATTCGCTTCAGGAATCGTTGATCACTCGATCCAGAAAGACGTGGTGGTTTTCACCGAGCACTATGAGCGGGCCCGCTTCGCTGACTCCGTGGAAGACGCCGAAAGGCTGCCGCAGCTTCTTGAAGCCATCTCGGGGAAGAAAGACCGGACCTGACAGCCAGTACGTCCGCACAGCATCATTCGGGACTGATCATCAGGCATCGCCTGCATCAAAGAATCCGCTCAGACTTGCGATGCTACAATGAAATCAACGCGCATGCCCGCCGAAATCACCATTCTTACGCCCCCTGAACGCCCGTCTGAGTCTCCTTCCAGACCAGTCAAGGTCGGTTTTGTGAGCCTGGGCTGTCCGAAAAACCTTGTTGACAGCGAGGTCATGATGGGCATGTTGCAGAGCGGCGGCGCGCAGATTACGCCGCGCGCGGAAGACGCGGATGTGATCGTGGTCAATACCTGCTCCTTCATCGACACCGCCAAGCAGGAATCGGTGGACACGATCCTGGAAATGGCGCAGCACAAGATTTCCGGCAAAGCGAAAAAACTGGTGGTGGCCGGATGCATGGTCGAGCGTTACCGCAACGAGATCCGGAAAAACATTCCCGAAGTGGATGCCGTAGTGGGCACCGGCGAACTGGATCAGATACTGGCGGCCAGCGGGATTGTTCCGCAGGGTGGCGCGGGAAGCAGCGATTCACCGTTTGTCATTCTGAACGCGGGCTCCGCCGGCCAGTCTCTGAAATCAGGCGTGCAGTCGCGCGCTGAAGGCGTGGCCAGGCAAAGCCGGGGCAGATTTTCGCGGGCCGGGTGGGATGGCGCGGTCTCCACCCTTCCTGAGTATCTTTATGACGAAAGCACGCCGCGCGTGCTGTCGACGCCACGGGCTTCCGCCTATATCAAGATCGCCGAAGGCTGTGACCATCCCTGCGGCTTCTGCATTATTCCCCAGCTTCGCGGCAAGTTCCGCTCGCGCCATTTTGAATCGGTGATCGCCGAGGCGGAGCGCCTGGTGGCCGGCGGCGTGAAGGAAATCACCCTGATCGGGCAGGACACGACCTGCTACGGCGAAGACCTGGGTCTCAAAGACGGGCTGGCCCTTCTGCTCGAAAGGCTGGCCGCCATTGACGGCCTGCGCTGGGTGCGGTTTCTCTACGCCTATCCCAACAAGATCACCGGACGCCTTCTTGAAACCATCGCCGCCAGCGACAGAATCTGCTCCTACATCGACGTGCCGCTGCAACACGCCTCGGCATCTGTGCTCAAGCGCATGAAGCGCGGCGGGAGCGCGGAGATCTTCCTGAAGTCCATCGAGAAAATGCGGCGCGCCGTGCCCGGTATCACGCTGCGGACATCGTTCATCGCCGGCTTCCCTGGAGAAACCGAAAAAGACTTCGATGAGCTGTGCCGGTTCGTGGAGGCAGCGCAGTTCGACTGGATGGGCGTCTTCGCCTACTCCGACGAGGAAGGCTCGGAAGCTTTCCAGCTCAGCCATAAGGTGCCGTCCCGGGAAATCGAACGGCGGCGCAAGAAGCTGATGCAGATACAGAAGCGCATCAGCAAAAAGAAAAAAGCGGCGCTCGTCGGCCGTCAATTCGATATGCTGGCGCAGGGGCCTTCGGAAGAAACCGACCTGCTGTGGGAGGGCCGCTCCCCGATGCATGCCCCAGAAATCGACGGCAGGCTGTTCATCAACGACTTTGGCGGTCATGAATCGCTGACAACGGGTGAATTCTACCGCTGCGAAATCACCGAGGCCCACGATTACGACCTCGTGGGACGGATACTCTGAGGCCGGCCATGCCAAAAAAACCAGTGCGCTCATTGCGTTGTCCCACATGCCGCACGCTTGTGCTGGCGAAGGAGGAGAATTTTCCTTTTTGCAGCGAACGCTGCCGTCTGATCGACCTGGGAAAGTGGGCCAGCGGGGCGTATGTGATTTCGACGCCGGTCACTGACCCTGAGCAACTGGAAAATATGCAATCGAAGGACTCGGAGAAGACTGAATAAACCGCAGTGGATGCAGGACCGGCCCGTAGAGCCGTAGCTCCGCTACGGCTCCGGAAGTTTTTGCATTTTTCATGCTGCAGCGGCGCGAGTCGTAGCTCCGCTACGGCTCACAAGGCCGGCGCCAGTGTCGCAGCGTGTGGCAAGCGATTGGCAATTCCCCGGCCTTTGCGGGGCGTAATTTTTGGCTTATGGACGCAACCCAACAGGCACTCTCGAAATCCCGGTTTTCCTGGACCATCGCCACTTTCTTCGGCGTCGGTTATCTGAAGCCCGGCCCCGGCACCTTTGCTTCCGCGATTACGGCGCTTCTCTGGTGGGCCACGGCCCGCTATATGGCTCCGGGCTGGACCCTGCCGGTTGCGGTCGCCGTAGCGGCGGCGATTACCATTCTGGGAATTCCTCCTTCCACGGTCGTTGCCCGCGAAAGCGGCCGCAAAGACCCTGGATTCGTGGTGATTGACGAGGTAGCCGGGCAGATGATTGCCATGATCGGCCTGCCGCTGACTTGGAAATACCTGTTGGCGAGTTTTATACTCTTTCGTGGGTTCGATATTCTTAAGCCTTTTCCGCTGCGGCGCCTTGAGGCGCTGCCGGAAGGGACTGGAATCATGATCGATGATGCGGGTGCAGGCATTTATTCCTTATTTCTTCTGCAGCTCTGGCTGCATCTAAGCTAATGGTTTATTAGAGCTTTCATGGGCATCTCTGACGCATTACTGGGCCGACGTAACGTGGATGGCAGTCCATATATCGACACCATTGATCCGCCAGCCGCCCTGCCGGGCGGCGAAGTCCGCATTATCGGCAAATCCCTGAAGCCGCCCAAACTGACGCGTCCCGAAGTCAGCTTCAGCGGCTCCCTTGGATCGATTGTGGTGAGTTCAGAGGATTATCTGATCGCCCGGGTGCCGTTCGGCGCGCATTCCGGGCCTGTGGTCATCCAGACCAATGGGCATCCCAGCAACGGGCGGGACATCAAGATTGCCCAGCCGATCGCCGACAATCTTCATCCGGTTGCCAATCCCGCGGTCGACAGGGAAGGCAACATCTACGCCACGTTCTCCGGCAGCCGCGGCCAGAAGGTGCCGGTCTCGATCTACAAGATCGACACCAGCTATAACATCAAGCCGTTTATTTCCGACATCATGAACCCGACCGGCATCGCTTTTGACAACGACGGGCTGATGTATGTCTCTTCGCGGTACGACGGCACGGTCTACCGGGTAGCGCCCAACGGCACCATGAGCACCTATGCCGAGGGCATGGGCATTGCCACCGGAATCGCATTCGACCATCAGGAAAACCTTTACGTGGGCGACCGCTCGGGCACGATCTGGCGCATTGCCCGCGACCGCCAGATCTTCGTTTTCGCCACTCTGGAACCCAGCGTCTCCGCCTATCACCTGGCATTTTCGCCGGCCGGGACGCTTTATGTGACCGGCCCCACTACTTCCAGCTATGACGCGGTGTATGCTGTCGACCCCCATGGTTCGGTGAGCGTTTTCTATCGCGGTCTTGGCCGCCCGCAGGGAATGGCTTTCGACACCGGCGGTAATCTCTATGTGGCCGCTTCACTCGCCGGCAGGCGCGGCATCGTATGCGTATCTCCTGACGGCAAAGCGTCTCTCGCGATCGCCGGGTACAATCTCGTTGGCCTTGCTCTCACGCGAACAGGAGGCGCTGTGCTGGCCACGACCGGCGCAATTTTCCATATTTCCTGGGGCATACAGGCCCTGCCGCTCATTTAAACTCTTTTCGTGAACGCTGAGATCATCGCCATCGGCTCGGAACTGCTGACTCCTTTCCGGCAGGACACGAACTCCCTCGCCCTGACGCAGCAATTGAACGACCTCGGCGTCGAACTGGATTTCAAGTCGGTGGTCGGCGACCGGCGGTCCGATCTCGTCAACGCCTCCCGCACCGCTTTCTCGCGGGCCGATATCGTGGTCTTCATGGGCGGCCTGGGGCCGACCGAAGACGACCTCACCCGCGAAGCGGTGGCCGAAGCGCTCGGTCTGGAAATCCACCGCGACCCGAAAATCGAGGAAGAACTGCGCGCGCGCTTTGCCGCCCACGGCTGGAAAATGGCGGATAACAATCTGCAGCAGGCCGACGTCATCGCCGGAGCGGAGATCATACGGAACCCCCGCGGAACGGCCCCCGGACAGTTTCTGCGCGCGGAATTCAAAGGCCGCCAGAAGATCGCCATGCTGCTTCCCGGCCCTCCGCACGAAATTCTGCCGATGTTCGAAAAGGACTGCGTCGAGCGTCTGCGCGAGATTGTTCCGCCGCGGAATATAGCCACTCGCGTGCTCAGGATCGCCATGGTGGGCGAGTCCCAGGCCGACAAGCGGGCCGCCGTGATCTATAAGGCGCATCCTGAAGTTCAGACGACGGTGCTTGCCGGGGCGGGCGAAGTGCAGTTCCATCTGCGCGCCCAGGCTGAATCTCAGGAGAAAGCCCGGAAAGCCGTGGATTCTCTGGCTTCCAAGCTGGAAGACGAATTTGAGGAAGCCGTGTTTTCCGCCCAGGGGGAAAGCCTGGAGCAGATTGTGGGCTACTTCCTGCAGATGCGGGGCGCAACTCTGGCGGTGGCCGAATCCTGCACCGGTGGAATGCTGGCCCAGCGCATTACCGCGGTGCCGGGCAGTTCGCGCTATTTTCTCGGCGGCGCGGTTGTATACGACAACTCGCTGAAATCGGACCTGGCGGGCGTGCCGCCCCTAATGATCACCGAACACGGCGCGGTAAGTTCTCAGGTGGCGGGCATGCTTGCGGAGGGAATTCGTGAACGCTGCAAGGCCTCGCTTGGGGTCGGCATTACCGGCGTGGCCGGGCCGGGCGGCGGGACCGAACAGAAACCCGTCGGCCTGGTTTATGTCGGGGTCGCCGATGAAAACGGCACGGATGTGGTGGAACGGCGATTTCCCGGCGACCGTGACCGTATCCGCCTCTATGCCACGCAGCAGGCGCTCGATCTCGTCCGCCGCAGGCTCATGTAAACATGCGCATTTTTATTGCACTCGACATTCCGGCGGAAATCCGCGAACGGATCGTCCGCTATACCGATGGGCTCCGTCCGCTGGCAGCCGGTTCCCGCTGGACCCGCTCCGAATCTCTGCACGTGACCCTCAAGTTCGTCGGCCAGGCCAGCGACGCCAAAGTGGAAGAGATCAAGCAGGCGCTTCGCGGAATCGACGCGGCGCCTTTCACGGTCGGGTTCGGGCAGACCGGATTTTTTCCCGGCGCCCGCAGGCCCCGCGTGCTCTGGGCCGGTGTGGAGGCAGGCGACGGCCTGCCCCGGCTGGCTTCCGCCATCGACGCCGCCCTCGAAAAGATCGGGATTCCGCGCGAGGAGAAACCCTTTCATCCGCACCTGACTCTGGCGCGCGCCGGGTCAGACGACGCCGCGAACCACGCTTTTCAACAGCTTCCTTCCAGATTGCCGGCGGAAAGCCCGCGGTTCGGTACAATGACTGCTCAAGAATTCTTCCTGTATAAAAGCGAACCGATGCGGGGCGGCTCCCACTACACGAAACTGGAGCGCTTCCCGCTCAAGGACGCTTCATAACAATCATGACGATTGCCTACATCATCGTGGCCGTGGCCGGTTATCTGCTGGGCTCGGTCCCGTTCGGCTACCTGCTGGTAAAGACCTTTCGGGGAGAGGACATCAGGCTTTCCGGCAGCGGCAATATCGGCGCCACCAACGTCGCCCGCTCCGGCGCCAAAGGTCTCGGTATCGCCACTCTGGCGCTCGACGCGTTGAAGGGCATGGCGGCCGTGGGACTGGCGATGTTCCTGGCCTATCGCAACGATCTCTGCCCGGCGGGCGATTCGTGCGCCGCCGCCATGAATCTGTTTTCCGCCGCGGCCACTGCTTCTGTTGTCGGCCATATCTTCCCGGTCTGGCTGCGCTTCAAAGGCGGCAAGGGCGTGGCCACCGCCATGGGAGCGTTAGCTCTGGTATTTCCCAAAGCGCTGCTGGTAGCGGTTGTGATCTTCTTCCTCGTGGTGGTTTCCACCCGCTACGTCTCGCTGGCATCGATTCTTTCCGCTATCTCGTTTCCGGTTGCGGCGCAGTGGCTCGCCGATCCGGGGTGGAGGACTCTGCTGCCGGTCTGGGCCATTTGTGGGCTGATCGTGCTCAAGCATCACCAGAACATCGGCCGCCTGCTGGCGGGCACGGAGAACCGCTTTGGCGGCCCGAAACCTGAAGCGCCGGGAGGCCCCGCATGAGCCGTATCGCCGTCATCGGCGCCGGCGCCTGGGGAACGGCCCTGGCCATGGTGGCTGGCCGGCGTGGCGGCCATCAGGTGCGCCTCTGGGCGTTCGAAAAAGAAGTCTGTGAGGGTCTGCGGAACTCAAGAGTCAACCCGGTCTTTCTGCCGGGGTTCACGGTGCCGGAGTGCATCGAGCCGACCAACGACCTGAAAGAAGCCCTTGCGGGGGCCGAGATCGTGGTCAGCGTGATGCCTTCGCATCACTGTCGCCGCGTGTTTGAACACATGGCCCAGTGGCTGATGCCGCGCATGCTTTTCGTCAGCGCCACCAAGGGCGTCGAAAACGACACGCTGCTGCGCATGACCGAGGTCATACGCGAAGTCGTGGGGCGGCTGTGCGGCTTTGAGCCTCGACTTACCGCGATGAGCGGCCCTACCTTCGCAAAAGAAGTGGCCCGCGGCGACCCGACGGCGCTCACGGTGGCCTCCGCCGATCTCTCGCTCGCGGCCGTTGTGCAGAAGGAGTTCAGCGATCCGAACTTCCGCATTTACATGAATGACGATCTGGTGGGTGTGGAACTCGGCGGAGCCCTGAAAAACGTGATCGCCATCGCAGCCGGAGTCTGTGACGGTCTGAATCTCGGCCATAACTCGATTGCGGCGGTTATCACGCGCGGTCTGGCCGAAATCACCCGCCTGGCGGTCGCCTGCGGGGCCAAGCCCCAGACCCTGGCCGGCCTCGCCGGCATGGGCGATCTGGTGCTCACCTGCACTGGTGGCCTGTCACGCAACCGGAGCGTGGGTGTCGCCCTGGGCAAGGGACAGAAGTTGCCGCAAATCATGGCAGACATGCACGGCATGGTCGCCGAAGGCGTTCTGACAACCAATGCCGCGATTGGACTGTCGAAGAAATACGGGGTTGAGATGCCCATTTCGGAGCAGATGTACGCGATTCTGCATGATGGCAAGTCGCCCCGTGACGCCATACGTGAACTTATGACCCGCCCTGGAAAAGCCGAGGACCGTTATTAGAAATATTAGAACGCCCGAATTGGAACATTTCCCGGGTGCTCAACTCGGAACGGGGGGTACTTCAGTAATTGCTGGCCCCTCCAGTTTCCGGTTTAGACTGAGAGGAAAAGGGGTTAAAATTCAGGTTCCTTGAGCAGTATGCGGATACCTCTTCCATCCAGAATTCCGATTCTTTATCTGATCCTCTGCGTGTTGGTCGCCGTAGGGGTGGTTCCGCTCTATTTCTATGCCGTCAAAGTGCTGCAACTGAATCGCGAAGCGCTCACCCGGAATGAGCGCCTGCTGCAGAACACGGTCACCAGTTCACTGGCCCAGGACATCTCGCAAAGACAGAAAAGCATCCTGGAGATGATTTCCAGCCTCACGTATTCCGTGCAGGCCATCAGCGGCGGCGATCTGGAAGGGTCCCGGGTCGAGAATCCCGAAGTAAAGAAACTGCTTCAGAACGCCATTGAAACCCCTGATTCGATTGTTCCTTTCGCGGTGCTTACCAACCGGCAGGGGCACGGCAGCTTTGTCGGCCTTGCCGGCCTGACTGACGATTTCCTGAAGAAAGAACTGGAACGCGGAATCTTCGCGGCCCAGGATGGACGCGCTTATACCGGAGAGCCCGTATCCATCGGCAGCGGCAAAAAAACCCGGACGGTCGTGGTGGTAGCCAGCCCGGTGGTGAAAGACGGCACGACCTATCTCGGGACCCTGGAACTTATTGTCGACCTGCGCTATGTCGTCAAAAAGCTCGAAAACGCCCATGCCCAGCGCCTCGAAACCTTCGTGGTCGACCGCGCCGGACGCCTGGTGGTCTCCGCCAATCCCAGGCTCGCAACCGGCCTCGACATGCGCGACAACGAGATGGTCAGGGTTTTCACCGAGAACAGCAATTCTCCGCTGGCGGTCACCCGGGAATTTGTGCTCGCCGAAGGCAAAAACCAGGTCAACATGCTCGGGACCTATGATCCCGTTCCCGGCCTGGAATGGGCCGTTATGGCGCAGAAGCCCCGAAATGACGCTTACAGCGACATCATCGACCTGCAGCGCACCGCCGTCTGGTTCGCAATGCTGGCCGTCGGCATCAGTATTCTGATTGCTGTCTTTTTTGCGCGGCGGCTGACGACTCCGTTGCAGGTGCTGACCGAATCCAGCCGGGCTATCGCCGGCGGCGATTTCTCGCAGCGCGTGCATGTCAAGAGCCTGACCGAAATCGGCGAACTCGCCGAGACGTTCAACTCCATGACCGACGATCTGCAGCGGTTCGTCTTCGACCTGCGCAAAGCGGCTGAGGAAAACAAGACCCTGTTTCTCAGCTCGATCCAGATGCTGGCCGGCGCGGTCGACGAAAAGGACCCGTACACCAAGGGCCACTCCGATCGCGTGACCCGCTATTCCGTGCTGATCGCCACCGAAATGGGCCTTTCGCTGGAAGAGATCGAGAAAATCCGCATCTCGGCGCAGTTGCATGACGTAGGCAAGATCGGAATTGAGGACCGCATCCTTAAAAAGCCGGGCGCGCTCACTCCGGAAGAGTTCGAGATCATGAAGACCCACACGACCAAGGGCGCCGCCATTCTGCGTCCGGTCGAGATGCTGCGCGATATGCTTCCCGGAATCGAACTGCATCACGAGTCGCTCGACGGACGCGGTTATCCCTTCGGACTGAAAGGCGACCAGTTGCCGCTGATGCCCCGCATCATCATGGTGGCCGACACCTTTGACGCCATGACCACGAACCGTCCGTACCAGGCGGCCATGGACCCGGAATATGTAATCCGCATTATCAATTCGCTCGCCACCACCAAGTTCGATCCTTCCGTCGTGGCCGCCATGACCAGGGTGTTCGAGGCCGGCAAACTCCGCCTGCACCGCGCCGCCACCGTGCACCCCGAACAGGTCGTCGCCGGCGCATTGAACATCTAGCAGCAATCGGCAGTTAGTAATTAGCAGTTAGACTAGCCTTCTAGG
>OBLQ010000924.1_pt1 | contig 11070 bp, 8 predicted proteins | sample 1519881 | NCBI WGS metagenome assembly OBLQ01 (sample SAMN01911456, study PRJEB22533) | soil metagenome | biome: Soil | place: Malaysia | collected 2012-04-30 | depth DG_metagenome m | reverse complement strand
ACGAGGGTGTGCCGCTGGAATGGCGATTCGGAATCGATGTAGAAGGCGATCGTGGTGGCCGCGAGCGCCAGCATCACCACCAGTCGGGACAGGTACAGGCCGTATCCGACGGCAGCCGCAGGCTGCTTCACCATGTCCGGGGCATCATTCATATGGCGCCGTGAACGGCGGTGTTAACTGCCGCCAACCACCGCCGCCATCTGGAAGATCGGCAGATACATCGAAATGACCAGGCCGCCGATGACCACGCCGAGGAAGGCCATGATGAACGGCTCCATCAGGGAGGTCATGCTGTCCACCGCGACATCCACCTCTTCCTCGTAGAAATCCGCGATCTTGCCCAGCATGGCTTCGAGCGTACCGGTCTGCTCGCCGATCGAGATCATCTGTGTCACCATCACCGGGAAGATGGCGCTGGCCGCCAGCGGCGCCGTCAGCGTCTGGCCCTGGCTGATGGACTGCTTGGATTCGCGGATCACACCCTCGATCACCACGTTGCCCGATGTCTCCGCCACCGTGTCGAGCGCCTCCAGGATCGGCACGCCGGCTGCGACCAGGGTCGAGAAGGTGCGACAGAAGCGCGCGACCGCACCCTTGCGCAGCACGTCACCGAGCACCGGCAGGTTCAGCAGAAGCTTGTCGAGCTGGTAATGCCCCTGGGGCGTCTGGTACACGGCGCGGATGCCGAACACCAGTGCGATGGGCCCGAACAGCACGGCATACCAGTACTTCACGAAGGCATTGGAGATGGCGATGGTGATCTGGGTCGGCCCCGGCAGGGCCGCACCCATGCTCGAGAACATGTCGGCGAACACCGGGATCACGAAGATCATCAGGATGGCGGTGACGATGAAGGCGACGACGATGATCGAGATCGGATAGACCATGGCCGACTTGATCTTCGCCTTCAGGGCCAGGGCCTTCTCCTTGTAGGTACACAGGCGCAGCAGGATCGTGTCCAGGATACCGCCCTGCTCGCCGGCCTCGACCAGCGAACAGGTCAGGCGGTCGAACTCCTTGGGGAACTTGCGCATGCTCTCGCCGAGCGGGTTACCCGACTCGAGCTCCTGGCGCACGTCCTTCAGCAGCTTGGTCATCGCCTTCTTCTCGGAACCGTTCTCGGCCAGCTCGAAACACTGGACCAGCGGCAGGCCGGCATTGATCATCGTCGACAGCTGGCGGAAAAAGACCGTGATATCCTTTTCGTTGACCTTCTCCGGAAACAGCACGATCTCGGTCGGCTTCTTCTTGACCTTGATCTCGACCAGGCCCTGGCGGCGAAGCGTGGCATTGGCCACGTCCTTGTTCGCGGCCTCCATCTCGCCACTGCGTTCCTGGCCCGAACGGGTCTTTGCGCGCCACAGGTATATCGCCATCAGTCTGCCACCGTTACCCTAAGACATTCTTCCAGGGAGATATCGCCGCTCTTCACCTTCGACAGGGCCGTCATGCGCAGGGTCCGCACCCCCTTGGCAACGGCGATGGCGTTGATCTCGTCGGTGTTCTTGCCGGCATAGACGGCCTGCCGGACCTCCTCGAACACCGGCATCACCTGATAGATGCCGACCCGGCCCTTGTAGCCGGTGCCGTTGCAGTTCGCACAACCCTTGCCCTGCATGACCTTGAACGAACCGGCCTCCGCCTCCGGCACACCGGCATCGATCAGGGCCTGCCGGGGCACCTCGATCGGCACGGCGCATTCCTTGCAGTTGCGGCGGGCCAGGCGCTGGGCCGTCACCAGGTTCACCGCCGAACCGACCAGGAACGACTCGATGCCCATATTGGTCAGGCGCACCATCGTCGACGGCGCGTCGTTGGTATGCAGCGTGGCCAGCACCAGGTGACCGGTCAGCGCCGCCTTGATGCCGATGGCGGCCGTGTCGTGGTCGCGGATCTCGCCGATCAGGATGATATCGGGGTCCTGGCGCAGGAAGGAGCGCAGCGCCGCCGGGAAGTCGAGGCCGATCTCCGGCCTGACATTGACCTGGTTGATGCCCATGAAGTTGAACTCGACCGGATCCTCGGCCGTGGAGATGTTGACCCCGGGCTGGTTGAGCTCGGATACGGCCGAGTACAGGCTGACCGTCTTGCCCGAACCGGTGGGGCCGGTCACCAGCACCATGCCGTAGGGCTGGTGGATGGCGTGCTTGAACCAGGCCAGCTCCTTCTCGTCGTAGCCGAGCTTGGTCATGTCCAGCATCAGGTTCGACGGATCGAGCAGACGCATGACCACCTTCTCGCCGAACAGCGTCGGCAGCACCGACACGCGGAAGTCGACGGTCTTGGCCTTGGACAGCCTGAGCTTGATGCGCCCGTCCTGCGGCAGGCGGCGCTCCGAGATATCCAGGCGGGACAGGATCTTCAGGCGCGAGACGATCGCCTCCTTCATCTTCAGCGGCGGCCGCATGATCTCGTGCAGCACGCCGTCGATGCGGTAGCGCACGCGCAGCACCTTCTCGTAGGGCTCCAGATGGATATCGGAGGCCCCGCGCTTGATGGCATCGAGCAGGATCAGGTTCACCAGCTTGACGACGGGGGCCGCCTCGGTCTCGGCGGTCAGCGTATGCTCGTCGAGCTCGTCCTCCTTGGTGTCGACGACCTCCATGTCGCTGGCGCCGAGGTCCATCATCACCTCTTCGAGGTGCTCCTCGGCATCGGCCACGGCGTCGAGCTTCTTCACCAGCTGGCTTTCGCGCACGATCACGACATCGACCTGGCAACCGCTGATGAAGGCGATCTCGTCCATGCTGTTGATGTCGTAGGGATCCGACACGGCCAGCGTCAGCACGTTGCCCTTGCGCTGCACCGGCAGCGCCATGTTCTTGCGCAGTACCTCCGGCGAGATCTTGGCCAGGTCCTTCGGCACCTCGACCGTATCCAGATCGAGCAGCGGGCGCCCGAAGGCCTTGGAGATGAGGCCGGCCAGCTGATCCTCGGTGAACGCGCCCATCTTGACCAATTGCGAGGGCAGGGTGTCGCCCTGCAGGTTCATCTCCCGTTTGGCCGTTTCCAGCTGGTCGGGCGTGATGAGCTTGAGCCGGACCAGGATATCGCCGAGACGCGTCTGTTTCATGCGCGCCCCCAGCCCGGCAACGCCGCCGCGTCCCGGCCCAGCCTTTTCTCCAGCCAGCGCAGCGTGGCAAGGCGATCCGGGCGCTTGTCGGGATGCCAGTAGGCGAAGGACTCGGCACCCTGGGCCACCAGCATCGGCAGGCCATCGACCGCCCGCCGCCCCGCGCGGGTGGCGGCGGCACAGAATGCGGTCAGGCCGCCGGGTGCATACACGGTATCGACGGCGATGCCGTCGCCCCCGATGCCGAAGGGGAAAGCCCCGGACGCCTCACCCATGCCGATGCTCGTCGTGTTGACCGCGACGCGGCTGGTCCGTGCGGCCGTCTCCACCGCACCCTGATCCCAGGCCACCGCATGGAACTGCGTATCGGGATAATGCCGGCGCGCATGTGCCAGCAGCTCGGCCAGGCGTTCCTGCCCCCGGTTGCATACATGCACGATGCGGGCGCCGAGAGCAGCCAGGGCATGCAGCACCGCCCTGGCCGTACCGCCGGCACCGAACAGCAGGATCTCGCCGCCCTTCACCTCGGCCCCCAGGCCCTGCAGGGCGCCGGCAAACCCGCGCCAATCGGTATTCGTGGCATCCCAGACGCCGTCACGGCCGCGCCGCACGGTATTGACCGCCCCGATGACCCCGGCATCCGCATCCCTGCGCACCCATTCGCATACCGACTCCTTATGCGGCACCGTCACGTTAAACCCCTCCACGCCGATGGCCATCAAACCGTCCAGGGCCTCGTGCACCCTGCCGGGCGCCACGGCGAACGGCACGTAGACGCCATCGATGGAAAACTGACGGAGAAACTCGGCCTGGAAGATGGGGGACAAGGAATGCTCGACCGGATATCCCATGATACCGAACACCTTGGTTTTGCCGCTGATTTCCACGTCTTCCATAGCGTAGAAGCTTGCAGAATCGGTGTCAAAGCTTGCGTGCGCGCTCATTCGACCGTCACCGACTTCGCCAGGTTCCGCGGCTGATCCACATCCGTGCCCTTGTTCCTGGCCACATCATAGGCGATCAGCTGCAACGGCACGGCGACCAGCAGCGGCGTACTGAAGTAATCCCCTTCCGGAACCGGGATCAGGCCGCTCATGCTCGCCGGGCATTCGCGCTCGGGAAGGTCGGTGATCAGGATGATCCTGGCCCCCCGCGCCTGCACCTCCTTGAGGTTCGACAGCACCTTCTCCAGATGGTACTGCCTGGGCGCGATCACCACGACCGGCAGGCTGGCGTCGATCAGGGCGATCGGCCCGTGCTTCATCTCACCGGCCGCATAGCCCTCGGCATGCAGGTAGGAGATCTCCTTCAGCTTCAACGCCCCTTCCAGGGCCAGCGGATAGCAGGGGCCGCGGCCGAGGAACAGGGCGCCCACCGCGTCCTGGAAAAGCCCCGCCACGGCCTCCACCCGGGACTTGCCCGAGGCCAGGAAGCTGCGGATGGACACCACGGCACTGCGCAGCTTCTCCAGATGCCCCTCAAGCTCCGCGGACTTCATCACCCCCGCCCGCGAGGCCAGCAACAGCGCGAACAGCGCCAGGGCCATCAGCTGGGCCGTATACGCCTTGGTCGAGGCCACGCCGATCTCGGGGCCGGCATGCAGCTGGATCATCGCATCGGACTCGCGCGCCAGCGACGCGTGCGGCACATTGCAGAAGGTCAATGCCAGGTTGTCCGGCGTCTTCATCTTGAACAGGCGCAGCGCCTCCAGCGTGTCGGCGGTCTCCCCGGACTGGGACAGGGTCACCAGCCAGGTGTTCCTGCCGATCACCGGATCGCGGTAGCGGTATTCCGAGGCCACGTCGACCTCGACCGGGATCTTCAGGTAGCGCTCCAGCCAGTAGCGGGCCGTCAGCGCCGCATGGTAGGAGGTGCCGCAGGCCACCATGACCATGCGCTCCGGCAGCGGGGCGGCATGCAGCTGCGCCGCCTCGGGGAAATGGATGGCCGTACCGCGCACGTAGGCCTCGATGATCCCGGCCAGCACCTCCGGCTGTTCGTGGATCTCCTTCTCCATGTAATGGTCGAAGCCGCCCTTGTCGCCGTCCGCCTGGATGTCCGGCATCGGCCTCCATTCCAGTTCGACCTCCTTCCCGTCCTCGCCGAAGACGCGGCAACCGTCGAGGCCGGCCACGCCCCACTCGCCGTCCCTGAGATAGGCGATCTCGTCGGCCATGCCCGCCACGGCCAGCGCATCCGAGGCCACCAGCATCGTGCCGCGGGAACGCGCCAGCAGCAGCGGGCTGCCCCTGCGGGCGAACCACAGCTGATCCGGGGTGGCGCGCATCACGGTCACCAGGGCATAGGCCCCGTGCAGCCTCGCCAGGGTCCGCCCCCAGGCCGAGAGCGGATCGGGGACCTTGCGCAGCAGCGTACCCAGCAGCACCGGTACCACCTCGCTGTCGGTGTCCGAGACGAAGGCCTCGCCGGCGGCCGAAAGCTCCTTCTTCAGCTCGGCATAGTTCTCGATGATGCCGTTGTGCACGGTGGCCACCGTGTCGGTGCGGTGGGGATGGGCGTTGATCTCGTTCGGCACGCCGTGCGTCGCCCAGCGGGTATGGCCGATGCCGATGCCGCCCGGCAGGGGATGGCCGGCCAGCGCCTGCTTCAGGCGCTCCAGCTTGCCCGAGCGCTTCTCGCAGTGCAGCGCGTCATCCGCCAGGGTGCAGACGCCGGCGCTGTCGTAGCCGCGGTATTCCATGCGCTGCAGCGCCGTGAGCAGGGCATCCTGCACCGACCGCGAGGCCAGCGCCCCGATGATGCCGCACATGCGTCAGCCCGTTTTCTTCGCAGGCCGCTGCCAGTCCGGCACATGCCGCTGGTCCGGCCGCGCCGACAGCGTCAGGCCGCCGGGCGCCACATTGCGGGTGATGATGCTGCCCGCGCCGATCGTGGCGCCGTCCCCGACCTCGACCGGCGCCACCAGCTTGGTGTCGGAGCCGACGAACACATGGTCGCCGATCAGGGTCGGGTGCTTGTTGGCCCCGTCGTAATTGCAGGTGATGGTGCCGGCGCCGATGTTGCAGTCCTCGCCCATCGTCGTGTCGCCGACATAGCTCAGGTGGTTGATCTTGCTGGCGCGGCCGATCACCGACTTCTTGATCTCGACGAAATTGCCGACATGCACGCGTTCGTCGAGCTTCGCCTCGGGGCGCAGGCGGGAGAACGGCCCGACGCGGGAGCCGGTGCCGACGCTGGCCTGATGGATGTGGGAGAAGGCGTAGACGGTCGTGTCGTCGTCGAGCCAGGCATCGTGCAGCACCGCATACGGCCCGATCTCGCAATCGTCGCCGACGCGCGTCGAGCCCAACAGCTGCGTGCCGGCGTGAATGACGCTGTCGGTGCCGATCAGCACGTTGGCCTCGATGCGCACCGTGGAGGGCTGTTCGATGGTGACGCCGTTCAGCTGCCAGTCGCGGATGATCCGCTGCTGCATGATCGCCTCGACCTCGGCCAGCTGCACGCGGTTGTTGACCCCGAGCATCTCGGTTTCGTCCTCCATGCAGATCGAGTGGACCTTCAGGCCGTCCTTCAGCGCGATCGGCACGATGTCCGGCAGGTAGTACTCGCCCTGGGCGTTGCGGTTCTCGACCTGGTGCAGCAGCGCGAACAGCACGTCGCGGCGCACGCAGTAGATGCCGCTGCTGACCTCGTTGATCCGCCGCTGCGCATCGGAGGCATCCTTTTCCTCGACGATGGCCGTGACCTCGCCCGCCCCGTCGCGGACGATGCGGCCGTAGCCATGGACGTTGGCCGGTTTCGCCGTCAGCACCGTCACCTCGGCGCCGCCGTCGGTATGGGCCTCAAGCAGGCTGAGCAGCGTCCCGCTGGTCAACAGCGGCGTGTCGCCGCAGACGATCATCACGTCGCGCACGTTCTTGATCACCTGTTCGGCCTGCTTGACGGCGTGGCCGGTGCCGAGCTGCCTGTCCTGGATCACCCACTCCAGGTTCGCCGGCTGACCGATATGGGCCTGCACCGCATCGCTGCCGTGCCCGGTGACCACGGCGATGCCGTGGGGCCCCAGCTCCTCCACGGTGTGCAGCACGTAATCGATCATGGCCTTGCCCAGCACCTTGTGCAGCACCTTGGGCCTGGCCGAACGCATGCGCTTGCCCTGGCCGGCAGCCAGTACACATACCTGGAGTTCGGGATGATGAAGCGGCGTGACCATGGTGCCTCCACGCTGGGGGTATCGGTCAAAGGCTGACACAAGCGGCATGCCTTGCAAAGCGGCCAGCCTAGCCGGGCGCCATCCCGGCCCGTGTGTGCGCCGTCACCGGAAAACGAAAGGGCCGCCCTGCGGCGGCCCCGTCGTCCGATCCCCTGGGCGGGATCAGTGCTTCTTTTTCTTCTTCAGCCAGGCCAGACGGGCGGTGGCGATCGCCAGCTCCGCCTCGGCCATCGCCAGATCGACATCGGCGGTGCGATGCTCCAGCTTGGTCTCGGCCTCACGCGCGGCCGCCATGGCCTGGGCCTCGTCCAGATCGGTGGCGCGCTCGGCCGAATCGGCCAGCACCGTGATCATGTCCGGCTGCACCTCCATGAAGCCGCCGGAGATGAACACCTCGTCGACCTCTTCGCCGTTGCTCACGCGCAGCTCGCCGGGCATCAGCGCCGCCAAGAGCGGCGAGTGCTTCGGCAGGATGCCGAGCTCGCCGGCACGGCCCGGCGCCACCAGCATCTCGGCCTCGCCGCGGTAGACCTCGCGCTCCGCCGTGGCCACCAGGACCCTGATCTTCGCGGCCATCAGGCTTTGGCCGCCATCTTCTCGGCCTTGGCCACGGCCTCCTCGATGCCGCCGACCATGTAGAAGGCCTGCTCGGGCAGGTGGTCGTACTCGCCGGCCAGGATGCCCTTGAAGCCGCGGATCGTATCCTCTTTCTTGGCAAAGACGCCCGGTGAACCGGTGAACACCTCGGCCACGTGGAACGGCTGCGACAGGAAGCGCTGCACCTTGCGCGCACGGGCCACGACCAGCTTGTCCTCGTCGGACAGCTCGTCCATGCCCAGGATGGCGATGATGTCCTGCAGCTCCTTGTAGCGCTGCAGCGTCTTCTGCACGCCCTGCGCCACCTCGTAGTGCTCCAGGCCGATGATCTTCGGGTCCAGCTGGCGACTGGTGGAGTCCAGCGGGTCCACGGCCGGGTAGATGCCGAGCTCGGCGATCTGGCGGGAGAGCACGATGGTCGAGTCCAGGTGCGCGAAGGTCGTGGCCGGGGCCGGGTCGGTCAGATCGTCCGCCGGCACGTACACGGCCTGCACGGAGGTGATCGAACCGACCTTGGTGGAGGCGATGCGCTCCTGCAGGCGGCCCATCTCCTCGGCCAGGTTCGGCTGGTAGCCCACCGCCGACGGCATGCGGCCCAAGAGTGCGGACACCTCCACACCGGCCAGCGAGTAACGGTAGATGTTGTCGATGAAGATCAGCACATCGCGGCCTTCGTCGCGGAAGTACTCGGCCATGGTCAGGCCCGTCAGGGCCACGCGCAGACGGTTGCCCGGCGGCTCGTTCATCTGGCCGTAGACCAGCGCCACCTTGTCCAGCACCTTCGACTCCTTCATCTCGTAGTAGAAGTCGTTGCCCTCGCGGGTGCGCTCACCGACGCCGGCGAACACCGAGTAGCCGCCGTGTGCCTTGGCGATGTTGTTGATCAGCTCCATCATGTTGACGGTCTTGCCCACGCCGGCGCCGCCGAACAGGCCGACCTTGCCGCCCTTGGCGATCGGCGCCATCAGGTCGATGACCTTGATGCCGGTCTCGAGGATCTCCTGGGCCGGGGCCAGCTCGTCGAAGGCCGGCGCGGCGCGGTGGATCTCCCAGCGGTCCTCGGACTTGACGTCAGCGCCGTCGAAGTCGATGCCGTCGCCCAGCACGTTCATGATACGTCCGAGCGTGGCCTTGCCGACCGGCACCTTGATCTGGGCGCCCGTGTCCTCGACGTCCATGCCGCGGCTCAGGCCGTCGGTGGCACCCATGGCGACGGTGCGCACCGTCCTGTCGCCCAGGTGCTGCTGCACCTCCAGCGTCAGCTTCGGGTTCTTCAGCTTCAACGCATTGTAGATATGGGGCAGATCCCCGGTGGGGAAGCGGACGTCCACGACGGGACCGATCACCTGCACGATTTTTCCTACGCTCATCGCTCTACCTCTCTAAAGACAATCGATACTGTTACTGGGCGGCACTGGCGCCGGCGCAGATCTCCGCCAGCTCCTGCGTGATCGCCGCCTGCCGCGCCTTGTTGTACGTGATGCGCAGATCGTTGACGATCTCCTTGGCATTGTCGGTGGCGCTCTTCATCGCCACCATGCGCGCGGACTGCTCGCAGGCCTTGTTCTCGAGCACGCCGTGGAACACCAGGGACTCGATGTAGCGGCGCATCAGCTGGTCCAGCACCTCGCGGCTGTCCGGCTCGTAGATGTAGTCCCAGTAGCCCGGATGCTTGATCTCGGCCGGATCGGGGCACGGCAGCAGCTGCACGGTGGTCGGCGTCTGGGTCAGGGTGTTGACGAACTGGTTGAACACCAGGTGCAGCTCGTCGATCTCGCCGGCGAGGTAGCGCTCCATGGCCAGCGTGACGACGCCGAGGATGTCCTTCAGCTCAGGCGAATCGGGGATGTTCTCGGCCAGGCCCTTGACGTCGCCGCTGATGCGGCGCATGAACATGCCGGCGCGGCGGCCGACGGTGTAGGCCTCGAACGGCAGGTCCTTGCCCTTGATCAGCGCCAGCGTGGCCTTGAACGAATTGGTGTTCAGCGGGCCGCACAGGCCCTTGTCCGTGCTGATCATGATCAGGCCGACGCGCCTGACGCTCTCGCGCGGCACGATGAACGGGTGCCTGTACTCCGGATGCGCCTGCATCAGGTTGGCGATCACGCGCGCGATGCCCTCGGCATAGGCGCGGGAGGCCACCACGTTCTCCTCGGCCTTGCGCATCTTGGAGGCGGCCACCATCTCCATGGCCTTGGTGATCTTGGCCGTGTTCTGGATGGCCTTGATCTGCCCCCGGATCTCCTTGGCTGAAGCCACTTGCTACCCCTTAGTAGGTGCCGGTGGCCTTGAACGCGGCCATCGCCTTGTTCAGACCCTCGACGACCTGCTCGCTCAGCTCCGGCTTGGCATTCAGGCCCTCGATCAGGGCGGAATGCTGCGAGCTGAGGTGCGCCATGTACGCCTTCTCGAAGGAGGTGATCTTGTCGGCCGGCACGTCATCCAGATCGCCGTTGTTCAGCGCATACAGGATGGCGGTCATCTCGGCCACGCTCATCGGGCTGTTCTCGTTCTGCTTCAGCACCTCGGTGCCGCGCTTGCCGCGCTCGATCTGCTTGCGGGTGGCCTCGTCCAGGTCGGAGGCGAACTGGGCGAAGGCCGCCAGCTCGCGGTACTGGGCCAGGTCCAGGCGCAGGCCGCCGCCGACCTTCTTCATCGCCTTGGTCTGGGCCGCACCGCCCACGCGGGACACGGACAGGCCGGCGTTGATGGCCGGGCGCTGGCCGGCGTTGAACAGGCTGGTCTCCAGGAAGATCTGGCCGTCGGTGATCGAGATGACGTTGGTCGGCACGAAGGCGGACACGTCGCCCTCCTGCGTCTCGATGATCGGCAGCGCGGTGAGCGAGCCGGTCTTGTCCTTGACCTTGCCCTTGGTGAACGCCTCGACGTATTTCTCGTCGACACGCGAGGCGCGCTCCAGCAGACGCGAGTGCAGGTAGAACACGTCGCCCGGATAGGCCTCGCGGCCCGGCGGGCGGCGCAGCAGCAGCGACATCTGGCGATAGGCGACCGCCTGCTTCGACAGGTCGTCGTAGAAGATCACCGCGTGCATGCCGTTGTCGCGGAAGAACTCGCCCATCGTGCAGCCGGTGTAGGGCGCCAGGAACTGCATCGGGGCAGGCTCCGACGCGGTGGCCGAAACGACGATGGAGTATTCCAGCGCGCCGCGATCCTCGAGCGCCTTGACGAACTGCGCGACGCTGGAGCGTTTCTGGCCGACGGCGAC
>OBLQ010000923.1_pt1 | contig 11081 bp, 9 predicted proteins | sample 1519881 | NCBI WGS metagenome assembly OBLQ01 (sample SAMN01911456, study PRJEB22533) | soil metagenome | biome: Soil | place: Malaysia | collected 2012-04-30 | depth DG_metagenome m | reverse complement strand
GCTGCTGCCTAGTGGCTGAGTGAATTCTTTTTGCTTTCTCCGGCGGACGCGCTGTGGTGGAATTCCAGCAGGGATGAACTCACAACATAGGGAGCGATTCTTCGCCGGACTGCTCTGGCTGATTGCGGCCGCTGCTTTTGCCGCAGGGGCGGTCCACTTCTACAAATCCGGCATCACCGCAGTCCAAGCCGTTTATTGCGCCATTGCGACTGTGGGAGCGTGGCTGCTGCTGCTGGTCCTGGAATATACGCTGCATCACGCAAGGGTGGTCTTTGTGATGGTCCTGGTCATTCTCGCGGTTCTTGCGATTCAGAGCCCCGCTTTTCGCGTGGGCCTGGGGCTGGCGCTGGCGGGAATCCTGGCGACGCAGGCGAGAGGTTGACCTTACTCGGATTCACCCAGCAGCTTTCCCAGGGTCGGCTTATGTTTCTGCTTCTTTTTCCGCCTACTGCTCTCTTCCCGCTGGACGGGCGGAGGCGCGCCGATGGCGGTCCGGGCCATGGACTTTACGGCTTTCGCCGCCGTGAACTTCTTCCGCTTTTTCTTTCGTGGCACGCAAGAATTTAACCACAAAAGAGGCACGGCGGATCACAAAGGGAAACCGCCTGAAGAGATTCCCTCATGTTTCTTTGCCACCTTTATGGTTAATATAGAGACAAATGGATGAACGCGATTTTTACGACGAGAAGGAAAGCCGGAAGCCGCATACACTGAATTGTCCGCATTGCCATCAGCCTAACGAGTACGAGTTGTCCTGGCTGGTGCGCACCAAGAAACGTCAGCTCCCGCCCCGGGCCGACGAACGCGACCGTGCCAAATTCGCCAAGGCAAAATCTTATATGGTCCGCCGCGACGACATGGTCATGTGCAAGAACATGCGCTGCCGCAAACGTTTTGAGGTGGCCGGGATTCAGTCCGTCGCGTTCCTGGAGTAGTATCGGGGATCCTTCGCTGCGCTCAGGATTTCGCCTGGCGGCTCTCGTTGCGCTCACGCCGCCAACCCAGCTCAACATGCGCTGCCGCAAACGCTTTGCGGTGGCCGGGATTCAGTCCGTCGCGTTCCTGGACTGGTCCGGCTGCTGCGGTCCGGGAAGAGCGGGACTCGCCGGCCGGGGCCGCATCCGCAGAACAATCTGAGCGGCAAACGCCACCACAGCGGCGATCAAAAAGACGGTCCGCCCACTGACAGCGTAGGCCAGGACAAGCGCGAGCGCCCCGAAGTACAAGCTGGCCGCCGGCCAGCTCGTTGGAACTCAACTTGTTTGACGGTATTGGGTCATACCGTTTAGATGATAGCAGGCGGCAAGACGCACCATGCAGTGGTCCAAAAATCATGCAGGCAGCGTTCAGGGTTGCGCGGCGGCCCTTGCACTGCGGCAAGTGCAACGTTTGGCCCAACCAGTGAAAATATCGCGAACACGGGCGCTTCACCCAGTTCCGCTGCCCCATTCAGCCCTTCTCTCGTTTATACTTGCACGTTTGGCCAACGGGTCGGGAGGCTCACAGTCGACCCCGATTTGACATCTAAGTTGTTGGTACACAGGACAAGCCCTTTATGAAGATTCTGGTGTGCATGAAGCAAGTCCCGCAAAAGGATGCCCCCCTCAAGCTCAATGAAGGCGGCACGTGGATCCGTGACGACGTTTCCTACGAAACCAACGAGCCGGACGCATACGCTCTGGAAGAGGCGCTGAGGCAGAAGGAAAAGCACGGCGGCGAGGTGGTGGTCATCACCGCCGGCCCGGCACGCGCGCAGACAGTGCTGCGCGAAGGGCTCGCCAAGGGCGCCGACCGCGCCATTCACCTCGAAGACAACGCCTTTGTCGGCATGGATGCGCTCAACATTGCCAAGGCGTTCGTCGCTGCCATCAAGGACGAGAATTTTGACCTGATCTTCACCGGTCTCCAGTCGGACGATTACGGCTTCGCGCAGACGGGCGTGGTCATGGCCGAACTGCTGGGCTGGCCGCACGCCACCATCATCATGGAGATCCAGAAGACGGACGGCGGCATTCGCGTGAAACGCGAACTGGAATCTGGCTTTTTCCAGCATGTGAACATGCCGCTGCCCGCCGTGTTGACGATCCAGTCCGGCATCAACAAGCTGCGCTACGCCACGCTTCTGGGCATCAAACAAGCCAAGAACAAACCGTTGCGCAAGGTCGCGCTGGACGAGGTGAAATCCGCCGTGGGCGACAATATGCAGAAGATCGAAAAATTGTACGTCCCGCAAAAGACCAAAAAGACGGAATTGCTGGACGGCGCACCGGGCGAGGTGGCAAAGAAACTGGTGGACAAGCTGCGCAACGAGGTTCGCGTGATTTGAAGTTGAAGGAGGAGATGCCATGGAACGGATGGACTACGATCCTGAAGGCGGGAATTACCTCCCTGTAACCGAACATGAAACCGGCTCCACGTTCATGGTGGCTGGCGTTGTGATGCTGCTGGGCGCACTGGGCTGGCTGCTTTATGTGGGCTGGGACTTCCGCGCAGGCGGCAACCTGATGAAGACCATCTTTAGCGTGGACGTCTTTATTGCGCTGTTGTTGATCGTTGTGGGGTTCATTAAAAAGAAACGGCAGATAGCTTAACGATGGCAGACACAATTCTTGTAGTGGCAGAGCAGCGTGAAGGCAAGTTAAACCGCGTCTCCATGGAGACGATCGCGGCGGCGCAAGCCATCGCCGCTGAAACCGGCTGGGCGATCGAGGCGGCAGTCTTCGGGACTGGCATCGCCGGCATCGCGCAGGAAATCGCGGGCAAGAAAGTGGCCAAGGTGTATGCGATTGAGTCGCCCAAGCTGGCCAAATACGAACCTGACGGCACGGTGGCGGCGCTGAAGGAATTCATCCGGCAGAAGCAGCCACGGCTGGTGCTGATGCCGCACACCTACCAGGTGCGCGACTTCGCTCCGCAGCTGACTACTGCGCTGGGCCGCACCCTGATCAGCGACGCCATCGGCTTCCACAAGGATGGCGACCGGCTGGTGTTCACGCGGCAAATGTTCCAGGGTAAGTTTGCCGCCGACGTTTCCTTTGCCTGCGACCCGCCGCACTTCGTGACATTCCAGGCCGGCGCTTTTCGCGGTGACAAGGCCGAAGCCGCCGCAACTGCCGCTGCCGTGGACACCGTGAACCCGCAGATTACTGACGCCGTGGTTCGCAACAAGCCGGAAGACCCCTTCAAGGAAGCCAAGCAGGCGGTGGACCTGACGCAGGCGGAGATCATTGTCTCCGTCGGCCGCGGCATCAAGGAACAGAAGAACATCGAGATCGCCAAAGCTCTGGCAGATGCGCTGGGCGGAGAACTGGCCGCGTCGCGCCCCATCTGCGATTCCGGCTGGCTGCCCATGGACCGCCAGATCGGCAGCTCCGGCCAGACCGTTGCGCCCAAACTTTACCTTGCTGTAGGCATCAGCGGCGCGATTCAACACATTGTGGGGATGAAGGGCTCGCGCACCATCATCGCCATCAACAAGGACGCCGAGGCGCCAATCTTTGAGATTGCCGACTTCGGCGTGGTGGGCAACCTGTTTGACATCCTGCCGGTGCTGACGGAAGAAGTGAAAAAGGCGAAGGCCGGCGCATAGAGCAAACCCTCATCACGGATAACATTGATAGCACTGATCGGAAGGAAAATGACTCAGCCTAGATCAGTTTCGATCAGCGTTATCAGTGGTATGTTTTGTCTTTGCTATTTCCAAGTGCTAAAAGATGATCTACTTCCGCAAACAGCTTGAAGGAATTGAGCGTCCGCAGATGGAAGCGGACGTAGTCATTGTGGGCGGCGGGCCGGCAGGAATGGCCTGCGCGCTGCGCCTGTCGCAACTCATCGACCTGCACAACCGCCGCTATCCGGATGCGCCGCTGAGCAAGGAAAATATTTACGTCCTGGAAAAGGCGCGCGAGATCGGACAGCACAGCCTCTCCGGCGCCGTGCTGGATCCCCGCTCCATGGACGAGCTTCTGCCCGGCTGGCGCGATGAAGCTCCGCTGGATGCGCAGGTGGAGCATGAGAGCTTCTATTTCCTGACGCGGGAAAAGTCCTACCGCGCGCCCATGATGCCGCCACCCATGCGCGACCACGGCAATTACGTGATCTCCATCAACCGCTTTGTGAAATGGCTGGGAGAGAAGGTGGAGCAGGCGGGCATCACCGTGTTTACCGGTTTTGCCGGCTCGGAGCTGTTGCTGGAAGGCGACAAAGTCACCGGCGTGCAGACCGACGACAAAGGCATCGACAAGACAGGGCAGAAGAAATCGAACTTTGAGCCGGGATATGACTTGAAGTCGAAGGTCACGGTGCTGGCGGAGGGGCCGCGCGGATCGCTGACCAAGCAACTTGTGCAGAAGTTTGACCTGTACAAGAACCGAAATCCGCAAGTTTATGGCATCGGCGTAAAGGAGTTGTGGGAGGTCCCCTCGGGCCGCGTCGGCAAGGGCGAGGTCATTCTTACTCTGGGCTGGCCGCTCACCACCAAGGAGTACGGCGGCTCGTGGATGTACGGCTCCCGCGACAACTTGGTGTCTCTGGGATACGTCACCAGCCTGGACTATCAGGACCCGCGCATCGATCCCCAGCGCGTCCTGCAGCAGTGGAAGGCGCATCCCCTGATTGCTCATCTGCTGGAAGGCGGCAAGATGATCCGCTACGGCGCCAAGACCATGCCCTATGGCGGCTGGTATTCCATGCCGCCGCTGGCAGGCAACGGATGGATGATCGTGGGCGACTCGGCGGGCTTCCTGAACTCACAGCGGCTCAAAGGCATTCACCTGGCGATCAAGAGCGGGATGCTGGCCGCGGAGACGGCGTTCTCGGCATTGCGCGAAAACAACTTCAGCGCGGAAAAACTGAAAGAATTCAAGGCCAGCGTGGACGCAAGCTGGATCCGCGACGAACTTTGGGAGTCGCGCAACTTCCACCAGGGATTTGAAAAGGGCCTGCTTTCCGGGCTGTTCCATGCCGGACTGCAGCAGCTTACGGGCGGCCGCGGCCTGCATGAGGTTTATCCCGCGCACGCCGGGCACACGCGCATGAAGCACCTTGATCAGTTGCCGGCGGACGGCGGCCCGCGCGAACAGATTCTTGGCAAGGCCAAGGGCGCCGGCAAACTCACCTTCGACAAACTGACCGACCTCTATCACTCCGGCACAAAGCATGAAGAAGACCAGCCGGCGCACCTGGTCATCCATGACACCAATATCTGCAATACGCGCTGCGTTACGGAGTTCGGCAACCCCTGCCAGAATTTCTGCCCAGCCAATGTCTATGAAATGGAAGACGCCACGGACACGCCCAGCGGCAAGCAAATCCACCTGAATCCTTCCAACTGCGTACACTGCAAGACCTGCGACATCATGGACCCGTACGAGATCATCACCTGGGTCCCTCCGGAAGGCGGCGGCGGCCCGAATTACGACGGCATGTAAACCCGTAATGCAAGGATAAAGGCAAGCTCCCTGAAGTTCTTTTGGTCTCCTGAAGAAAAAGCCGCCGGAGAACTTTCGTTCCCCGGCGGACATGAAGCCTTCAGCAGCTTTTACCGGGCATTGCAAATGCTCTGCCCGGCTCTGCCCGGCTAGAAGGAGTACCGCAGTGCGATCTGCATTTCCCGCGGGCGGCCCTGGATGGCCGTGAAGTTTGACCAGTTTTTCGGGGGTGTCAAGTTGCGCAGGTTGGGATCAAGAGAAACACCGAAGCCCTGGCGACTGGTGTCAATTGCCCCAAACGGTTGATAATTCGCGACGTTAAACACATCCCAGCGGAGTTGCAGTTTTTGTCCTTCGACGATGTCAAAGGATTTGCTAAGGCCCATATCGGCGTTCATAAATCCGGGCTGACGGAGATAGTTCCGCGGGCCGGTTTCACCCGGATAGGCGTTTCGGAAACTCTGGTAAACGGCTTTGACGTCGCAATTTCCAAAGACCTTTGGCACATTGCTACGGTCCGGACATGTTTGGATCGGCCCCGTGGGCGTCACGTTGGCCTGGACGTTCCAGTTGGTCGCCCAGCGCGCGTCGTCGTAAGGCATGGCAGACAGGGGCAGTCCCGTGTTAAAGCGGTAAATCGTTGCGAGTTGCCATCCACCGACCAGCGCCTGGACGAAATGGTTGGGAGAATTGACGAAGGCTTTGCCCTGCCCAAACGGCAATTGCCAGACAGCAGTGGCATTGATCTGGTGCCTTGTGTCGAAGTCAGAGCTTCCATACCAGCTGTTCTGGCGAATGGGATTGACGATGAACGCGGAGCCGAAGCCGCCCGCAGTCTGTAATCCCGAAGCATCATCCAGCGAGTGAGAATACGTGTAATTGAAGTCCAGCGTCAGATCGCGGAGGCGCTGTCTCAAACTGAAGGTGAGGCCGTTGTAACTGGAGTTTCCAATCGTGCTCCAGGCTGAGAGCGCGCCATACTGAGATTGCATGAACCGGGTTGGCTGGCCGATGAAGTCCATCACCTGGTCCACCAAAGCCTGCACATCCGTCCAGTCATTACCGGCAAAGATTCTACAGGGGTTGGAAGGTGTCCGGCTTTGCATCGCGTAGAAAACCTGCGTGTTGGACCATGTTGGATCGAAACCCGGACCACTGGCGCACGTGGGATCCAGGGCAAACGTGGAATTCATGATTGACCCAAGGCCGGCGGGAAAGAGGTTTTCAAAGAATGGAATCGGGCCAATCTGGCTGGTGTCAATTCCTTGCTGGCGTTGCTTTTCCAGCATGGTGCCGGCCGTATACCAATCCATGCCGCTTTGCGGGTCGACGACATTATTGAAGGCGGTCACATCCCGGCGAGCAAGAAGATGGCGTGCGAGCCGCCCAATGTAGGAAACCGTCAGCTTGGTGTTCGTGCCCATTTGGCGTTCGTAAGTGAAGTTCCAGACGTATTCGGTAGGCGCCTGGAGGTCCGAATCCACGCTCGTCTCGATGCGCTCTCCGAAATCAAGAGGCTGCGACAGAGGAAACGTGATTCCCGCCGTCGGAACAACCACATTGGGTAGCGACTGGATATCCTGGCCAAAGCCGGTAAACAGGGGAGCGAGTCCTGAGCAGGTGGCGCACGGACCCGTGTCGTAAGTGTTCGCCGGGGTCGTAAAGTTCGAGGTGAATCCTAGAGTGTTGTTCAGGTCCCAGTCCACGGCCAGAGCCTGGCCGTAATAGTCGTTCGTCATCGAGAAGCCGCCGCGCAGAACGGATGAATTCACGTCGCCAAAGAGCTTGTGGAGCAGTCCGCCTGAAAAATTCGGCGACCACGCCACGGCAACGCGCGGCTGAAAATTGTTCTTGTCCCAGTTATACATCGGCTTGCCGCCATTCGCCGGGCCTGACGGGCTCACCGAGATCGGGTCGGTGAAGTTGATGCCTTGAGCCGCGGCATCCAGGCGTTTCTGAAAATACTGGCTCAAGGGCACGGTGGGCTGAACTTCAAATCCGTGGGTTTCGTACACCGGGCGTTCCAGGCTGTAGCGAAGCCCCATGGTGAAGGTAAGGTGCGGACGGAACTTCCAGTTGTCCATGAAGTATCCGTCGTAGGCCTGGGTGGCAAAGGTCCGCGAACTGGGCGTTCCTGCCGCCAACAGGCTGCCGTCCTTACCGAAAGTGAAGTTGGCCGTGTATTGCGAGAACCTGCCAATGATTGCCGTGCCCGCACTTTGTACGGCCGAGATGCCTGCTCCGTCCAGTCCATTCGTCCCGCCGGGCAGGTTATTGGCCAACAGGAAGGCCTGGAAATCGCTGGAAATGTGGTCGCCCGCTCCGAGATAAAACGAAGGGTTGGTGACTGCGTTGTCAAAGGCATTGGCGAAAGATACGCGAGCGTTGCTGACCGCGCGGAAATTGGCTCCAAACGTGAAGATGTGCTTTCCGTGGGTCCATGAAACGTCATCCGTAATGTTGTGGACGGGAGTCACACGGCTTACATCATGCAGTTGTCCAGTCGGCTGAAACACGAAACGGAAACTGATGTCATTTCCCGTACTGTCTCCCGTGCTGGTAAAGGCCTGGCGCGTATAACCATAGCGAAGATTGTTCACCAGATTGTTGCCGATCGTCCAGGTATGGCCCACGGCGATACCGAAGGGATGGCTCCATAGCAGCGGCGCCTTTGAATCGGGAAGCCATCTTAGAAGTGTCTGATGGTCAATGAGCACGTTCGCCCGGACAAAGAGGTTCTGGTTGCTGGTGGGTGTAAAGTCAAATCTGGCGTAATGGTTGTTTTGTTTGATTGGTATCGGAGCGTTGAACCGGAACCCACCCGTATTCAACCCGTCTCCAAACGAGATATCGTTCGCTGGATACCTGGAAGCGGCATCGGCCAGAGCGGCCAGGGCGGCCGAGTTGATGCCTGTGGCGGCATATACCTGCTGATTCTGCGCCAGATTGAGCGAGCTTACTGCCGAAGTGACACAATTCGGGTCCGCGCAGTACGAGTAGTTGATGATCCCCTGGCCAAGATTGGCAAGAGGTACAACCCGGGTCACGCCTTGGGATCTTGCTTCGCGCTGGCCCTCATATGCGTAGAAGAAGAACGCCTTGTCCTTCTTTATGGGACCGCCCAGCGATCCGCCAAACAAGTTGTGCACCAACGAGGAAACCGGAACGCCGTCCCGATTGTTGAACCAGTCGTTGGCCTTGCCCAAAGTGCTGCGATACCACTCAAACAGCGCCCCGTGCCAGTTATTCGTGCCTGTCTTGCTGACCAGGTTGATCTGGGCGCCGGAGGACCGGCCCTCATTCGCATTGGCGTTGATGGTGTTGACTCGAAACTCCTGGATAGCTTCCGCGTTTAGTCGCAGCACCGAACCGTCGATAGCGTTGCTCTGCGCATCGTTGATATCCACGCCGTCAAGCGTGATGTTCGATTGATCACTGCGCGCGCCCGCCACGTAGCCCTGCTGGGTCACGCCCGGCTGGAGAGTCAGCAAGGCCACCACATCGCGGTCTCTTATGGGCAATTGGTTGATTTCCTTGTTCTCGATATTGTTGCCCAGGGTCGCGTCCTCAGTATTGATCTGAACCGCGCCCCCCGTAACCTCGACCACGACGGTCTGCTTGACTTCGCCCACTTTCAAAGACTGAGACACCTCAGCGATGCTCCCGACCAGGGCCTGGACCCGCGGCACCACATTCTTCTTGAAACCCTTGGCCTCAATCTCCACCTTGTAATCGCCCGGCGGAATCAGCTCAAAAGAATAGGTTCCGCTGGCTGTGGTGGTCAGAGTCCTTGACATGTTCGTCTGCAGGTTCGTAATTGTCACGGTGGCGCCCGGTACCGCCGCGCCGGAAGGATCAGTGATTGTTCCTCTGATGGTTGAGGCCCCGAGTTGGCCCCAGGCACAGGTCCAGGACACAAAAAGAATAAGCAGGACCGGGAGACCCCATTTCATTTTCGACCACTTCATAGACGGCTCCTTTCGCGCAATCATCGATTGGGATTTTGAGGCTGAGTTACGCAGACAGCCGAAGGCGGGAGCGGCAAACTTTCACGGGACGACACAACACCAAAAGGGTCCGATGCCCCGCACAAACTTGCCCCCGCTGACTCAAACCCCGAATGAAACAGCATTCGGCTGGAATCTCCTTATTGCAGAGGAAATCCCATGGCGGCTGAGCAGCGTGCATCGTTGGCGGCAACTGCTTCTCTTGGCGTTTGCTCTTGACTGTCTATTTGAAGGATCTTCGTCCGTCCCCTGAGCATGTCAAGACGGCTCTTTCGGTCTTTCACGCAGATACCCACGCACAGCCCCCATTCGAGTCGCCGCATTTTGCCGAAGGCAGCGAAGTAAGTCAAGCTTTATTATTGTTCTGATTTGAAACCACGGCTTCTGTGGTTTAACGAAACTTGATCTTCTTCTTTTTGGCCTGTTCCGGCAGCCGTCGCCACCGCTCAACGGCCGTCCTGGCGGAAGCCATCTCGTTCTCGCTGAGTTGCGCACCGGCCTTATGCAGCGGGGCTTCCGCCTGCTTGATCTTCATCTCCTGAGCCAGGTAGAACCAGAAATATGCCTCTTTGATGGAATCGTGCGAGCCGATTTTCAGCTTGAGATTTCCCAGTTCAAGAGCGCCTTCTGGATCGCCTGCATCTGCAGCAATTCGGAACCACTTTTCGGCTTCCTTATTGTCCACTTTCTTCCCCAGCCCCTGTGCCGCCATTCTGCCCAAGACGATGTCGGCGGACCGATTGTCTTCCTTGGCCGCGACTTTGCAGTGTGATCTGGCCTGAGCGTAGTCCTGGGAAACGCCCTTTCCCAAAACATAAAATTCGCAAATCTTGAATTCGGCCTGAGAATGGAGAAACTCCGACTTCCGCCCCCCTGCAGCCAGTTCCCGATAGAGTTTCAGCGCACTGGCATAGTCCTGGGGAACGTCCTCGCCTTTTTCGTAGAGCACCGCCAGCTTCGCCTTGGCGGTTTCAACCCGGCCGTGGAGCTCATCGCTGATGTGTCGGAGCCCCTCCGCCGCCTGAGGATTGCCTTTGTCTTGCGCGATGAGCATATAGGCATAGGCCAAATTAAGGTCTTCATTGACGCCTTCGCCATTAAAATACGAGATCGCGACGTTGTAGAAGCCTTCTGAGAGTCCTGCTTTCGCAGCCTTGCGGTACCAGCGCACTGCTTCTTTCCGGTTGCGCTCAACTCCCCGTCCCCGTGCATACATCACTCCGAGACTGTTCTGCGCCCTGGCATTACCCTGTTCGGCGGCTTTGCGGAACCACTCCACGGCTTTTGCATCATCCTGGGGCATGCCATGGCCTTCTTCATATGCCGTGCCCAGTTCGATTTCCGCGGCGGCGTCTCCGGCGTTGGCCCGGTCGACAAGCTTCCGGATGGAAGCCGGCGTCTGGCTCCGGCTGGGTACGGCAAGGAATGCCACCAGGAAAAGGAGACAGAGATGAACAGATTTCATGCGGAAAGTTCTAACACAAAACGTTGACTGCCTCGAAGCAAACTTCCATATTGACTGGTACAGCTTCCTGATGGCAGATTGGCCGGCTTTAAGGTTTACGGCATTGAGCCGCATTCGCTGCAAATGGGCGGCGAATTTATCGATGACGAGCTGATGGTCATGCTGCGCCCTCGGTCCTGA
>OBLQ010000922.1_pt1 | contig 11093 bp, 10 predicted proteins | sample 1519881 | NCBI WGS metagenome assembly OBLQ01 (sample SAMN01911456, study PRJEB22533) | soil metagenome | biome: Soil | place: Malaysia | collected 2012-04-30 | depth DG_metagenome m | reverse complement strand
CGGTCCCTGGCGTTCCGGGTCGCCCGCACGCGAGGCGTTCCACTCTCGACTCGCGCCCGTGCGGTCGTGGCTGCGGCCGCTCCGCGACTCAGCGGCTCCCTGATCCGGCGACGATGGCGCACCGGTCGCGAGGGCCCGGCGGGAGTCCTGCTCCCTCTCGACGACATCGCGCCGGCGACGCGCCGCGCCCCCGCTCGGCATTGACGTCGCGAAGGTCGGAGACCGTCCCGCTAATGACGGTTCGGTCGCGGCCTCAGCCGCTGACGAGCCAGATGACGATAACGACGATCGCGACCAGCCACGCTGCCTCGACCGCGACGATCAGAGCGAGCAGCAGCCCCTTCGTGACCCGGCGCTGCGGCAGGCCGCCGCCCGAGGCTCCGAGAGGCGAGCCCGAATGCGTCGTTCCGGAATCGGCGTCCACAGCTCCCTTATCGGCGCGAAACGGCCGAAGTTGAGCCAGCACGCGAGGAGCGCGGGCGACTCTCAGCCCAGGCGGCGCCGAAACCGGCGGAGGAGTCCGTACCGGAGCACGAGCCACCGCTCCCACCGGCGGGGCAGCGGCCCGCCTGTTGCGGCTTTCCAGAGGATCGACAGAGAGCTGTCCCACGCTTTCGCGCTCACGCGTCGCAACGCGAGCGGATCCGTTCCTGCGCCGTTCAGGCCGGGCAGCGTCGAGTACGCGAGCTCGTAGCCGGCGTCGGCGACGCGTCCCCGCACCCGCGCGTCAAGCCGCCCGTGCGGGTAGGCGAAGAGCGCGGGCGGCTCGCCGAGCGCCGCCGCGAGATCTCTGCGCGATCCGGCCACTTCGTTCTCCAGCTCGCGGTCGCTCAGGGCCGTGAGATCGTGCGGGTGGCTTCGCGTGTGCGCGCCGACGATCACGCCTCGTGATGCGAGCCTGCGAAGGTCGTCCCAGCCCGCGAGCTCGACACCGTCCAACCACTCTGCGGTACCGCCAACTGAGGCCGTGACCGCGAACAGCTGCGGACGGAGGTGGCTCACCTCCGACAGCGGCTGGACGACGTCGCTCGTCGCGTCGTCGATCGTGACGACCGTCCGACGCCGTCCGGGAAACGTTCCCTCCCCTCGGTGGAACGACACGAGCTCGTCGCGGTCGAGGATCCGGATACGACAGCGCACCAGCGCGCGCAGGTGGCGGTGGAACGTCTCCGGCGGCATGTCGACCCGCTCCTGGCCGCGTACGCCCTCGCCGGCCAGGCGGTGGTAGACGAGCGCCGAGTACGTCGCCGTCAGCCTTCGCCACTCGTCGGACGTCGCCGCCCCCCGCACACCGCGCCAGAAGGCTGCCTCGCAGGCCGTGCGCGGATGGATGCGAGCGATCGCACCACGGGGCACGCGTAAAGCGACGCCTCGACGGAGACGGGCAGCGACGTCGGGGCGCGCCCACGCTCCGATCGCCAGCTCCGACAACAGGTCGGGACGGGCACGCTGGACAGCGACCGATGCGCGGCCCCACTCGTGGACCCGGCGCAGGTACACCTTGCGTGAAACCAGCTCCGGAACGCCCGCTTCGAGCGCGACGCCCTGCCGACGCAGGAGCACTGCGACGGCTTCCTCACTCGCCGCGAACTCACCGAGCTCCGCCCGGGCAGCGGCGAGAACCTCCTGCGCCGCGTCGATTCGCGCGACCGGGAGCGGAAGTGAGCCGGCGTAGTCGGGGTCACGAAGCACGGGCTCGTCGTCGGCGCACACGAGAGGGTGTACGACGGCCCGCAGCCCGTTCATCGAGCCTCAGGCGACGCCGGCCTCGGGCCCACGCCACCGCACCGGCATTGCGATGCTCCCGGCTGCGCTGCCGCCGGAGACCGGCCGGCCCCGCAGGAGCCCTTCGACGACCTCGAAGTACGCGGCCGCCTCGATCTGATCCTGGACGTGTCCGGCGCCCCGGAGTGTCACATCAAGACGGTAGCGCCCCGGAACGAGCAAGAGCTCCGGGACGGCGCACTCGAAAAACGGCTCCGCCTGGGGCTCCCAGAGGTCGTCAGGTGCGGCCTGCGAGCTGCTCATGGTGGTGACGAGATGACCCAGCTGGTCGTGGATCGCAACCGTGCAGCTGAGACCGCGCAGAACCCCGCTCAGGTCGAAGCGAAAGAGCGCCGGCCCGCCGGAGGTGAGGGTGACGGCCGAGGCCGACGCGCTGTGCACGACGATCCGCTCGATACGCACGTTCTGCCAGCCTTCGCGGTCCGAGCGTTCGGAGAGGTCGAGAACGCCGGCCTGCTCCTCGAGCGAGCGCAGATACGCCCCGACGGCGGCGTCGGCTGTCCCGTCCGTGTGGACGCCCCCGTGCTCGAGATAGATGCCGCGGCTGCAGAGCGCACGGATCACGGCCATGTTGTGACTGACGAAGAGCACGGTGCGTCCGCTTGCGGCCACCTCGGTCATCCGGCCGAGGCATTTCCGCTGGAATCCGAGGTCACCCACGGCCAAGACCTCGTCCACGAGCAGGATCTCCGGATCGAGATGTGCCGCCACGGCGAATGCGAGACGCACGGTCATCCCGCTCGAGTAGCGCTTCACCGGGGTGTCGAGGAACTCCTCGACCTCGGAGAACGCGACGATCTCGTCGAAGCGCCGCTCGATTTCGGACTTGGTCAGACCCAGGAGAGCCCCGTTCAAGAAGATGTTCTCCCGACCGGTCAGCTCTCCGTGAAACCCGGTGCCGACCTCGAGGAGCGAACCGACTCGACCATGGACGCGAGCGTGACCGGTCGTCGGCCTCGTGATCCTGGAGAGAATCTTCAGGAGAGTGCTCTTGCCGGCGCCGTTCCGCCCGATGATTCCGACCGCCTCCCCGGACCGGATCTCGAAGGAAACGTCGCGCAGAGCCCATATCGTGGCCGACTCGACGGCAGAGCTCGCCCGGGTCAGACGCTTCATCACCGCCTCACCGAGGGTTTCGTAGCCGCGGCTCGCGCCCAGTCTGTAACTCTTGGACAAGCCTTCGGCCGTCATCACGGCGCCCACTCAGATCACGTCCGCCATCGACTGCTCCACCTGTCGAAAGTAGACGGCGCCGCCGAGAAGGGCCGTCGTCGCTGTCGCAGCGGAGACCAGGGTGGACAGACCAGGCGAGGGCGCGAGACCGAGGATGGCCCAGCGGAAGCCGTCGACGACCCCGACCATCGGATTCAGCCCGAACAGGACGCTCCACGGCCGATGCAGAGATGCCGCCGAGTAGGCGACGGGCGTGGCGAAGAGCCAGAGCTGGCTCAGGAACGGAATCACGTAGCGGACGTCGCGATACCGGACGTTTAGCCCGGACAGGAAGAACGTCACGCCGAGAGCCGCCCCCACCGCGAGCAGGAGGAAGAGCGGCAGCGCCAGCAAGCGGACAGTCGGCTCGACGCCATACCAGGCGAGCAGCGGGACGAGCAAGATCGCAGCACACAGGAAGTCGACGACCGCGCCCAGCACAGCCGAGATGGGCAGCGCAATCCGCGGGAAGTACACCTTCGTGATCATCGAAGCGCTCGAGACGACGCTCTGCGCCCCGGCCGTCATCCCGTTCGAGAAGAACGTCCACGGAAGCGTGCCGGCGAAGGCGAAGATGGGATAGGCGACGCCGCCCGACGACAGATGGGCGACCCGCCCGAAGAAGACCGTGAAGACGATGGTCGTCAGCAGCGGCTGCAGAAGCGCCCAGCTGGCGCCGAGAGCAGTCTGCTTGTACCGGACCTTGAGGTCCCGCCAGGTGAGGAAGTAGAGGAGCTGCCGATATTCCCACAGCGGGCGAAGCTCGACCGCGAGTCTCCGACTCGCCGGCTCGATTGAGACCGTCGGGACGGTCGAGGGCCATTCAGCGGATGCCACCGGCCCTGTTGTAGCGGATCGGCCGTCCAGCCCCGCCGCAGGAGCTTCTCTGACCGCCGCCGGCTAGACTCAGCCGAAACCCGTTCCGGCCCTCGAGGTAGATCCGGTCGGAGCGCATCCCGCCCCACTCTCGCCTCCTTCCACGGTGACAATTCGAGCAGACCTCGATCGCCTTGCGAGAAGGACGCGTGCGAGGTTGTGGCTCGCCCGTACCCTCGGGCTTCGGCACAGCGCTCGACGATGGCAGGCGGGACGCGCTCTCGGCCGACTAGCGCCCGTCCGCCTGGAGGAGTTCACGCGAACGATGTGGGCAGCCGCGGCAGGGGAGATCGGCGCAGACTTCAGCGAGCTCTCGCCGAGGCTGTTCCGTCTCCGAAGGGACGGGGTCACTGTGCACGTGGCGGGCGGCCGGACCCCGTTCGCCGACGCCGTCTCGATCGAGCTGGCGTCAGACAAGCCGCTCGCCTACGCGGCGCTCACAGAAGCGGAAGTGCCCGTTCCCGAGCACGTCGTCGTCGACCGAGGCGACCGCGGAGCCGCGCTCGCCTTTCTGCAACGCGCGGCAGGCCCCTGCGTGGTGAAGCCCGCGCAGGGCGGCGGGGGCGAGGGCGTGACCGGCGCCGTGACCAATGACGCCCAGCTCACCCTGGCGATGCGCCACGCGGGGCTCGGAACGCGGTGGGTCATCGTCGAGCGTCAGCTCGCGGGAGATCACTACCGCCTCCTGCTGCTGGACGGCGAGGTGCTCGACGTGCTTCGGCGTGAACGCCCCGTCGTGGTAGGCAACGGGCGGTCGACAATCGAGCAGCTCATGTTCTCCGAGTACGAACGCCGCCTGAGGAGCGAGGATACGGAAGGCCTGAAGCCCTTTCCGATGGACCTCGACTGCCTCTTCACCCTCGAGGCGCAGGATCTCCGGCCGTCGTCGGTGCCGGCTCCCGATGCGGTCGTCGTGGTGAAGACGGCCTCGAACGTCAGCGGGAGACGGGAGTGCTCGACGTTCCGTCAGCCCATCTCCCGGGAACTGCTGGCCGAGGCCCGCTCGGCCGCGAATGCGTTGGGGGTACGCCTGGCCGGGGTCGACGTCGTCACCATCGACGTCTCTTCGTCGCTTGCCGGAAGCGGAGGCGCGGTGCTCGAGGTGAACCCGATCCCAGGGCTCTTCCACCACTACAATGTGGCCGACCCGGATCGGGCGACGCGCGTCGCGGCTCCGATCGTCGAGGCACTGCTACGCGAACGGCAGGCGGAGCATCCGTCGGCGACGAGGCACGCCGGCTAGTCGTCTGAGGAGCGGCGTCCGAGCCGCCTCTGACGCGAACGCGGCATAGGCGAATTGGCGTCGCGTGCCGTCCGCGTCCCAGTCGAGCGTGAATCCGTGCGGCCGGATCCCATCCAGCACGGCACGGGCGTGGAGGTTGCCGGACTCCGTGTCCATCACCTCGACGACGCTCCCGTCGGCCGAGCGAACTCTGGGCTCGAGCGGCCACACTCCGCGGCTGCGAACGGCCCAGCTCAGACAACCCGCATTGCCTCGACGATCGGCGCCGCCGACGCAAAGGCGGGGAATGTCCTTGACGTCCGCCGAGCCGGCAAGGCCCCAGCTGAACGTAAGCAAGGCGGCTGGCTCGAAGCCAACGCTCCCGGTCTTGCTCCGCCCCGAGGTCCGCGGTGCCGTATCCGTTCCAGCGGCGTAGCGCCCGCCCGCGAGAGCGAGATACGCGAGTGGCAGAGGCTCCGGAGCCGCCCGTGAGACGTCGAGCGTGAAGCCGCTCGGATCGAGCGAGGTGAGCCGCGCGAGCACGCCGAGTTCTCCTAACGACTCCACTTCGGGCACGACCACCACTGCATCCGTTCGCTGCCCCGATCGAACCACCGAGGTCCCGCCACTCGCCTGGGCAACGACGCCGACGGCAGCCTGGCGAGTCGCACCCGTCGTGACCCCGACGCCGTAGGAGAGGCCGGCAGTCGGTTCCGCCTCTGCCCCTCCGGCGCCGGGCAGAAACAGGAGGAGCTCGGGGGCGAACCCGAGCCCCGTGACGCTCCTCCCCCCAGGTCGGTCGAGCGCGAGCGTGCCCACAGCCGCACTGTGGAGCTCGGATCCGCCGAGGGCGAGATAGTGCACATGCCAGACGCCGTCGACGCCACCGCTCCAGCTGAGAACGAAGCCGCGGTCGTTGTAGGAGACCACGCCCCGTAGCGCTGCGCGAGGCTCTGCCGCATCTTCCATGCCGACCAGCGCCGTGTCGCTCGTTACTTGCATGAGTGTGGCCGGGGCGAGCGCGTCGTCAGCCGCCCATGCACTGCACGTCTGCTCGGATCCGTCGACCGCGATCCCGATTCCTCCGCGATTTCCCGACGCCACGCCAAGCGTCGTCTGCCTCGACCACCAGAGGACGAGAGCACGCGGGCGGAAGGGAAGCTCCTCCACGTGCCTGCCGGACCGCGATGCCCGAGAGACGATCGCGAGCACCCCCTTCGCCGCTTCGAAGGTCACCGTGGCGACCGTACCGAACGGCCGAGCGATCTGAGCTCGGAGACCAAGACCGGCGCCAGTCTTGCTGTCAGACCGGCATAGACGGCGATCCCCAGCGCGACAACCAGACCAAGACGAGTCGCAGCGGAGACGTGCAGGTCGACGAGTCCGATGCGCACGAGGTAGACGGAGGCGGCCATGACGACCGAGAGGGCCGCAACGACGGCCTCGCCACGTAGCGCCCAGGCGAGCGAGCATCCGAGTGTCCTGCACGTGACTGCCGCACTCACGGGGAGGACGATGAAGCGCGCGACAGCGAAGAGCCCCGCAACGCCGACGACACCCCAGCGCAGGCCGACGGCAAACGCGGCGATCGTGAGCGGTACCGAGAAGAGGCGCAGCCGGAGCATGACCTCCGGCCGTCCCGCCGCCTGCACCGTGCTCCAGTTGAGCGTCTGCAGAGTGGTCGCAACACCGGCCACGCTGAGAAGCTGAAGAACCGGGACGGCGGCGTCCCACCTCTGACCGAGCACGACCGGAACGAAGTCGGGGGCGACAACGGCCATGCCGAGGAACGCAGGTACGTTCACGGCGGAGATCACCTGATTGCCGCGTGCCCATGCTTCTCGGAGACGCACCGGCTCGTGCTGGAGCTTCGCGAGGGCGGAGAACAGGACCCGCTGGATCGGTTGCGAGATGCGCGACACCGGAAGGAACATCGTGTTGTAGGAGACGGAATAGAACCCGAGCGGGCCTGACCCGAGATAGCGACCGACCAGCAGGTTGTCCACGTTCAGAGACAGGTAGCCGAGGAACTGCGACACCAGCGTCTTGCTGCTGAACGAGCCGAGCGTCCGCAGGCTCTCGAGCGAGTAGGTGAACGTCGGACGCCACCGCGACAGCCGCCACAGGAGCACGGCGGAAATGCTGGCGGCGACGAGGTTCTGCACGACGATCGTCCAGGCGCCGGCGCCGGCAAACGCGAGTGGGATCGCCACAGCTATCCCCGCCAGAGTCGCGACCATCCCTCGAATCGAGAGGTCCTTGAAGTTCATCTCGCGCGTGAGCAGCGCCGACTGCGTCACCGAGAGCGACGAGAGCATGAAGAGCGCAGCCGTCGCCGCGAAGAGCGGTGTCGCCGAGGGTTGGGAGAAGAAGCCCGCGATGGTTGGGGCGAGGCCCACCACGACGGACGTGAGAACCAGCCCCGCGACGAGACTAGTCCAGAAGGCTGTCGAGCGATCGCTCTCGCTGATCGAGGGACGTTGTACGAGAGCTGCTCCGAGCGCCAGATCCGTGAAGACACCGGCGAAGGCAGTGAAGACCAGCGCCATGGCTGCAAGGCCGAAGTCGCGCGGCTCGAGCAGATGAGCGAGCAGGACCCCCGCGCTGGCGGTCGAGATCTGCGTGAAGATCTGTCCGAGCAGGTTCCAGCCGACGCCGCGTACGACCTTCCCTCGCAAGCCGGTGCCGACGCTCTCGGAGCCGACGGCCGCAGCAGCCGCCCGTGGCGGCGAAGCGCGAACGCCTGGCGCATCCGCCGGGTTGAGCTCTGCGCCGGACAAATCCCTCACCCTCGAGACTGCAAACGCGCACCGGCGAACGCCGCAGCACTAGCCCCGAGGCGCATCCGGACACCGACGAGTCGCGCCCATGCGATCCGACCTTGGCCGGCGAGCAACGAGGCGATGTCCGGAGCCGAAAACTCCTCTGCGAGAACGCGCCGTGCCGCGCGAGAGGAGACGATCCCGCGCGGGTGCTCGATCGGGCGGAGCCGCCCGTCACGTCTCGAGCTCCAGAGATTGTCCCCGTGGTTCACGACGTACACGACAGCGGGGAACGGAACAAGGATCGGCGGTCGCGCGAGGCCGGCGGCGACCTGGTCGTAGTGCTCGTGACCCGGCTTGTCGGGCGGTGCGCCGAACTGGCTGAACGGGGCGTCGAGATCATCCCAGCGCGCGGGCAGCTCCTCACGTGTGAAACGACATACGAACGAGCTACCACACGACCTGCTGAAACCCAGGGTTCGATGCCTGAGAACCCGATGCGCGAGGTCGGCGACGTACCCCTCGTCGATCAGGTAGCTCGCCTTCCCGCCGTCGAGGACATAGCGGACGAGGTCCCGGTGCACGAGATCGTCCGCATCGAGGAACATGGCGTAGAGCTCGTCCTCGACCATTGCTCGCCGCAGCACCGCCGCAGCGAAGCGCCGCTTCCGCGCCTTGTCGCCTGCTGCCTCTGGAAGGCCTACCGGCTCCGGAAAAGGGGCCCGGAGCACGTGCAACGCCGGCGAGTCGAGCCCCTCGAGGTCGGGCTCGTCGTGGCACACGACCAGCACGCTCGCCGGTTGCCCGGTCGCGGCGGCGAGAGCCGAAGCGACAGTGCGTCGGAGGTTCGCCTGTGCGCCTACCCAGTCCGAGCACGTACGCCTCGGCTTGAGTGGCACGAAGAAGGCGAAACGTCCGATCGAAATCGATCGGCACGCGTCCTCTGCCGCAGGGCCGCCGCCGATGGCCACGGACGAATCATGCATGCGATTCACCTCGGTGATGTCACCCCTTCGGGCCGAAACGGAGCTACGCGTCAGGCGCACCAGGGTCCCGCCCATGCCCGACCCGGCCTGGAGGGACGATATTGGAGCGCCGATCGTGCTCCGACTTCGGCGAGAGCGGGTGGAGAATCGCTCGCAGCGTCTGCCGGCCCTTGTCTCCCCAGGTCCGCTCGGGCCAAGGCCGGAAATCCCTCGCAACTGCGGCGATCGACCGCCTGAGGGCAACCCGGGGCGGTGCGAGCGAAAACGGGGACAACCATTCCTGGAGGTGCATCTCGAGCACGGTGGGCTCCCGGAGGCCACGGAGGTACCGGGCCCAGACACGGACGAAGCTCGGCTCGGGCGCGCCGCCGAGCAGCCAGTCGGCGACGCCTAGCGTCGAGGACCAGCCGCGAGCGAACTGCCAGCGGCGTGCAAGCCTGAGCAGCTCATCGCGTTCGGCGTCGTCGACGAAGACCATGACGTCGATGAGGTCCCTGAGCTTGCGCATCGGCACCTCGCCCCACGTGTGCGCAGCGAGCACCAAGGCGTGATGGTTGGGGTGGGGAGCGAGGAGACCGTCGACGCCCACGCCTGCCGGGACAGCAGCGTCGAAGAGATCCTCGTTGGGCGCCGACGGCAGGCCTATCGGCCACTTGACCTGACGATGCACCTCGATACGAAGAGCGAGGCCCGGCCACTCGAGCGGGTGGAGATGATAGTGGGGCCGCCCGACATCGTCCCACCCCGGGGGGGGCCAGTCCCGGTCCTGAAGCCGGAACCCCGCGGCGAGCAGGGAACGTTGAGCCACATCAGCATTCGCAGCGAGCAGGTCGAGATCGCCGAATCGGCGTGCTCGATCCGGATACCGGTCGCTCAGCTCCGGCCCCTTGATGAGCATGAGAGGACCGTCGTAGGCCGCGCGAGCACGAACGAGCAGGGCACGAGCTACGAGATTGGCCGTCGCCGCAGCACGATCCTCCCGAGCCAGCAGATCCGGAACCGGCTGCCCGAGAGTTCGCAGACGTCGTGCCGCAAGCGGACCGAGTCCGTGCTTCGAAGCGCTGCTCGTGTCGAGGCGGTCGAGCAGGCGATCGACGGCGTCCCACGACACGGTCACTGTGCCACCCCCCGCCGATCCGCCTCCATGGGACGGAACGCGATCCTCATGAGGCCAGGCATAATAGGGATGCGCGGGCCCTGACAGGGCCCGACGGCGTCCGAGGCCGGGTCACGCGTCTGTCACGGAATACGCTCGCTCTGTTTCTACTGTCCCTCGCCTGCACCGCGGCTTCGGGTTGCGGCGGGTCGAGCGTCGCGCGAACGGGCCCGGCGAGCGGCGTGCTCGGCGCCACGCACACCGCCCAGGACCCCGTGTGTCAGCAGGACCCGCAGGTGGGGGTGCACGACCCGCAGCGGCTGAAGGTTCTGAACGCATGTGCGACGTTCGTCGGGACGGTCTCGCGCGCGCCGAAGCTGAACCCGAGCGACGGCGACGTGACGCTCAACGCGAAACCCGATCCGGGCTACGAGTCGATGCTGAACGCGAAGAACGTCCAGGAGGGAGGACTCCACGTGGAGATCGTCCCGCGCGACCAGCCCGGGTGCACGCCTGGACAGCCGGTCAAGGGGACCGCCAGCAATCTCGGCACGTGCTCGGGAGCGAACGTGCTCTATCCGCCGCTCGGGGCACGCGTTCGGGTGATCGGCCCGTGGGTGTTCGACGCGTGGGTCGGCTGGAACGAGATTCATCCGGCGTGGCGGATCGAGATCATCCCACCCGCCGGACCTCCGCCGCCGGAGCGACACGTCTTCGGAGCGCGTTTGACAGGCGGCCGCCCGCCGAAGCGCACGGCTCGAGCCACGCTGACCCTGACCGGAACGAGGCTGTGCTGGTCGTTCACGAGTTTGCGCAACGTCGGAAAGCCGACCAGAGCCACAGTCGTGAGGCGAAACCCGGGCCTGCGTATCACCCTCGGGCGTGACTACTCGGCGAAAGGGTGCAAGACGATCGTCCGGTCGCACGCAGAATCGCTCGCAGCCGCACCGAAAAGCTACACCGTTGTCCTGTTCACGAAGCGCTACCCGGCGGGCGCAGCTCGGGCGCAGCTGGCACCTACCTCCGACTGAGCAGTCGTCTACGGTTACAGCGTGGTGGGGGTCGCGAGCATCAGGGGCGTCATGAGCTTCGTACGGCGCATCCGTCCGGCGCTGCGCTGGCGCATTCAGCGGAGATGGCAGCCGATTGCGCGC
>OBLQ010000921.1_pt1 | contig 11094 bp, 8 predicted proteins | sample 1519881 | NCBI WGS metagenome assembly OBLQ01 (sample SAMN01911456, study PRJEB22533) | soil metagenome | biome: Soil | place: Malaysia | collected 2012-04-30 | depth DG_metagenome m | reverse complement strand
CGAACCACGACGCGGCCGCGGGGCGCGTGCAGCAGGCCCGCGCCTCGCTCGAGGGCGCGCGCGACTCCCTGAGGAAGACCACGATCCGGGCCCCCATCGCCGGCGTCGTCACGGCGCTTCCCATCCACGAGGGCGAGGTGGCCGTCATCGGGACGATGAACAACCCGGGGACGGTCATCATGACGATCTCCGATCTCAGCGAGATGGAGGCGGACCTCGCCGTGGACGAGACCGACATCCCTAGGCTGGCCGTGGGCCAGCGGGCGAAGCTGACCGTGGACGCCTATCCCGACCAGACCTTCGAGGGGATCGTCCAGGAGGTCGGGTCGAGCCCCATCCGGCCCGGCTCGGACGCCGCCACCCGGACCGGCAGCACGACGACGGAGGCGATCGACTTCGAGGTCAAGATCGTCCTGCGCGATCCGCCCGAGAAGGTCCGTCCGGGATTCTCGGTGTCGGCGGAGGTGGAGACCGGGCATGCCTCCGACGTTCCGGTCGTGCCCATCCAGGCCCTCGTGACGCGTGAGAAGCCCGGCGAGAAGAAGGGAGCCGAGCTGGCCGCCGCGAACCAGGGCGTCGAGGAGGGCGTCTACCTCGTCGAGTCGGGCAAGGTCCGCTTCGTCCCGATCCAGACCGGGCTGACCGGCTCGCTCGAGGTGGAGGTCACCTCGGGCGTGGAGCCGGGACAGGAGATCGTCACCGGCCCCTTCCGCGCGCTGCGACAGATCAAGGACGGATCTGAGGTCGTCGTGAAGAACCTCCCGGAGAAGAAGGACGGGGAGGGCGGGACGGCCGAGGCGAAGAAGGAAGGCTAGGCCGGCCGGAGCCGGCGGGAGACGCCATGGGACGGTTCATCGAGATCCTCAAGGTCTCCTTCGATGCGCTCGTCGCCCACAAGCTGCGCAGCGCGCTGACGCTCCTGGGGATCGTCATCGGCGTGTCCACGATCATCCTCGTGGTCGGGGCCATCTCCGGGCTCAACATGTACGTCGAGCAGAAGGTCTTCTCCCTGAGCCCGGACGTCTTCATCGTCTCGAAGTTCGGCATCATCACGAGCCGGGACGCCTTCCTCAAGGCCCTCAAGAGGAAGAACCTGTCCGTCGAGGAGATGCACCGGATCGAGGCGCTCTGCACCTCCTGCCGGCGGGTGGGCGCCACGGCCAACGGCACGAAGACGCTGCGCTACACGAACAAGCGGCTCCCCGACGTGCAGATCACGGGCTCGACGGCCAACCTTGCGGACCTCTACAACCTCGACCTGGCCGAGGGGCGCACCTACACCGAGGCGGAGGTCCGGCGGGCCTCGCCCGTCGTCGTCATCGGCTGGGACGTGCGCGACCAGCTCTTCCCGGGCCTCGATCCGATCGGCCGCGACCTGAACATCGACGGCTACCCGCTCCGGGTGATCGGCGTCCTGAGCGAGCAGGGGAGCGTTCTCGGCCAGAACCAGGACAACGTCGCCTACATTCCCCTCAAGCTCTACGAGAAGATCTTCGGCCGCAACCGCAGCATCGACATCTGGGTCCAGGCCTCCTCCCTCGCGGGCTTCGACGAGACCGAGGAGGAGGTCCGGCTCCTCATCCGGCGGATGCGGGGCGTGCCCTTCCGCGGCGAGGATCCCTTCGGGATCGTCACCGCGGAGGCGCTCCAGAGCCTGTGGCGGAACATCTCCTCCGCGGCGCTGGCGATGATGGCCCTCATCGCGGGCATCTCGCTCGTCGTGGGCGGGATCGTCGTCATGAACATCATGCTCGTCTCCGTCGTCGAGCGGACGCAGGAGATCGGCGTCCGCGCGGCCGTCGGCGCGCGCCGCCGGGACGTGCTGCTGCAGTTCCTCATCGAGGCGTCGCTGCTGGCGATGGCCGGCGGCATCATCGGCGTGGCGCTCGGCTTCGGGGGCACGCAGCTCGTCTCGACGCTGACGGGGTTCCCCACGCTCGTTCGGGCCTCCCTGGTGGGCATGGCCCTCCTGATGGCGACCGGAACGGGCCTGGTCTTCGGCATCTGGCCGGCCTGGCGCGCGTCGCGGCTCGATCCCATCGAGGCGCTGAGGTCGGAATGAGCGCCGCCCTGGAGGTCCGCGCGTGATCCGGATGCTCGGATTGAGGACCGCGTGGGAGGCGATGGGCTTCGCCCTGCGCGCGCTGCGCGCCCACAAGCTCCGGTCGCTCCTGACCATCCTGGGGATCGTCGTCGGGGTCACCACGGTCATCGCCATGGTCGGCGTGATCGAGGGCTTCAACAGGAACGTCATCGCCTCGTTCCAGTCCTTCGGCTCGACGCTCGTCCAGTTCCAGAAGTACGACCCGAGGTTCGGCGGGCACAATCAGATCCCGGAAGACCAGCGCCGGCGGCCGGACCTGACCTGGGACGACGCCATGGCGATCAAGGCCCAGGCCCCATCCATTGCCGCGGTGAGCCCCGAGCGCTACCTCTTCCAGGGCGGGGCGGACGTGACCGCGCGCTACCGCAACCGCCAGGCGCAGGCCCCCACGGTGGCGGGCGTGACGGAGGATTACCCCGTCGCGAACAACCACTTCGTGGCGCGCGGGCGCTTCATCACGGAGTCGGACGTGGAGCACGCCACGGACGTCTGCGTCATCGGTCCCGACATCGTCGAGAGCCTCTTCCCCTTCGAGGATCCGCTCGGGAAGGAGGTCTACCTCCAGGGGCGCCGCTTCCAGGTCGTCGGCATCCTCGAGCCCAAGGGCTCCAGCATGTTCCGCAGCCAGGACAACTACTTCTTCATCCCCTTCTCGACCTTCGACCAGTACTTCCCCTGGATCAAGAACGGGCACGGCGACACCATCCACATCGCGACGGTGCCGAAGAAGCCCGAGTGGGTGGACCGCGCCATCGAGGAGGGCACGAACATCCTCCGCCGGAGGCGGGGGCTGCGCTTCTGGCAGGACAACAACTTCGCCACCATGACCCCGAAGCGGACCATCGAGCAGTTCAAGCAGGTGACCGCCGGAGTCTACATGGCGATGATCCTCGTGTCGGGCATCGGCCTTCTCGTTGGCGGCGTCGGCGTGATGAACATCATGCTCGTCTCGGTGACGGAGCGGACCCGCGAGATCGGCCTGCGCAAGGCCGTCGGGGCCCGCCGCCTGGATCTGCTCGGGCAGTTCCTCGTCGAGGCGATGACGCTGACGGGGGCGGGCGGCCTCATAGGGATCGGCGTGGGCCTCGCCGCCGTGCAGGGCATCCGGGCCTCCCACCTCCTCCCGGCCGCGGCGCCCCTGTGGGCGATCACGCTCGGCTTCGCCGTGTCCGTCTCCGTCGGCCTCGTCTTCGGGATCTACCCGGCCATGCGCGCCTCGCGCCTCGACCCGGTCACCGCCCTGCACTACGAGTGAGGCTGCAGGCGGGGGCTTGACCGCCGGGCGGAATGGCGGTAATAAAGGGCAGAACGCCACCGCGGAAGCCCATGCGCCGACTGCTCGTCATCCTGCCGGTGGTCCTGCTCCAGGCCACCCTGCTCTCCGGCCAGACCGGAACCCCCGCTCCCTGGGTCTACATGCTCGACAAGTCGAGCACCTTCCAGCGCGGCTGCTTCGATCCCTGCACCTGCCCGATCCTGGACAAGACGACGCTGGGCGGCACGTTCAAGCTGACGTTCTCGCACTCCGATCCGCTCTACCAGTACTACGACGTCACGGACGTGAGCCTGAAGACGACCATCGCGGGCGTCCCGGCCCGGATCACCGGCTCGGGCACCTACCGGATGGGGGGAGAGGTGGCCGTCGAGCAGGAGCTCGACCTCGATCTCGTCGTGGACGACGAGCCCGTGGCGCACTTCACGAGCGGGCGGGTCGTCGGGCCGTCGCATTTCCCGAGGATCGATCTGACGGTCTCCATCAACGGGGTCTACTGCTACGACACGGTCCTCGCGATCTCCTCGGCGCCCGTGCCGAAGGCCGGCGCCCAGCCCTCCGACGTCTGGTGGCAGAGCTTCCTTCCGCCCGCGGGCGCCCCGTACGACGTCGTGATGGGCGACCTGGCCGGGCTGAGGGGAGCCGGGGGCCTCGGCGGCAGCGTGAGGGAGTGTCTCGCCAACGACACGACGGCGACCTCCATGCCCTTCACGGCCACGCCGCCTCCCGGCGACGGCTTCTGGTTCCTCGTCCGCGACGCGTCTGCCTCGGGGACTCAGAGCTACGACGACGGCGACGAGGGGCAGGCGATCCCGCGCGACGGACCGATAGACGCCTCTCCCGACAGCTGCCCGTAGAGGGCGGCGCGAGGGGGCCCCGGGATCCGGGTCCCGCCCGTGACGTGACGGCCTAGGCCGCCTGATCCCCCGAGGCCGGCTCGCCCAGGGCGCGCCGCGCCATATAGGCCACCGCCGCGAGCGCGACGACGAGGAGCACCGCGAAGAGCGCCACGTTGCCCCACTGCGACGTCACCTGCGCGTGCGAGAGGCTCGTGAAGGGATCGAGGTAGAGCACCCTCACCTGGTGGCGCGTGATGCTCATGACGGCCACGGTCATCGCCATGGCGGCGAGCGTTCCCGTGACGAGCCCCGGCTTCGCGACGGGATCCACCGCGCGCGCGAGCATGACGATCAGGCCCACCGCGAGGAGGATCGAGAGCATCAGGGGGCCGAGCGTCGCCAGGCCGCCCCGCATGATGCCGAGCATCACGGCCTGCGGGAGGACGGCGAGGAGGACGAAGCCGTCCACGACCTGCAGGACCGTCGTCCAGATCGCCCAGCGCCAGCAGGTGCGGGCGATGGCGGCGTTGGTCTCGGTGTCGATCCCCGCCGCCGCGCGTCGCACCGCCCACCACGCCATGACGAGGGCCGAGAAGCCGATCCCGGCGAAGACGAAGTGCAGGAGCCTCGGCCAGTAGACCGGATCCGCGAGCACGTTCAGCGCGCTCTGCTCGAAGCTCGTCCACTTGCCGGGCTGGACGTGCACGAGGTGGACCGCCACCTGGATCATGGCGATGAGGAGGAAGGTGAGAGCCGCGATCGCCAGCCACGCGCCGCCCCCGGTGCCCCGGGCCGGGGCGCCGCGGTACCTGTAGAGGTAGGCCGCGTAGTAGCCGCCCGCGAGGAGCACCAGCAGGGAGAACCAGATCCATCCCAGGAGGATCGTGCCGCTGTAGAAGAACTGCTGGTAGAGGACCTGGATGAAGAGAAGCGGCGCGACGCCGGTCGTGATCGCGAGCGAGATCGCGAAGATGTTCACCGTCGTCAGGCGGTTGGCGAGAACTCCCGCCGGGTGGCTCGCCTTTCCGGCCGCCCGCATGTGCGAGAACCAGGCCAGGAGGGTGCCTCCGAGCGTCAGGTTCATGAAGAGCATGTGCAGGAAGAAGGTGAAGACCAGCAGGACCTGGAAGAGCCAGACCGGCCCGGGGAGTCCCGCGGGATCGAGGGCGGGGATGAGGCTGTTGTCCATCAGTCACCTCCCGCCAGCGCCGCCCGCTTCGTCGCCGGAGCGGCGGGCTCGAGCGAGGCCAGGTAGGCGCCCAGGGCCTCCAGGTCGTCGGCGTTGCCGACGAAGGGAGGCATGAAGGGATAGCGCGTCTGTGCGGTATCGATCGTCGTCGTGTGGTCCGCCTTCGTGTAGAAGGCGCCCAGGTCGCGGAGCCTCCCGACCATGGCCGTCACCATCATGGAGTCCAGCTCCCGGATGGATCCCGGATCGTCGCGGATCTCCGCGGCGCTCGGAAGCGCGTCCTTCATCTCCTGGTACTTCCTGTCCTCGTGGCACGGCAGGCACTTGTTGCGGAAGGCCCGCTCCCCGGAGCCGGGCGGATTGTCCGCGGCGACGGCGAGGATGGCCGGGGTCGTGGGAAGGAGCGGGCGGATGGCCTGGTAGCCGTCGAGCGTGTGGCAGATGGAGCACTCGGTCCTGAATATCGCGCGGCCCCGGTCGATCGGACTGTCACCCGAGCGGGCGGCGACCCAGCCGTTGGTGGCCTCGAGCCCGTCCGTGTCGATCCGATCGATGTCGTCGATCCTCAGCCCGTTCGAGAACAGGTAGCTGTGGATCAGGAAGGGCTTGCGCGATCCCTCGCGCAGCCGCTCGTAGTGGCCGAAGAAGGTGAAGGCGGCGACGGCGACGAGGATGGCGACGATCGTCTTTCCGGTCTTCGGCAGCGCCACGAGGAAGACGACGCCGAGGAGCAGCGTGACGGCCAGCGCCCAGAGCGTCCCCGAGCGCATCACGGCGAGCCCGGGCAGGGAGGGAGCGTTGCCGCGGAAGAGGCCGAGCACCGTCTGCGGCAGCGAGGCCTCCCACCAGCGGTAGCCCGCGTAGGAGACCAGCGAGCCGCCCACGAGCCACCAGCCGAGGTAGCGGACGACGCGGGGGCGGGATCCCGGCTCAGCCCGCTGGGCGACGAAGAGGAGGAAGGCCGTCGCCATCATCGCGCAGATGCCGGTGCGCAGGAGGAGGCTCGGCCAGTAGGTCGGGTTGAAGAAGCCGTCCCAGAAGGCGTGCGTCTGGAGCCAGCGCCCGGGCGTGAGCATGAAGGTGATGATGCCGTTGATGATGACCAGGCTCAGGTAGGCGGCGGCGAAGTAGATCCAGCCGATCGCGAGGTGGGCGCGCTTCGATATCTTCCCCCACGTCGTGTAGTAGATGAGCGCGGCGACGATCTCGATGACGAAGAAGGTCCACTCGATGGCCCATCCCCAGACGTAGTTGTGGATGAGCGACGAGATGGCGCCGGGCGAGATGAGGCCCGCGACCACCCAGATGCCGACCCCCGAGATCGCCCCGTAGACGGACGAGACGAAGATCAGCATCAGCGATCCGCGCCGGGCGAGCTCGCGCATCTCGCGGTCGCCGCGCTTCACCGCCAGGGTCTCGGTGGCCGCGATGACCAGGCCCCCGCCGATGGCGAAGTGGGAGACGATGACGTGCGAGATGGCCACGAGGGCCATCAGCATGCCGCCGCCGATGGCGACGTCCCAGATGGGGTAGTTCATGGCGCTCCTCGCGGGAAGGAACGAGGCGGGCTGCGATCAGCGACCGCGCCAGAATAGCATCGTCGGAAGGAGCGGGGGCGGGAAGGACTATGCGAGCCGGGGCCGCCCACGCCCGGCAGACGCCGGGCAGGGCGACTGGAGAGCGCAGGCGCCCCGGCAAGGGCGAACGGGATCGCCGCCGATCAGTGCGTGATGCAGCAGCAGCAGGAGGTGCTGAAGTGTCCGTGGTTCGCCTTGCAGTTCAGCAGGATCCCCGGCGTCGGATCGCACGGATTGAGGTCCCTGGGCGAGGCGCTCACCAGCCCGCCCGGGGCCGCCTGTGACACGGCCGGAGCCTGGCACACGGACGCAGCCGTAGGCGCGTGGTAGGAGTCGGCCGCGATGGCGCCGGCCGCGATAAGGCCCGAGAAGATCAGTACGAGCGTCAATCCGTTCCTCATATTGCAGCCTCCCGAGAATGAGTGGTTCTTCCCACAGGACGCGCCGTGCGCCCGGTGAGGGCGGGACAGAGAGTACCCGAGGGTCCGAGCGAGTCAATGGCGCCGAAGCCGCCACCGCCGAGCCCTTTGGCGGGTACAGGGGATGCATCGCCCGCGCGGCGATCAGAAATCCCCGCGCGGGGCCGTCCGGTCAGAACGCGACGACGAGCCCGGCCTTGAAGTCGACCTGGTCCATGTAGGTGTTGTCGCGGGAGCGCGCGCAGAGCTCGCCGTCGTGGGTGCAGAGATCCCCTCCGCCCCAGTCGATGAGCGTCCCGTAGTACCGGCCCTCGAGGCGGAAGCCGAGGTGGGCCGCCGGGAAGAGGCGCACGCCGCCGCCCACGCTCGCCGACAGGCGGCTGTCCGCGTCGAACCCCTCTGGCACCAGATGCGTGACGCCCACTGAGGCGGCGACGAAGGGGCGGACCGGCCCCGCCCCGAGCTGGTAGAAGCCCTCGACGTGGTAGTACTCGATCTTCATCGACGCGTCGCCCGAGCCCGCCACGGGATCCGTGTCCAGCTCGGTGTTCTGCCGCGTGTAGAAGAGACCGACGGCGCCGTCGGGGCCGAGCAGAAGATCGACGAAGAGGCCGAAATCCCCGGAGCCCCGGACGTCGGCGACGGTGAGGCCTCCCGAAGGATCGTCGAACTCGAGCGTTCCTCCCACCTGGTAGCCGCCGAAGGGGGTCACCTCCACGCCGGTGACGCCGGAGCCGGCGATTGCGGGGGCCGCGGAGACGGGGAGCGCGAGCATCAGTATCGGGATCAAGGCGATCCGGGTGTCGCGCATCGAATCCTCCGCCGGTCTTGAAGGTGACAGCCGAATCCGCTCGAGGCGTTTCCTCCCGGACATCCCAGCGAGTCCGCCGTTCGGGTCGCGGAGCCGCGGAGCGGCCGAAGGATAGCGCAACGACCTTGTCGAGATGCTCGCTGCCGTCGTTGCCGGTGTCCGCCTCCCGGTTCCCCGCTCAGGAGTGCGGATCGGGGCCGCAGACGGAGTTCTGCCCCGACAGGAGGTAGAAGGTCGTCCCGGACGGCGTGCCGATCTGGATCCCGCGCGATCCGCTGGTCGCCGTTCCGGCGACGGAGCCGAACGATCCGCCCGCGACTCCATCCTCGTAGAGCACGTAGCCGTCGGAGTACACGGTGTCCGACCAGGCGAAGTCGAGCCTGTTGCCGCCTGAGGCGGTCTGGAGGGTCAGGTCGTCGACGGATCCCGGCTGTGGCAGGCAGGACGGGATGGGCGCGGCATCGAACCGCTGTCCGACGATGTCTTCGCTGTACCTGCCGCCGTCCAGGAGCAGGGTCGTCCATGTCGCGATGAAGTTGCCGGCGTCGTCCATCGCGACGGCCCCCTCCACCCCGCCGTAGGGGTGGTCCATGCTGAGCTGCGTCTCGCCGCCGAGCGGCCAGCCGTCGCTGGAGAACGCCTGGCCCTCGATTTCGGGCTGGCCTGTGAAGGCATGCGTCCACGCCACGAGGAAGTTGCCCGTCGCGTCCATCGTGACCGACGGCAGGTACTGATCGCCCTCCGTGTAGGTGTTCACGTGGAACTCGCCTCCGCGGGGAGCGCCGAGGCTGTCATAGAGCCTGCCGAAGACTCCCACCGTCGCCGCCTCCTGCTCGTAATCGACCCAGGCGACGACGAAGTCGCCGGTGGCGTCGGTGGCGACCTGGGGATATCTCTGATTCCCGGTGATGTAGGTGTTGACCTGGAACTCGCCACCGATGGGGGCGCCGGTGCTGTCGAAGCGCCGCGCGAAGATGTCGTAGGTGCAGCAGGGTGCGGTCTGGCCCAGGCTCTCCCACGCGAAGATGAAGGCCCCCGCGTCATCCATCGCGGCGTCGGCATAGCCCTTGGCGCTGCCGGCACCCGAGTTGGCCTGGAAGACGCCGTTGACCCGCGTCCCGGACGAGTCGAAAAGCTGCCCGTGGACGTCCGTGTTGCCGCCGTAGATCGGCGCGTCGTCCGTCCAGGCGACCACGAAGGCGCCCGAAGGCGCCACGGCGACGCTCGGCCGGTACTTGTAATGCGTGCCGGGTTCGGGAACCTCGAACTCGTCGGTCAGCGGATTGGCTGCGCTGTCGAACCTCCGGCCGAGGACGACCCCCTGCGCGGAGTCCTTCCAGACGACGATGAACGCGCCCGACCCGTCGATGCCCACGTCCGGCTGCCACTGCGAGCCCAGTGTCGAGGCGTTCACCCGGAACTCCGCGCCCACCCGGCCCCCGGTGGAATCGAAGAGCTGGCCGAAGAGGCCGTAGCCGTCTCCATCCTGGAGATAGCTTTCCCAGACGACCACGAAAGCCCCTGCGCCGTTGGACGCCACCCTCGACCCCCACTGGTCCGAGGTGTTGTAGGTGTTGACCACGAAGTTGTCGCCGTTCGGCGTGGGCTGGGCCCAGGCGGGAGCGGACGAGATGAGCAGCAGGCAGAGGAGAATGGGGACGGGTCGTTTCATCGAAGCGGCCCTCCTGCGAGATCGCTGCGCCTGCGGGGGTGCGGAGCCTCCGAGGGCCGGAGGCCGTGCGGCGACCCGAGCCCCATATACGCAATCCCGATGACGGGATCAAGGAATGACCCAGCCGGGCCCTCAGAACCTCCAGGAGACGCTGGTGTAGACCTGGTCGAGCTGCTCGGTCTTCCCGGTGCTCGTCTCGGCCGATGTCGACAGGAACCAGCCCCTCCCGAGCGAGAGATCCGTCTCCAGGCCGTACCAGGTCACCTTGTCGTCGAGGAGCGGATCGACGCGGCTCGTCTCGTCGCGGATGCCGCCGGTGATCTCGGCGTGCCACCGGCTCCCTAGCGAGAGGCCGAAGCCCACCGAGTGGAGCCAGCCCTCGACCTGGTCGCTCGTGTAGCGGGTGCTCCGCGTGTCGACGAAGATTCCCGCGCGGGTCAGCCGGTCGACGCCCAGAGTCACCGTGGCGCTGTCGGCGGCGCCGAGGTCGCCCCCGTCGCGCGTCTTCAGCTCGGCGCCGGCCCGGATGTGGCCCGCCATGCGGAGGTCGAAGCCTCCCCAGACGCCGTTGCGGTACTGGTCGTCGAACTGCGTCTCCGGCGTGACGCGGTCGCGGTAGAGGCGCACGTTGCGCCGGTTGTCGTAGCCGGCGTTGAGCGACAGGGCGTCGATCACCTTGTAGCGCACGCTGACGAAAGTGCTGGTCGGGGAGACCGTCTGGCTCTCGTACTGCGTCTTCCATCCACGGTTGACGTCCACCTCCTGCGCGACCCACAGGCCGAGGCGGGGTCCGTAGTAGGAGCCCTGCAGGTAGGAGAACTCGCGGTTGATGGTGCCCTCCTCGTAGCTGCCGATGACTCCCGTCGTCAGCGTCCAGCGCCTGCGGGCCTCCGGCGCGTTGCGCCACTCCGCGTAGCCTCCGTGCTCGCGCACGGCCGAGGAGTACCCGAGGGTCACGGGGTCTGGCTGCGTCCCGCTGAAGGCGCCGAGGCTCCACCGGCTCGTCCGGTACTCGCCCTGGACGCCGTCGAAGATGCTGACCGATGCGAGCGAGGGGGAGAGCTGCCGCCCGGCCGAGAGGCGCCACGGCGACCCCTGGGCCTGGTAGGCCGTCGCGAGGCGGTAGACGCTCGTGGTGTTCTCGCTGCCGAGCTGCTGGCCGGCCATCGTCCGGTAGGTCTGCCGGGCGCGGACGTCGACGGCCAGATCG
>OBLQ010000920.1_pt1 | contig 11097 bp, 9 predicted proteins | sample 1519881 | NCBI WGS metagenome assembly OBLQ01 (sample SAMN01911456, study PRJEB22533) | soil metagenome | biome: Soil | place: Malaysia | collected 2012-04-30 | depth DG_metagenome m | reverse complement strand
TGAACACTTGCTACATGTTGACGCTCGTTGCCATCGCTGAAAATTCTAAAATCGCATTGATTAGTCTTACCTCAAGCGCCAAAGGCAAATTGGAAAAAGTCCAGGGCGCGGGCTATCAGGTTACAGAGATCATGATCAAGCCCAAAATCGTCGTCGCTTCCGCCAAAGATGTGGAACGAGTGTCACGCATCGTTGAAAAAGCCAAGCAGAACTGTTTCGTTTCGAATTCAATCAAAAGCACCGTGACGGTGGAGGCTGAAATATTTCATCAGCAAACGCCGGCGATTCCCTGTCCCGTAGGTGAATCTCCGAATATGGACTCTTCAGCGCGCGGAAAGCCGAGCTAAGCCGTCTCACCGCTGTTCGAAGGCTTTGTGGAACGCAACACATTTCGCCCAGCGAAATGCCCGCTGTGAACAGTGGCCGCAATCAGCCCCACACGTTCATGGTGCGCAAGCTGAAGTAGGCATTTCATGACGAGTGTGCCGCTTCATTTTTGACTAAATCTCTGGAACACGCTCGTTTCTTCCCGTCCTTGCGACACGCCGCATGACAGCTTCTTAATGATAGGAAATCGCCCATGCTGGTTAACTCAAAAGGACGTTGAAACGCTCTGGCATTCCCATTGCGTAAAAAATGTTTACGGGCGGGGGAGATGGGTATCGCGATATTTGTCGACTATCAGACTCTTGTAAGAGAGAATATCCGCTATAAACGGCCTATGCCAACGGATACCGCTGTTGCAATTTGCAAAACCGCCGACTGGAACTCGAAATCCGTGCGTGCGGATATGGTGACGAGAACGCCGAAATCTCGCGTAGGCACCATGGGAATGCTCAGCGATGGAGGCGCGTCGGTGTCAGGCTTAACTGCCTCCGGTTTGTCGTGTAAACTGAAAGAGGATTGGAAAGGGAGGAAAAAATGAATCCAACACGATTCCCCTTTCCGGGGATTCTCGCCACGGCCGATGGTTCCGAAGCGGTCGTATGGGTCGAAACTCACATCACCCAAGGCGCGTGCGCGTATCCGATAACACCGTCAACCAATATGGGCGGCGGTTACCAGATGGCGGTCGCCAATGGCCAGCGCAATGTGTGGGGCGAGCCTCTGGCGTTTTTGGAATTGGAATCGGAACACAGCTCGGCGAGTACGTGCGAAGGCTTCGCCCTGGCGGGCGGTCGAGTCGCCAACTTCACATCCGGCCAGGGGCTTATTTTGATGAAGGAGGTCTTGTATGTGATCGCAGGCAAGCGCTTGCCTGCCGTGTTTCACATCGGCGCGCGCGCGCTGACATCCCAGGCGCTGAACATTCACGCCGGTCACGACGACGTCATGGGCGTGGCGGATTGCGGCTGGGGAATGCTCTTCGCGCGCAACGTTCAAGAGGCGGCGGACCTGGCCTTGGTTGCGCGCCGAGTGGCCGAGGAATCCGAGACGCCTTTTTTTAACGTTCAAGACGGTTTTCTCACCACCCATACGATTGAGAGTTTGCGGTTGCCCGAGCCGGAACTGATGAAGCAATTTGTCGGTGACCCGAAAAGCGAACACCGGCTGCGCAACTTAATGGATCCCGCGCATCCAATCATGAGCGGCGTCGTGCAGAATCAAGACAGCTACATGAAAGGGAAAATCGCGCAGCGTTATTTCTATGACCGCATCGCGCCAATCATGGGGCGAGTGATGGATGAGTTTTATAGTCTTACCGGGCGACGGTATCGCCCCATCGATGCCCTCGGTCTCGAGTCTGCGGAGTATGCTTTGGTCGGTATGGGCAGCCTGGCGGAAACGGCGAGCGCCACGGCGCGCTATTTGCGCGAGCGCAACAATGTCAAAGTCGGCACGCTCAACGTCACTTCGTTCCGCCCATTTCCGGGTGCGGAAATCGTAGCTGCGCTGAAGGATGTCAAAGCAATCGCCATTATAGAGCGCATGGATGATCCGCTTGCACAGTCGAATCCGTTGAGCGCCGAAATCAAAGCTGCGTTCGCGGATGCGATCTCCGGCGCTCCCGACTATCCCAAGATCGATCACGTCCCCTTGATCTATTCGGGAGCGGCGGGGTTGGGCAGCCGAGATGTGCGGCCGGGCGATTTTGTAGCCGTTGTTGACCACGTGCGCAGCAACCAGCGACAACGATTTTTTGTTCTGGGCGTCCAGCACGAGTTGGCGCTGCCGGTTAAGGACGAACCGGACGTGCGGCCGAAAGGGTCGTTCTCCATGCGCGGCCATTCCGTCGGCGGCTACGGCTCGGTCACCACCAACAAAGTGATCGCCACTATCGTGGGCGATCTGTTCGGCCTCCAGGTGCAGGCCTATCCAATGTACGGTTCGGAAAAGAAAGGCTTGCCGACAACTTACTTTTTGACGGTTGCAGAAGAACCGATCAGTGCCCACGCGGAATTGCGTCACGTCAACTTTGTTCCCATCAACACGGTCAATGCATTCAATATGGGAAATCCGCTGAGCGGCCTGGTGCCGGGTGGCACGACGTTCGTGCAACATCCCAGCACGGATCCGGCGCAAGTATGGCAGGCCATCCCGGTGGATGCGCAAGCGTTCATTCGCCGGAACCGAATTCGCGTGATGGTGCTGGACGCAGTGAAGGTCGCGCGCGAGGTTGCCAGCCATCCGCAACTGGCTCAGCGGATGCAGGGCATCGTCCTGCTCGGGATTTTTCTGCGCGTCGCGCCCTTCGTCGCGCAGCGCAAACTGAGCGACGACCAAGTTTACGCGGCGGTTGAAGCATCATTACGAAAATTTTTCGGCAAGCGGGGCGAGCAGGTCGTTCAAGAAAATCTACAGGCCGTCAAGCGCGGGCGCAGCGAGGTATTTGAGATTCCGCCCGAGATTATGGCCACGGCGGCATAAGGAGGGGAGGGGCATGGCAAAAAAAGGGGTCAGCGATAAGGAAGACAGGAGCACCGGCGAAAAAAAGGTCCGCGACTGGATGCATAAAGGCGTGGTGACCTGCCGGGGCGATACGCCGGTACAGGAAGTGGCCAAGACGATGGAGACCAAGGATATCAGCGCGCTGGTCGTCGTGGGCGATCACGGCGATGCCGTCGGCGTCATCTCGCGCACTGATCTAGTCAACGCGCGCTTCATCCAACCCTATCTAAAACATTGGCGCGGCATGACCGCCGAGCATCTTATGAGTAGTCCGGTCATCAGCGTCTCTCCTGATACCGGAATCAATGAGGCCGTACGCCGGCTGCACGAAAAACGCATCCACCGACTTGTAGTGGTTGAGGAGTCTGGGAAACATATTCGCCCGGTTGGCATTCTTTCGGTTACCGATCTTGCGAAACACGCGGGCGATTAGTTGGCGAATCGGGAGACTAAAATATGGCTGAACAAGACCCTATCTTCAATCCGCTGGAATCGGAACTCCAGGAGCCCATCGCAGTTCCCGGGATGAAGCCGCGCGGCGCCGCGATGGAGACCTATGAAGCCACCTTTGCGGACAAACATATCATCGAACTCGACCTTGAACGCTATGTGGACGACTTTAACCGCCGTGTGATCGGCGCTTACCAGGACGGCAAGGCCTCGGCGGTGTTGCCCGCCGACATCGGCGTGGCGCGCAGTTTGATTCCACCGGGCACGGGAGCGCTGCGGGATTTCAGTTATATCGCTCCTGAAATTCCCAAGTTCGATGCCGAAAAATGTGTCGGCTGCATGACGTGCGTGACCGAGTGCCCCGACACGGCAATTCTCGGCAAAGCCATTCCTGCGTCGCGGGTTGAAGCGGCATTAAACGAGATTCAAGACGAAAAGGAACGCGCGTGGGTAAAGTCCCACTGGGCCACCACGCGCAAATATCACGACGTCCCAGCGAAAAAAGGCGAGGAAGGCGCGCTGTTCGGTATTTTTGTTGATCCCACAAAATGCAAGGGTTGCGCTGAGTGTGTAGAGGTTTGCGACGCGCTCGAATACCATGCGCTGCAAATGGTGTCGAAAGACCAATCGACTTTACCATGCTACCGTGCCGCGTTCGAGGTGTTCCGCAAGCTCGGACCGACACCGAAACGCTATATCAATGAGCGCGCTCTCGCCGATTTTATGCTTGCCGAAGAATCCACGCTGCTGTACGTCGGCGGGGCGGGTTCGTGCATGGGCTGCGGTGAGGCGACTGCGATTCGCATGATGTTGGCAGCAACCGGGTTCGTGCACAAAGAGAACATCGGTATAGTGGCCGCGACGGGGTGCAATACGGTCTACGGTTCAACGTATCCCTACAACCCTTACTTGGTGCCGTGGACCAACTCATTATTTGAAAATGGCCCGGCCACAGCCATGGGCGTGCGTGCGCGCTGGGATCAAATGGGTTGGCGTGATAAGAAGCTGTGGGTGATCGGCGGCGACGGCGCGATGTACGATATTGGCTTTCAGAGTTTGAGCCGGATGATGGCGAGCGGCATGGATATTAATGCGCTGGTGCTGGATACTCAGGTTTATTCCAATACCGGCGGGCAGGCATCAACCGCTTCATTTCCCGGACAGGACGCCAAGATGGCGGCCTTTGGGCGCGAAGTGCAAGGCAAGCGCGAACGCCGCAAGGAGCTGGCGCAAATCTGCTTGATGCATCCAGATGTTTTCGTGGCGCAGACCACTCCTTCGCATATTAACCATTTTTACCGCGCGATCATGGACGCCAATGCCTATCCCGGACCGGCAGTCGTTAACGTCTATACGACCTGCCAGCCGGAGCATGGCGTTGCCGACTCGATGTCGTCCCAGCAAGCCAAGATGGCGGTAGAGACGCGCGCGTTTCCGCTTTTCATCTATGACCCACGCAAGGGAGAAAAGCTTCGCGAGCGGCTGAGCGTGGTGGGCAACCCGGCGCAAAAAGAAGACTGGTGGACTCCCCCAAAGGCCGACAAGCCGCTCACCTTCATCGACTTCGCTCGCACCGAAGGGCGCTTCGCCAAGCACTTCGATAAAGACGGCAATCCATCGGCGGCGTTGCTGCAAACTCAAGAAGATCGGCTGCAAAATTGGCGCACGCTGCAAGAGTTGGCGGGGTTGCGCTAAATACGATTGGCGGCGAGAACGGGAAATGACGAAGTCCCCCAGGTATTTAGTGCCGATCGATTTTTCCAAGGGATCCGAAGTTGCGTTAGATTACGCCATTGCGATGGCGCGCCAAAACAGGGCGCAGCTGACCTTGCTTCACGTCGTCCCAGCCGCAGCCGGCTATCCCTCGGAGGCCATGCGATTCGACCTCTATAGCTTAATGGAGCGTGACGCCCGGGAAGATCTCGCCCGGCTAATGAAACGAAAAAAGTTAAATCCCAGCGCCGCACAAATTCTGCTGATTCGCGGGGTGAGCCCGGCGGAGATCATCGCGCGCCAAGCTAAGAATCTTCATGCGAGCATGATTATCATGGGCAGTCACGGCCGGACGGGCCTGCAGCGCCTGCTTCTCGGCAGCGTTGCGGAAAGAACGCTCAGACTGGCCGGGTGTCCCATTCTGATCGTGAAGAAATGACGCGCATTGCCTCTATTGGCGGCGGATGCCTTTGCCGGAAGCGCGGCGCGGTTTTCTCTGCGTGAAGCCATCCGTCAGCCGCGCAGCTCCTTCCTCACAGCTTACATATCAGCGGTGTTGACATTCAAAATTCGCGGAGTTACGTTGCGGTTACATATCAATGAATGTTGATGCATTGGCATGTCTAGAATCAGGCGGCAAGTGAGCTTATGGAGGAGCTAATGGAAGACGCGACGACTGGCAAAATCGTGAGAGAGGCGTATGGCAAAATTGCTGAAGGGGGGCAGGGGTGCGGTTGCGGCACTTGCGGGCCGGATGCCAAGGAGTTTGCGAAGTCTATCGGCTATTCAGAGGGAGAACTGGCAGTCATACCGGATGAGGCCAATCTGGGGTTGAGCTGCGGCAATCCAACGGCCTTGGCGAGCCTCAAGGAGGGCGAGGTCGTCTTGGACCTCGGCTCAGGCGCGGGATTTGATTGCTTTCTGGCTGCGGCCAAGGTCGGCCCGATGGGTCAGGTCATCGGCGTGGATATGACACCCCAAATGATCGACAAAGCCAGAAATAGCGCAAAAATGAATTGCATTGAGAATGTCGAGTTCAGGCTTGGCGAGATTGAACATTTACCCGTGGGCAACAATTCGGTGGATGTGGTCATAAGCAATTGCGTCATTAACCTGTCGGCCGATAAACCGAGAGTCTTTGGAGAGGTTTACAGAGTATTAAAACCAGGCGGGAGAATAGCCATTTCCGACATCGCCCTTCTTAAAGAGCTTCCCGGACAAATTCGCGAGAGCATTGAAGCGTATGTGGGTTGTGTCGGTGGCGCGATGCTCGTCGACGATTATAAAAAGATTGTCGAAGCAGCGCTGTTAAAGAATGTGAGAGTTACAGTCAAAGAATCTTCTGCCTGCATCAATCTTAATACTGAGGATCCGATCGCCAGGGCTATTCTGGACGGCGTGGGCGATATTGATGCTCTAAAAGGCTATGTGGCTAGCGTTTACGTGGAAGGGTACAAGTAAACAAAAATGACTACGGAAGGCGGGCTCAGAGAGCTGGCTGCCGTCAGCCGCGCATTCGCCGATGAGATGCGGCTGCGGATCTTGAATGTCTTGGTCGAGCGGGGGGAAACGTGCGTGTGCGAACTTCTGGAAACGCTGGGCACGACTCAATCCAATGTCTCATTTCACTTGACGGTGCTGAAAAACGCCAGCCTGATCGCGGATAAGAAGATAGGCAAGTGGATGTTCTATAGCCTTGATCTCAAGGCATTGGAGCAGCACCTCGCAAGCTTACGCGCGCTGTTTAACAAGAAGCGGCTTGCGCCAGCACTGCCAGGTACGAGTATCTTCGCCCTGTGCTGCGGCAAAGATGCCGTGCCTTTGAGCCGTAAACATGCCAAGCAGAAGGTCGCAGAATTAATGACTCAGGACAAAAGGAAGCGCAAGCGGACGGTGAAAATGAAAGGAAATTAACTCATGAGTTCTGGTGTCAGCAACAGACTCTCGTTTCTCGATAGGTTTCTTACCCTCTGGATCTTCGCTGCCATGGGTCTCGGTGTCGGCCTCGGCTATTTCGTCGCCGGCGTGGAGTCGTTCATCGACGGCTTTCAAGTGGGAACCACCAATATCCCCATCGCTCTGGGATTGATTCTTATGATGTATCCCCCTTTCGCCAAGGTGAAGTACGAAGAGATGGGCGATGTTTTCAGGAACAAGAGAGTGATCGGTCTATCCCTTGTTCAGAACTGGCTGATTGGACCGGTTTTAATGTTTGTTCTCGCCATAGTTTTTCTCGCCGATAGGCCGGAATACATGGTCGGTTTGATCATGATCGGCCTGGCCCGCTGCATTGCGATGGTTATTGTCTGGAATGAACTGGCCGAAGGAGACACGGAGTACGCCGCGGGATTGGTCGCCTTCAATAGTGTTTTTCAGGTGATTTTTTACAGTGTCTATGCCTGGTTCTTTATCACTGTGCTGCCGCCGCTCTTCGGCCTTGAGGGCAATGTCGTCGAGGTGACCATGAGGGAAATTGCCAAGAGCGTCTTTGTTTACCTCGGTATCCCATTCATCGCCGGCGCCCTGACCCGCCTGATCGGAGTAAGACTGGTCGGAAGCGAGTCCTATCACGCCCATTTTGTTCCTAAAATCGGATCACTAACCCTGGTTGCCCTGCTTTTCACCATTGTGGTTATGTTCAGTCTAAAGGGAAACCTGATTGTCACGATTCCCATGGATGTCGTGCGCATAGCGATCCCGCTCGGGATCTATTTTATCGTGATGTTTGTCGTCTCGTTCTACTTGGGAAAAATAATGGGGGCGGGCTACGCCAAAACCGCCACCCTCGCTTTTACTGCCGCGAGCAACAACTTTGAACTGGCCATTGCCGTTGCGGTGGCAGTCTTCGGCCTCAATTCAGGGGCTGCTTTCGCCGCCGTTATTGGGCCGCTGGTGGAGGTGCCGGTGATGATCGGCCTGGTGAACGTGGCGTTCTGGTTTCAGCAGCGGCTTTTCACGACCGCGCCCGTAGCCGTTTAATTGCGCGAAGCCGGCGGCCGCCGGCGATAGACAGCCGTTTTCTCCGCCACAACACCGCACAGCCGCGACCATAACCCGGACATCGGAATTCACCGTGGAGGCGCCAAATTCGCGGTGGTTTTTGTTCAAATTTTCTCTCTGCGCTCTCTGCACCTCGGCGGTGAGTTTTCTTGTTGCAAGGTATAATCAGCGCAAATCGAGAACAAATTTTTCAAGCTACTGCAATGGGGCAACGCGAATCCTGGTATCTATGACGAGGCAGCCTTGGCCGGGCGGCAGGGCAAAAACCGGATTGAGATCCAGCTCCGAGATCTCCGGAACTTCTTCGACCAGACGCGCTATGCGCAGCAGCACGTCCTCCACGGCGGCAATATCCGCTGCGGCATGACCACGGTAACCTTGTAACAGACGGTATCCACGAATGCTGCGAACCATTTCTCCGGCATCTCGAGCGGTAATGGGCGTGACGCGGAAACAAACGTCCTTGAGAATTTCAACGTGGACTCCGCCGAGGCCGAAAGCGATTAACGGTCCGAACAAAGGATCTTGAGTGACGCCAATCATGAGTTCGACGCCGCCAGGGATCATTGGCTGGACCAGCACGCCATCCATGGCATCGAGCTTTTGCTCGCGCGCGAGGCGAGCGCACATGGCGTCAAACGCTTCACGGACGGCGCTCGCGTCTTTCAACGATAGATGGACGCCTCCGATGTCGCTTTTGTGGATGATTTGGCGCGAGGCCAGTTTGAGCGCCACGGGAAAGCCCAGATCTTCGGCAATTTGCACGGCTTCATCCGCTGTGCGGCAGACGCCGCCCCGCGGCAGCGGAAGGGCGAGGGCGGAGAGGACTCGTCGCGCGTCTTCGGCGGACAGCCAACCTTCGCCGTACGTTTCCAGCGCCTGCTGACACACGGCGCGCGCGGCCCGCGGCTGAATATCGTCGAAATCCGGGATCACGTCTTCGTGTTGCGCCCGCCATGCCACATAGCGCGCCAGTTTCCCCAACACGCGCGCAGCGTTTTCCGGAAACGAGTAGTTGGGAAATCGCTCCCCGCCCGCCCCGGAGACACGCCGCGCTTTTTCCCCATCCATCAAACAGGTGAGGATCGGCTTGCCTTTCCCTCCGTGTGTCCGAGCGGCGCTTGCGCCCGCATAGATCGCGGCCGCAATGGCCGATATATCGACCATGGCAACGTCAATGGTGAGGACGATGAGAGAGTCAAGCTCCTCGGCGCTAAGTAAAATTTCAACCGCCTTGCGAAAATCCTCAGCCGTGGCGGAGGCGACCATATCGACGGGATTCATTACGCTCGCGGTAACGGGCAAAAACTGCCTTAAGAGATTCTTGGTCGAGTCGGTGGGTTCCTGCACAGTGAGTCCCGCGGCTTCGCACGCGTCGGCGCACAGGATTCCCAATCCTCCGGCATTAGTGAGGATTCCGACCCGCGGCCCCCGCGGAAGCGGTTGATGGCTCAGGGCTGCCGCCAAGTCGAACATTTCATCCAGGGTTTCGGCGCGGATCGCACCGGTCTGATGAAAGAGCGCATCGACAGCCACGTCCGCTGCCGCTAACGCGGCCGTGTGCGAGGTTGCGGCGCGATGTCCGGCGCTGGTTCGCCCCGCCTTTACGGCGACGATCGGCTTGTGCCGGCTCACGCGGTGGGCGATGCGAGCGAAGCGTCTCGGGTTACCGAAGGATTCGAGGTAGAGGAGAATGACGTCCGTTTGTTTTTCCTCGTCCCAGTATTGCAGCAAGTCGTTGCTCGAGACATCCGCCTTGTTCCCGATGCTTATAAAGTTGGATATTCCCAGCTGGCGCTTGCGCGCCTGCGAAATAACCGCTAATCCCAACGCGCCGCTTTGGGAGCAAAATGCCACATTTCCCTTGTTAGGAAATTGCGGCGCAAACGAAGCGTTCAGACGCACCGCCGGATCCGTGTTCAACAAGCCCAGACAGTTGGGTCCGACCATGCGCATGCCGTAGCCGCGGACTTTTTCCAGGAGCCGCTGCTGCAGCTCACGGCCGTCGGCGCCAATTTCGGCGAATCCCGCGGTAATGACCACGACGGCTCTCACACCTCGCGCGGCGCAATCATCAATACTGGCAAGCACGGTGTCGCGCGGCACTGCGATGACGACGAGATCCGGGCTTTGCGCCAGATCGCAAACCGATGCATAGGCGGGAATGGATGCGATGGAGGTGGCGTTGGGGTTGATCGGGTAGACCGGGCCTTTGAATCCGGCTTTGACAATGGCGTTTAGTATTCTTGCGCCGATATGGACCGGGTTACGAGAGGCTCCGAGCACAGCAACGGACCGTGGTTGAAAAAAGGGCAGCAGCGAAGCGGTGGTAGCTACGCGATCGCGAATCTCCGCCCGCGCCACACTCGCTTCGCTGGGAATCACCGAAAGATCGATCTCCACGTACCCTTGATCGAGCCGGCTGCGGCACTCAAAACCAGAGTTCCGAAAAACCTCCAGCATCGGCTGATTCTCCATCATCGTCAGCGCCCACAGGTGTTGGATGCCGTTGCTCACGGCCAAGATCGCCAAGCGCTCAAGCAGCAGCGTGGCGATTCCTTTGCCCTGAAAGCGGTCATCCACGGTGAAGGCGACTTCGGCGCTGGACTCATCGCGCGCCACATAGCTACCGATCGCGATGATCCTGGGTCGGTCATCCGACAAACGGGTGACAATCAAGCTGAGCCGCTCCCGTGGCTTGGTTGAGTCGCAGAACGATTGAATCATTTTATCGGTGGGTCCGGTGGCAGAAAAAAAACGACGCCATATAGATTTCTCAGAGAGCGAGGCGAAAAACTCCGCCATCGCCCTTTTATCGGACGGTTGCGCAAAGCGGATCGTTGCCGTCGTGCCATCGCGGAGGATTAATCGTCCTGCTTGGGGCGAGTCCTGATAGGGGAACGGCACATAGCGTGGACGAACTGAAGCCATATGTTCTTAGTAGGTCGTTGAAACGGCCTTTTCAACAAAGCTAAGGAAATGTTTTTCTTGGGCGCATACAAGAGATCGGCACCACCGCGCGGGCCACCTTGACAAAGCGGGTCA
>OBLQ010000919.1_pt1 | contig 11115 bp, 10 predicted proteins | sample 1519881 | NCBI WGS metagenome assembly OBLQ01 (sample SAMN01911456, study PRJEB22533) | soil metagenome | biome: Soil | place: Malaysia | collected 2012-04-30 | depth DG_metagenome m | reverse complement strand
CTTGGTTTCTTCCCCGATGAAGTCCGCGCCCTGCCGACCAACGTGAAGTCGCCGCACATCGGCTGGAACCAGTTGCGGCGCGTGCGACCCAGCACCCTGCTGCGGGGCATCCCGGAGGACGCCTACTTTTATTTCGCTCATTCCTACGCGGCGCCGGCCTCCGCAGCGCCCACGGTGGCGGCCTGCGACCATGGCATCTCGTTTGCCGCGGTGATCGAGCATGGCGCGGAAAGGGGCCGGCTGATGGCCGTTCAGTTTCACCCGGAAAAATCGGGAGACGCGGGCGCGGCCGTGCTGCGAAATTTTCTGGAGGCGGTGCGATGACGCTGGCGCGAAGGATCATTCCCTGCCTCGATGTGGACGCCGGGCGCGTGGTGAAGGGGATCGAGTTCGAGGGGCTGCGCGACATGGGCGATCCGGCGGAGCTCGCGGCCCGCTACAACCGCGAGGGTGCGGATGAATTGGTGGTTCTCGACATCAGCGCTTCGCGCCAGGGGCGGGCCACGTTTCTCGACACGATTCGCCGCGTGGCCGAACAACTGAACATTCCGCTCACCGCCGGAGGCGGCATTCGCACGATGGAGGAAGGCCGGGCCGTGCTGCGCGCCGGCGCGGATAAAGTGACGGTGAATACCGCGGCAGTCGAGCGGCCGGAACTGCTGTCGGAGCTCGCGCAGCAATTCGGCTCGCAGGCTGTCGTGCTGTCTCTCGACGTGAAGCGCAAGGGCAGCTCTTGGGAAGCCTATGTTCGCGGAGGGCGCGACGCGACCGGGCTCGATGCCGCCGAGTGGGCCGCCGAGGCCGCCTCGCGCGGATCGGGAGAAATCCTGCTGACTTCGATCGACCGCGACGGCACCTGCAGCGGCTTCGATTGCGAGGTAACCGCGAAGATTGCCTCCACCGTCTCCGTCCCCGTGATTGCCTCGGGAGGCGCCAGCACGTTTGAGGATTTTCTCGATGTATTTACAAAAGGCCGGGCGGACGCCGCGCTCGCCGCATCCATCTTTCACCAGGAAACACGCTCCATTTCCGAACTGAAGAAATTCCTGGCGGCTCGCGGCATTCCGATACGCCTCCCGGTCAAATTGGCCCGATGATTATTCCCTGTATCGATCTGCAAGACGGAAGGGCGGTGCAGCTTGTGCGCGGCCGCCGCCGTGCGCTGGCCGTGGACGACGTCCTGGGTTTGCTCGACCGCTTCCGCGACTATCCCGTTCTGCACGTGATCGATCTCGATGCCGCGATGCGCAGGGGCTCGAACGCCCGCTGGATCAAACGGCTGTGCCGCCAGGCCCATCGGAAGGTACGCGTCGGCGGCGGCATTCGGACCGTGGCGCGCGCCGCGAGAATTCTCTCCTGGGGCGCGGAGAAGATCATCGTGGGCAGCGCTGCCTTTCAGGACGGCAAAGTGGACAGGAAATTTCTGGGAGAGTTGGCCCGGCGCGTCGGCCGCAAGCGTGTGATCGTGGCCCTCGACACGGAACGTGGCCGCATCGTCGTGCGCGGCTGGCGGGAACGCCTGAAACTTCGCCCAGAAGAAGTGATTCCCGAGCTCGAGCCATATTGTTCGGGGTTCCTTTCCACCTTCGTGGACAACGAGGGGACGATGAAGGGAACCGACCTCGCGTGGTTCCGAAAGCTCCGGCGCGTGACGCGCTTGCCGATCACCGCGGCCGGGGGCATCCGCAGCATGCGCGAGGTGCGGGCACTTGAAAAGGCCGGCATGCACGCCGCCGTTGGCATGGCCATCTACACCGGCAAGCTTGCCGCAGACAAGACCGGCCTCGGCCGGACGTAGTCGCTTCGCGTGTCTGTTTTTTGCTCGCCCGCGGGCTTCGGCGCCTTGCACAACAGGCAACTCGCGTCGCGCGAATTCGCTCTGATAGTGTATAGTTTTTGAAGGCGCGGCCATGCTGAACGCCGGGTTGCTCTTCGCTCCAGGCCACTTCAAATCGCTTTGCGCCGGATCCTCCTGACAAATGAAAAAGATGTTGCGAGTGATGAAATTCGGGGGCACCTCTGTAGGTGATGCAACCTGCATCGGGCGCGTCGTGCAGATCGTGAAGGATGCCTCGCGCGAAAGCTCCGTGGTCATCGTCGTCTCGGCGATGAGCGGCGTGACCAACCGGCTGATCGAAGCCGCTGGCCGCGCGGAGGCGGGCGAGCGTGATTCCTTCAACGCAATCTTTGCGGACCTGCGCGCGCAACACGAAGCCGCGCTGGTGCGGCTGATCCAGGATCCCCAAAGGCGCAATCAGATCGGCTCTTGCCTGGATAAGATCTTCGATGAGGGAAAGCGGCTCTGCGAAGGCACGGCGCTGCTCCGCGAGCTGACCCCGCGGACGCTCGATTTGATTTCAAGCCTGGGCGAGAGGCTTTCGGCTCCGCTCGTGGCCGGCGCGCTTGCGGAAGCCGGCGTGCGCGGCGAACCGGTCGAAGCGACCGAATTGATCGTCACGGATTCCTGCCACGGCGGGGCCGACCCCTTGATGGACCGCACCCGCAGGCGCTCCGAGGCGCGTCTCCGGCCGCTGCTCGATCAAGGAGTAGTCCCTGTGGTCACCGGCTTTATCGGCTCGACTGAGGACGGCGCCCTGACCACGCTCGGACGCGGCGGATCGGATTACTCGGCCACGATTCTGGGGGCTGTCCTGAACGCCGATGAGATCATCATCTGGACCGACGTGGATGGCGTCCTGACCGCCGACCCGCGGCTTGTGCCGGACGCGCGCACGATCCCGGAAATCTCCTATCGCGAGGCCTCCGAGCTGGCTTATTTCGGCGCGAAGGTCCTTCATCCAAAAACGCTTCACGCCGTGGCGGAGGCGGGCATTCCCGTATGGATTCGCAACAGCTTCGCGCCAGAGCGGATCGGCACGAAGATCACCCCGAAGGGCCGCAGCAACGGCGGCGGAGTCAAGGCGCTCACGGCGATTCGAGACGTCGTCCTGATTACCGTTGGCGGGCCGGGAATCGTCGGCGTGCCGGCCGGACGTTGTGGGACGTACGTTCGCGACCACGGCGGAGGTGCGCGCGAACGTCCTGTTGATCTCCCAATCGTCGTCCCAGAATGACATTTGTTTCATCGTCTCCGCTTCGGACGCCAAGCGGACCGTCGATGCCTTGCGCAAGGAATTCGCGCAAGACGTGGCACACGAAAAGGTCGAGCACATCACCGTCCATTCGGGCATCGCCATCGTGGCCGTGGTGGGTGAAAACATGCGCGGCGCCCCCGGGCTTGCCGGCCGCACGTTCAACGCGCTGGGCCGCGATAATGTAAACATCATCGCCATCGCCCAGGGGTCTTCCGAGAGCAATATCTCGTTTGTCGTATCCGAACACGACGTGAAAGCGGCGCTTGCGGCCACGCACCGTGAATTCGCGCTCGGCGTGCGCGTGGCTCAACACTCGAACGTGATGGGTTCCTGAAATGATCGAGAAGACTGCCGGGGCCGCAGAAAGGGCGGCTGAAAAGGCCGTGCAGCGCTGCATTATGCCTGCCTGCGCGGCCGTCTACGGTCTCCGCGAGCGCATCTACGTTTGCCCCCGATGCGGTGGACCACTCGAGGTCGATTGCCGCGTCGATGCGGTTACCCGTGCCGCCGCGTTGCGCGAACGTTGGGCGGCGCGCGCCGCTTCGCGGGATCCGCGCGATGTGAGCGGGTGAGCGGCGTCTGGCGCTACCGCGAACTGCTTCCGTTCGACGAAGCCGCGCCCTGCGTAACTCTGTTCGAAGGCAATACTCCGCTCTATGAGGCTCCGCGCTCGGCGCATTACTCCGCCCTGGATGGATTGCGTCTTAAGCACCAAGGGTGCAATCCCACCGGTTCGTTCAAAGATACGGGCATGACCGCGGCTGTCACGCAAGCCCTCATCGTCGGCGCGCGCACGGCCGTCTGCGCAAGCACGGGAAACACGGCGGCGAGCCTGGCCGCGTATGCCGCCCGCGCGGGATTGCAATCCGCCATCCTGCTTCCGCGGGGGCAGATCACTCCGTCCAAGCTGGCGCAGAGCATGGATTACGGCGCGGTAGTCTGCGAAATTGACGGAAACTTCGACGACTGCATGCGCCTGATCCAGGAATTGGGCGATGATCCTTCGATCTACGTGGCGAATTCGATCAACCCGTTCCGCATCGAAGGACAAAAGACGGTCGCCTTCGAACTGATGGAGCAGTCCGCGTGGAACGTGCCGGACCACATCGTCGTGCCCGGCGGAAACATGGGCAACAGCACCGCGCTCGCCAAGGGTTTTCAAGAGTTGCTCGGCCTCGGCCTGATTCCGCGGCTGCCCAAGGTGAACGTGATTCAGGCGGAGGGTTCGGCTCCCCTGGCGCGGCTCTTTGCGAGCCTCGGTCCGGGCCAATTGACCGGCGACCGCCCACTTCCGGATTCTCTGGCTCCCATCGAGAATCCGCAGACCCTCGCTACGGCGATCAAGATCGGCGCGCCCGTTTCGTGGAGGAAGGCCCTCCGTGCGGTCCTGCACACGCGCGGGAAGATCATCTCGGTGAGCGAACAGGAAATCGCCGACGCCAAGGCCGTGATCGGCCGCGACGGAATCGGTTGCGAGCCTGCATCCGCCACCACGGTCGCGGGGATCAAGAAACTCACGGCTGCGGGACACATCCATCGCGATGAATCCGTGATTGCCGTGCTCACCGGCCACGTCCTCAAGGATCCGGATTACGTCAGCCGCTATCATCGCGGCACGCTATCTCTCGATTCCGTCGCGAAAGACGGCTCGGCGGCAACGCGGCCCATCGTCGGCACGTTCCGCAATGCGCCGGAGCACGTGGCCGCGACCAAAGCTGCGATTCTCGAAAGCCTGGAACGACGAAGATAAGGAGTTCGCGGCTTCTGCGGCGCCACGCGACCGCGCGCGCGGGGTCGCCTCACGAGCCTCCAGCCCAATGAGCGCTTCCCGACAAGCTTCCTTTGAAGTCCGCGTTCCCGCCTCCACCGCAAATTTGGGAGCCGGCTTCGACTGCCTCGGGCTCGCGCTTGAGATGTATCTGAGCGTGCGCGCGAGCCTCCTCGCGCAGCCCGGCGCGCGCACGCGCGCGCGCAGCCGCGGCGTTCGCGGCACATCCGCTCTTCCCAAAGACCCCGATCAAAACCTGATTTTCCGCGCCATGCGCCACACAGCAGAGCGCGAAAAATTGGCGGACTCGGCAGCAGCGCCGCGGCAACGGTGGCCGGCATCACTCTGGGCTTTCTCGTCACCGGCCGCCCGATTCAGAAAGACGCGGTGTTGCGCTACGCCGCGGAAATGGAAGGTCACCCTGACAACGTCGCGGCGGCGCTGCTGGGCGGTTTGGTGGTGTCGTTTACGCGCAGCGACGGCAGCGTCGTCGCCGTTCGAAAGCGCTGGCCCAAGGTAATTCGCGTGATCGTCGTCACGCCCAACCTCGCGCTCGAAACCAAGAGGTCCCGCGCCGTTCTGCCGCAGATGGTCTCGCGTGCCGACGCGGTACACAATTTGCAGCGCTCCGCCCTCTTCGTGGCGGCGCTCGAAGATCGCCGCTACGACCTGCTCTGGGACGCCATGCAGGACCGTTTGCACCAGGCGGCCCGCCAAGTCCTCATCCCGGGGCTCGCGGACGTGCTCGCTCTGCCGCGCATGCCCGGCCTGCTCGGAGTGGCGCTGAGCGGCGCCGGCCCGAGCGTGATCGCTCTTGCGACGGAGCGCTTCGACGAAATCGGGAGGACCGTCGCGCGCTGCTTCGAACGACACGGTCTCGAGCCCTCGATTCAGAATCTGGAAGCCGCGCAAGAAGGGCTCACGTCCACGCAAAAATACGTCTCGCAGAAGTGATCGCAAACAGGCTCGTGCCTTCTGCGTCGATTCGCGTCGTCAATCCTTCACGCTTTTCGTTTCTTGCGAATTCGGGCGCGCAGACGAAGTGACACGCACGCGAAAACTCCCGTCACGAACAACGCGAGTGAGCCTGGTTCCGGCGTTGCGATGGGCGGTGGATTGACTGGCGGTGGCGGCGGATTGAGCCGCCGTGGCAGAGACGGATCCCCGCCCACGATCGGAAAAACGAGGGGAGGATTGCCCCATCCTGGCGGGTTCGCAGGCGGCGCTTCCTGTGGCGGAACGAGCGCGCGCGGAGAAATCGGCGGCAGTTCGAGCCCCGGATCACCGCTCGCGAAACGCTCGAGGGTCGGCGCCGATTCCATGGCTTCCTCCGAAGGTTCCTGCATGGACACGGGCTGCGATGGCGCCTCTGCAATCTGGTTCCCGCAACGAGTCCGCGCTTCGTGCTTGCCGTCAGTGATGATTCTCTCCGCCTCAGCCTTTTCTTCGTCCAGTAGATGCGGTCGCCGAGCCGGTAAGAAACGTAAGCCGTGCGCGTCCGCTGGAGGCGGACGATGCGTGCTTTCGCGATGTCGAAATCCGCGTAGTGCTCGGCGACGACCGCGTCATGCGCGATCGCGTATTTCAATTCCTGCGCGCTGTGAACTCCGCCCGGAATCACGGAGTAGGAATAGAGGGGGCGCAGGCGCACTTGTGAATCCGGCCCGCGCATCCAGTCTTTTTCAAGCGGAGACGGGGGGCGCAGGCGCACTTGTGAATCCGGCCCGCGCGTCCAGCCTTTTTCAAGCGGAGACGACTTCTGCGAGAATCTCGCGTCGTCGTGCGCGATAAAAGGTGCGGCGTGCCTGCTATTCCTCGCCGCAAATATGAAGGCGAGAAGCGTTACGAGGAAAGCCAGCTCAAGCGCGGCCCAGTATGCCCAGTACAGCCTCGCGCGATCCCTGCCTCTTTTTCCGTCCGGCTCTTCAGGAATTTTCGCCGAGGCCCCCATCGCGTAGTTGATGATGCAATCGTTCTGCCAGCATCGGTTCGTTGATTTTGTTCGGTATGGCCCACCACGAGCGGAGACACCCGCGCGTCCAAAAGAGTTGGGCTGCCCTAATTATGCAGAGGATTCTCGGTGCAGCGGCCGCTGTGCTTTTCTGAAGCAGTTTGGTGTGAGTAGTACCCGCGTTCTAATACGAGCGGGGAGAAACGGGATTTCGCACCGGCGCGTTTGCCGGAATGGCACTCATGCCCGGCGGGCTTATCTCGTCAGGGGAACGCCTACCTTACCTGAGTCGTTCTGGCTTGGCGCACACGAGCAGCCTCGCTCAGTTCCTTTTGCCATTTCCAGAACATGAATCCGAAAACCGTTAGCGGGGCGATAATGCATATGGCAGCGCCCAAGATAAGGAGGCCCAGGAGAGCACCATTAACCACAGTTCCGGTCATTCCCTTCTCCTTCTGCCTACCCCACCCAGTGCCCAGGGATGCAAGTGTAAGCTTGTGAGGTGACCTCGTCAAGGGTACGAAAGGCCCAGTCCGGCTTCGATTCGGTAAGGCGGCATGCGATAATGCCGCGTGGCCGCGATAAGTCCGCGTGTAGAGCACGCCGGACTCGCTCGCTTCAGGAGAAGGAGCCACTCTCATCACAGCGGGCCAGCCGGAAAATGAAATGTTTCGTCGCGCAATCCTCGGCGGCTTTACGCATCTCCGCACCGGGCCGGGACGGAAGCAGGATTGAGAAGGAGGGATAAGCTATGAAGCGTTGCTATCAAGGGGCGGCAATCGCCCTCGGTCTCGCGTCTCTTTTATTCGTCGCCTCCCACGGTGAGTATTGGGGGCTGCGCACCTACGCTGCGGCGGCTGGCGCTCCCGATATCGGCCCTTACGTGGATTTTCACGGACAGGCGCCGGGCAGGGTTCACAGAATCACTCCGGCGGATCTGCCGAAGCCGTATGCGACGAAGTCGGTCGCGAACCCTCCGAAGATCGTGCCGCGCCCTTCCGGCGCCATGCCGCAGGCGCCGGCGGGATTCAAAGTCCAGCTCTACGCCGACAACTTGAAAGGTCCGCGGCTGATTCGGACGGCCCCCAACGGCGACCTGTTCGTGGCCGAAAGTTTTTCGGGGCGCATTTCCGTTTTCCGGGGAATGACGAAAGACGGCAAGTTCGAGAAATCGGACGTCTTCGCAAGCGGTCTGAGGATGCCGTTCGGGATCGCATTTTATCCTCCTGGCCCTGATCCGAAGTACGTGTACGTGGGAAACAATAATGCTGTCGTGCGCTTTCCGTATCAGAACGGAGACATGAAAGCGCGGGGGCCGGCGGAGGCGGTCGTTCCCGAACTTCCCACCGGCGGACATCCGAGTCGCAACGTAACTTCTCGCTCGACGGAAAGCAGATGTTCATCGCCATCGGCTCGCGCGCCAACGTGTCGGACGTGGATACGGACAAGAGCGAATTCCACCGGGCCAACATTCTCGTCGCAAATCCGGACGGCTCGGACCTGCGCATCTATGCGTCGGGAATTCGCAATCCGGTCGGTATCGCCGTGGATCCTCGCTCGGGCCTGCTCTGGACGTCTGTGAATGAACGCGACCTGCTCGGCGATTTCCTTCCGCCCGATTACATCACCCACGTCGAGGAGGGCGGCTTCTACGGCTGGCCGTGGTACTACATCGGCGGCAACCAGGATCCGCGCTTCGAGGGCAAGCACCCCGAACTGAAGGACAAGGTGATTGTGCCCGACGTGCTCGTCCAGCCCCATTTCGCTTCGCTGGACTTGACTTTCTACGAAGCCAAACAATTCCCGCAGCAATACCAGCATCAGATATTCGCAGCGGAGCACGGATCGTGGAACCGGTCGGTCCGCGCGGGCTACGAAGTGATCTTCGTCCCGCTGAAGGACGGCCGCGCGACGGGCGAATATCAGGATTTCCTCACTGGGTTTGTGACTCCGACCGGAGACGTCTGGGGCCGTCCCGTGGGAGTGGCCGTGGCGCCGGATGGGTCGTTGATGGTGACGGATGACGGCTCGAATTCCATCTGGCGGGTCAGCTATACGAAGAAATAGGCGCTGCGAAACGCTCGGCGGCTGCAAGGTCTCCCAGTTCGGCGGCTCTAAGCGGGAACGCGGTCAGAAAATTCAAGTAGAGCCGTGCGTCACACACGGGGGTGACCCCCATCACCGCGCAAAAATCCTTCCTGGTGTAAACACAAAGCTGGAAGTTTAGGGCTCGGGGAAACCTTACACCTGGTTGCCGCGAGTCCCGGAAAGGAGCCTGTCATGCTTGAACTATGGGAGCCACGACGCTTTTATCGTGACCTTTTCGACTTCCGTCGGAATTTCGATGAAATCTTCAACCGGATGCTTGGAACGACGCCAGTTGCAGAGACCAAACTCCTTGGGGAAGTGTTCGCACCGCCGATCGAGGCATGGACCGATCCGGAGGCAAAGAAGTTTTATCTCCGGGTTTCGGTGCCGGGCATTGATCCGAAGGATGTGAAAGTCGAAGTGCAGGGCGACATGCTGACCATCTCCGGTGAGCGCAAGAAGGTCGAGACGAAGAAGGAAGTCAACTACACCCATCGTGAAATCACCTATGGCGCATTCGAAAGGGCGATGACCCTTCCGGAGGGCGTGGAGGCCGACAAGCTGGTCGCGGAATTCACCAACGGCGTGCTGGAAATCAACGCACCAATGGCCGCGGCAGCACTGCCACGCCGCATCGAAATCAAGCCAGTCCTGAAGAAGGCCGCCTGAACGATCGAGCGCCTAACCATCCGACCCGAGGCGTGAAAACGCCTCGGGTCTTTTGTTTTCGGGGCAGTTGATTCCGCACACGGGTCACTTCACCTCTCAACGAGAGCGCGAGTCACTTCAACTCTCAACGAGAGCGCGACGAGGCGATTTCCGAGGCGTTGACAAAGCGGATTGCGTGCGGATAGCATCCATGCCATTAGGCGTTCCGATGCTGTGCATCGCGCGCCGAGGAGCATCCCATGTCCGTTTACCTGGAAGAATTGTCCGCCGTCGGCGCCGTCCGTTTCCCGGATATTCCGCTTTACCAGGGTTTCGGCGCGCCGGTGCGCTTGGAAGCCGATCTGCGCGATTGCGAAGTGACCTACGGCGAAGTGCCGAAGGACCTCAACGGCATCCTCTACCGCTGCGGCCCGGATCGCCAGTACCCTCCGATGGGCGGCGACGACATCTTCATCGACGGCGAAGGCATGGTGGTGATGTTCCGCTTCGAAAACGGCCACGTGGACTTCAAGAGCCGCTACGTGCGCACCGAGCGCTTCCGCTTGCAGGAAAAGCACCGCCGCACGCTCTTCGGGCGCTACCGCAACCGCTACACGCGCGATCCCATCGCGAAGAACTGCAATTCGGGCGCGGCCAATACGAACGTGGTCTGGCATGCGGGCAAGCTGCTCGCGCTTAAAGAAGACGATATGCCCTACGAGCTGAATCCTTACACGCTCGAAACGCTGGGCCGCTACGACTACAACGGCGCGATCAAGTCGCTTTGGATGTCCGCGCATCCCCATCTCGACCAAGCGACCAACGAGCTTTTGACGTTCGCGTATCAGGCCAAGGGCGACGGCACGACCGACGTCGCCTATTTCGTGATCGGGCCGGACGGCAAGCTGAAGCACGAGGTCTGGTTCAACGCGCCCTGGGCCGGCATGGTGCACGACTTTGCCATCTCCGACAAATACGTGATCTTTCCTTTCTTCCCGCTGCTGACCGATGTGGATGTATTGAAGAAGGGCGGGCCGTTCTACACGTGGCACCGCAATTTGCAGACGGTGGTGGCGGTTGTGCCGCGCTACGGCACCGCCGACCAGGTGCGGTGGTTCCGCGGCGATACCAGCTTCGCGGGGCACATGATGAACGGCAGCACGAACGGCTCGAAGGTGAGCCTCGACGTGTGCCTGTCGCGCGGAAGCTCGTTCCTCTTCTTCCCGAATCACGACGGCACGCCGCCCGACCCCGCGGAGTCCATCCCTCATCTCACTCGCTTGACTTTCGACCTGGCGGGCCGCACGGAAGACTACAAAACCGAGCAGCTCTACGATTGGATGTGCGAGATGCCGCGCGCCGACGACCGTTACTACGGCAACGGGACGTATCGCAAAGGCTACGTCATTTGCCGCGATCCGCGCACGCCTGGCTCGGGGAATATCGGATTCGGCGCCGTCGGCCAGTTCGATCACAAGACAGGCAGCTCGAAGATCTGGAATCCCGGCCCGGATTCCGGCGTGCAGGAGCCGCTGTTTGCTCCGCGCAAGCCGGATTCGCCCGAG
>OBLQ010000918.1_pt1 | contig 11116 bp, 7 predicted proteins | sample 1519881 | NCBI WGS metagenome assembly OBLQ01 (sample SAMN01911456, study PRJEB22533) | soil metagenome | biome: Soil | place: Malaysia | collected 2012-04-30 | depth DG_metagenome m | reverse complement strand
ACCCATGTATCGACCCGCCGGCGCAACCGACGCCGGCCCGTCTCTGGACTGCTGGCCATTTCCGCTATCGCCCATCCGGAGGACGTAATGAAAACGCACCGGACCTTCCTGGCGCTCCTTGCCATAGTTTCCCTGCCGGTGCTGGCGCACGCGGCTCCCTACAACCGCCCCGTCTGTGTCGAACCCGGCGCACAATCGCTCTCGATGGCAATTCCCGACGGGGTTGGCGGCACCATTGTCGTGTGGTCGGACCACCGGGGACCCGACGCGGACATCTACGCGCAGCGCATGAACGCCGCGGGCGACATGCTGTGGCCGCTGAACGGCGTTCCGATTTGCACCGCGGTCAATGATCAGACCGGGCCCGAGCTGGTTTCCGACGCTGCGGGTGGCGCGATTATTGTGTGGAATGACATGCGCGCCGGCGAGTGGTTCGACGTCAACTGGCCGTCTCCTGACATTTATGCACAACGCATCGATGCCAACGGCAACGTCCTGTGGGCAACCGACGGCGTCGCGATATGCACCGCCGACTACGGCCAGCAGGGTGCGCGCATCACATCCGACGGCGCGGGCGGCGCGTTCATCACCTGGGGCGACGACCGCAACGGTCCGGAGTGGCAGTGGCCCATCCCGCGTCTCTACATGCAGCATATCAATGCGTCGGGGCAGGCACAGTGGACGGAGAACGGCGTGAGTCCGTGCGACGGATGCGACGCCTGGGGTAATACCGCGGTGGTACCGGACGGATCGGGCGGCGCGATTGTCACGTGGAGCAACCTGTATGCACAGCGCGTGGACGCGTCCGGAAATCCAGCGTGGACAGCGAGCGGCGTGATCGTGAGTTCCATTGGCGGGGCTGAGAACCAGTCCGTCATCCCGTGCGGGAACGGTGGCGCGATTATCGCCTGGGATGCAAGTCGAACCATCAACGGCACCAGTGCCTATCATATCTACGCGCAATGTCTGGACGGGTCGGGAACACCGCTGTGGACGGCGAACGGCGTCCCACTGTGCGAGGCGGCCACCGGCCAGTTCAGTCCCCGGATCGTCAGCGACGGCGCCGGCGGTGCGATTGTGACGTGGGATGATCTGCGCAACGTGTGGTTCGACATCTACGCGCAGCGTGTGGACGCCAACGGCGCGATGCAATGGCAGACGGACGGCATTCCGGTGTGCATGGCCGGTGGCGATCAGGAAGCTCCCGACATCGCGAGTGACAATGCCGGCGGCGCCATCATCTCATGGCAGGACTACCGCACCGGTCAGACGTCCCAGTACTGGGATATCTACGCGCAACGAGTCGACGGTTCGGGAACGGCTCAGTGGACACCCGGCGGCATTCCGATTTCGACCGCACCCGACGCGCAACGTGCACCGATCGTGGCCTCCGACGGCAATCACGGCGCCTTCATTACATGGACAGACCGGCGCTCGGGATCCGACGACGACGTCTACGGCCAACATGTCGACGGAAGCGGACAACTGATCACCGCCGTCGGCGGGTCGGTTCCCGCGGCGCACGTCGTGGTCGGTGAGAGCCGGCCCAATCCGTTCAGCGATGGAATGGCCGTCGACGTGACACTCAACCGGGCCGCCGCCGTCAGCATCGACGTGTTCGACGTGGCGGGGCACCGGGTGCGCACACTGAACGCCGGACGTCTGGACGCCGGTGTCACCCGGCTCACCTTCGACGGCCGCGACGATCACGCCCACGCACTCCCCAGCGGTGTCTACTTCTACCGCGTGCATGCGGGTGCCGACGTCGTGACGAAGAAGATGGTGATTGCCCGGTAGCCGGCGGGATGCGCGGTGCCCGTAGACGAGGCCATAGCCGGGTGCTAGACTTTTTGGTAGCGCGAGAGCCCCAGAGTAACGCGGACTCCCGCCTGGTCGTCGACACCCCAGTACGTCGGCCGGGTGTCCCTCCATCGAATCGGCAATTCGCCGGCGCCGCATCGTTATCATCTGGAGGCCGCATCATGAAGCTCCGGTCCGCGCTTGCGCTGTCGCTGCTGTCCCTCTCGATCATCTTTCCAGTCGCCGCCCTCGCGCAGTGGTACCCGGACGGCACCCCGGTCTGTCTTTCCAAGAACAGCTCTGCGACCGACCAGGCCGTCTCGGACGGCGCGGGAGGAATGATTGTCGTCTGGGCCGATTTCCGGAATGGCTCGAATTATGACATCTACGCGCAACGGATCGATGCGAACGGAGTCGTCCAGTGGACCGCGGACGGCGCAGCCGTTTGCACCGCGGCCAACCAGCAGCAGTATCCGACGGCGGTTGCGGACGGCTCCGGGGGCGTGTTCATCACGTGGCAGGATGCGCGCACCGGAGTCACCGACATTTACGCGCAGCGGCTGAATTCCGCGGGCGTTGCCCAGTGGACCGCCAACGGCGTCGCCGTCTGCGCGGCAACGAATACACAGGTCGGTCCCGTCATCAATGTGGATGGCGCGGGGGGTGCCATCATCGCATGGACCGATCTGAGGAGCGGCACATTCAATGACATCTATGCGCAGCGCGTGAACGGGTCCGGAGTCGTGCAATGGACCACGGATGGCGTGGTGGTCTGCAATGCGAACTTTGGACAGGATGCGCCGATGATCGTTCCCGATGGGGCGGGTGGCGCCGTCATTACCTGGGAAGACACCCGCATCTCCGGTGATGACATCTACGCGCAAAGAATCAACGCTTCCGGAGGATCGGTGTGGACGGCCAACGGCGTGGTGCTGTGCGGCGCATCGGGCCAGCAGGTCTTTCCCAACCTCGTTTCCGACGGCGCGGCGGGAGCGATTGTCACCTGGCAGGATGCTCGCGGTATTGGTTATGACATTTACGCTCAACGTGTGAACGCGGCCGGCGCCGTGCAATGGCAGGGCGACGGCGTTCCCCTCTGCACGGCGCTGAGCGATCAGACTGCACCTCACATCGTTTCCGACGCTGCGGGGGGCGCAATCATTGCGTGGACGGACCAGCGCTCGGGCAGCGGCGACATCTACGCACAACACGTCACCCCGAACGGCAATGTCACCTGGACCGCCAACGGCACTCCGCTGTGTACGGCCGCCAGCGACCAGAACGGCCTGGCGATCATTGCGGATGGATCGGCCGGAGCAATCGTGACCTGGCAGGACAATCGCTACGACGGTGCCACCTACCATATCTACGCGCAGCGCGTGAGCGCGCTGGGCGCCCCGCAGTGGGACACCGATGGAATGCTGCTGGCGGCGGCGAACGGCGGTTCACAGACGTTACCGGTAATCGTGCCGGATGCATCCGGGAATGCGCTGGTTGCGTGGCTCGACTACCGCAGCGGGACCAGCGACGTTTACGCGCAGCGGGTCGAGGGGCGTTACGGCTACTGGGGCCGCCCCGAGCCCACATTGAATGCGGTCACGGATGTTCCGGCTGATCAGGGTGGCAAGGTCCGCGTCGACTGGTACGCAAGCGGCCGCGACCAGCTCAACCAGCAGTTCATCGCCTACTACACCATCTGGCGCGCGACCAACGCGGCGGCGGCCCAGTCCGCGTCGCTTTCCGGCGTGCCGCGCGTGCAGCTCCGCGATGTCGGCGCTGAGTTCACCGGTCCCGCCATCCGCGAAGAAAAGACGGCGACGACCGACTACTTCTGGGAACTGGTCGGGAATCAGAACGCCACCTACCGGACCGCATACTCGTTTACGGCGCCGACAAACTACGACTCGACCGCGACCGGGCCGGCCACGACTCAGTTCCAGATCGTCGCACACGCGTACTTCAATCAGTACATCAACTGGCCCTCGAACGTGATTGCAGGCCACTCGGTGGACAACCTCGCCCCGGCGGCACCGCTATTTCTGACGGCGAACCGCGCCGGCGTTGATGTTCACCTGAAGTGGAACCGGGTGCGCGTGAATGATCTCAAGAACTACTCCGTGTTTCGGGGCACATCGTCGGGCGTGACGCCGATTCCGACCAACTTCCTCGCGGACAACACGGACACGGTGCTGGTCGATCCGAACGCACCCACCAGTGCGCTTTACTACATCGTCACCGCCAACGACGTGCACGGCAATCAGAGCGCGCCGTCGAATGAAGCCGCGGTCAGCGGCAACACCGGTGCGGGCAACCTGCCGCCGGTGACGGCGCTCACCGTCAGAACCACCCCAACCCGTTCGGCGGCGAGACCCAACTCGAAGTGGGGTTGCCCGCGAGGAGCGACGTGCGCGTCGAGATCTTCGACGTGGCGGGAAGGCGCGTCCGCAACGTTCTTGTGCCGAGCCAGGAGAAGGGTTGGGGTACGTTGCGTATCTCTGCGCGCGACAACGAAGGCCGGTTGCTCCCCAGCGGCGTGTACTTCTACCGCGTGCATGCGGGCGCCGACGTTGTGACGAAGAAGATGGTGATTGCCCGGTAGGTGATTCGCGCCAACTAATCGATCTTTCGATACACGGTACCGATATAGTCCACGAAATCCGGTTCGAGTCCCTGGGCGCGGATGATGGTCTGAATCTGCGCGCGGTGGTGGATGGAGTGGTAGTTGAGTTGAAGCGCGATGTCCTTGAGCGGCGCGGTCCAGTGCGCGCCGTCGAAGCCCACCCACTTCACCTCATTGAACAGTTCCTGCTCGCTCTTGCTCTCGATCAGCGCAAGCCACGCCCCCACGCTCTTTTCCCATTCGGCCTCGAGCTGATCGAGCGCATACACAGGCTTCCACCAGCTCATCCCGGGGTCGTTGGGAAATGCCTCGATGCGCTTGAGCCACTTGTTCTGCGAGTTGATGAGATGGCTGAAGAACTTGATCGACTGTTCCTGGTCGGGGAGTTCGCGGATTTTTCCCAGCACCTGCCGGTTGGCGCGGTCATTCCAGCGAAACGTGGTGGTCAGATACTGCTTCATTTCCATGTTGATCACCTCGAGTGAGTATGAACCCGCGCTCACGCGCCCGGAGCGGCTGGCGGCGTGATGCGAACCCGTTGCGCCAGCACCACGCCCACCAGCGCAATCACCACGCAGCCGGCGATGAACAGCGTCCAGGCGCCCAGGTGCGTCTGCTGCAGCGCAAAACTCCCGATGAATCCGGGCAGAAGCTTGACGAGCGAGCTGTGTCCCCAGGTCCAGTAGAGCCAGTCGCCCGGAAGGTTGGTGACTCCCGTACTGGTCACCCGCCATCCTTCCTGATAATAGAACGAGAAGATCTCTCCCAGCGAAAAGTAGTACTGCTGCGCGATCAGAAGACAACCCACCGCCATCAGTATCCGCCATGATTGCTTCCCTGCGCGCAGCGCGTCGCGCGCCAGCAACGCAACCGGGAAACATGCGTACGGCATGAGCAGCACCAGAAAGCGCGGGCCGAGCGAGAAACCGCCCGACCAGTCGCTGCGGCTGGCGATGAACAGCATCCGAAACACGGCCGCGGCCAGCAGCATGCGCGCCAGAAAGGCGTGCTCGCGGTCGAACCGGCGCCACGCGAACGCCGCCACCCACACCAGCGGACAGAACCACAGCAGCCCCTTGTTGGGACTGATCAACAGACCGGCAAAGCCACGCAACGGGTTGGTGAAAACGCCGTAGATGAAATTCTCCGCGGTGCGCCCGGTTTCGAACACGCTTCCGAAACGCGCGGCGTTGTACCAGCCCAGGAGCACGATCACAACGCCGAGACCGCCCAGAAAGAACATCGCCCGCCCGATTCGCGGCCGCAGAGGACCACGTCCATGCGCCGCATAGGCGAGGAAGAAGGGGGCGAACAACGCCGCCGTCACGTGCGTGGCGGCGGCAAGGCCGAGACACAGTCCGGCACCGACCGCCTTGAGACGCGCGTTCTGGTTCGAGCCAAGGTCCGGATCGCCCGCCATCAACAGCCCCAGCGCGGCCAGCGACATCAACCCCGCCAGCGGCTCGCTGAAAAAGGTTCCCGCGTAGGGCCACGTCAGGGTGGCGAATCCGAACATGACCGACGCAAATACCGCGGGAATCAGACTGCCCACCAGCCGCATCACCACCACGAAGAACAGCACCACGCTGAGCGTGCTGACAATCACATTGAATTGCGCGGCTACCCAGCGGATGCCGTTCACGTTGCGATCCTGTCCGGGACGGTGCCTCACGAAATCGTTGAGCCCGCCGGCCACCTGAAAGCTCACCGGCAGCGGTGTGCGGGATTTCGTAAACGTGCCGCGAGCCGCGAGCCGCTGTCCGATATCCACCAGCGGTGCGGCCGCCAGCGACTGGCCGGGCCCGAAGACCGAATACTCGCGTCCGTCCACGCCGCGCGAGATTCCGAACCCGGTCCAGCCCTCGAGACCGTGCTCGAGCGCAAAGGTACCGCGCGACACCAGCGCTTCACTGGTCTGGAACACGATCTCGCAGTCGGGAGAGCGAATGCCGCCGTAGGACATGAGTTCGTAGCCGAGGAGACAGCATAGCGCGAGCACGAGCACCGGGACGCGCCGTCGCGGCGGCGCCGGGCGCGTTGCCGCCCGGCGTTGTGGTTTTGTGCTGGGAGCCTTGCGGGGCAATGGGTGCGCGTCCTTACACGCGCTCGAACACGCCGGCGACACCCATGCCGCCACCGACGCACATGCTGACGATGCCGTAACGCGTATTGCGGCGCTGCATTTCGTACAGGAGTTGCGTGGTGAGCTTGGCGCCGGTGCACCCCAGCGGATGCCCCAGCGCGATGGCGCCGCCGTTCACGTTGAGTTTGTCGTCGGGAATCTTGAGTTCGCGGGCCACATATACCGCCTGCGATGCGAAGGCTTCGTTGAGTTCGATTACGCCGATATCATCGAGCGTGAGCCCCGCTTGTTTTAGCACTTTCGGGATGGCAAGCACGGGACCGATGCCCATCAGCTCGGGTTCGACGCCGGCGGTGGCGAAGGCGATCAGTCTGCCCAGCGGTTTGGCGCCCAGTTTCTTCGCCGTCTCTTCACTCGCAATCACCAGCGCCGCGGCACCGTCGCTCATCTGCGACGAATTCCCCGCCGTCACGCTGCCACCCACGCGGAACGCCGGCTTCAGCGCCGCCAGCGCCTCGAGCGACGTATCGCTGCGCACGCCTTCATCCACCGTGAAGTCGCTTTCTCTCGCCTCGATCTTCATCTTGGCGTTGACGCTCTTCTCCACCACGTGCACGGGAACGGTTTCGTCCTTGAACTTCCCCGCCGCTATCGCGGCGGTTGCCCGCTGGTGGCTGCGCAGCGCAAATGCATCCTGATCGGCGCGCGACACGCCGTACTTCTCGGCCACGTTCTCGGCGGTGTTGCCCATGCTGACGTACGCCTCCGGCATGCTGCCCTCCAGAGCGGGATTGGGCGATGGCTTGACACCCCCCATCGGAATCATGCTCATGCTCTCCACGCCGCCCGCCACGGCGATGTCGATCTCACCCAGTCGAATGCGTGCGGTGGCGTCGTGGACGGCCTGAAGCCCCGACGCGCAGAACCGGTTCACGGTCTCGCCGGCGACGCTGACGGGAAGCCCGGCGCGCAGCACCGCCAGGCGCGCGACGTTCAATCCCTGTTCGCCCTCGGGCATCGCGCAGCCCAGAATCACGTCCTCGACCTGCGCGGCATCGAGACCCGTGGCACGCGCAATCGCCTCTTTCACCACCAGCGCGGCCAGTTCGTCGGGGCGCGTGTTGCGTAACGTCCCCTTGAACGCCCGGCCCACCGGGGTTCGTACTGCGGAAATGATGTATGCGTTTTTCATGTCACTTAATGTATCCAAGCGAGCGCAGTCGTTCCAACGCCTCGCGGTCAGTGCTCTCGAACATGAAATACTCCTTGGACTTGCCCATCTTGTCGAATGAGCGTGTCAGCAGCCCCATCAGGTCGCGCTGCGTGTCGGCGTGCGACTCGGCCAGGTTGTTGGTCTCGCCGGGGTCCTGCGCCAGGTTGTAGAGCTCGGCGGGCCGGTTCTCGTTCCAGATCAGCTTGCTGTCGCGCGACCGAATGCAACGCAGGCGGTAGTCGATGGCGTTGTAGTCGTAGCCGGGATAGCGCGACTTCAACAACTGAATGCCGGTGAGCGGCCGTTCGTTGCCGGCGAGAATGAAGGTCTCGGGCGCGCGCGCCGGGTTGGCCAGACTGGTAATGCCGACGTGCAGCTGGGGCGCGCGATCGGCGGCGCCGCACAGATGAATCAACGTGGGCGCCACGTCCACGATACTCACCATGGTGTCGTTGCGCGTGCCCGGTTTGAACGCCCGCGGATAACGGATCACCAGCGGAATGTGCAGCGCGGGATCGTACATGGTGCTCATGTGGTCGATCTTGTCGTGTTCGCCCAGGTGCTCACCGTGGTCGGACATGATCACGAAGATGGTGTTGTCGGCGATGCCGGCCGCGTCCAGCGCCGCCGCAATGCGCCCCACCAGATCGTCAGCCCACGCCACCTCGCCGTCGTAGAGATCGTTGAGAATGCGGTAGTCCTCCTCGGAAAGCGGCGTTTCTCCCACCAGGTGGCTCCACCCCGAGGTGATGTGCGAGAGTTCAACCACGCGCTGCATGTCGTGGCCACGGTTGGCGACGAACTTTTCCACGTACTCGGGAGCGGGCCGGTAGGGCAGGTGCACGCCGTTGAGATTGGCGAACAGGAAGAAGGGTTTGCCGTCTTTCGCCGCGGCGGCGATCCAGCGCTCCATCTTGTCCACCGTCAGGGTTTCCATGGAATTCGCGGTGGAATCGACGTCGACCTGGTTCTCGCGCCGCCACATTTCGATGTACTCCTGGAACCCCTGGCCGAATCCGCGCTCCGCCGACACCCAGCTGTTGCACACGAACCCGGCGGTGCGGTAGCCCGCGCCGCCGAGAATCTCCGCCAGCGTGTTGTCGCCTTCGGGAAGGTGCAGCGTCTCGGAGGTGGCACCCGCCTGCAGCGGGTGCAGGCCCGTGAACAGCGACGCGTGCGACGGCAGTGTCCAGAAACAGGTGGAGAACGCGTGGGTGAAGAGCGCGCCCTGGGCGGCGATGGCATCGATGTGCGGCGTGGTGGGACGGTCGTATCCCATGCACGACAGCCGGTCGCCCCGCAGCGTATCGAGCACGATCAGCACCACATTGGGCCGCGGCGCGTGCGCGCAGCCCGAGAGCAGCAACCCCACCAGGCACACTGCCATGCCCGCATTCTTGATCCGGCAAAATTTCATACTCTTACACGAAAACCAACCGAGATACTGAAGACATCCGGTGTTCCATCCATAAGAAGGAGTTCGTACGCCGAGAGCAACTCGAGCCACGACGACGTTGAAATCGCGCGGGTAAGTCCGGCCGCAAGTGACACCTGAGCGCGGACCGTGGACTCGTCGATCTCGAAGCGAGCATAATCGTCCAAACCACCGAAATACAGAACCTCTGTGAGCGCGAACGTCTTCACGTACGCGATCCCAACCCCTGCCTCGAGAAACGCGCCCAGCAACGAGACCACATTCTCCCGCTGATAGCGAACCGCCGGCGTCAGCGAGAGCTTCTCCACCTGCCCGGTGGATTTTTCCACGCTTACGACCGCGCCGGGCGGCACCAGCGTCGGGATCACCGGCGCTGATTGGTATGGCCAGTGCTCGATCCCGAAACGTGCACACACGCTGGTGGTCGTGTTCACCGCCCACAATCCCCGCACGCCCACGTTGTAACCGGAGCCCCAGTAGTCGGCGACGTCGTATTTGCCCGCGAAACCGGCATCCAGCTCGACGGATACGTGCTCGCTAACGTCTTCCTCTTGCGCGGCGGCGCTTCCCGGCCCCACCACCAGCGCGATGGCGGCTCCCCACACAAGACACTTCGCCCGACCCGTCTTCATCAATTGCGCAGCGGCTTGCCCTCCTTGAGCATGAATGCCATGCGGTCCTGCGTCTTCTTCTGGCCGCACAGCCTGAGGAACACCTCGCGCTCCAGCGCCAGCAGATAGTCCTCGGTCACCTTCGTGCCCGTGGCCAGTTCGCCGCCGCACAGGATGCGCGCGAGCTGGCCGCCGATGTATGCGTCGTACTCCGAGATGTACTTCCCTTCCTTCATATTGTAGAGCGACGTCTGGATGGCCGCGATGCCGCTCTCGCCGGCCACGGGAACTTCACGCGTGCGATCGGGCGGCTGATAACCGCGGCGCGCCAGTGCCAGCGAGGTGGTCTTCGCCGCGTGCAGCAGCCGGTCGGGATTCATCACCAGGGTGTCGCCGCTGCGCAGGAAGCGCAGCGCGAAGGCTTCTTCCGCGCTGGTTGAAACTTTTGCGAGCCCGATGGTCTCGAACGCGGCGCGCGCGAAGGGGAATACGTCGACGTCGTCCACCGCGGGCATGCCGTCGACGCTGCGCACAACCATTTCCTTGCATCCACCACCCGCGGGTATCAATCCCACACCCACTTCCACCAGGCCGATGTATGTCTCCGCGCTGGCCACCGCGTGCTGCGAGCCCAGCACCATCTCGCACCCGCCACCCAGCGCCAGGCCGAAGGGAGCGGCCACCACCGGCTTGCGGCAGTACTTGAGCGCCATCGTCGCCTTCTGGAACTGGCGCACCACCAGATCGATTTCGTCCCAGTTGCCTTCGCGCGCCTCGAGCAGCAACAACATCAGGTTGGCGCCCACCGAGAAGTTGCTTCCCTGGTTGCCCACCACCAGCGCCTCGAAGTTGGCTTCGGTTTCTTTCACACCCGCCATGACCATGGAGATGATGTCCTCGCCGATGGCGTTCATCTTGGAGTGGAACTCGAGACACAGCGCGCCGTCGCCGATATCGACGAGACTGGCGCCGGCGTTCTTCTTCACGACACGGCCCTGCGCCTTCAGTAACGCAAGGTCAATGACTGCCGGAAGCTCCTCGAGCGGTTCGAACGCCCCATGGTGGAAATGCGAGGCGCGAGCCCTGTCGTCCTTCGTGTAGAACGAGTGGGTCTCGTTCTTCAACACATCCTCGACTGCTAGAGGAATCGACATTCCCTCCGCGCGCATGCGTTCCACTGTCTTCTCCACGCCCACGGCGTCCCAGAGTTCGAACGGTCCCAGGTCCCACCCGAAGCCCCAGCGCATGGCGCGATCGATGCTCACCACGTCGCCGGAAATCTCACCCAGCCGTGAGGCCGCGTACAGAAACGTCTCCGAGAGGATTCGCCACAGGAAGGCGGCGGCGCGGTCCT
>OBLQ010000917.1_pt1 | contig 11122 bp, 9 predicted proteins | sample 1519881 | NCBI WGS metagenome assembly OBLQ01 (sample SAMN01911456, study PRJEB22533) | soil metagenome | biome: Soil | place: Malaysia | collected 2012-04-30 | depth DG_metagenome m | reverse complement strand
AGCTCGACCCGGCCGCCGGACGGTTTTGTCCCCAGCAGGCGGGCCGGAATGACGCGGGTGTCGTTGAGCACCCAGACGTCGCCCGGGCGGACCAGCGAGGGCAGATCCCGCATGCTGCGATCCGCCATGCCCGATCCGGTCAGATCGAGCAGCCGGGAGGCATCGCGGCTGGGCAGCGGATGCTGGGCGATCAGGGATGGCGGCAGCTCGAAATCGAAGTCGTCGACGCGCATGCGCGGCACGCTACACCATCGCACACCATGTGAGGACTCGCCGGATGTGCGGCCCCGGCCTAGGCCTTGCCGGCATCCTCCCCCAGCACCTCCCTGAACTTGGCGACCAGCGTCTTCGGGGAATAGGGCTTCTTGATGAAGCCGGCCAGGTTCTTGCCGGCGAAGCGGTTCGTCGCGTCCTGCTCGTTGTAACCGGAGGTCAGGATCACCCTGGCCGCGGCATCGATCTGCCGCATCTCCGTGAAGGCATCCTCCCCACCCAGGCGCGGCATGGTCATGTCCAGCAGCACGGCCACGATCTCACCGTGGTGCTGGCGGAACATCTCCACGCCATCGACGCCGTCCGCGGCCATCAACACCTTGAAGCCGGCACGTTCCAGCGCGATCGCCGCGATCTCGCGGATCGACGCCTCGTCATCGACCACCAGCACGGTCCCCTGGCCCCGCCATGCCGGCTCCTTCTGTGCCCGCGTCGCCTTCATATCGATCGCCTTGTCGGCGTCCGAACAGGGGAACAGAACCTTGAACGACGAGCCCTTGCCCGGCTCGCTGTACACCTTGATCGCGCCCTTGTGGCCGCGCACGATGCCCAGCACCGCCGCCATGCCGAGGCCGCGTCCGGTGAACTTGGTGGTGAAAAACGGATCGAAGATCCGTTCCCGGGTCGACTCGTCCATGCCGCAGCCCGTATCGGACACCTCCAGATACACATAACGCCCCGCGGCCAGCCTTTCCTCGGCACCGAGACCGTTCAGATACTGCGCATCCACATCGATCAGCCCCGTGGCGATGGTGATCGCACCGCTTTGGTCGCCGATGGCCTCCGAGGCATTGGTCACCAGATTCATCACCACCTGCTGCACCTGGGCCACATCGGCATTGATCGGTGGCAGCGACTTCGGCAGATCCAGGCGCAGCACGATGCTCTTGCCGATCGACACGTGCAGCAGATGGGTCATCTCCTCGACCAGCTCGGACAGGTTGATCGGCTTGATCACGAACCGTCCCTTGCCGGAATAGGCCAGCATCTGCTGGCACAGGTCGGCGGCACGCCTGCTGGTATTCTCGATGCGCACAAGGTATTCGTGGGCCTGGCTCGTCTCGGGCAGATAATCCCGGGCCAGGGACGTGTTCCCCATGATGGCGGTCAGCAGGTTGTTGAAGTCATGGGCAATGCCGCCGGCCAGTACCCCCAGCGACTCCAGCCGCTGCACGTGCAGCATCTTGGCCTGGGTATCCTGCCTCTCCCGTTCGGCCTGCCTGAGGCGTGTGACGTCGGTCAGCGCCACCACCACGTGCCCCCATGGCTGTTCGGCGGCCGGCACCATCGTCAGGTTCAGCAGCACGTCCCGGACCTCGCCGTCCAGCGTCTGGCGCTGCGTCTGCATCTCGAACAGCGACTCCCCGCGCGCCAGCGATGCCACCTCCCGGCCGAAGTCCTCGTACGAGCCCGCGACAAAGGTCTTTTCCAGCGCACCCAGCAATTGCTCACGCGATTCGGTACCGTACAGGCGAAGCGCCGCCCGGTTGACGTCACGGACGCGCACCAGACCGACACAATGCCGGATATCTTCCGGGTGCTCCCGAAAATAGGCCTCCAGATCGCCGACGCCGGAATCCCGGCGCGCATCCACCCACGCCTTCACGGCCGAGAAATCCTCCTCCCACATCGCCACCGGCGATTGGTGAAAGATATTCCGGTAGCGCTGTTCCTCCCGGATCAGCGAGGATTCCAGGTTCCGCAGGGTGGAAAGATCGCGCATGATGACCACATGCCTGCCACCCAGCCCGCCGGGCATCTCGCGCAGCCGGACCTCGACCGGGTGCTCCACGCCCTGGGCATCCATGATCCCGGCCTCGAAGTCCTGCATCTCCCCGGCAAGGGCGGAACCGAGCCGTTGATGCGGCAGATCCGACTCCGGACCGGCGGCGAACAGGTCGGAGAAATTGGATGCCAGCAGATCCCCGCGGCTGTGCCCAAGCAGTTGCTGCACGCTGGCATTGGCATCGACGATACGCCCGTCGCCATCCAGCACCATCAGCAGATCCGGTGAGGCACCGAAGATCGCAGCCAGCATGCCGTCCCGGGCATGCAGCGCCGCCCGCGCATCCAGGATGTCCGAGAAATCGCGCCGGCGCCGCTGATCATAGCGCAGAACCAGCCAGACGATGCAGATGCCGGCCAGCAGGATCAGCGCAATCGAGATGTCCTGCAGAAAGCCGGCGAAACGCACGTGGGCCTGCCGTTCGGCATCGAGCAGGATGTTGACCTGCTGGATGGTGATGCGCAGGCGCGTGTACAGCGCGTCGAAGGCCTCGTCGTTGACGGAGCCGAACCCGCTGACGGTCGGATTGGCGACCAGCTTCCGCGCCAGCTCGCTCAGCTGGCGCAGCATCTCCCGGGCGGCCTCGATCTTGGCGTGCAATTCGGCGACGGGATGGAAGCGGAAGGCATGCGTGTGATCCGCCAGTGCGTGGATGCGCTGCAACCTCTGATCGATGCCATCCAGAATCATCAACAGGCTTGCCGGATCAGTGCTGGATTTGCCGGATACCCACTCCTCCAGCCGGCGGTGGAAGTTTGCCAGATCGAACAGCGAGTCCTCACCCGCCTTCAGGGCCACGGTATGGACATTGCTGATATGCCGGCGCTCGAGGCTGGTCCAGCTGACCATGCCCGCCAGCAACAGCGTGATCAGGGCGATGGCGGCGATCAGCGGCCATGGGCGGCCGGCATCGAGCTCCGATGGGGCACCGTCTTTCATCTTCGTCCCCTTACCGCAACACAGCACCGCCACGCGGCGACGCCGATACGGCCAGGGCATCCTAGCATGCCCTGTCTGCAAACACCCGCATCACGGGCCGGGGTCTCTAGCCGATGGTCTGCACGCCCGCCGGCGTTCCCATCAGCACGATGGCCGCCCCCTGCAGCGAGAAGATGCCGTTGGTCACCACACCGGGGACATTGTTCAGGTGCTCCTCCATACCGCGGGGGTCGGTGATGCGAAGGCCGTGCACATCCAGGATGATATTGCCGTTGTCCGTGGTGAAGCCCTCACGCAGCCTCGGCTCCCCGCCCAGCTTGCGCGCCTCGGCCGCCACCAGTTCGCGCGCCATCGGGATCACCTCGATCGGCAGCGGGAACGCCCCCAGCACGTCCACCCGCTTGGTCTCGTCCACGATGCACACGAAGCGCCGCGATGCCGCAGCCACGATCTTCTCCCGCGTCAGCGCCCCGCCACCGCCCTTGATCAGGTTCCGGCCCGCATCGAATTCATCGGCACCGTCGATATACACGGACAGGGCCGGCACCTGGGTCAGCGCCTCGTTCAGGTCCAGCACCCGGATGCCGTGGCCGGCCAGCCGTTCGGCCGTGGCGTTCGAACTGGCCACCGCCCCGAGGATGCGGGACTTCATGCCCGCCAGGGCATCGATGAACTTGTTGGCCGTCGAACCGGTGCCCACGCCGACGATGCTGTCTTCCTCGACATAGGCCAGTGCGGCCTCGGCCACCTTCTGTTTCATTTCATCCTGGGTCATGCCATTCCCTCCCTTCTCCGGTGTGGAGGAAGACTAGACGATCCGCCGGTGACTTTCAGCACCCCGGCGGCTCCGATAGGCTTGACGCATGAACCTCTCCGTCCAGACCCCGGATCTGGTGCTGACCGCCATCGTGCTGGTCGGCATGCTGCAGGTCGCATGGCTGTCGGTGGCGCTGTTTCGCCGGCGTGTGGCCCGCGACGTCATCCAGAAGAGCATCCCGCCGCTGTTCGCCATCTGGGTCGTGATGTGGCCCATCTACCACGATCCGCGCTGGATCTGGGCCGGCATCGGCATGCTCGCCTGCTTCGTGCTGCTGCCGCTGCTGCTGCGCCGCCCGTTCTGGCGGGACCTGCGCCGGGCCTGGGCCGCCCCGCCGTCGCCGGTCGACTACCGGCTGAAAAAGCCCACGCCCTTCTGGCCGCTCGCCTTTTTCGTCGCCACCCTCGGCATCGCCGCCGGCCTGTTCCAGTCGATCCCGGAGTTCGGCCTGGGCATCGCCCTGACCGTCTGCCTGGCGCAGCCGGCCGCCTCCTGGCTGGACCATTTCGGATTCCTCGCCCTCGGGTTCCCGGCGCACCCGCAGCAGACACTGCCGGGTCACCTGCTGCTGGTGCTGGCCGCCGCCGGCCTGTGCAGCTGGAGCGTGCATGTCTACCACGGCATCGACTGGCAGCCGCTGCTGATGGCCACATCGGTGGCCGGCATCGCCGCCTCCGTGGCCCGCGCCCTGGTGCCCGGAAGCTGGAACCAGCCGGCAGCGGCGGCCGCCATGGGCGTCGTGCTGTGGTTGCTCTAGGATGCAGGGATGATCGACCTGATCCAGACGGCGCTGGCCGAGGATGCCGCCCTTCGGGACCTGACGGCCCAGGCCACGATCCCTGCGGAGCAACAGGGCACGGCGGTGATCCGTGCCAAGGCCGCGGGCATCCTGTCGGGCACCGCCGTGGCCGGCGAGGTGTTCCGGCAGGTGGACGCCGCCATCGCCGTGCAATGGCACAGGCACGACGGCGAGGCGGTGGCCGCCGGGGAAACGATCTGCGCGCTCTCCGGCCCGCTGCGCGCGCTGCTGGCGGCCGAACGCACCGCCCTGAACTTCCTGCAGCACCTGTCCGGCATCGCCACCGCCACCCATGCCTATGTGCAAGCCGTCGCCGGCACCGGCTGCGCCATCTTTGACACCCGCAAGACCACCCCCGGCCTCAGAAAACTGGAGAAACAGGCGGTGGGGCACGGCGGCGGCCACAACCACCGCATGGATCTGGCCAGCGGCCTGCTGATCAAGGAGAACCACATCGCGGCCTGCGGCTCGCTGAGCCGGGCCGTGCTGGCCTGCCGGAAAACCGCCGGAACCCTGTGGGTCGAGGTGGAGTGCGAAACACTGGCCGAGGTGCAGGAGGCGGTCGGTGCCGGGCCGGACATGATCCTGCTCGACAACATGACCCCGGACATGGTGCGCCAGGCCCGCGAGCTGATACCCCATACCATGATCCTCGAGGCCTCCGGCGGCATCACCCTGGCCAATGCCCGCGCCTATGCCGAGGCCGGCGCCGACCGCCTGGCCATCGGCGCCATCACGCATTCGGCGGCAGCGCTCGACCTGTCGATGCGGGTGAGCTGAATGACCCACCCCGTCCAGCAGAGAATCCTCACGCGCCTGGCCGGCGGCCCCGGACCGGTATCGGGCCATGAGCTGGCCGCGGAGCTCGGGCTCAGCCGCACCGCGGTGTGGAAGCACGTGCAGGCCCTGCGGCGCAGCGGCATCCGCATCCGCTCCGAATCCGGCCGCGGCTACATCCTGGAATCGGACCGTTTCACCGCCGAGGCGCTGGCCATGCGCCTGGCCATCGACCCGCCCGCGCGCATCGGCCAGCGGATTCTCTGCCTGGAAACCGTCGATTCGACCAACCTGGAGGCGCTGCGGGCCGCCGATGCCGACGCGCCGGAGGGACTGGTCATCATCGCCGAGCAGCAACAACACGGTCGCGGGCGCCTGGGCCGCACCTGGCACACCCTGACCGACGACGCGCTGGCCCTGTCCGTGCTGCTGCGCCCGTCGCTGCCGCCGGAGCGTGTGTCGCAGATCCCGCTGGTGGTCGGCGTGGCCCTGTACGAGGCCTTCAGGGGCCTCGGCGCCGAGGTGGCCATCAAGTGGCCCAACGACATCCTGCACCGCGGTGCCAAGCTGGCCGGCATCCTGACCGAGATGCGCGCCGAACCGGGGCATGTGCAGGCGGTGGTGGCCGGCATCGGCATCAATGTCCGCCATCCGGAGAACGGCTGGCCGGACGACATCCAGCAGGCGGTGACCGATCTGGCCACCGCCGCCCGCCGGCCGATGCGCCGGCTGGAGGTCGCCGAGAGGGTGATCCGCAGCCTGGATGCCTGCTACGGACTGTATCTGCACGAGGGCTTCGATTCGCTGCGCGACAGCTGGTGGTCCGCCCATGCCGGCAGCGGGACCCGGGTGCGCGTCCACGACGGCGGCGGTTACGTGGAGGGCACGGCCATCGCCATCGACCATGACGGTGCCCTGCTGCTCTCCACGGGCGATGCCACCCGGCGTATCATCGCCGGCGATCTCGAACTGATGGGGGCGCCCTGACATGCCTGCATTCCTGGTCATCGACGTTGGCAACACGCAGACCGTGTTCGGCCTGTACGAGGACGGCGAGCTGGCGGCGCACTGGCGGCTGTCCAGCAGCAGATACGCCACGCCGGACGAACTGGCATGGCAGCTGTACGGCCTGTTCGAACAGGAAGGGCGCAACCCCAAGGCCATCGACGGCATCATGGCGGCCAGCGTCGTGCCCAGGCTGGACCGGACCCTGACCCAGGCATGCGAGCGCATCTGCGAGCTGACGCCGGCCTTCGTCGGCGGGGCGGAGGTCAAGACCGGCATGGCCCTGGATTACAAGAACCCGCGCGAGGTGGGGGCGGACCGCATCGTCAATGCCGTCGCCGCCCGCGAGTTCTTCGGCAGCCCCGTCGTCGTCATCGATTGCGGCACGGCCACGACCTTCGACATCGTATCCCCCGAAGGGCGTTATGCGGGCGGCCTGATCCTGCCGGGCATGGAGATCGGCCTGACGGCATTGCACGAGCGGGCGGCCAAGCTGCCGGAGGTGTCGTTCGCGCGCGCCGACATGATGATCGGGCGCGACACCGCCACCAGCATGCAGGTGGGCAGTTACTGGGCGGCGGTGGAATCGATCTCGGGCCTGATCCGCCGCATCCGTGCCATGCCCGGCTATGAAGACGTCACCATCGTCGCCACCGGCGGCATGGTGCGCGTCGTGGCCCCCGATATCCGGGAGCTGGACCATGTTCTCCCCTATCTGACGCTCGAAGGCCTGCGACTGCTGGCCGAAAGGCACTTCACCTGATTCCGGTACGGCGTACCTGGTCCGGCCTGATCGGGCTGGCCATCCTGAGCTGGCTGGCCTGGGTCAGCTGGACCCCGCCGCCACCGCCACCCGACCAGTCATCGGTGCGCGGCACCCTGCTGAACACCCCATCCACGCAGGGACAGACCTCGCTGTGGCGTGTCGTCACCCGTCGCCTGGTCTGGGGACAGGCGGCCAAGGCCATGCAGGAACGCCTGCAGCAGGCCGGATTCTCCCCCATCCTGCTGCAGCGCAAGGAACCGGTGGAGATGCATGCCTTCGACGATGCCACGCTGTACCAGGATTACCCGAGCGCGGCCAAGGCGGCCGCCGCATGGCGGAAGCTGGGATTCGATGCCAACGTCATCAAGGCGCCGAGCGCCTACCTGGTCGGCCTCGGCCGCTTCTTCATCGCTTCCTATGCCGAGCAGATGCAGGAGCGCCTGCAGCGTGCGGGAAGGAAGTACCGCTACCAGCGGCGCATGGTGGAGATCCCGACCTTCCGCTTCACGTTCCCGCCCGAGAGCCATGCCGAGGCCGATGCGCTATGGCAGCAGATCCAGAACCTGGGCATCGCCGATCCGATCCTGATGCCCGAATCCCGCTTCCAGCAGATGTTCGGGGACAACGCGAACGCTCAGGCCGCCCCTTCCCCCTGAGCGCAGGCCAGGTTCGCGCCCCGGTCCAGTTCGGCCCCCAGGGCATCGAGCATGGCATAGCGGCGCCGGTACATCGCCCGCTTGTTGGGGGCTATCTCCTCGATGGGTCTGGTCTGCCAGACGAGCGGCAGGTCATACAGGCGCGGATTATCCTGTGCCACGCTGCCCCCCGCATCCTGCCACAGGACGTCGTAGTCGGCCTGAACCCGCTGCCGGCGTCCGCGGCGGAAAGGCTGGCACTGATAGACATGGTTGGCGCTGCGGATCCCCGACAGACGCGTGGCGCCCCAGCCCTTCGCGATGCGCATCAGTGCGAACAGCACCAGGGCCTTGGGGCGCATGCCCTGCATGGCCTTGGTCAGCTGCCTGACCGTTTCGCCCAGCTCGCCGGCCCCGCCCTGAGAGCCGCCGATCTGCGCATGCAGCCCATCTTTCTCCGCCAGCATCGAGAAGGTCATGCTGTAGATGCGCAACCCGTCCGCGCGCACCAGGCTCAGGGTCAGGTCACCCTCCATCTCGAACTGGTCGTAATAGCGCAGCACCAGACGATACTCGCCGACCCCGGCAAGCGACAGATGCGCCAGTTCAAGCCCATCCCCGACGAACACGGCCTCCAGCGCCGACGCCGTCAGATGCGAGCGCAGCCAGTGATACTGGCCGATCAGCGCCCGGTGCCGTTCTCCGTAGGACAGGCCGCAGCGCAGATACGGACGGACGACCTTCTCGCAGATACGCGGATGCGCCTCGAGGATGCGCAGCATCAACGGATCATCCAGGCTCGGATACCAGTCGGTGATATAGGGGGAATAGCGCAACGCCTGCACGGCGGTGCGCAGCACCAGGCGCCGGAAGCGGTGTTCCACGCGCATGCCGCCGTGCGAGCGCTCCACCAACGCCGAAAAACGGGACAGTTTGTTCATGAGGGAATACCTCGGATCAGCCCCGCATCGTCTCGACGAAACGGTCGAACAGGTAATCGGCATCGTGCGGGCCGGGGCTCGCCTCCGGATGGTACTGCACCGAAAAGACCGGCCGCCCGCGCACGCGCAGGCCCTCGACCGTACCGTCGAACAGCGAACGATGCGTCACCTCCACATGCGCCGGCACGTTCTCGTCACGCACCGCATAGCCGTGGTTCTGGCTGGTGATCTCGATCCTGCCCGTTGTTTCGTCGCGCACCGGATGATTGCCGCCACGGTGCCCGAACTTGAGCTTGAAGGTGCGCATGCCCAGGGCCTGGGACAGCAGCTGGTGCCCCATGCAGATGCCGAAGATCGGGACATCGTGGTCCAGAAGCTCGCGGATGGCGGCCACCGCATAGCCGGCCGCGGCCGGATCGCCCGGACCGTTGGACAGGAAGATGCCGTCCGGCTTTTGCGCCAGGATCTCCGAGGCCGGCGTGGAGGCCGGCACGATGGTCACGCGGCAATCGCGATCGGCCAGCTTGCGGAAGATGTTGCGCTTGCAGCCGAAATCCATGGCCACGACATGCCAACTCTGGCCGCTCTGGGCGAACTGCCGGCTGCCCAGATCGAAGCTGCCCTGCGTCCAGCCAGTGACCTGTTTCGTCGAGGCCTGCCCGACCAGGTCGCGGCCCTCCAGCCCTTCCCAGGCCCGCGCCATGTCCACGGCCGCCGCCTCACCCATGCCGTCGGAGGCGATGACGCCGTTGACGGCGCCCTGCGTACGCAGATGCCGGGTCAATGCCCGCGTATCGACATCGGCGATCGCCACGACCCGGCGCGAGCGCAGCCAGCTCTCCAGGCCGTCCTCGGCCCGGTAGCTGGAGGTCAGGCGCGCCGGGGCGCGCAGGATGCAGCCGCGTGCCGCGACATCGGCCGATTCCATGTCGTCCTCGTTGACGCCGACATTGCCGATATGCGGATAGGTGAAGGTGATGATCTGGTCGGTATAGGACGGATCGGTCAGGATCTCCTGGTAACCGGTCATCGAGGTGTTGAAGCAGATCTCGCCGACCGTATGACCGCGATGGCCATAGGCCTTGCCGTGAAAAATGCGCCCGTCCGCCAGAGCCAGGATAGCCTTGTGTTCCGCCACGATCGCATCACCCCGCGCAAAGTTGTCGGGATTTTAGGTGCCAGCCCCGCCGCTGTCGAGGCCGGAGGCTATCCCATCGCCGCCCTTTATGGGCGACTAGGCGTGCGGCTTGAGCATGGTGGCCGGATCCAGCAGGCGATCCAGCTCGGATGCCTCCATGACCTTCTGCTCCAGACAGACCTGGCGCACCGTCTTGCCCTCGGCCACGGCCTGCTTGGCGATGGCGGCCGCCCGGTCGTAGCCGATGCGTGGCGCCAGCGCCGTGACCATGCTCATGCTCCACTCGATCTGTTCGGCACAGCGCTCGCGGTTGGCGGCCAGCCCCGCGATGCACCGATCGGCGAACATGCGGCAGGCATTGGCCAGCAGGCGTTCGGACTCCAGCAGGTTCAGGGCGATGACCGGCAGCATCACGTTGAGATCAAGCAGGCCCGAAGCGCCGCCGAAGGCGATGGCCGCATCGTTGCCGATCACCTGCGCGCACACCTGGGCCAGCGATTCGGCGATCACCGGATTGACCTTGCCCGGCATGATCGAGCTGCCCGGCTGCACCGCCGGCACCGTGATCTCGCCGATGCCGCAGCGCGGACCGGCGTTGAGCAGGCGCACATCGTTGGCGATCTTCACCAGCGACACCGCCAGCGTCCTCAGCTGCCCGGACAGCTCGACCGCCGCATCCTGGGCGGCCTGGGCCTCGAAATGGTTGGCCGCCTCGCGAAAATCGATGCCGTAGGCCTCACTCAGGGCCGCCGCCATGCGTGCCCCGAACTCGGGATGCGTGTTCAGGCCCGTGCCGACGGCGGTGCCGCCCTGCGCCAGCTCGCCCAGGCGCGGCAGGCAGGATTGCAGCCGTGCCATGCCCAGCTCCACCTGCCGCGCCCAGCCGGAGATCTCCTGGCCGAGCGTGATCGGCGTGGCGTCCATCAGATGCGTGCGCCCGATCTTGACGACGTCGGCACACGCCTGCGCCTTGGCGGCAAGCCCGGCGTGCAGGTGATCCAGGGCCGGCAGCAGCTCGTGCACCAGCAGATCGGCCGCGGCCACGTGCAGCGCCGTGGGGATCACATCGTTCGACGACTGGCCCATGTTCACGTGGTCGTTGGCATGCACCTTGGCCCCGGCATCGATCTGCACGGCCCGGTGGGCGATGACCTCGTTGGCGTTCATGTTGGTGCTGGTGCCGGACCCGGTCTGGAAGACATCCAGCGGGAAATGGCCATCGAGGCGCCCCGCCGCCACCTCTTCG
>OBLQ010000916.1_pt1 | contig 11129 bp, 6 predicted proteins | sample 1519881 | NCBI WGS metagenome assembly OBLQ01 (sample SAMN01911456, study PRJEB22533) | soil metagenome | biome: Soil | place: Malaysia | collected 2012-04-30 | depth DG_metagenome m | reverse complement strand
CGCCACGCTCGGATTCGGGCTCACGGCGCGGCGCGAGCCCGCGTCCCAGCGCGCCGGCTGCGCCGTCGGCCACGATCACGTGGCGCGCATGCCGTTCGGCCATGCCCGATTCTTCCTGGACCATCATGTGCAGCACTCCCGAGGAGTCACGCAGCGCGGCGCGGACGTTGGCGCGTTCAAAGCGGGCCCCGCAGGTCATCGCATGCCGGCGGATCAGATCGTCGAATTGAACCCGCGGTGCCACAATGAACCGTGTGTCTTCGCGGCGTGGATCGAAGTCGATGGAAAAGTCGCGGCCCCGTCCCGACACCAGGCGCACCGCGCGTACAGTGGTGAACCCGGCGGCGTCGAGTTCGTCGCGCAGTCCGAGATCGTGGAGCAGGCCAATGGTCCCGGGAGGAATGCCATCTCCGCAGGGTTTGTCACGCGGGAACTCCGCGCGGTCCAGCATCAGAACATCCCGCCCGCGGCGAGCCAGCGCCGCGGCAGCCGCACTGCCGGCGGGGCCGGCGCCGACCACGATGACATCGTGCACACTCACGCGACAGTCCTCCAATTTGACCGCGTGTCCGACAGTCGCCTACACTCGCCCGATGGTAACCCAATCCTCCGCGCCGGGCCATATTGCAAGGGGAAAGTCCGCCGGGGCCACGGATCTAATCATTGAGCGCCGGCATCGCATGGTGCAGCGCTTTGTGAGCGGGCGAACGGGAACGCTGCTTGATTTCGGGTGCGGGACCGGGACGCAGACCCTTCTGTTTGCGGGGGAGTTCGACCGCATCGTCGGCGTCGACGTGGATGCGCCGTCGATCGGCAAGTTCCGCGATGCCATCGCCCGGCTGGGACTTTCCGGCCGGGTCGAGGCGATCGAATACGATGGGCGCACGATTCCGCTCGCGGACGCGACCGCCGATTTCGCCATCTCGTTCGAGGTGCTCGAGCACGTGCTCGACGAGCGCCGTGCGCTGGAGGAGCTGCATCGCGTCCTGCGGCCCGGCGCGCGCCTGGCGATGTCCGTACCCAACCGCTGGTGGGTGTTCGAGACTCACGGGGCCGCCCTCCCGCTCCTCAAGTGGAATCGCGTCCCCTTCTTCAGCTGGCTGCCCAAGCCGTTGCACGACCGCTGGGCCCGGGCGCGCATCTATTCGCGGCGCGAGATTGTGCGCAAGCTGCGCAGCGCCGGGTTTGAGACCGACGTGTCCATGTACATTACCGCGCCCATGGACGTGGTCAGCAATCCACGAATTCAAAGCGTGTTGCGCACTCTGATCTTTCGCGGGGATCGCACGGCCATACCTTTTCTGTCCACGGCGGTTCTGGTGATCGCCAGCAGGAAATAGCCGCGGAAGGGGTGGAATCAGGTGGTGTAAGCGGACTTCGTGTTGCGGCAAGAGTGCCCGGACCCGCTTCTAGGGCGTCTTGTTGAGACGTTCCCACAACGTGGGCAGTCCGGGGAAATCCGGGTGGCGCTCATGCAAACGTTCCAGAACGGCGCGGGCCTCGGCAGTCTTTCCCTCGTCCGCGAGCTGGTCGCCCAGCGAATAGCGCGCATACTCGAAGTCCGGATAGAGGTCGAGCGATTTGCGATAGGCCGCGCGCGCCTGGTCGGGGTCTCCCAGCGCGTGCATGGCCGCACCCAGCAGGTACCAGCTGGCCGGGTTGTCGGGACACGCTGAAAGCGACCGCTTGAGCGCGTCGCGTGCTCCCGCAAAATCTCCGTTCTTCATGCGCGATACCGCCTCGCGGTTGAGTGCGGCCACCGGTTCGGTGACCAGCAGCGTCAGCCCCGGGGTCCATGGATACACGCTCAGGATCTCCGGGTTGGGATCGGCCACCCACACCGGCGACTGGTTGGCGACCTCCATGTTCGCCCAACGCATCCAGCTGTCGAGCATGGCGATGTAGGTAACATGCTCGCGCGCCAGCAATCGATTGAGAAAATCGACGTAGTCGGGCTTGTTGAGGTGAGGGACCACCTCAGGCTGAATCAATCCGACCGTATCAATGACCCGTCGCTCGGAGTAGAACGCGATCGCGCCCACATCGTGAGTGGCAATCACCGCGTCCGCCGGCGTGTTGTCGTGCAACCACCGGCCGCAGCGCTCATGACGCTGATAGTGATAGAAGCAGAAGTACCGGAACTCCTCGGCCGCGGCGGGAACGTGGACCAGCTGCGCGCCCACCAGCACCAGCAGCAACACGCCGTGCCACACGCCGGCTGACACACGTCGCGCGGAAAGCCGCGCGCCGATTCCCTGCAGCGCCGCCAGTCCCAGCAGGGCGATCGCCGGCAACGCCGGCACCAGATAGCGCGAGAAGCGGTGCGCATAGGGCAGGAACACCACATACGCCAGAACCAGCGCCGGCACCCATCCCGCCTCCGCAAGCAGGTTGCTACGCTTGCGCCGGAGTGCACGCGCGCCTTCCGCACCGATCTGGATCAGGGCGAGCGGCGTGAGCACCACGAACGCGGACGAAAGCAGCGCCTCGCGCACCCCGTGGGTCATGAAGAACCAGCGCGATTGCTGGTAGGCCGCGTGTTTCGCCGCCATGGTGTTGGGAAAGAACGTTCCGCCCGTCAGCCGGTTGAAGACGAAGTACAAAAGCACCAGTGCAGCGAACGGAATCGCCCAGCGCATCACGCGCGGTTGCGACTTCTCCCCGGCCCGTCGGCTCCGGGTCCGGCCAAGCAGAGTCACCAGTACCAGCACGCCGGCCAGAATCAGCGACTCGGGCCGTGTCCAGACCCCCAGGCCGAGGGCAAGGCCAAGCCACACCGCGCGCGACTCCGCCCATGCCCAGAATGCAGCCGCCATGACGAACAGAAACAGGCTGGTCTCCATTCCCGACACGGAAAGGATGGCGAGGCGCGCATCCAGGCCCAGCACGAGAACGAACGCCGCCGCCAACAGAGAACTGCCCAGCCGCTTGCGCGCCCACAGCGCGGCCATGACGAGAAACCCGGCCTGAAACAGAATTCCCAGCACCCAGCTCAGGAGCTTTTCGTTGCGGGTGACGTGAAATCCGAGCGCCAGCAACAGTGTGTACAGCGGTGATGTGGAACCGGCGGTGGGATGGTCGCCCGGGAAATAGCTGAAGGAGTGATGAAACGCGAGATTTCGCGCGTAGGTCAGATGAATCCACGGGTCATCGAGCGGAAAACAGTCGATGCCGTGGTTCGCCCGGTGCGCGTGGATGATGAGATAGAGGGAAAACGCAACCCCGGCGGCGACCGGGGCCGCCAGCCAGGCAATGCCGGCATGGAATGCTGATGGTGCCGCAGGACGATTCATGGCGTACTCGCAGCTTCCTCGCGCTATTCCTGCTTCTTCTTTGCGACCCACGCCTTGACGTTGGCGTCGAGGATGTCGAGCGGCACCGAGCCGTGCCACAGCACCACGTCGTGGAATTCGCGCACGTCGAACCTGGGACCGAGTTCGCGGGTGGCGTAGTCGCGCAGCTCACGGATCTTGAGTTCACCCGTCTTGTACGCCACCGCCTGTCCCGGCCACGCGATGTAGCGATCGACTTCGGCTTCGATGTTGCGCATGGAAAGCGCGCCGTTGGCCGCCATGTAGTCGATGGCCTGCTGGCGGGTCCATCCGAAATAATGCATGCCGGTGTCCACCACCAGACGCATGGCGCGCCACATCTCGTAGCTCAGGCGGCCAAAGTTGCTGTAGGGATCCTGGTACATGCCCAGCTCCAGCCCCAGGTGTTCGGAATACAGGCCCCACCCCTCGCCAAATGCCGTGACCCACTCGTAGCGGCGGAACATGGGGACGTCCGGCAACTCCATGGCAATCGCGATCTGCAGATGATGTCCCGGCACCGCTTCGTGCAGTGACAGCGCTTCGATCTCATACAGGGGGCGGCTCTTCAGGTCATACAGATTGACGCAGTAGAACCCCGCGCGCGTTCCGTCGCCGGCGCCGGGCTCGTAGTAGGCGGTGCTGGTCTTGGGCGCGATGTAATCGGGAATCGGCTTGATGCCGTAGGGCAGGCGCGGCAGGGTCTTGAACAGTTTGGGTAGCTGCCCATCAATCTGCTTGAGCACATAGGCCGTTTCCTTCATCAACTGCTGCGGGTCGTCGGTATAGAACTTCGGATCGGTGCGCAGATCATTGACGAACTCGGCGAACGTCCCCTTGAACCCCGTGGTTGCGATCACCGCATCCATTTCGCCGCGGATACGCTTCACTTCGGCCAGACCGGTGTCGTGCACCTGCTGCGGTGTTTCATCCAGCGTGGTGTATTCCCTGATCAGGAATTCGTAGTACTTCTTGCCATTGGGCAGGTCGGCGCAGGCGATCGATTCGCGTCCACCGGGAATGTACTCCTTCACGAAGAAGTCCTGCAGATCGCGAAAGCCGGGGACCACCGAGGCCATGATCGCCTTCTTGCCGCGCTCGGTGAGGCGCGCGCGGTCGGCGTCGCCGATGGCGTCCGGAAACTTCGAGAAGGGCGCATACAGCAGGCTTTTGGTGGGATCATCCACCACGTGCGGCGCCACGGTTTCGTCGAGCCCCGCCATGACGACCTTCGGCAACACGTAGCCGTTCTTGAGACCAGTGCGCATCAATTCGATCTGCTGATCGATGTATGTGCGCATGGCCTCGAGGCGCGCGCAGTAGTTGTCGTAGTCCTTGGCGGTGGCCAGAGGAACGTTGTTGGGAAGCTGCGGAAGGTCGGTGTGAAATCCCTCGCGGTTGGTGATGGGAAGCAGGTATCCCTTGAACTCCGAGTCGGTGATCCGGTTCCGCAGGACACGGCCGAAGAAGTCGTAGTTGATGCGATCGGTATCATTGAGTTTGGAACGATCGATCGCCTCGAGGCGCTTCAGAAACCCACGCGTGTCCTTTTCACGCCGTTCCCAGTCCGCCACGGTAACCGACGGGAGCCGGTCGTCCATGCTGTGGTCGCCCACAGAGGTGGCAAACAGCGGATTCTCGTGCAGGCGCCAGGCCCATTCGTCGTCGAAGAGTTTCTTCAGCGGTGCAGACGTCTGCGCGACCGCCCCGGCCGCGCAGGTTGCCGTCAGAGCCACAGCCAGAATCCATGCGGCTTTGTTCACAGGAGTTCTCCTTTGCGAGGGAAACAACGGCGCGCCCGCAAACCGAGACGGCGCGGACGCGGAGCATAGCACAGCCCCGTGTCCACGCCGTCCGAAAAGCCGTTCGCAGTCGTTTAGAAACGCATCGCGCCGGCCTATGCCACTTCGACCATACTGTCGTCGTCCGAGGGCAGCGGTCCGGCGGGCACTTCGGGCGGGACGTGGCTCGCAGCTTCGTGCTCGACCACGCGTTCGCGCCACTCGTCGCGGAGCTTGTCTTCGCGGTAACGCTTCAGGAAATAGCCGATGGTCTCGACGCGGATCTTGATGGACCCGGCCGGGCGGTTCTCGTCCAGGTCCTTGAAGGAGAAGTAGGGAGTGCCGGAGCTCTCGATGATTTCCTCGACCACGCTGTAGATGGGCGCGTCGTGGCCGCACTTGAAGTTCGACACCTCGAGTGCCACCAGATGGGGATGGCGCGCCACGTATTTGGCCGCCCACACCTTGCGGCTGGTGTTCTCGCTGTAGGCGTTCTTCCACACGTCGCTGATGTCCATGGCATCGGAAATCTCGCCCGCGCGCACCTCGTCGCCGAAGAGGCGATTGAGAATATCGTCGTCGACGGGCAGTGAATCCTGCGTGAACACGGGATAACCCAGCTTCTGAAACTCCACCAGGATCTCGTGGTTGATGCCGGGATCGTTGTGATACGGCCGCCCCAGCACCACGATGCCGAGCTTGTTCTCACGCTCGAGCTCATCCAGCACCGTGCGCGCCGCGCGGCGCGTGTTGTCCATGTACTCGTCCAGCGCCCGGTATCCCGCTTCGGCCGCGCGCGCGTTTTCCTTCTCCGACAGCCCGAGCACATCCTTCCACGCGCCGTACATCTGGCGCGCAAACAGATGTGGTTGCGCAACGTTCACCACGGGACACAGGTAGCGAATTCCCTTCTTTGCAAACAGGTCGCCTTCCTTGGTGAAGGCCGCCTTCACGGCTTCGGGCGTGGCCGTCACTGTAGGACAGGCGCGGCAGTCCTGAATGTTCTTCAGGTCGCTCTTCAGGTCGTCGATCATCGGAAAGAAGATCGCGTCCAGCGGCTTCTTCTCGTGCTGCTTGAAGATGAGATTGTGCACGTGCGGAATGCCCAGCTTGCTGGGGAAACAGGGGTCGATGGCGCCGCGCCTGGCGCCTTCCTTGTAGAGCTCTTCGGTGGTGTAGTCCGAGTACACCAGGTTGTGGGCGCGAATCCCGAGGGATTCGAAGTACGCCGAGAACAGCGGGTTGGTGGAGTACTGGTTGAGCAGGCGTGGAATACCAATGCGGATGTTCTCGCGCTTCTTGATCAGCTCAACACGCGCCTTCTGCCCGCCCGTAAGGGCGTGCTTCGGCGGCGCATCCGCCACGCCGGCGGGCTTGAAGCTCTTGAACACGTCGCGCGCACTCTTTTCCACGAAGTTGGGCGCCGCCTTGAGACGAGCGTCGAGATCCTTCTTGATCTCACGCATCGACACCACATCCTCGACCAGCCCCTTCTCGCACGAGTTGTTGACGATCAGCCGCCGCGCGCCCGGCGCCAGTGACACCTTGCTCTTGCGCGCGCCGGCGGTCGCGCTGGCAGTGTCCGCCTCTCCCTGGTCGCGCTTGATGGTGCACGAGGCCTCGACGTCGATGAACGTGCGCAGGCATTCGTTCTTGCAGAAGTGACAACGGGTGTCTTCGGACGTGTGGGTGGTGTAGGAAATCGTCTGCACCGATTCGAGTCCGATGAACGACGTGCGCCGCCCGTTTTCGTAGAGGCGGGCCGCTTCCAGCGCGGCGCCGATGGCCCCGCTTTCGCCGCAGTGCCGGTGCACAATGATGTCGGGCCGATCGTCGGCCGTGCCGCGGAAACGCGACGAGATGAAGTCGACCTGGGCTTTCACGGCCGCCAGATTGCGCTGCGTTCCGCCCTGCAGCACGAAGCGCTTGCCGAGTTTGGCCAGGTTGGGAATCTGGGCCACATACAGCCAGATGTTCTTGGGCAGCACCGCCGCCAGCCCGGCCATGATCTCGCCCGGCGTCCAGCCCTGGCGCTGGAAATCGACGATGTCCGACTGCATGAAGACGGCGCAGCCATACCCGAAGGTCGGCATCTGTTCCGCGCCGAAGGCGGTGTCGGCGAACTTCTCCACCGGCACGCCGAACTCGCCCGCCGTACTCTGCAGGAAGTATCCGTTGCCGGCGGAACACTGCGTGTTGAGCTTGAAGTCCTTCACGCTGCCGTCTTTGAGCACCATGATCTTGATGTCCTGGCCGCCGACGTCGCAGATTACATCGACGTCGTCATAGAAATGCAGCGCGCTTTCGGCGTGTGCCACGGTTTCCACGATGGCGGCGTCTGCGCCCAGCACATCGCGCAACACATCCTTGGCGTAGCCGGTGGTGCCAACACCGAGAATCTCCAGGCGCGCGCCAAACGACGTCACGTGGCTCTCGATGTCGCCGATAACTTCGATGGTGTCCTTGATGGGGTTGCCCTTGGAAAGCTGATAGGCTTTCGCCAGCACCTCCCGGTCCTCGCTCAGCAGGACCGCCTTGGTGGACGTCGACCCGCCGTCGAGTCCGATGAAGGCGCGCACTGTCTCACCCGCGACGAAGGTAGTGGGCTCAAAAGGCTCGGGGCGGTAGCGATCCTGGAAGTGTCCGAGATCGGTGGCATCGCGCGACAGTCCCGCACTGGCTTTCTGCCGACTCTGCTTGCGGCCCACCGTGATGTATTCCTCGAGCGCGGTCCATCCCGCGTACACGCCGATGTCCTCGTCTTCGTCCTTGCCGTACTCCACGGCTCCGATGGCGGCGTAGTACTGGGCGTTCTGCGGCACCACGATGAGCGACTTCGGGTCCACGCCCTCGGGCAGCGCCACCTCGCGCTCTTTCCACATGAGTGGAATATTGTGCTGCCACGCTTCGCGCATGCCGCGAATGTAGGTATTGGGTCCGCCCAGCAGGATGACCTCGGGGCGCAAGGTGTGACCGCGCGTCAGCACGGAAAGATTCTGTCCGATGATGGCCTCGAAGAGCGACGCCATCAGTTCTTCGGTGGGAATGCCCTGCTTCTGCAGGCCGTTGATGTCGGTCTCGGCGAACACGCCGCACTTGCCCGCCACGTGGTGCAGCTTGACGCCGTCATACCCCTGCTGACACAGCTCCTCGGGGGGAATGCGCAGCTTGGCGTTGATCTTGTCGATTACGGCGCCGGTTCCCCCCGCGCACTTGTCGTTCATCGACGGGATCTTCTTCTTGCGCCCGGTCTCCCGGTCTTCCTTGAAGACGATGATCTTGGCGTCCTGTCCGCCCAGCTCGACCACCGAGCCCGCGGCCGGGTGTTCCTTCTCCACGGCCAGGCACACGGCGTTGACTTCCTGCACGAACTTGGCGCCGATCTTCGGCGCGATGTTCATGCCGCCGCTGCCGGTGATGAACACGCGCGTTTCGCCCGCAGCCGTGGCATCGCGGAGGCCCGCGACGTCGGCGTCGAGGCGTTTCAGGAACTCGAGAACTTTTTCCGGCTGCTTGGTTTCGTGGCGCTGGTAGTCATGCCACAGGAGGGTATCCGTCGCTGCATCCACCACCACGGCTTTCACCGTCGTGGAACCGACATCCATACCAATGAGGAAACGGGCGACGGCCATGGTCCCCGGAGTATCCATCAGGTGCGCCCGGAGAGCAACTCGAATAGTTGAAGCCTCTTCAACTATTCCGTACTATTCAAACGCGTGGGCTTGCCCACGGGCTCCAAGTCGTGTAGAAGGTAGGCGTATGCCGGTAACGTATCGAATCGACGGCGATCTGGTGGAACTGACCTGGAAGGACGTGTGCCCTCCCGACGAGGTTTTCGAGACGTTCCACCAGGCCCTGGAAGACCCGGAGCTTCCCGACGAGTTCGTTCTCCTCGCGGACGTGCGCGGGTCGACCTCGCTCGCCAGCCGTCCTACCGCCGAAATCATCCGCGTGGCCGAATACCTGGGACCATTCCGGGACCGCGTCAAACGCTGCGCCGTGCTTGCCAGCGAGGACATCCACTTCGGCCTTGGTCGCCTGGGCGCCGTCTACAGCGAGACCGCCGGCGTCATGACCAGCGTCTTCCGCGATCGCGACGAAGCGCTGGCGTGGCTGCGCAGCGTGACCGAGTAGGCCGCGTCCCTTTTTCGTCATTCCCGCCGCCGTCAATCCCGGGACTATTTGCCCGGCATCACGAACGTGACGGCGAATTCTCCGCCCTGGGAAGATTCGACGCGCATGGTAAAGCGCAGCGCCGCCGCGATCTTGGCCACCAGCGCGAGTCCCAGCCCGAAGTGCTCTCCCGACGCCCGGCGTGACGCGTCGCCGCGCGCGAACCGGTGCAGCAACGTGGCAACACCCTCCGGAGCCACCTGGCTGCCGCTGTTGGCAATACGCAAAATGCTCGAACCGCCGCTTTGTGTCGCCTCGATCCTGACATAACCCGCTTCATTGGAGTGAACCACCGCGTTTTCGAGCACATTGCGAATCGCGATCTCGAGCAGGATGGGATCGGTAATCACCTGAACACCGCGCGGGAGCGCAAACGTGACATCTAGTCGGCGCGCGCGCGCCGCCTCGTCCAGCGGGATCCACGATGCCTCCACCAGTTCGCCGACATCGGCGGGACTCTCTTCGATCTCTATCTGGCCACTCTCGAGGCGGCCGAGATACAGCAACGTCTCCACCATGGCCTGTACCCGCAACAGAATCGTAAGCGAACTTTCCAGGGTATCGCGGTAGTCGTCCGCTGCGCGCGGGCGTGCCAGCGCCACTTCGACCGCGGAACGAAGTCCGGCCAGCGGCGTGCGCAGCTCGTGGGCGATGTCGGCGCTGAATGTCCGCTCCTGCTCGAGCGTGGTTTCGAGTCGCGCCAGCAGCTGGTTGAGTTCCGCGACTATCGGTTCGACTTCCCGCGGTGTCACGGAAAGCGCGACACGCGCGGACATGTCGGTATTGCTCAGCGAAGCGATCTGGCCGGTGAGCTCATCGAGCGGACGCAGGCTGGTGCGAATCACCACCGTCAGCATCACCGCGACGCCGAGCGCGGTAAATCCGCCGACCGTCATCAGGAGATACTTTAGCCGCGACAGAAACGTTACGATCTCGCCCGGTTCCTCGGCGACCACCAGTTCGACCGCCGCCGGTCGCCGGCCGGTTCCCGGCGGGGCACCCGTTGCGCCCGCCTGGTCGCCTTCCTCGTCGGATTTGGGCAGGAACCGGATTCCAACTGCGCGCCCCTGCTTTCCGGACGGAGTCGTTGTCCACTGGAACACGGATCGATCCAGATCCGCGGGCATGGCGAACTCGAGGTCGTGGTTTCCGAGTCCCGGAGAGCGGTACAACACGTTCCCCTGCGACCACAGCTGCAGATAGCCGGGACCGGATGGTGACGTGAAGTCCGTCAGGTCCAGTTCTTCGAACTCGAGATCGACCGCGCCACCGCTCACCCGGACGGTCGATGCAATCAGGAGGAGCTCTTCACGCAGTTCCTCGTCGAACTGCCCCAGCAATGTGGCGCGCGCGCCGCGGTAGATGGCGATACTGGCGACCGACAGACCGGCCAGGGTCGCGGCCACGGTACCGATCACAAGCCAGGTGCGAATCGACTTCATAGGTTGTCGACTTCCAGCACGTATCCGAACCCGCGCCGCGTGTGAACGAGCCGGGAACGCCCGCCACGCTCCAGCTTGCGGCGAATGTATCCAACGTAAACATCCACGATGTTGCTGTTGCGCTCGGCATGGAAGTCGTAGATGCGGGAGAAGATTTCGTCACGCGTGACGACTTCTCCAGGACGGCTGGCGAGGGTTTCGAGGATGGCAAACTCGCGCGCGGTAAAATTGATGGCCTCACCGCCGCGGCGCACCACACGCGCAGCCGTGTCGATTTCGAGGTCGCCAATCATGATCACCGCGGACGTCTGCGGATAGCCGCGGCGCTGCAACGCACGCACGCGCGCCATCAGTTCTTCGAAGGCGAACGGCTTGACCAGGTAGTCGTCCGCGCCGAGATCGAGACCGCGCACACGGTCGCC
>OBLQ010000915.1_pt1 | contig 11140 bp, 6 predicted proteins | sample 1519881 | NCBI WGS metagenome assembly OBLQ01 (sample SAMN01911456, study PRJEB22533) | soil metagenome | biome: Soil | place: Malaysia | collected 2012-04-30 | depth DG_metagenome m | reverse complement strand
ATATCGATGGTGCCGTTCTGCAGGGTCCGATTGGGACTCCGGAGGATGCCCCCATCATTCTTTCCAACTTCTGGCCGACCGCGGAATTCTGGATGCCCCACCAGGCAGCCGTCACGTGGCTCCTGGCCGAAGTCTCTGCGCTAGAAAGGGAACGAACGGCATGACGGACGTTGAGTGACCAGATGGGCTGGCGCGTTAGATACGGCAGCAGACGCTTGGCTCTGGCCGGTTGGTCCTGAACCTGCGGACCTGGGTGCCGGATGACCAGTGCCTGAAACGCCGCGCCTTCGAGGGGCGGGCTAGTTCTCTGGGTCGTCACGGGCCGGCGAAGCTTCGCTTGCCTCAATGTCCGCTTCTTGCACCGCCCTGGGCCACTTGGCACGCACACGAGCCGCGCACTCGGTTTCCCGACGCCCGGGAACCCGAGTTAGGAATTCGCTAAGCGAATTCCTAGCGTCCACAGTGAGCCTGTTCTGCGCGTGATAATTTCGTTTAGAGAAAAAGACCTTGACAAACGCATTTCTGTCTGCTATCGATTCTCGCAATCTTGACATTGCTAAGGGGTGAGCCATGCAAAGCACAGGCACTCGGGCAGGCGCGAGTCAGGCTGTGTGCTCCAAATCAGGTTATGCGCTGGGAAGAACGTCAACGGCGATTGGGTTCTGGAACCCGGCGATGTGGGGGAGTTTCCTTTACGTTGCCCTTCTCGTGTTGGCCTTCGCTGCCTCTCCTTCCGAAGTCTGGGCGCAGCTTTACACCGGCTCCCTGTCGGGCGTCGTCGAAGACCCTTCCGGCGCCGTGATTCCAAACGCGAATTTATCTCTAACCGACCAGGAAAAGGGCTTCACGTACACGGCGACGAGCGATTCTCTGGGACGTTATGCTTTGCGTGGGCTTCCTCCTGCAACCTACCGCCTGACCGTGGAGGCCGGAGGGTTTCAGAAGTCTGTGCAGGACGGCTTGGTGATTGCGGTTAACCAGAATGCAACTGTCAATATCAGGATGGAACTAGGCTCGCAGACTCAAACCGTCGAGGTTACCGGGGCGGTGCCGGTTCTGGCGACTCAAGATGCGGCTACGGGGCAAGTCCTCGACCGGACTTTCATCAACGACCTGCCCCTCCTCGGACGATCCGTGTTTGACCTCGGCTTGCTGACTCCTGGGGTGACGCAGGCCGCGCAAAGCGCCTGGAATGTCGGCAACGAAAACAACTTCATTTCGAACGGGAGCCGGAACTCAAGCGCGGACATCCTGCTGGACGGTGTGGCGACGACGGCTCCCATGGGAGATAGCGGAATTCAGACTCCCACCTACCAGCCTTCGGTGGACGCCGTTCAAGAGTTCAAAGTCCAGCAGTCGAACTTCAGCGCGGAATTCGGATTCAGCGGGGCGACGGTCATCAACATGGTGATGCGCTCGGGGACCAACCAGTTCCACGGCAGTGCTTACGACTTCCTTCGGAATGACGTTCTCACCGCCAACGATTTCTTTAGCAATGCCGCGGGAGAAAAGCTCCCAAGCCGGAGGTACAACCTGTTTGGTTTTACGGTGGGCGGTCCTATCCGGAAAGACAGCACTTTCTTCTTCTTCGATTATGAGGGCCTGCGAGACCGGGGCCCTGTTGTGTCACGGGCCGGGGTTCCGAGCGAGGCGATGAGGCAGGGTGATTTTGGGGAGATCTGTGACGCAGGTTTCGACGGCGCCGGGATGTGTCTCGACCCGGAAGGGCAGCTCTGGGATCCCTACTCCGGGGGCTACGACGCCAACGAGGGAGGACCCGTCCGGACCGCGTACATTCCCTTCAACAACCTCGCCACCTACCAGAGCCCGGGAAACGTGAACCTGGACGGTACCGGTTACCAGCTTGCTGCCGTCCCCGGCAACTTGATTGATCCGGCGGCGATGAAGATGATGCAGTATTACCCACTGCCCAACCTCGGTGTAGGAACCGCCGGCTATGACCGGTATAACAACTGGCTCAAGTCATTCTCGGTACCAACCACCACGAATCAGTTTGACGTGAAGATTGATCACCGTTTCGGAGAGAGTGACACCATCAGCGGTCGTTTCACGCGACTGACTACCGAAAGCCGCGATCCCAATTGTTTTGGAAATGAAGTGGACCCGTGCTCGCTCGGTCCGATCACCAGCGCCTCCCATCTCGTGGCGATAAACTACAATCATATTTTCGGCCCCAGAACCATGTTGAATGTCTCCCTGGGCGTGACGCGCGAGTTTTCGCTCGGTGGTGCCGGGATCATGACGGATTATCCTGATTATGATCCCATCTCGGACCTTGGCCTGCCCTCGTATCTGACCCTTTCGGGGGTGCCGGCGACACCGGCGATCATTATCGGGAATTACGGGATGGCGTCACCCAACAATTCGCTAGGCAGCCAGCCCTGGGCAGTTATTCCCCGCGGGCGAGAAACTCACCACTTGATGGGGACTCTGAGCCATGTGCAAGGCCGTCATGAACTCAAGTTCGGGGGTGAACAACACCCAGTTCGGCGAGCCGGCAGGCCTCTTTGATTACGAGTTTAATGGGGCTTCACAGTTCCCTTACTCCGGTGGCGGGGACGCCATGGCCAGCTTCCTGATGGGCGTGGGCGTGCCTGACGGCTGGGGTGGGTATGAGGTGCCTGCCTGGGCGAGCGCCCAGAACTTCCAATACGCCGCCTTCGTTCAGGACACTTGGCGCGCGACGGATAAGCTCACGTTGAACCTGGGTCTCCGTTACGAACTGGCGACCCCGCGCACCGAGCGTTACAACCGCATGAGCTTCATCGACACCACCTCCCCTTCACCCCTCGACGTTCCCGGACTCCCCGGCCTGCGAGGCGGGATGGGTTTCGTGGATGAAAACAACCGTTCCAATTACGGGACGGATCGAAACAATCTGGGACCGCGCTTCGGATTCGCCTACCAATGGACCGATCGCACGGTCTTCCGCGGTGGGTACGGCCTCTTCTACCAAGTTCCCAAGAGTTCTGCGGTCGGAACAGGTGGAGAGGGCTACCTGGGCTTCGGAATCGAAACCAATTGGATCACTTCGTACCACAGTGACGGGGCGACACCGTGGGGAAGACTCAGCGATCCTTTTCCGATTACCGGCCCGAAATCGCCTCCCGGGAGCTCGCTGGGACTTCTGACGAACGTGGGAAGCGGGATCAGCGGCCCAGTGCGGAACGTCAAAGCTACACCGTACGAACAGACGTGGTCCTTGGGCGTTCAGCATGAATTTCCAGGAGCGGTTCTCGTCGAAGCGAATTATGTCGGGAAGAAGGGTACCAAGTTGTATTTTGGCGGCGGCGGGGAATTGAACCACTTGGGTCCGGAGCTTGTCACCTATTCCCCTGATCAAATCGCCGCGTTGAATGAGTATGTTTCGAATCCTTTCTACGGGATCATTACGGATGGCGACCTGTCAGGGCCGGAGATCCAAAGCTGGCAGTTGATGCGTCCGTTCCCGCAGTTTACAAGCGTCTCGTCCACCGATCCGCCGGTTGCCAATTCGATCTACCATGCGCTGCAGATGCGAGTGGAGAAGAGGCTCTCCAGAGGACTTCAGTTTCTGGCGACCTATGTTTTCTCCAAGTCGATCGATGATGCGTCAGTCAGCGGAGGAAACGTGACGTGGCTGGGCGGGTTCACCAGCCTGCAGGATCCCAACCGCAGATTCCTGGAACGCTCCCTCTCAGAATTTGATATTCCGCACGTGTTCCAGTTCAGCTACGTTTACGAGCTCCCCTGGGGTCGCGGAAGGCAATTCGGAGGCGGCTGGAATCCCTGGGTAAACGGGTTCCTGGGAGGGTGGAAGACAAATGGGATCTGGCGTTTTTCGAGCGGCCAGCCCGTTCCCCTGACCCTCTCCGGCGGGCAGAGTCTTCCTACTTACGGGGACCAGCGTCCCGACCTTTCCGGGACACTGACGCGGAGCAGCGCGTCCGATTGGCTCGACCAGTATTTTTCCAATCCCGATGTGGCCACGGCCCCGGCGGCCTACGCGCTGGGAACGGCTCCCCGCCTGCTTTCCAGCGTCCGTAACCCGGGACTGAAGATCGCCAGCCTCTCACTCTTCAAAGAAATCCCGTTGAGCGGAATCCGTGAAGGGATGAGGCTGGAATACCGGGCGGAGGCTTTTAATGCCTTCAATACCCCCCAGTTCTGCGGCCCGAATTCGGAAGTGGACGGGGGAAGCTTCGGCAAGGTGACTTCGACGTGCAGTCCTGCTCGTGAATTTCAAATGGCGTTGAAGTTTTACTGGTAGACTTGCGCTGCAACCGCACGGGCGCCAGACCGCACCGCTGAAAGCGATCGGGCGCCCGCAGTGCGTAGCAGTCTGCGGGAAGCAATCCCCATCGGAAGGCACCAAGAGGGTTTGGTGGAAAGAGTCTTGTGTCTCATCCTGTGGGCCCTCCTGGTACCTTGCGTCTTCGCCTCCAGGCTGGGCGCCCAGCAGCCTCCCCCTGACTCCTTCGAGCATGTAACTCAGCTCATTACGAAAGGCGAGCTCGCCCGCGCGGAAAGGATGCTGGGTGACTTCCTGAAGCGATCCCCCCAGGATCCGCGCTGGCTCGAACTGATGGGCGTGGTGCTCGACGGCGAGGGGCGCTTTCCGGAGGCAGAAGAGAATTACCTCAAGGCTTTGCGGTTCTCCCCGCATTCAGCTTCGATCCTCAACAACCTGGGTAATCACTTTATGCGGCGTGGGCTGCCGGAGAAGGCCCGCGGCGCCTACCAGAAGGCGCTTTCGATTGATCCGCGAATTGCCAACGCGAATCTGCATCTGGCGGCTCTCTACGTCGAGGATGGGGAAGGGCGGAAGGCGTTGCAGTGCCTGGACCGGCTGCCAAAGGCGGAGAGCGAAGGAGCCTCCGCGCTCATCCTTCGGGCGCAGGCGGTTTTCCAGTCGGGGGGAGGCCGCTCGGACGCGGAGGCCATCCTGGACCGGGTCGAAAGCGCTCCCGGCATGGATGCCGGCACGGCTTTCTCCGCAGGCATGGTTTACGCCAAACTGCAGGCCTACGGAAAGGCGGAAGCGTTCTTCACTCGGGCATTGGAGCAAGCGCCGGGAAGCGAAGAAGTCCTTTACAACCTAGGATTGGCTGCCTTCCATGCTGAAGATCTGGCCCGAGCCCGCCAGGCCCTCGAGGCACTCATGAAAAGGCGGCCCGACGACTCCGACGGCATGCTGGCCTTGGCGCGTGTCTATCTGAAACAAGGGCAGGCCAGTCAGGCCGTCATCTTGCTGCACGAAGCCGAGAAGCTGGCTCCGGATCGCCCGGACGCTTTCACGCTCCAGGCCCAGGCGGCATCGGCGCTGGGCTTCTTTGGCGACTCAGTGACCGCCTACGACAAGTATCTCCGGCTGCGTCCGGACGCGGATTGGGCGCGGCGCGAGAGAGCCTTTGCCCTCAGTCGGACGGGCAAGTGGGCCTTGGGGCTGGAGGACCTTCGCCGCTACGTTGCGGACCATCCGAACGACGCCATCGGACTCTATGAAGGCGGCATGGCTGAAGCCATCCTGGACAGCAAGAAGGGACTTGAGCAACTTTTGCGAGCCGTCGCCGCGGATCCGAATTTTCTGGCAGCACACCTGGCGTGCGGGGCCCTCTATTACCAGATGGGTCAATATGAAAAGGCCATCCAGGAGCTGGATTTCGTGGTTCGACGTGATCCTGAGAACTCGGCTGCACTCGACCTGCTGGGCTCGGTATACGAGGCGCTCCACCGCTTCGAAGAAGCAAGAGACTTCATGGCCAAAGCGTTCAACCTCGCTCCCCATAACCCCGCTGTGCTGTCTCACTACAGCCATCTGCTCTTCCGAATGGGGGAAAAGGAGCAGGCCACGCGGATAGACGCCATGCTGAGGGAGCTTCCACCCTATGAGCGAGGGAAGAGGCCTTATCAGGGCCTCTTCGACTATCTCAGCATGCCCGAATCACAACAGCGAAAGCAGTACCTCGAGAATCTTCAGAGGAGCGTCAACGTCAATCCGCGGAGCGTCCCTCTCAGGGTTTTGCTCGGCAAGGAACTGCTTCGCGAGGGCAAGTCGGTGCAAGCGCTGCAAGTTCTCGATCCGATACCTGATTTGAGTTCGGACCCAAGAATCTTGACAGAGTGCGGCGAGGCGCTGCTTGCGGCTGACCAGTATTCACCGGCGCGAAAGTTCTTGCAGGCCGCAGTGGGTCGCGATCCTTCCTTTCTAAGTGCGCATCTGGGTCTCGGCGTCGTACTCCTTAACCTCGAAGGCCCCGGCGAAGCCTTGAAGAAGCTGGACGAGATCCGGCCTCAAGACCGGACCAGTGACTACTATCTGCTCAGAGCGCAAATCCTGGACGCCAAAGACGATGGCCAGGGGGCCAGTGACGCATTGGATGCCGCGTACCGTCTTTCTCCGCGACGCCCCGATGTGTATTTGCAGGCTGCCGGGTTTCTGATCAAGCACCAGCACTACCAGCAGGCCCTAGATGCGCTGGACGTTGGAGGTCGGTTTCTGCCCGACCATCCCCAGATCATGCTAACGCGGGCCATTACGCTCGAATTGCTTAGTCGAACGCCGGAAGCCGGACGGCTATTGGACGAAATCCGCTCACGGTGGCCCGAGTGGTATGAGCCCTATTTGACACAAGGGATCATTCTCGAAACCGTACGCAGATCATCCGCCTCCAAGCCGCTGCTCGAGTCCGCGGTTGCCCTCGGAGCACGCGAGGCCGTTGCGTACTACTACCTCGCCATGGCCACCCTGCACGCCACTCCGGATGATCTGGAATCGGCGCAGCAGGCCATTAATCAGGCGCTGAGTCTCAGTCCTGCCGATCCGTATATCCTTACCCTGGCGGGTAAGATTGCCCTTCAAAAGAAGGATTACCCAGAGGCAATTCAATTCCTTACAAAAGCTCTCCAGGTCTGGCCCGATATGGTCTCGGCGCGGCAAAACCTGATGGTAACGTACCAGGCCATGGGCGACCAGGATAAGGCACGCGAGGAATCCCAGGCGATTGTGAGGATCAAACGTGAGAATCCCCTAGCCAGTGAAGAGCTGCCGCCATTGCCGGTGAGCGGATTGTTCGGGGTCGCCCTGCCGCACCATGGTGCGGGTACCGATCCTCCTGATCACCCTTAGTTCCCAAGCGCGGGCCGTTGCGAGCCAACGTGCTTGAAGCGTCGGCCGGCGTATCGCGGCGTCCGGAGACCTATGACCCAGACTGCTGAGAGCCCTCCCAAGCGGCTGCTTCCTCGTCTTCTGGCAGGGAGATTGCGGTGGCAGATTGGCGCCTTGTTGTTCGCCTCGACCGTCATCAACTTCATCGACCGGGAAACGCTGAGCGTGCTTGCCCCCATTCTGCAGACCGAATACCAATGGACCAACACGGACTTTGCCACCATCCTCATCGCCTTCCGAATAGGCTACACGATCATGCAGGCTGTGTCTGGAAGGCTGCTGGATCGGTTTGGCACGCGCCGCGGCCTTTCGGTGAGCGTCGCGTTCTATTCCATCGTCGCATCGCTGACAGCGGCAGCGCAGGGCCTGACGAGTTTCCGGATCTTCAGACTTCTGCTGGGCGCCGGGGAAGCCGCCAACTGGCCGGGAGCAACCAAGGCCGTCGCAGAGTGGTTTCCTGCCAAGGAACGCGGCTGGGCTGTCGCCCTGTTCGACAGCGGGTCCTCCATCGGTGGTGCGCTGGCCCCTTTCCTTGTGTTGTTTCTCTATCGGGTTTTCGACAGTTGGCGTCCGGCCTTCGTCATCACCGGGGCATTGGGATCTTTATGGCTGGTCGCCTGGCACAGGATCTATCGCGAACCCGGCACCCACCCGAAGATCACGGCCGCAGAGCTGCGTTACATCCGCGAAGGTCAGGCCGCCCCGCCGGAATCTGGGACAGAGTTGCCATCGGTAGGCTGGCGTAAGCTGCTCCGCTACAAGCAGACCTATGGAATCGTGCTGGGGCGCTTTCTCCTTGACCCTTACTGGTTCCTGATTGCCGATTGGTTTGCCATCTACCTGGTCAGCAAAGGATTTCGGCTGGAGCAGAGTATCCTGGGGTTCTGGGCGCCGTTTCTGGCGGCGGACCTTGGGAATTTCGCGGGCGGCGCACTGTCCAGCTTCTGGATTTCGCGGGGGTGGCCGGTCGGCAGAGCGCGACGCACGGTCCTTATGATTTTCGGGCCCAGCATGGTTGTGCTGATTCTCGCCGCATTCACTTCAAGTTATGTTCTTCTCATGCTGCTTTTCTCCTACGCGACGTTCGCCTATGCCGCATGCTCTACCATGTTCCTGGCGCTGCCCGCGGATGTCTTTCACACACGAGCCGTCGCCTCCGTAAGCGGCATGGGAGGAACCAGCGCGGGGATCGGCACGCTGATTTCAACGTACCTGATCGGCGTGATCAGTGATCGTTTCTCTTTTCGTCCAATCGTTATAGCCGCGTCATTGGTCCCGGTGGCGGCCACATTTGTCTTCGTGACTCTGGTTCGGGCCCGCAGGCAACCTGACCCGGAGCAAGTTATCCTGCCGTTTTAAGAGGGAAATCGGCCGGTCTCGGTGAGACGTAGACGCGCAGCGCGCGGCAGAAGTGGTCTCCCCCGCGGAGGATCGCTTCTTTTCATGGCCGTCGGCTGCGGGATTTCAGTACATCACCTTCATCGAATCAGCTACGCTTTTTCCGTCCTTGTATCCAACGGCGCGCAGTTCATTCTCGCCGGATTGAAAGACAACCTTCCATTCCAGGGGCTCGCCAGCTTGCTTTGCGCCCAGGGATTTCTGGTTCAGGAAGAATTCAACTCGGTTGCAGTTGCTGTAGACCTTGACTGTTTTCGTCTCTCCCGGCTTTCCCTGTCTTGTGGTCCAAGTGTGGGAGACGATGTATACCATCGGCGCCTGGGCCCACTGGCTTTGGTAGAAGTAGTACACATCCTTGGGACGTCGATAGTAATCGTAGATGCCCTTCTGGTTCATGTGAGGAATCGTCTGAGCCGTCCGCTCTTCCGCCCCGAAATCAAAGATGCTCCAGATGGCGCTGCCGGCGACGAAGGGGCGCGCATTGACCTGTTTGAGATACCATTCGTGCAGTTGTCGCCCCCACTCTTCCGAGAAATCGTAGCGCTCCGGGTGCTCGCTGTGGCGGCCCAGCTCCATGCCCGCGCCATATTCGCTGACGATGATCGGCTTGTCCGGGTGTTTGCGGTGCACGTCGTCCAGGATGTTTCCGACGTCTTCGATCTCCCCTCCGTACCAGCCGCGATAGATGTTGAGCCCGACAACGTCCACGGCATCGTAAAGACCCACGAGATCAGCCCGATCATACTGGTCAATGGCCAGTGCCGTGGGGCGCGTGGGATCCTCCCGCCGGGCGAGTTCGGCCAACTCCCGCTCGAGTTGCGCCACCGCCTCCCACTCCTCGCGCCCGGACCCGTTCAGGTTTTCGTTCCCAACACTCCAAAGGAAAACAGCCGGGTGGTTTCGGTCCCGCCGAATCATTTCCCTTACCATTTGCTTTGCGTTCTCGGCAAAGCCGCGTGCCCCCGCATATGGTGCGAGCTGTTTTCCCTCCCCATCGAATGGGATTTCCTCCCAAACCAGCAGCCCCAGACGGTCGCAGGCGTCCAGCACGGCGGGATGCTGGGAATAGTGCGCCAAGCGGATAAAGTTGGCGCCAATGTCCTTCACGAGTTGGACGTCTTTAACTTGGCGGGTGGCAGGCAGCGCCCAGCCCAGGCCCGGGTAATCATCCATGCGATTTGCGCCCCTCAGTTTCAGGTGGGAGCCGTTCAAGAAGAACCCGGTCTGAGGGTCGAACTTGTACCACCGGAAACCGAGCGGAGATTCCACCTGGTCGACGACTTGCCCCGCAGCGCGCAACTGGAACACCACCCGGTAGAGATTCGGTTCGTCTGGCGACCAGAGTTTGGGATTTTCAATGCGATCCGTCTGCTGCCGGACTTCCGCTGCCTGGCCGGCACCAGCCCGCACGGTAGACGCCAGGCTCTGCACCTTCTTGCCGTCAGGCCCGAAGACCTCCGCTACCAGTTCGACCGAAGCGTCCGCGTAACCGTGGTTTCGGATGGTGCTCTCGAACACCGCCACCCCCTCCTGGCGAGAGACGGAGGGAGTTGTGACCGAGCTGGAATCAATGAACACCTTGTCAGTGACGACCAGAGTCGCCTGGCGGTAAAGGCCTCCCATCATGTTGAAGTCCATGTCGTAGGGAGGAAGATCTCTCCTCCAGCGGCTGTCGACCCGCACGGCTATGAGATTGTCAGCGAGCGGTGTCACGAGGTTCGTGATGTCAAATTCGAAGGGTGTGAACCCGCCCCGGTGCTCGCCGACAAACCTTCCGTTCACCCACACGGTGGCCACTTGGTACGCCGCGTCGAAATGAAGGACCACCCGCTTGCCGGCCCACGCAGCCGGGGCAGGGAATTCTTTCCGGTACCATCCGACGCCGCGAAAGTACCCGGGAACATCGTCAAGGATGTCTTTCGTGTTCCAGGTATGGGGCAGGTTGACCGATGGCCACTCCTCCGCCGCCATGTAATCCGGGCTTTCGATGCCGGCGTCATCGCATAGCAGGAACTTCCAACCCGAAGAAAGATCAATGGAGAGACGGGGCCCATCCTGCGCGCCACCTGCAACCTCTGCCGCGGCCAGCAGGATCGCGAGTGAGCATGCCACACGGCATGCACTAACGACCCGGCTGAGTGGGCTGTGAGAATACGAAGCGGAAGTGGAAAGGTGCTTCATCTCTGCAATCCCCCATGTTTTTTCAAGCCGGTCCGACCGCTGGTTGTTCGGTCGGTTCGGGCCGTTCTCACGACGCTGGGCCCGGCTTACTTCGCAGATGATAGTACTTTTTCGAAGGCCAGGATGATCTCATCCTCATCCTGGACGGTAAGGCACGAGGGAATGGCCAGCAGGACACTCCGCTCAAAGAGGCTGTCGGCCGCCGGGCAGGCGCCCTTGCCGTAGTCCCGCGCCAGATCCCGGTTTTCGCTCAGCTTCCAGGGGAAGCCTCTCTTGTCCCAGCCGGAGTGATTCACCAGACTGGGAATGTTGTAATAGAGGTGAAGGCCCCACTCCGTCATAACAACGTTCGAGACTCCCTGAGGGCAAGTGACAATCCCTTCGGCCCGCAGC
>OBLQ010000914.1_pt1 | contig 11142 bp, 7 predicted proteins | sample 1519881 | NCBI WGS metagenome assembly OBLQ01 (sample SAMN01911456, study PRJEB22533) | soil metagenome | biome: Soil | place: Malaysia | collected 2012-04-30 | depth DG_metagenome m | reverse complement strand
GGGGTTCTGCAAGCGGGAGCTGCGGGCAAATCCGCGTTGGGTCGTCGATGCTTTCATCGAAGGCGGGCGAGGTCTGCTTGAGCTGGGGATCACCGTTGCGCTGGCGGGCCTGGTCGTCGGCGTTGTCCAGGTGAGCGGCATGGGCTTTATCTTGTCGCACGCATTGATAAGCTTGGCGGGAGGCAATGTCCTCTACCTGCTGTTCTTGACCGCGATCGTCAGCCTGATCCTGGGTATGGGCATGCCTACGACGGCGGTCTATGTCCTTCTGGCGGTGCTGGTAGCGCCAGCGCTGGCGCAGCTGGGGATCAACGTCCTTGCCGCCCACCTTTTTATTTTCTATTTCGGTATGGCATCCATGACGACGCCGCCCATTGCCCTGGGCGCCTTCGCCGCCGCATCCATAGCGCAATCCGATTCCATGCTCACCGCTCTTCATGCCATGCGCTTCGGCGCGGTCAAGTATGTGGTGCCCTTCCTTTTCGTATTCTCTCCGGCGCTGCTGTTGAAGGGCCCGATTGGCGACGTGGTCCTGGCGACAATTACCGCTATAGTGGGGGCGGTGCTTCTCGGTATGGCGCTCACCGGTTATTTTGTTCGCGACATCGGCTGGCTCAAGCGCGTGCTTCTGGGCGTGGCCGCGCTTGCCCTCCTCATACCCGCTACCGGCAAGGGGATCATCTTTACGTGGATCACCGATGTCGTTGGGATCGTATTGGGTGGCGCCATACTCGCATCCGAGGTGTGGGGAGACTTCAAGATTCCGTCGCGCCGTCGCCCCGACCTTAGCCAAGTCGGAAGCCCCCATGAGCCCTGACTTGTCAGAACGAAGAAATTCACGGCTTCGACATTGGTGCTACGTAAACGGCCGATCCGCAGGCCTGGGCAACTGCTTCTCTAGGCGTTCAGCACGCTTCACGCCTAAGAAATTTTTTTCCTTCCTCGACTAGTCGTAAAGGATCTTCTTCAGCTTAGCTAGAAAAGCAGCGTCCAGCGTCCCTAGGTCTATAACCATCTCTTTTAACTCATCGCCGGTCTTCGGATCGATCTTCAGATTTGCCTTTTCTGTCTCAGCCAGGAAAGCCTTGTCCTTTAACGTATCCTGGAAGGCCTTACGCAGCACTTCGACCCGATCCTTTGGAGTGCCGGGAGGCAGAACGAAGGGGCGAGCGTAATCGGCGGCATCTTGGACGCCCAACTTGAGCAAGCGGCGCGCCTCGTCGGTCTTGGCCAGTTTTATCGCCAGGGGAACTTTGGGCAAATCGGGGAACGGTTTGGCAACAACCTGAATGACGACAACCAGATCACCTGATTTTAGGGCGCTGCGCCAAGTTACCTTCATCGACTCCCAAGAAAAGCACGCCCCAGCCAACTCACCATTCTCTACACCCAAACGAATGGCGGAGGTCCCTTTGTGCCCGGTAATGACCTGGATCGGAAGCCCAAGGGCTGCCTTCACAATCCTCGCCACGTTATCGGGAGTGACCCCGGGGGCGTTACCTCCTAACTTGACCGGCGTCTTGGAAGCCATCCACTTCTCGACGCTCGTGATGCCGCTCGCCTTGCTCAGACCGCAGACACAGTCTTCACTTACGGCGCTTCCGATAAACTCAAATTTTTTGGCATCAAACTCGATCCCCGGCTGCCCCAGCACCTGGCCCATGAATAGACCTCCGGAGAAATGCCCGATGGTGAGGCCGTCCGGCTTGGCCACATTATAAAGGTGGTTGGCGGAAATGAGGCTTCCCGCCCCGACCATGTTTTCCACTATGATGGAGGGGTTTCCGGGGATATATTTGCCCATGTGCCGTCCAATGACGCGGGCGTACGTGTCATAGCCTCCTCCGGCCGCAAAACCCACGACGATGCGCATGGTTTTGCCGTCGAAAAAGCTCTGGGCCCCTGCCGGACTATTTGCCACAAGAGCGAGCGCGACGAAAACAATAACTGAATTTAGCAGCCGCCTTAACATATAGACCTCCTGGTGTTTAGTCTTAGTTTAGTTGCCGGTTCTCAATCATGACCGTTCATCCTTGCTACGTTGCGCCGCTCTTTGTGAACGGGTTGCCCGCTCTGAACGTTCCACACGCTTCGTATCGCCGTGTGACACGGGAACGAGCCTCGCCGTCTAACGTATAGCCTTTTACCTCCAAAGGCTGGACGCAATCAAGCGCTGGAGTGGCATCTCCGGGACTTTTGTTTCTCGACGGGAGCGGCGCTCTGGACGAGCAAAGTTTTCTGCCTTTGGACGCCGATCCGAACTACCGCCAATGAAACACTCATCCGGAGTGACTCACGAAGACGCTATTCACTTCCCCGGATAACGCCTCGCCATTTCCGCCAAGAACCCTTCCTTTTCCAGTTCCTGGAGAAAACTCAGGTCGACAAACTGCTCGGGCTTAAAATTTTTTGCCTGGGGCATGGTGGGCGCGAGTTGGTCGAGCAGAAATTGCAACCCCTTGAGCGTGGGATAGGGTTTTTTAGGCGTCGTCCTTATGTACGCCTGGTAAGAGCTTTCGAGCACGTCGGGATCACCGGTGCGCATGTACTTGGCAAAAATCTTTTGCGTCGCGGCTTTGTTCTGGAGGATAAAATAAATCCCCTCGATGTATCCCTTTAACGCGGCCTTGACCGTCTCTCGATTCGTCTTGATGAAACTGCGGGTTGTGGCGAGCCCGTTGCCCTGGACTTCGACGCCTAGGGCCGGAAGAAAGCATAAAAGCACAACCGGCCAAACCGACGACATCCCGCCAACACTCTTTCCGCATTCCACTTGACATCCTCGTCTCCTTGGTCGATAGGCCTGAACCTGCCCGCCTACTTTATCTTGTAACTTAAGTCCCTGGCCACTTCCTGCGCCAGACTGTCGTCGGCGACGTCTTCAAAGGCCACAGCCTTGTTAGCGAAGCGTGCCTGGAATTTGATACAATCACGCTTCTCATTCTTCTTCGCCCAGCATCGTCCCCCGGCAATCCCGCGCGCCGCAGAAGCAGGCGTGCTCGCGTTTCGCCGCCGCGGTATGCGGCTCGCCAATCTGCAAGTTATAGTCGTAGCTGAGCTCTTCACCCGGCTGTATGTCCTGAGCCGCTTGGATGAAGATGCGGTCTTCGTCGTCGGCGATCTCGCAGTTGGGCGCGCACGAGTGGTTGATCCAGCGCGCCGAGTTGCCGCGCCGGGTGGCATCGATCACGATTTCCTCATTGACGATGAAAAGCATGGTGTGGGGCGAGTTGGCGTGTAGCTCACTGTAGCGCTCGTCCGCTTCCTGATGTGAAATACGTTCGCCCTTGTATTCGATAATGCGCGCGCCCTTGGGAATACGGACCAACGCAAATACGCCCCTTCCATGAATGGGCGAGCGGCGCACACTAAAGCGTCTTCGCGGTGTCTTGGCTTTTCGCCTCATAGTTTTTTAATGCACGCCCGTCTTTCCAATCTAAGCGCCCCAAAAGTTAAAAGCCCACAGGTCTGGAGTGCTGGAGTAATGGAGTGGTGCGTGTGAAACCGATGCTCCGATACTTTAATACTCCATTGGTTCTGCGCTTCGTCGCCGTGGTGATTTGTCAATACGACGTAAAACCGTAGTCCTGCGCGGCGCCCTCGGCCGATATATAGCCGCGGCGCAAATCCCGCGCAATCATTTCGCGCTGGCGCTCCGACGGCGGCCCGTAGCCCCCGCCGCCTCCCGTTTCCACAACGATCGTGTCGCCGGCTTGCAGCGGGTAAGCCTTGCTCTTATGGATGATTTCTTTCTCGCCGGATTTCTTCAGCACCGTAATCCGCCCGGAAGCCGCTTGCTTGCCGCCCTGAACTCCCCACGGCGGGCACTTGACCCGGTCGAACTGCGCCTGCAGATCGCAGGGACCTAGGATCTGATACTCCTTGACGAACCCCAGGCCGCCGCGAAATTTACCCGCCCCCGCGGAATCCTGGCGCAAAGAAAATTTCTCAAGGCGAAAAGGATACATCGACTCTTGCAGCTCTACTGGAATAATGCGCGTATCGCCGTGCGCCATGGTGCGGAAGGGTCCCGCACCGTCGTGCGTCGCGCAAGCGCCCCAGCCGCCGTGGCCGCTGTCGTGACAGTCGAACGGCGCGCCGGTTTCGGCGCGTTTGCCGCGAAAGCGCACGCCGGAAAACGTTCCGAAGTGGGCGCCCGTGACGCGTTCGGGCAAGGCGTTTTCGAGCGCTTTGATGATCGCGTCGATGACCGTTGGAAAGGCCTGGGAGTAGTTGCCCATCGGCGCCGTCGGGTAGGCGCTCAAGATTTTGCCTTCAGGCAGGATTAGCTTTAACGGCCGGAAGGTCCCTTCGTTGGCCATTTCGTTCGTGGCTACCAGATATTTGAACGCCACTCGCGCCGTCGTACGCCCGCCTCCGTAATAGCCGGAGTTGATGCAGCCCTTCACTTGCTCCGATATGCCGCTATAGTCCACCGTCATTTCGTCGTTCTCAACAAGAACCTTGACTCGTATCGGGATGGAAACGTCGGTTTCCCCGTCGTTGTCGAAGAACGTCTCGTAGGCATAGATGCCGTCCGGAATCGCGCGAATTTGCGCGCGCGCCGCCGCCTCGCTTTGATCGAGAATCGTTTTCACGGCCGCCACAAACGTTTCGACGCCGTATTTGTCAGCAAGCGCCTGGATCAGATCGCGTCCGAGCACGCAACCGGCGTGCTGCGCGGCGATATCGCCCAGCAGCTCAACCGGAAAACGGGTATTGTTCTCGATGATCCGATAGACTTCTTCGATCGGCTTTCCCCGCGACCAGAGTTTGATCGAGCGGAGTTGCAACCCTTCCATAAAGATATCGCTGGAGCGCGGCGTGACACCGCCAATATCGATCCAGTGAACGTTGATGGCGAAGAACCCGATCAGGACGGCACCCTCGGGACCGGCGTAGATGGGCGTGTACATCACGGTGTTGTTGAGATGCTGCCCTTGGATTGCCGCGTGGTTGCACAGGACAACGTCACCGTGGTGCAGGCGTCCGGCGCCATAAGTGGCGAGACCGTCGCGCACCGCCATACCGACGGAATCGGCGACGAATACCGGCATGCCGCCGGTGCATTGAGCGATCAACTCGCCCTCGCTGTTGGTGAGCCCGACCGCGAAGTCCTTGTACTCATAAACATACGGGCTGAAAGCCGTGCGCGTGATGTTGGCATCGATCTGGTCGGTGATGGAAACGATCCCGTGGCGGATAACTTCCAGCGTGATGGGATCGACCGATGGGCGGTTTGTGTTTGCCTTTGGCGCTAAGTCCATATTACCGACCGGCCTGCTTTTCATTCTCGCCCCTCATACCCCTGTCTTCATCTTCCTCCGTCGAGGGGACAGAGATTCAGACCTCGCACTGCCATGTGTCCTGCGCCCTCTGCAAGTTTACTTTCACGTCTAACCTCACTTGTTGGCACAGTAGATCCTGATCTCGTGCAGCGCGCCGATTTCGAACCGGTCGCCCGGCCACACCACCGTTGTCGATCCATACTCCTCGATTACCGCGGGACCCGCGGCGGCGAATCCCGGCTCCAGCACGTCGCGGTTGAAAATTTGCGCGTCCAGCCAACCGCCGGCATTGGCGATAAAGATTCGCCGTGATTCGGGCGGCTGCGGCTTCATTGCGGCGCGCGGCAAGCGCGCGATGTCGGGCCGCTCGAGGCGCGCGAAAGCGGAAAGGTGCACGGCCTGGAACTCCGCCGGCGCCTTCGCGTCGGCATGGCCGTAGCGGCGTTTGTAATCGCGTTCAAAGGCCGCGCGGATCGCCGCCGTTTCCTTCAGCCCCGACACCGGAACTTTGATGTTGTGCCGCTGGCCGCGATAGCGCATCTCGGCATGATGCTCGAAGAAGACATCGCGGGTGCCGAACTCTTTCGTTAACGCTGCGGCGGCTTCAAGTTCCATGGCAGCGAAAATTTCCTGCATCGCCGTCACCGACGTGTCATCCAGTATGCCCACAAATGTTTTCGATGTATCGATGCGAGCGTCCGCCAACAGCATGCCGATGGCCGAGAAATTGCCCGGCTCGGCGGGAATGACCACGGTGGGAATCGACAGCTCGTGGGCCAGCGCGCAAGCGTGGAGGGGACCGCCGCCGCCGTAACTGAAGAGCAAAAAATCGCGCGGATCTAAACCATGCTCGACCGAGACGCGCCGGATAGCGCCCGCCATGATCACCGTGGCGATAGAAATGATGCCGTCGGCCATCTCAACCATGCCGCTCTCGCCCTTGTACCCGAGGGGCTCGGCGATGCGCCGTACAATGGCGCGCTCGGCCGCCTGCACGTCGAGCTTCATTTCGCCGCCTAAAAAATGATCGGGGTTGAGACGTCCCAGGACTAGATTCGCGTCGGTAATGGTCGGTTCCGTCCCGCCCCGGCCATAGGAGACCGGCCCCGGAGTCGAGCCGGCGCTTTGCGGTCCGACGTGCACTCGGTTTTGCGAGTCGAGCCAGGCGATGGAACCGCCGCCAGAGCCTACTTCGGCAATATCGATGACCGAAGACTTGATGGGAAAACCGCGCACATAGCCGTTGACGTAGTAAACCGAATTGACCGAAAAGCGTCCATTCTCGACCAGAGCGCATTTAGCCGTGGTGCCGCCCATATCGAAAGCCACTACATTTTTGCAGCCTAAAGCCTCGGCGTATGCGCCGGCGCCGATACACCCGCCGATCGGTCCGGACTCGACCAACCCGATCGGCTGCCGGCAACTGCGCTCGGCGGACAACAAACCGCCGTTGGAACCCATCATGAACAACGAGCCCCGGAACGCTTCTTTCTTGAGATCGTCGTCGAGCCGCCGTATGTAAGTGCTCACCTGCGGGCCAACATAGGCGTTGGCCGCCACCGTCGAGCAGCGTTCGTACTCATACCATTCGCGGGTCAGGTCCGTACTGAAAGTCACGTAGAGGCCCGGCAATGATTTTTTTAGCGCCGCCGCCGCCGCTTCTTCATGCGCAGGGTTGACGTACGAATTCATGAAAAAAATCGCCACCGACTCCACGTCCAATTGCCGTAGCTCGTTGGCGAGTATTTCCAGCGCAGGCACATCGAGCGGCTTAACGATTTCGCCCTTACTGCCAATCCGCTCCGAAACTTCCAGGCGGCGTTCACGCGGAATCAATGGCTCATCACGTTGATAGTGAAGATCAAACGGATCGGGACGATTGCCCCGGGCGATTTCGAGAATGTCGCGAAAGCCGGCTGTCGTCACCAACGCGGCGCGCGCGCCCTGACGCTGGATTAAGGAATTGATCACCAGGGTGGTGCCGTGATTGACCAATGTCGATTCACCGGGTGTAACGTTGGCTTTGGCAAAACAATCGAGAATTCCCTCTACGAGATTGTCGTAGGTGGTCGGACTCTTAGCATAGATCACAGTCTGATTCTTATGATCGAAGGCGACCAGATCGGTGAAAGTGCCGCCGATATCGACGGCTACGGCGTAAGGCATCCCAGGCTCCCACTCAAAGATCGATGTTCAAAGTTCCAAGTGTTCAAGTTTCAAAGGTCGCGTGAACGCTATTTCCGCCGCGCATTCCCCGTCGCGTCAATGGCGATTCCGTAATCGTCGCGGGCGCTCTGGCGCGAAATGAAGCCGCGGATCAAGTCGCGCTCGACCAGCTCCACGGGCCGTTCTTTCGGCGGGCCGTACCCCCCACCGCCGCCCGTGCACATGCGCACGCGGTCGCCGGCCTGCAAAGCGCAGTTTTCGGTCTTGTAAAGCAGCTCGGGTTCCTCGCTTCCATTTTTATAGATCAAGACATGACCGGACTTCGCCGCTTTTCCGCCCTGCACGCCCCACGGGGGGCAGCCGATGCGGTCGAAGTTCGCCCACAGTTCGCACGGCGCTAGCAACATGTACTGTTTTTCGAATCCCAAGCCGCCGCGCCATTTTCCCGGACCGCCGGAATCTTGGCGCAAACAAAATTCGTCGACGCGATACGGATACATCGACTCCTGCAGCTCGATGGGAATGAGCCGCGTGTCGCCGTGGGCCATGGTGCGGAACGGCCCCGCGCCATCATGGGTCGCGCACGCCCCCCAACCACCGTGGCCGCTGTCATTGGCCTTGAAAAGCGCGCCGGAATCGATGCGTTTGCCGGAAAAACTGAGGGATGAAAAAGTCCCAAAATGAGATCCGGTGACGCGCTGGGGCAACGCCGGTTCCAACGCCTTAATGATGCAATCGATGACCGTCGGGAACGGAATGCTGTACAGCCCCATGGCCGCCGTGGGCTCGGCGCTCAGCAGTTTGCCTCGCGGCAGAATCATTTTGAGCGGCCGGAAGGTTCCCTCGTTGGCCGGCTCGTCCGTCGCGATCAAATATTTGAATGCGACGCGCGCCGTGGTGCGGCCGCCGCCGTAATAACCCGAGTTGATGCAGCCGCGCACCTGCGGCGACATCTCTGAATAGTCAATGGTCATCTCATCGCCGGCGATGATCACTTTAACTTTAATCGGAATCCTTTCATCGCGCACGCCGTCGTTGTCCAGAAACGCCTCGTGCCGATAAACGCCGTCGGGAATCGCGCGAATTTTCTCTCGCGTTGCCGCTTCGCACTGGTCGAGAATCGTGTGCAGCGCGCCGAAAAAAACGCCGCTCCCGTATTTATCGACCATCGCTCGGGTGAGATCACGTCCCAAGAAACAGCCGCCGAGCTGCGCTTCGATGTCACCGAGCAACTCCTGCGGAAAGCGCGTGTTGTTCTCGATGATGCGGTACACCTCTTTGATGGGTTCGCCTTTAGACCAGATCTTGATCGAGCGCAGCTGCAGGCCTTCCATGAAAATGTCGGTTGACGAATAGGAAACCGAACCGATGGCCGAGCCGCCGATGTCGATCCAATGACAATTGACGGCAAAAAAGCCGATCAGTTCATCCCCCTGGGGCCCCGCAAAAATCGGCGTGTACATGACCGTGTTGTTAAGATGCTGTCCCTGCACCGCCGCGTGATTGCACACGACAACATCGCCGGAGTGGAAATTCTCGCGGCCATAGACTTTCAGGCCGTCGCGCACCGCCATGCCGACGGAATCGGCGACAAATACCGGCATGCCGCCCGTGCACTGCGCCAGCAGTTGGCCGTCGGCGCTGACGAAACCCACCGCGTAATCCTTGTATTCATAGATATAAGGACTGAAGGCGGTGCGTGTCATGTTGGCGTCGATCTGATCGCAGATGGAAATAATGCCGTGACGGATCACTTCAAGTGTGATCGGATCGACCCCAACAGGCCCGGGTTGGGCCGCCGTGGTCGTTCCCTTGCTCTCGGTTATAGACATGCGCGTTGGTTCTGTATCTCAGAGCTCGCCGGCCCTGAAAGATCTATCGCTTTTAGCAACTTCAATCATAATTATCAATTTTTCGAAAGCGCGACCCCGTCAATTCCATCGCGGCAAAGCCGCAACCAAAACACGGCAAACCGAGGATTCACCGCAGAGGCCCAGAGCACGCAGAGGTTTCTTGTTTCAAACTCTCTTACTCTGTGTCCTTCGCGTCTGTACGGTGAATTTCTTCTTCGCCGATAAAATTTCGCAAACAGAGACAACGTGCAGCGACAGACGCACCGAGCTCTATTTTCCGTAGAGGCTCTTAACGAAGCCGCTGCTCTCAATCTCTTTCAAGATCGATGGATCGGTAAAGTCGGCGGGCTTATAATTTTTGATCTGCGGCCGAGTCTTGCCGAGCTGATCCAGAATCGTCTGAATCCCCTCGGGGCTCGGGTAGGGTACGGCGCGAATAAGCCGTTGCGACATTTCGTCATAGGCGGTTTGCAGGGTGGAAAGATCTTCGACCCGGGTATATTTTCTCAGCACATTCATGGCAAGCTCTTTGTTGGTTTTGAAAAGATAAATGCCTTCGAGATAGGCTTTCATGAACCGGATGACGGTATCGCGGTTGTCCCGGATAAAGCTTTTTCTCGTGCCAAAACCATGCATAGAGTACGGAACGTCCAAGCGGCTCAAATCGTACAGAAGAAAACCGCCCGATTTGCGCGCAACGGTGGCGATCGGCTCGGACAAGACTGCGGCGTCCACGGCCTTGTTCTGGAGCGCCATCATTTCTTCAACCTCGCCGCCGACCTGAATGATCGCAACGTCCTTATCCGGTGCCAGTCCCCAACGATCCAGCGCAAAGCGAAGCGCGGCATCGCTCACCCCGCCGAGTCGGGAAATGCCGACCTTACGACCTTTCAGCGCGGCGGGTTCTCTAATCTCGGGTTTGGAAATGATCTTGAACACAAAAGTATTAAGGGTCGCAGTCAGACCGACAAAGTCGGCTCCCCCCATATTGGCGTTGATATTGGCAACACCGGCGCTGGTGAGGAACTGGATTTCACCGGCCAGCGCGGCCTGAATCGCTCGCGAGCTAACCGGGATGTAGATCAAATCCGCCTCCAAGCCGTACTTGCGAGTCAGGTTAGCCTCTTTCATGATGTAAATTGGATCCATTTGAATCGCGATGGAAGTATACGCGGCATGGACTTTAGGTGGAGTCTGCGCACGGGCGGTGTCGAAAAAGACAAGTGGTAAGAGCGCCAGAATAATTTGCGCGAGCCGAGTCTTGAGCATGGATGCCTCCTGGGAGGATCGTTGCAGCGCATTCTCTACTGAGTTGTTGCTCTAGTCAATGAGGTTTCGCTTAATATACAATCACCTCGAGTCTTTTTGAAAACGGACGAAAGTCCAGGAGCGGATCGCAAGGCGGCCGCGCTATACGGCGAAGAATGATTCTTATCTAAACAAAAGGGTAAGCCATGAACACCGCCTCGTTTCTCAACTATTCACCGGTGTCGTTGGCCTTTGGCACCAGCGGTTTGCGCGGTTTGGTCAAAGACATCACCGATCTCGAAGCTTATATCAATGTCAAGGCGGCGCTGCGGTATTTGTTAAGCATCGGCGATATTCATCCAGGCAGCGCCGTCGCCATCGCCGGTGATCTTCGCCCAAGCACGGAGCGCATCATGCGCGCCTGCACGCAAGCGGTTGCCGACTGCGGTTGCCAAGTAGAAAACGCCGGGCGAATTCCCACGCCAGCGTTAATCTCTCACGCGATCGCCACCGGACGCGCCGGCGTAATGGTGAGCGGTAGCCACATTCCATTCGATCGTAACGGGATCAAGCTCTACAAGAGCGCC
>OBLQ010000913.1_pt1 | contig 11146 bp, 8 predicted proteins | sample 1519881 | NCBI WGS metagenome assembly OBLQ01 (sample SAMN01911456, study PRJEB22533) | soil metagenome | biome: Soil | place: Malaysia | collected 2012-04-30 | depth DG_metagenome m | reverse complement strand
AGTAGGGTGGATAAGGGTTGAATAAGAAAGAGGTTTTTCAATTTTGAAAAGAAGATTTTGCCTGCGGAGCGAAACCGAAAGCGATTGAAATTCGAACTCTCACGACTTGAGCATTCGAATTTCGAATGGAGCCGCTCTCGTCAGAACTTCTCAAACACGCGCTAAGACTTGCCCGGGGTTTTCGTTGCGTTGGGTTCCTCGAAGTCCTTGAGCCCATGGATTTTGGGCAATTTGGTGGGCATCGGGGACTCCGGAAGCGGAGGCAAGAGAGGAGCTTGTTCCTTCGATTTATCGTTTTGACCTTCGTTTTGCGAAGCTTCGTTTTGCGATGCCCCGTCGTTGGAACTTGGGTCTTGCACGGCTCCGGCTTGAATGGCCATCGAAGATCCTGAGTCGCTTGTAATGACACGCGATCTTCCCCTTCTTAACTGGGTCAAGTTCTCAGCATCGTCGGCGTTGGAACGGCGATCACCATCAGGGGACTCAGTTTCTACGTTGGAATTAGAGGGATAAGAAAGCTGAGCGTTATTTCCAGAGCTTCCACGAGCTTGTGGCGCTTCATGGGGTGACTGTGGATTTTCTCTTTGTTGGGATTGCGGAGGAGGAGGGCCCGAAATACCGTCTCCGGGGCCAAAAGTTCCCGCCGGTGACCTAGCTCCAGCAGCGCCGCTTCCATCTCCAAACAGGAGCAATCGGGTTAAGTGGCTGAATACATTATTAAACCAGAACATGAGGCGGCGGCCTTCCTTTCCTGACTATATATCGGAGAATTTTCCGCAAAAGGTTCGCTGAAATTAAAAATTTTCCCCAGAAAAATTATTGCTTCTTCAAATAAAACTCATTGGAAGAATAAAGCACATTTTCGCCTTTGACGCGAAAGGTCCAGCGAAACTTTCCATAAAGGGAAGCCGTTGTCCCCGGCCCTTCGCAATCTCGAGTCGAAGCAGGAGGGCCGATGCGGCCATCCGTAGGCAGAGGGCCTTGCGGAGGGAAACGGCAGTCGCAGCGCAGGTCCGAGGCCGGCAGCTGCGGCAGCTCGGCCTTGACCGGCAGGCTGAGTTGAGGGCAGGGCAGCCACTGACCACGGCGGAACAGTTCTAAACGTACTTGTTCAATGGAAGCCGCCGCAGGGTCGGGCATTTCCCAGCGGAACAAGAGGCTTTCGCCCGGTAAATATTCGTTTTTGTCGCTGCTGAGCTGAATGGGAGCTTGTGGCTGCAAAACGCCGATGCGTTTTTTGGGATTGTCCGCGCCTTCCCCCCAACGCCGCGGCGGACCCGTGTCGACATGCACAAAATCCAAAGGCCCGTAGTAGCCGACGCCGCCCAGGCCCAAGCGCAGCAAGTAGTCCCGCAGGGTTTCTTCCCGAATTTCATCGAGATGGATATCGAGGGCCTGACCCTGAGTATGCAGGCTGATCGGGCTGACCGAATGGCCCTCTTTGAGTAATGCGGCGTTGAATTCCTTGCTGCGGTAACCCGAGATGATTTCCACCGTATCGGCTCCGAAGTGGTCTTGCAGGTGATCGATGAGGTCGAGCAAGGGCGTCGCGATCGTGATTTGTCCACCCTGATCCCGCGACCGTAGCAGTGTATTGATTCGTTCCAGAGCTTTTGGATCGTAATTTTCCCCTTTTCTGAATTGAACTTCGGCAAATTCATTCAAGTGATAGTTGAAAAGACGCAAAGTTCCGTCGCCATGCGGAAATGGGGCCGCCATGGCTTGCGGAAGGGAGAGGCCTTGCAGCAGCAAGGCTAAACAGGAGATGAGGAGAACTTTCATTGACGCAATATGTCACAACTATTGGAATTTCCACAACATTTATTCAATTTCTCCGATATATACCAGTGAGATTTCGAAGGGGTGTGAGATGAGACTGAAACGGCCTTATTGGAAAATTCTCTTTTTATCGACGAGTCTGGCATGGCTGGCGGCTTGTGCCGGGGAAGCGCCGCAGCTCAGCGGCGTTGTGGCCATCGCCAATTTCGAGACCCCCACTTGCGTCGCCCAATCCAAAACTTTTCAGATCCGCAATCAAAATTCTGAAGAACCGCAGCGCGTGCAGGGTGTGATGTTCGAATTGGGCACCAATGACTTTGACAGTAAGGGTCATAAGCCGGACACATTGCTTCCCGGCGAGGATTATTTTCAGTACTTCAAGGTAGAGGAGGTCAGTGTCGGCAAGGTCGTGAAGTCGGCAGTAGGAAATCTCGTCGAGGAAATCCTCCTGCCTCCGGGCGGCGTGATGAGCGTCAAGGTCAGTTATAACCCTCGTGTGGTGACGACGGGAGAAGGCTATCACAACACTTATCTCGACGTCGTCCTCAACGGTCCCAAGCTGGGCGTGATGCAGATCGAGCTGCGCGGCAAGGCGCCGACCGCGACGGAGGGCTGCGGGGAGACGCAAGGCGATCTCAAAAAATTCAAAGTCACCAAGGTGAAAATTCAAATCGAAGACGTCGATCAGCCGAATATTCCCGTTCAAGAAAGCACCAACATCACCGAGTCTTTCCAATTCGCGGTGGAGGGGAGCACGGCGCGGATTTCGAAGCAGGATTTTCCAGGGATTCCGGTCAAGACTCCGTCCGGGGAGGTTACGGCCGTTCTTGCCGATCAGACTTTCGAAGGGACTTTCGACGGCGCCAAGCTGGAATTTTCGGAAATAACGCTCTCGGTATTGGGCTCTTTGGAGGTCAAGGGTAAGCTGACGACCGGAACGGTTGACATCAGCTCGGCCGACGGCTCGCTGTCGGTGACAGGTTCCGACTTGGCTGGTGGAAAAATGAAACTCGTCTTCGGCGCAGTGCTCCCGGACAATCCGCTCTTGCAGACGCTGCAGGGCGGGGTGATTACGGCGGAGATTGAGCTGGAGGAAGCCAATTAGCCCCCGTTTCATTATTAAATTTTCAGCTTCAAGCGACCACGCCCTTCTCCGGTGACACCAATTTTTCTCCTGTGGCGGCGCTTTCCTCAAGGGCTGCCGGAGCGGGTGCTTCTTTCGACTTTTTCTTCCATTCCAGCCTCGCCATCAGGCTGTAGGCACTCGGAACGACGAAGAGAGTAAGGAAAGTCGAAAACAGCATTCCGCCGATTACGACAATGGCCATGGGTACGCGGGTTTCGGCGCCGGAACCCAGGCCCAGCGCGGGCGGAATCGCCGCCGCAATCGTGGCGACCGAAGTCATCAGAATAGGCCGCAGCCGTTGTGGGCAAGCTTCGAGGAGCGCCTCGGTTTTGTCCATGCCTTGCCGACGCTTCTGGTTGGTGAAGTCCACCAAGAGGATGGAATTCTTCTTCACGATGCCCATCAACAAAATAAGCCCGATAAAACTGTAAATGTTGAGCGAATTGCCGAAGATGTATAACGCGATCCAAGCGCCGGTGATGCTGAAGGGCAGGGCGAGGAGGACGGTGAAAGGATGAACGAAGCTGTTGTACTGGCTGCCGAGCACCATATACGCGACGATGATGCCCAAATACAAAGCGAAAAACAGGCTGCTGAAGGACTCTTTGAAAGTTTCCGCCGAACCGCTCGGCACCATGTGATAGCCGGGCGGAAGAGTTTCGTCCGCAATCTTTTGTATTTCTTTCAAGCTTTGATCTTGCGAATAACCCTGCCCGACGTTGGCGAAAATGCTGATGGCGCGCTCCCGGTCGCGGCGAGTGATGCTTTTTAAGGTGTCGATTTGCTTGACGTCGACCACCTCGCTTAAATTGACTAATTCTCCCATCTGGTTGCGGACGTAGATTTCTTTCACGCTCTTCGTGTCTTGCCGGAATTTTTCGCCCAGCCGCACCCGGACGTCGTTGCGGCGGCTGCCTTCGGTGAATTTTCCGACCTTGAGCCCGCCGATGGTCGCGTTGACGACTTTGCCGATGCTTTCCACACTGACGCCGTGGGCTTGGGCGGCTTGGCGTTTCGGCGTGACTTGCAATTCGGGCTGGCCAAACTGGTAATCGGTGTCGACGTCCACAAAATAAGGGCTCTTTTTCATTTTTTCGAGCAATTGCTCGGAGGCTTGAGTGAGCTTCGCCCAATCCGGGCCGCGCACCGTGAATTCGACCGGAAAGCCGCGTTGCGCGGTAAAACCGCGGGTGGAAAAATCCTGCATGACGACTTTCAAGTCGGAAATTTTGCTGATTTCCGTGCGCAGCGCGTTCATGATTTCTTGCTGCCTTTGCCTTCTCCCCAGTTTGGCGTCGACGGGCCGGTCAGGGGGTTCCGCCAAAGTCACGAAGATAATGCCGGAATTGACATCACCCCCGCCGAAGCCGCCCACCGCGGAGTAATAGCGCAGCACGCCGGGATAGCTCACGACTTTCTTTTCGGCTTCCTGCATTTTTTCATTAGTGAGTTGCAGCGAAGAGCCGAGCGGCGTCTGGAGCCGGATCAAGAACATACTTTGATCCTGGGCGGGAACGAATTCTTTTTTCAATTTTGGATAAATAGCGAATGAACCCGTGAAAATCACGAGCGCCGCGAGAATGGTCAGCCAACGGTGCCTGAGGGTGGGGCGCAAGATGGCGAGATAGACCTTTTCCAAGGATTTGAAAGATCGGTTGACCGTGCGGGTGAAGGCGTTTTCCCGAGTGTGGGCGACCTGCAGCTTGGAGAGCCGCATCGGCGTCAAGGTCAAGGCTTCGATAAGGGAAAGGCCGACCGCCACCGACATGGTAATGCCGAATTGAAAGAAAAATTTCCCGATGATGCCTTTCATGAAGACCACCGGAATAAAAATCGCGATGATGGCGAGCGTGGCCGCGAGGGCGGCGGAGGTGATTTCCTTGGCGCCGTCCCGCGCCGCCTGCAGCGGCGTTTTTCCCATTTCTTGGTGGCGGACGATGTTTTCCAAGACCATGATGGCGTCGTCGACGACGATGCCGATGGCCAAAATCAGGCCCAGCATCGTGAAGGTGTTCACGGTGAAGCCGAAGAAATAGAGAAAAAGGAAAGAACCGAGAATCGAAGTCGGAATGGCGAGCAAAATATTGAAGGTCGAAGAAAAGGAAGCGAGAAACAAGAGACAAACCAAGGCGGTCAATAAGGCCGAGTACAGTAAATCGCTGCGCATTTCATGGTTGGTTTGCTCGATGAACTTGGTGCTGTCGAAATTGACCGTCATCAAATAGCCCGGCTGTAAGGTCGATTTCAATTCTTCGAGACGCTTTTTCACCCCTTGAGCCACGGCGACGGCGTTGGTGCCGCGCTGTTTTTTGATGCCGAGGCCGATGGCGGGCTTGCCGTTCATGCGGCTGATGCGGCGGATGTCGTCTAAGCCGATCTCTACCTCGGCGACTTCTTTGAGCGGAATGGGCTTGAAGATCGGGGCGCCGCCGCGGCGGGTGATGAGGATGTTTTCCATTTCCTCCGCGCTTTTTACTTCGCCCAAGGAGCGCACGTTGATCTCGCGCTGGGCCGTTTCGATGCGGCCGCCCGGAATTTCGACATGCTCGCGCTCCAGCGCATCGACGACGTCTTGGGCGGTCAATTCCCAGCGGTGAAGTTTTTGGGGGTGAATCCAGATGCGGATATTGGGCTCGATATAGCCGCCGAGGATGATTTCGCCCACGCCTTTGACCGTTTGGAGTTTGTCCTTCAATTGGTCGCGCGCGTAAGTCATGAGTTCGCGCAGCGAAGAGCCTCCGGCGAGAGCGACCCACATGATGGGTTGGTCTTCGGGATTGGTCTTGGTCACGACGGGTCGGTCCATTCCGGTGGGAAGCCGGGTAGGGGGAATTTGTGTGATCTTGTTTTGAACTTCCTGCAGCGCTACGTCGATATCACGTTCCAAGTCGAATTCGATGGTGATGGAGGCGGCTTCCTGCCGCGAGGAAGAAGTGATGCTGCGGATGCCCTCGATGGAGAGCACCGCGTCTTCGATCACGTCGACGATGTCGGTTTCCATGATTTCGGGAGCCGCGCCTTCGAAAGTCACGGAGACGTTGACGACGGGAAAATCGATGTCGGGATATTCGCTGATGCCCATGCGGCTGAGGGAAATCGCTCCGAACAGAATGAGGCCGAGCATCAGCATCCAAGCGAAGACGGAGTTCTTGATGGAAATTTCAGCTAAATTCATGGGTAAATCCCCGCATTGACCCGCAGCTTCGCCCAGTCGAGCCAAGCTTGGGCTTCGGAAGTATTGCGTTGCCGGAGCGCGTCCAACCAAGTTTGCTGCGATTGGAGCAGGTCTAAGGTATTGATGAGGCTTAAATCGAAATCTTTCGTCTGTAAGTGATAGCTTTCTTGAGCCTTGGCCGCGGCGCTGCGGAATTTTTCGTATTGGCGGCGTGACGAGACGTAACCGTCATAAGCGCGTTCGATCTCGGTCACGGCGCTGCGCAGGCTCAGCTCGGAGCGCAGCTGGGCTTGTTTGGCCCGGCTTTTCGCTTCGCGAATTCGGCCGACCGTTTCCCAATTGAACACCGGTACGCCGAGACGAAATTCGGCGTCCCATTTGATATCATTTAAAAAACCCGCGCGGTAGGGATAATAATTGGCGACGACGTCGGCTGAAGGCAATAAGTCGCCTTGGCGGATTTTCACTTCACCTTGAGCAATGGTGACGTCATCCCGCGAGGCTTGAACATCGACCCGGCCGTCGGCCATTGCGATATAGTCATTGCGGGATTTCAGCTCGACGCGTGTCGGCTCGCCGTAAGAAATTTGCGGCTGAGGATCGAGGCCGGTGAGAAAGGCGAGGGTATCATAGGCGACTTTCCGCTCGCCGCGTCGGCTCTCTAAATTGGCTTCGAGCAGAGCGACTTGAGTCTGGACCAGCGCGACCTCGCTTTCGCGGTTTTTGCCCAGTTCGACTCTTTTGTGAAGCTCGCGGGTGCTGTGGCGCAGCACTTGAATGATCTTTTCCAAAGCGGCGATATCCCGTTCGAGTTTCACGATCGTATAAAAAGCGATCGCGACGTCTTGAAACAAAAGCCGGGCGGCGTTGCGATAGAGCAGGCGTTTGGCCGATTCATTGACTTTGGAAAGCTTGATGGCCCGGAATTCTTTGAAACCTTGAAACAAGGTTTGCGTGGCGGTGACTGCGACCGCGGGCCTGGAAAAACGAGTAAAAGTCGTACCGACGGAGCCATCGTTGCCGATAGCCGAAGAGTCTTGCAAAAGTTCGTTGGCATTGATGCTGACGTGGGGCAATACCGAACCCAGGGCTTGGTTGTAGATGGCGCGGGCCACGGCGATTTCTTGCTCGCTGATGGCGACGTCCTCGCTGCGGGCCAGGGCGAAGCGGTAGCAATCGTCGATGCTCATCGTTCCGGCGGCTTGGACGGGGGCCATGGGGATGAGGATGAGCAGCAAAATCGCAATGCTGAGAAGGAGTTTCACGGCAATACTCCTTCTGTAAAGATATCGACGAAGCTCTCCAGCATTTTTCTTTCCGGCAGAGGAAAATGTGTCGGTGCATGGAACACTTGGGTGATTAAGACATAATGGGAAATCATGGCCAGGAAGGATCTGGTCAAAACCGTAGGGTCGAGAGCCCGCATTTCACCCGTTTTTATTTTTTCAGAAAAAAATTCCAATAGAAATTCGGAGACCGGCAAGCGCTGTTTGATAAACAGCTCACCCAAGTGATGGCTCTCCAATGCCGCGTAGAGCATCATGCGAAAGCAAGAAGTATCTTCCTGATGCTTGCGTACCACCAAGTTGGCGATTTCCAGCAGGCCGGGCTTTAAAGGAAACTTTAAGATTTTCCGCAATGCCGGCCCGATTTTCTCCGCAAAATCTTCCAGTTTTTGCTCAAGCAGGGAAGTGTAAAGTTCCTCCTTAGTCTTAAAATGCCGAAAAATGAGGGCTTCGTTGATTCCACATTCCAGAGCGATGGCCCGGGTGGTGGTTCCTTCAAAGCCCCGTTCCGCGAAAAGCGAAGCGGCAGTCTCGAGGATAAGCCGGCGGCGCTCGGCGAAGTTGAGTCTCGGCGTTTTGGCTAAGGCAAGGGGTTTCATCAAGTAAGCACATACTTACAAATGAGGGAGGCCACGTCAATTTTGAATTGAGGGGTTGAGAGAAATACGGAATTTTGATGCTCCGACTCAATAAAAGTACAAAGATCCTTTATTTTTCTTCTTTCCCTAAATTGCCCAATACCTGTCCAGGCAGGGCCAAGTCACCTTCGTAGAGAAGGTAGAGATCCGCCACGCCTTCCAAACCGGTGGGAACGACGTTTCCGACTCCCAGGTTGGAGATAATGGTGCCGCCGACCCTTACCGTCGCGACCGGCATTTGTTGCGAACTGATCATCACCAAGGGCAAGGTGAAGAGATGGTATTGCGTATCGCTAAGATTCGATTGAACCGTCGAAAGGAACTTGCCGACCGTGGTGGTTTTCTTTTCCTGGCCGACCATCATCAATAATTTTTTCTTTTCGAAATTTTTATCGGCGTCTAATTTGGATACTTTCTTTCCCAACTCGTTTAACAAGTCCTTTGCCGCTAGGGCGGAACCTGGAATAGTCAAAATGGAAACCCCCATGAGTAAGGCAAAGCCACATGCCCAGCTTTTAATAGTTCTTTTCATAAAGAATTCCTTTCGAAGATAAGGGAGTGGAATGTGTTTCGAAGTGTATGGCCCTAAGAGATGTTTGCGGGCAAGAGAAAATTACACGGACGTCAAATATTCACCAAACGCAGTATTTTTAAGACTGCTGCAAAAAATCTTATAAAATTGACAGTGATTTACGAGCTTTCTCTGGAGGGATGAAGTTCAGGCAAGGGATCACTCCAAGGCGCAAGGCAGAGGAGCGTCGAGAGTCGGCCAAGGAGACAAGGCTACATCCCAAGCAGAATGCTTCCCAGCAAAATTCCCAATATGGCGGCTAAGACCGAATAAACGACGAAGGTATAAAAACGCGGTCGGCCGCGGTAGCGTTCGCGCAGGCCGAGCAGTTCGTAGACGTTTGCCGCCAGGGAAGCGGGGCGCTGCTCCAGTGGTGGGGAGGAAGGCGAAGCGTCGGTGTTCACTGCGGATTCGGAGATCGATTTTTTTCTTGCCGCAAAAATACCGTGTTCGAGGCGAGCTTGGCTAAAGGCGTCGATATTGGATTTGGGATTAAAGACGATGTTTTTGCCGCTGGATTCGGCCATGCTGAGCTGGGTCTGTTCGGCGGTATGGGCGAGCTTGAGGAAGTCGATTTCTTCCCCGGCGATTTCTTTGAGGGTTTCCGCCGAAATTTTTTGCCCGGGTTTGAGTTTTTGAAACAGCTTCAAAAACTTTTCGTCCTGCAGCAGGATTTGCGCGAATTTTTCCTCCTTGGTTTTGCCTTCCATGGCATATCTCAGATCGCCGACCAAGACATTCGACTGGCCTTGCTTCTTGAAAAGGCCGCGAAAGACCATGGCGAGGATGCTTTCTAACGACTTACTGGCTTTTTTCTCTTGATTGCCCATGCCGATCATGCGGGCAAAAAAGGCTTCCCAATCGCTCTTGACCGGGAACGACGGATCTTCGCCGTTTAAAGATTTTTCCAGATCTCGATTTTCTTCCAGAACTTCGTGCAGCAGGAGCGCGAAGCGGGTTTCGAAATCGAGCTCTTCCTGAACGCCTTCCTCGTGAGTGGTGGACTTTTCCGCGGCCCCAGCTTCTTGCTGGGCTTCTTGAGATTTTGCGGCCTCGTGGAGACTGCCGCCTTCCCCGCGGGTACGAATGCCTTTTTGCCGCAAGACCTTTTGCATGAGGCTTTGGGCTTCAGGGCTCAGCGGCTTGTCGCTCGAGTCGTCGCTGGGTAGCTCTGAAAAAGTACCGTCTTTATTGAGGCGGAAGGCACGCAGTTCTTTACTGTCTTTCACGAAGACCAAATGGCCCCGGACATGCACTGCAATCTCTGCCGGCTTGGCGAACAATTGCTGCGCCGCCGCGCCCATTTGGTTTTGCAGGAGGCGTTGCACATTTTGCGTAAAGTTTTCCGGCACAAAAGGACGCCCGGTAAAGGCTCGTGCCGCCGTCTCGCCGCCGGAGCTATAAGTCCGAGCATATTGAATAATCAGAGGAAGAGCTCGCTCCGACGTGGCCGCGGGTAGGCGAGGCAAGGTCGGAAGCATCGTGGCGGGAGCGGCGTTGCGGGCGCCGGCCTTATTTTCGGCTCCCGCTTGAGTTTGAGGCTGGCCGGCTTGCTGGCGTTGATAGAGCAAGGTGCGGGCCGACTCGGAGGTATTGGGCGAATTCGCCACCGACCAAGCTTGGACATTGACGGAGCTTAGCGTCTGGGGCCGTGACAAGCTGCGGCCGGCGTCGCGTTGTTGGGCCTGTTCGGAACTGCGCGCCAGGAAGGCGTCCATTTCGCTTTCGCGGACCGGGGGAAGGCTTTCCTCGGCTCCTGAAGCCCGCTGAGCTTCGCTCCGGCCGGAATCCGCTCCGCGGCTCTCGGACTGTTTTTCCTGCGGCGCCGAGCGTTGTTTTTCCTGGGCTTGGGTTTCTTGGCGTAGCTTGACGGCCTGCTGTTGGGCATCAGTAGGCTTGGCCTTTTGCCCTTCAAACATGTTTTGGACGATTTCTTTCCCCGATCGTGGGGAATTATTGACGCCGCCGCCTCCCGAGGGTGGCATAAATCCTCCTTGGCTACAAAACCGCGCTTATTCTAACGGATTATCGAAGAGTTGTCCTCAGGATTTGCGTCGAGTTTTCCTTTAAATTTCATTTCAGAGGCTGAAAGTCACAGCCCACGGAAAATTAAGCTCTGATGAGTCGCTGGATCGATTAAAAGCACGGCGCCCAGACCGTGATCCGCCACATAGAGAAAGTTTTGATCCCCAGTTATCCCAGTGGGATAATTGAGATTGGTGTCACCTGAGACCGATTCCTTATCAAAGATAACTTCCGGAGATCCTCCCAGCTTGGGAAAACGCAACACGGCTTCGAGGCCAAAATCCACGACGTCGAAGAAATCGCCGTCGACAAACAGATCCGTCGGAACGAATAAACTACCGGAAGGGGATAGTAACGTCGATCCGTGGGGATCTCCGGGTATCTTGGAAAATTGAAGCGCTTTGGGGTAATCCACTACGTAGAGAGAATCGCCGTCTACGGCAATGGCATTGGGGTTATTTGTCAGATTGGTATCGGTTGGATTCGTCGCGTTGCTGAAAACTTCTTCAGCGGTTCCGTTCCCGCCCACTTTTTGAATACGCCGGA
>OBLQ010000912.1_pt1 | contig 11160 bp, 8 predicted proteins | sample 1519881 | NCBI WGS metagenome assembly OBLQ01 (sample SAMN01911456, study PRJEB22533) | soil metagenome | biome: Soil | place: Malaysia | collected 2012-04-30 | depth DG_metagenome m | reverse complement strand
GACCCTGCGTTCGCTCTGACCTTCGAGCCCGATCGCGTCGTGGCCGCGCGCTCGGACGACCTCGCGTACGAGACCGGGAGCTACTCTCTGACGCTCAGCGGCGCCGATGGGAATCCCCAGACCCAGCCAGGACACTACTCCGTGGTGTGGGAGAAGCAGGCCGACGGGAGCTGGAAGGCCAAGGTGGACGTTCCCGTCTCCGGCCCGCCGACGGACGCACCGACCCCCTGACTCGGGAGGCGCCCTTCAGCCTCCATCCGACGTCTCCGAAACGATGACCGGTCCGGCGCCGCCCCAGGCGGCGCCGCGATCGGCGGATGGAACCGCCCGATCCGCGCAAGGTAGACTGCGGCCCTGATCCTGGCCGTCCCACGGAGAGAACCGTGAGCCGCACGCTCCAGCCCGAGGACCAGATCGCCCACTACCGCGTCGTCGGCCCGCTCGGGGCTGGAGGGACGGGCGAGGTCTACGCCGCCGGCTTCGTCCACCGCGACCTGAAGCCCGGCAACATCATGATCTCCCAGGACGGTTTCGCGAAGGTGCTCGACTTCGGCCTGGCCAAGCTCACGGAGAGGCAAGGCGGCGGCGACGAGCCCCTCGCGAGCGGGAAGCTCGTTGACTCGCCTGTCCCCACACCTCCATCTACCCGAATAGCTGCTGGGATGCTTCGTTCCCGAAGCTGTCCATCGGGTGGCTGGAGCTAGACCGCCTCGCAAACGATCAGGCTGGCGGGTCCGGCCACGTCCCGGCGGTCTAGCCGCTTCCATCCGCTCGCCTCACACCAGCGGTCGACATCCTGCTCGTTGTAGACGTCGCCTTCGCCGGTGACCGCCAGGAACTCACCCGCCATGAGGGCGGCGAAGGTCGGCTGGGTGCGTGTCTCGTCGGTCCAGAAGTCGAGCAGCAGGAGCTTCGCGCCGGGCGCCACCCTCTCGCGCACGCGTCCCAGCAATTCGATGTTCCGGGCGTGCCCGAAGAGATGGACGACGTTCGCCATCAGGATGACGTCGTGCCCGGCGGGAATGTCGTCGGTGAAGAAGTCGCCATCGAGAACACTGATTCTGTCGCGCACGGCCGATCCGTTGATTCGCTTCCGCGCGACGGCGGTCACCGCCGGAGACTCGAGCAGCGTGGCCTGCAGGCCGCTGTTCTTCTCCAGGGCCGGAATCAAGAAGGAACCCGTGCCCCCGCCCAGATCGAGGAACCGCCGGTGTGCGCTGAAGTCGTAGACCTCGGGGAGCGCGCGCGCCGCGCCGGAAGTGACCGCCTCGACCCCGCGGGAGAAGACGGCTGTCTGCTCATCCGAGAGCTTTCCGAGGCCCGGCTTGCGGGTTCGCATGGCGGTCGTGAGCCCTTCCCAGTTCGGGTAGCTGATCTGGTCCCAGAAGGTCAGAAAGGGCCGCATGTCGGCGGGGGTGGTCCCGCTCAGGAAGACCTGGGCCTCCGTGGAGTTCTCGTAGATGCCCTCTTTCTTCCGCAGCAGGCCCAGCGAGACCATCGCGTCCGCGGCCACTCGGACGCTTGGCTCCGGAGCGTCCACGACCCGGGTGAGATCTGCGAGGCTCCTGGGGCCGCCGCCCAGCGCGGCGAAAAGGCCCAGGTCGTTGGCGGCGAAAAGGTGCTTGGCCGCCATGAATCCGGCGGCGATCTTCATGATTGGCTCTGGCGTGACATCGTTCATCGGCTTTCTCCTTGTCCCTGGCTTGGTGCCGGCGGATACCTCTCGTTTCTGACGGCCCAAATGTAGACCTGCACATACGCATCTGAAAGGCGTATTATTGCCGGTACGACCTGCGGAAACGCAGGTCCATCGGAGAACCGAAGATCTTGAAATGGGATGACATTCGCCTCTTCCTGGCGATTCAGCGCCGGGGGACCTTGGCGGGAGCCGCCCAGGAGCTCGGGCTCAACCCCACCAGCGTGGGGCGCCGCCTGCAGGGCGCCGAGGAACGGCTCGGGGCTGCCCTGTTCCACCGGACCCAGGATGGGCTCGTCCCGACGGCGGCCGGGGCGTCGATCCTGGAGTCAGCAGAGCGGATGGATCGCCAGGCACGGCTCGTCGAGCAGCAGATCCTGGGGAAGGATGCCGAGATCGCGGGCGTCGTTCGCGTGGCGGCGACGTCCGATTTCGCAACGACCTTCCTCCTGCCCCGGCTGGGCCGGCTGCGCGCGCAGCACCCCCGACTCCGCCTCGAGCTGGTGACCTCACCCGGGCACGTCGATCTCTCGCGCGGCGAGGCGGACATTGCGGTCCGGTTCGCCGACACGGGGGCTGGACCACCCGTCGGCGCCAGCGGTCCGGTGGAGATTCTTGCCCGACGTCTCGGCAGCGCGGCGGTTGGACTCTATGCGAGCAAGGACTATCTGAAACGTCGTGGCCGGCCGAAATCGGCCAGCACCCTGGAGGGCCACGATCTGATCATGCCCATCCCAGGGAGCCTCCTTCCCGGCGCCCGATACCTCGGACGATTCGAGCAGGTGGCCAACCCGGCCATTCGCGCCAGCGGTCTTCCTTCGGTTGCCTCGGCGGCCGCAGCCGGCCTGGGGATCTGCGCCCTGCCCGCCTTCGTTGCGGTCCATCATCGACTGGTGTCCGTCGGCCCGCCGGCGGTCATCGAGACCCGCGACGTCTGGATCCTCTACCCGGCCGACCTCCGCAGGACCGCCCGCGTAACCACGGTGAGAGACTTCATCGTGGACGTCGTCCACGATGGCGAAGCGGTGCTGGCCGGCAAGGAGTAGAGAATCACGTTGCGATCTAGCTCGCACCCGCTCGAGCGGGCCGTCGAACGCTGCCGATGCCAAGCGGTGCCTGCCAGGGAAGGTCGTGGTCCTCGCCTGCGATCGCGATGTGCATCCCGGGGCAGGTCGGGCCGGCTGCCTGCATCAGGGTCTTGTCACAGCGGCCCCTCCACCTGGACATTCTGTCCCATCCAAGAACCCGTCTGATGTGCGGGGCTCCCCTTCTCCAGTGACATGGGAGGTGACCGGAACGACCGACGAGAAGGTCGGCGACATAGCGGTCGCATCGGGACGAACCGGCTTCGTTGTCCTATTTCGGGACATTGTCCGAGGGGGGAATTGCGACTCCGGCGATCAAATTCTGCTGAGCCCCGCGGAAGCGGTAGTAGAATCCGGGACCGGTGCGGGGGCCGTCCGGTGGGATCTCGTTCCGCCGGGACGTTCGTTCCCGCCGGATCGCCGAACCCCTCGGCGAGGGAGGGAGCTTGATGAGGAAGTACCTTCTCGCAGGGCTGTGCGTCGTGGCCACCATTCTCATGGTTGGTGCCATGACGACGACGGACGTTCACAGCCAGACCACGCTGTGCCCGCAGGCCGCAGCAGCCGCGCAGGCGGACCTGGCCTCGCAGAACACAGGAATGTGCGGGTGTCCGAAGTATGCCCGTTTCTGCTGCACGGACTGCAACGGGAACTTCGCCTACTGCGCCCCGTCGCCCGCCTACTGCCCTGAGTGCCCGGCTCCCTGAGCCGGTAGTAATTCACTTCCCGGAGGCGCACCGTATCCATCTCGTCGGTGCGCCTCCGGTTCGTATCTCCCCTCCGCCAAGGCCCTTTTTCCTCCCGCCGCTCAGTGGGCGGACTCTCCGCGCGGCCGGCCCGGAAGGGTGATAACCTTGGTGGGCTCCGGGCCGGGCGGCCACTCCCCGGCCCGAGCGTCTCTGCCCGCAGGTCCGCCGGGGGACGATCGCCTCGTGGCCCCTCAGCCGGAGCAGACGCTCGCTCACTACCGTCTCGTCGAGAGAATCGGAGCAGGCGGGATGGGGGTCGTCTGGCGGGCCGAGGACATCTCGCTCAGGCGGCCCGTCGCGCTGAAGTTCCTCATCGGGGAATCCCTCTCCCACAAGGACCGGCGGGCCAGGTTCCTACGCGAGGCCCGCCTCGCCGCCGCGCTGAATCATCCGAATATCTGCACCATCCACGCCGTGGGAGAGGTCCAGCCCGGCGAGGAGAGATCTCTGCCCTCCGGCGAGGAGCTGACGCCTGGCACACCGTTCATCGCCATGGAGTTGATCGAGGGCGCGTCGCTGGCGAAGAGACTGCGGGACGAGGGGGCTTTGGCGCTCGACGAGCTCCTGGAGATTGCGCGCCAGGTGACGGCGGGGCTGGCCGCGGCTCACGCCCGGGAGATTGTCCACCGGGATCTCAAGCCCGGGAACGTGATGCTCACGAAGGATGGACGGGCAAAGATTCTCGACTTCGGCCTGGCCAAGCCGCTCACGCGGGCCGCGAAGGACGGCGTCGCCGAGTCTGAGGCCGACACGATCTCCGAGGAGCTGACCCGGGAGGGGCTCGTCATGGGCACCTCGGCCTACATGTCTCCGGAGCAGGTGCGTGGCGATCCCCTCGACACACGCTCGGACGTGTTTTCGTTCGGAATCATGCTCTACGAAATGGTCGCCGGACACAGGCCTTTCCATGGCGAGACCGCCTCGACGATACGGCTGCGGATCGTCGAGGCGGAGCCGGATCCCCTGCCCGCATTCTGCCGGAATCTGCCGCCGGAACTCGAGCAGATCATCTGGCGGTGCCTCGAGAAGAAGGCAGAAGAACGATACAACGACACACGTGACCTCGTCGTGGCGATCGAAGGCCTGCGGAACTCGACCGCGACAGGAAAGCGCGTGCGTCCGGTGTCGAGAGTCGCCCCGCGATGGTGGCGCGTTCTCTGGTCAGTGGTGGCCGTGGCCTGTGCCGTGGCCGCCATCGGATACCTCCGGATGCGACCGGTCACGGAGACGGGAAACGCCATGCCCGATCGGAAGGCCGTGGCACCGGGCGCTGCCACGGGGAGGAAAATCATCGTCGTCCTGCCGTTCGAGAACCTCGGCCCCGCCGAGGACGCCTACTTCGCCGCCGGCATTACCGAGGAGATCACACGGCGTTTGAGCATGGTCAACGGGCTCGGAGTGATTTCCCGGAAGAGCGCGGTGCAGTACGCCCGGCTCGAAAAGACGGTCCGGGAGATCGGTGCGGAGCTCCACGCGGGCTACATCCTTGAGGGGACGGTCCTGTGGGCCCATCAGCCCGACGGCACCAGCCGTGTGCGGATCACGCCCCAGCTCATCAGAGTCGCCGACGACACGCACCTGTGGGCGAATGCCTACGAGCGACAGATCCGCGACATCTTCGGGGTGCAGTCGGAGATCGCCGGGGAGGTCATCCGGAACCTCGGCCTGACGCTCCGGGACAGGGAGGCGGCGCTCATCAGAGAGGAGCCGACGCGGAATCCCGAGGCCTACCAGGCCTACCTGCGGGGAGAGCTGTACTTCGCGAGTCCGGACCACACGAAGGCAGACGTAGACATGGAAGTCGAGATGTTCCGGAGGGCCGTGGAGCTGGATCCGAACTTCGCACTGGCCTACGCGGGCCTGGCCAAATCACACGGCCTCGCCGCGCACCTCGCCTACGGCACATCCGAGGAGCGCCTTTCGCTGGCGAAGGCGGCGGCAGAGCGCGCGCTGGAGCTGGCCCCGCACTCTCCCCGGGTCCGGCTCGCCACCGGCTACTACCACTACCTCGCCCTCAAGGACTACGGGAGGGCGCTGGAGGACTTCGCCATCGCCGAGGAGGGACTCCCTGGCGACGGCGATGTCCTCCAGGCCCAGGGGCTGGTCTTCCGGCGCCAGGGGCTCTTCGAGGCCTCGAGAGTTGCCCTGGAGAAGGCTCTGGAGCTGAGCCCCCGGGACGCGGAGCTGGCCAGCGATCTCGCGGGCACCTACGCACATATGCGGAAGTACGCCGAAGCGGTACAGGCCTATGACCGGTCGATCGCACTGGCGCCGGATCAGGTCAACGCCTACGAATGGAAGGCGCGCGCCTACTACCTGTGGAAGGGAACCACGGCGGAGGCACGGGCCACGCTCGAGGCCATTCCCGACAAGAAGGCCGCGAGATCGGCGTGGTTTGACCAGGAGGTCGCGGAGGGGAAGTACCGGGAGGCCCTGGACCGCGTTTCCTCGTGGTCCGCCGGATGGTCCCGCGGGTGGCGTCAGGGAGTGATGCACAGGCTCCTGGGGGAGCCGGAAGCGGCCCGCGAGGCCTTCGAGGAGGCTCGGCGAGCCGCCATCGAGCAGGTCCGCACCCACCCTGAGGAGCCGTTCTGCCACATGCGGCTCGGGCTGGCCCTGGCCTGGCTGGGGTTCAAGGACGAGGCAACCCGTGAGGGAGAGCGCGCCATCGAGATGGTTCCCCTCTCGAGCGATCACCTTCGCGGCACGGTGCTGCTCAGGGATCTCGGTCTCGTCTACATACTCGTCGGGGAGCACGAGAAAGCCCTGGACCACCTCGAGCTTCTTCTCTCCATCCCGTCCGAGGTGAGCATCCCGTACCTTCGCCTCATGCCGTGGTGGGCGCCGTTGAGGGATCACCCCCGTTTCAAGGACCTCGAGAAGCGGTTCGGTCAGAGCCTGGACCTCGCCGCCAAAGGGAAGAGCGCACGCGCCGCGGAAGAGGCTCACGCGTCTCGATCCTCAGCGCTCCTGCGACGGCGGCGAGCCGTCTCGCAGAAACGGCAGCCGGCGATCCCGGTGATTCCAGGGAGAGAAGCCGGGGACGCTCCCGGCCGCACAGTATTGCCCTCCTGAGCTGAGCACCGTGCCATTCACCTCACCGCCCCAGATGATCATCTCCCGGCCCGTCCAGATGGCCGCGTGATGGTCGCGCCCTTCCGGCGTCCCTGCGGTGACGCTCATGGGCCTCCATCGGAGGAGGGCCGGATCGAACCGGCCGCCGGTGTCGGTGTACCCGCCGGCGTCGTCACCTCCCCAGATGAGCATCTCCTTGCCCGTCCAGACCGCCGTGTGATTGAAGCGCGGGGCCGGGGTGCCGGACAGACCGGCCATGTCCGTCCACTGGTCCGAGGCCGGATCGTAAAGTCCCCCGTCGCCCGCGGCTCCGTTCGGGTCCAGACCGCCCCAGACGATCATCTCGCTTCCCGTCCAGACGGCCGTGTGGAAGTCACGGGGTGAGGGAGCCGTCGCTGTGGTGACCGGTTGCCACGTGCCGTTGACGGCATTGGGATCGTAGGGGTCGTACCGGCCTCCCGTGTCGAGACGGCCGCCGCCGTAGCCGCCCCAGACGATCATCTCGTCTCCCGTCCAGACGGCCGTGTGCCCGCTGCGCGCGGCGGGCTCGCCCGGCGGAAGCGGAGTCGGAGTCCAGCGTCCCGTCATGGGATCGTACCGGCCGCCGGTCTCCAGCGGAGAGGCGGCGTACTCACCGCCCCAGACGATCATCTCGTCTCCCGTCCAGACGGCCGTGTGCCGGACCCGCGGTGACGGCCTGTTGGGGTCGGCGGACATGGGAGTCCAAACGTCCAGGCCGGGATCGTAGCGGCCGCCCGTGTTCGACTCGATGCCGTTGGGGTCGTAGCCGCCCCAGACGATCATCTCCGTGCCGGTCCACACCGTGGAGTGCTCCGCCCGCGCGACGGGCTGGCCCGATCCGACCGGGGTCGGACGCCACTCATCCGTCGACGGGTCGTAGCGTGAGCCCGTGTCGAGGAGGCCCAGGGCGTTCTGGCCGCCCCAGACGACCATCTCCGCGCCCGTCCAGATGGCCGAATGCCCGGACCGCGCGGCGGGCGAGCGCATCATCGACGTGGGCACCCAGGATCGAACGCCCGGATCGTATCGGCCGCCGTCATCGAGGTAGCTGGTGTTGTAGAGCCCGCCCCAGACGAGCATCTCGGAGCCTGTCCACACGGCCGTGTGCTCCCAGCGCGCCTGCGGGACGCCGGCCGTGCCGGTCGCGTCCCACGTATCGGAGGCCGGGTCGTACTCGCCCCCCGACGCGAGCATGATGGTGCCGTTGGAGCCGCCCCAGACGAGCATCTTCGACCCGGTCCAGACGGCGGTGTGCTTGTGGCGCGCCATGGGAACGCCCGAGCCGGGATTGTCCTCCGTCCGCGTCCAGCTGTCGGACCACGGGTCATAGGCCATTCCGCTCCTGAGGTTGGTCTTTCCGAACCCGCCCCAGACGATCATCTGGCCGGAGGTCGGGCCGGTCCACGCACCGACCGCCGTGTGCAGCCGGCGGGGGTCGTTGACCGGGTCGAGGCCGGCGGTCGACGTGGCGCGGACCCACGTGTCGGTCAGCTCGTTGTAGACAGCTCCCGTCATGGTGTTGGCGGAGACGCCGTTCGGATCCGTGGCGTAGCCGCCCCAGACGATCATCCCCGGGCCGACGGTGTAGACGGCGGTGTGATACCTCCGTGGTGAGGGCGCGCCGGTCGAGGAAACCGGCTGCCAGGTATTGGTGATCAGCGTGTAGCGGCCGCCGTCGCCGAGGTTCGCTCCTCCCGCGTAGCCGCCCCACACGATCATCTGGCCGCCCGTGAAGACCGCGGTGTGGCCCCAGCGCGGCGAGGGGCAGTGGGTGCCCGTGGAGATGCTGGTCCAGGTGTCGGTGGCCGGGTTGTACCGGCCGCCCGACTGCAGCTCTCCGCCGGCGCCGAGGCCGCCCCACACGATCATCAGGCTGCCCGTCCAGACGGCCGTGTGCGCCCTGCGCCCGTCGGGAACGCTGGCCCCCATGGACGTCGGGCTCCACCGGTCGGTGGCCGGATCGTACAGGCCGCCGCTCTGGAGATAGTCCGTGCCGTTCCAGCCGCCCCAGACGATCATCTCCGCTCCGGTCCAGACGGCCGTGTGCTGGGAGCGGGGCTCCGGCGGGCTGGTGTCGTAGGTCGGGTACCAGACGTCGTCCTCACCGTCGCCGCAGCTCTCGGCGGTGATGGACAGCGGCGCGAATCCGCCGCCGGGGACAGCATCGGAGCCGTTCGCGTCGCCGGTCGTTTCCCAGGTCAGTCCTTCCGCGTCCAGGCTCCGGCGCGTCTCTCGCCACCAGTCCTGGAAGCTTCGCTTGGGCCATCTCACGGTGGCGATGCGCATTCCCGTCTCGTCCCGGGAGAGAACCGCTCGGACCGCGAAGGCGTCGTCGTCCTCGACGATCCCCGAGATGCGCCCGACGGGAAGCCTCCCCGCGAGGCCACCGGCTCCGGCCGACGTCTCCTCCATCCCGTGGCGGCGCGCCGGCCGCGAATCGCTGCCAGGGACACCGAATGCACGCGCGAGTCGCGCGACCATCCGGCGCCACGCAGCCGGCTCCGGATGCAGCACTCCGGCCGCTTCCGGGGCGGGATCCAGCGAAGATCCCTCACCCTCCCGTGCCGGCACGATCACCTCGACCTCCGCGTACTGCCCGCCGAGGGATTTCATGTCCGCGGCGCCACGGACGAGCCGGAGCCTCTCTTCGATCTCCTCGCGGAGCGCTCCGTGGAAGCGGCCGTCCCTCGCGTACCAGCCCTCGATGAGCCGGTCGACGAGAATGGGTCGCGCCAGGCACTCACGCAGGAGAAGCGGATCGTTGCCCAGGGCCTCGAAGATCTCCCCGAGCATCGCCGGGTTTCTCGAGTGGCGCGTCATGCGGTCCAGCTCGGCCTGGAGCTGCGCCGCCGTCACGGGACGGTTCCAGAGCACCTCCAGCGCGACGGAGCGGGCGAGCGTCGTCTCGACGCGGGCGCGGATGGCCTCGTCGGGCATCAGCACGGAGAGCGGAGGCTTGGGGGGAGGGTTCTCCGGCGGCCAGATTCTGTGGCGCCAGTAGACCTCCTCGATGGCCCGTTGCGCCTCGACGCGCTCCTGCATCGTGAGCGTGGCGCTCACGGCGGGAGAGCCCGCAAGGGCGATGACGAGCAGGAGGAGAATCGGACGGAGCAGCTTCTTGCTGTTCATGATGTCCATGGCCGAGCTCCTTGAGAGGCGGAATCTCTCAGAGGCGGGAGCGTCTCCGTGCCGCGGCGCAGGAGAGCGCGACGTGCCGGAAGGCGGGGCGAGCGAGCCGCCGGGGGTGAGGCGGGTGACGGGAGAGGCGGGCGTCGGTGCGAACCGACGAAGGCGCGGGATCGGGGATCCGTGCAGGCGGGACAGGGGACTTCCACCGTCGCGACAGGATGGCCCCGGCAACGGGCCACCGGCGGCATGAAGCAATAGCCGGGCGGAGGGATGGTCCTGGGAGAGGAGACGGATTCGGTCGCCGATCCGCCCGGGGGAGTCGTCCTGCCGGGCGACCGGCACCTTGCGGAGGGTCTGTGCTCGGCGCGTGGAGCGCGGATCGGGCTGCAGGGATCCGGCGCGGGGCCCGCCCCTGCTACGGAGATCGTTCGGCCCGATGGACCCGCAGAAAGAAGCTCACTCGCCAAGGAGCACCTGCCCGTGCTGCGCGTGGCTCATTTTGTGTACCAGCGCCGGGCCGCCTTGTCAATGGCACCCGATCCGCGGCAGGGCTGGACGATCCGGACGGGCGGCGGTGATCCGCCCGAGGGCGGACCGAGAATCCCCGCGAATCCCCTCTCGCCGCCCCACCCCGGGAGGCAGGCGACGAAGGTACGCACGAACGTGACCTGGGTCGCGGGAGCACGGCCCGCTGAACCGAGGCCCTTCGGCATGATGCCGCCGTCGGGGGATGCCGTCCCGACAGGCTTGCCGGCGTGCCTCCGGCCCCGCTCGCGGTGGCCTACTCGACCCAGATCCAGTACTTCATGCCCACCTTCTTCTTCCCCTGCTTGATCAGCGGCTCGACCAGGTAGAAACCCGCCGGGAGAGGGCCGATCAGGAACGACCCGAAGAAGCCGTTGCCGGGATTCGGGTTGTGGTTGAAGTTGTCGCTGAAAACCTCCGTCCCGGCTTCGTCCAGGACCTTCACGCTCCAGTTCCAGACCTTGCTCTTCGATGTGGTCGCATGCATGAGGACCTTCAGGTTGTCCGTGGATTTGAAGGTCAATGCGGTCACGGCGTTCGAGTTCGGGTCCGGCACCACCCAGGAGGAGAACGTCATCAGCCCCGGCGACTTTCCGGGTCCGGCGGCAATGCGGGCCTCCGGAGGCTGGGCCGGGAAAGCGAGAGATGCGCAGACGAAAAGGAAGCAGACGCTGGTCAGCACGGTCCTGCAGAATTTCATGTGAGTCCCCTCTCAGAGAAATGTAAGTTGGAGCAGTCGTCGTTCTTCCCCGGAACATGGAGGGCGCCTGCAGCGGCGGCGGAGGCACGTCGGGATCGAGGATCACGCGCTGGGCCGCCGGCCGCGACGGTGACTGGGGCTGGTGGTGAGGCGCGCCAGCGGGCGGGCGCGCGGCGGTTC
>OBLQ010000911.1_pt1 | contig 11163 bp, 10 predicted proteins | sample 1519881 | NCBI WGS metagenome assembly OBLQ01 (sample SAMN01911456, study PRJEB22533) | soil metagenome | biome: Soil | place: Malaysia | collected 2012-04-30 | depth DG_metagenome m | reverse complement strand
CCATCTGCTTCTGCAGATAGCCGATCAGCTTCTTGACCTCGGGCGTGCCCTCGGCCCATTCGATGCCGGCATAGATGTCCTCCGAGTTCTCGCGGAAGATCACCATGTCCACGTGCTCCGGATGCTTGACCGGGCTGGGAACCCCGTCGAAATACTTCACGGGCCTGAGGCAGACATAGAGATCGAGCTCCTGGCGCAGGGCCACGTTCAGCGAGCGGATGCCGCCGCCGATCGGCGTGGTCAGCGGCCCCTTCAGGCCGATCAGGTATTGGCGGAACGCCTCCAGGGTCTCGGCCGGCAGCCAGGCCTCATCGCTCTGGCCGTACATGTTCCAGGCCTTCTCGCCGGCATAGACCTCCATCCACGCGATCCGGCGGCCACCCTGGTAGGCGTGCTCCACCGCCGCATCCAGCACGCGCTTGGCGGCACGCCAGATATCGCGGCCGGTGCCATCGCCCTCGATGAACGCGACGATCGGCTGGTCGGGGACGATCAGGTGGCCGTCCTCCCCCATCCGGATCTTCTCACCGGTTTTGGGCGCTTCGATTTTATCGAATTTCATGGTGACTCCCGGAACGAATTCGGATTTGAATGCTTACTGGCTGGGGGACTGGGCCGCGCGTTGGGCCTTGCGCTTGGCCTCGATCGCCTTGCGGCGGGCAAGCTCGTACTGTTGACGATCGATGGCATCAGCGGCCTGCTGAAGGGACTGTTCGGCGCTCTTCAACTCCCGCTGGGCCTCCGGCTGGTCAGGGTGCATCTGCTTGGCGGCCTCGATGGCCGATCTGGCCTCGGCCATCTCCTGCACGGGGGGCTTGACGGCGCAGGCGGCCAGGGCCACTGCGAACAGCAGAAAAAGGGTTCCCCGATGCCATTTCCTCACCATCAGTCAAGCTTCAACCTTGGCGCCGGGCTTGTCAAACGCCCCCCGCCTTGCGCCGACGCAGGCCCAATTCCCTGAGCTGTTCCTCGGACACCTCGCTCGGGGATTCGCACATCGGATCGGCCGCCTTCTGCGTTTTCGGGAAGGCGATCACGTCGCGGATCGATTCCGCGCCGATCATCAGCGCCAGCACCCGATCCAGGCCGAAGGCCAGGCCGCCGTGCGGCGGTGCGCCGAAGCGCAGCGCCTGGAGCAGGAAGCCGAACTTGCTCTCGGCCTGTTCATCCGAGATGCCCAGGGCGGAGAACACCGCGGACTGCGTCTCCGGATCATGGATACGGATGGAGCCGCCGCCGATCTCGGTGCCGTTCCATACCAGATCGTAGGCCTGGGCGCGCATCTGAAGCGGCTGGCTTCCGATCAGCGGCAGATCCTCCGGCAACGGCGACGTGAACGGATGGTGCATCGCCTCCAGGCGCTTCTCGTCGGCATTCCAGCCGAACATCGGGAAATCCACGACCCATACGAAGCGGTGGTCGCCCGGCCTTACCAGACCCATATCGTGGCCGATTTTCACGCGCAGGTGCCCCAGGGCATCGTTGACGACCTTGGACTCACCCGCACCGAAGAACAGGATGTCGCCCGTCTCGGCGTCACAGGCATCGAGCAGGCGGCGCAGCACCTCGTCCGGCAGGAACTTGACGATCGGCGACTGCAGGCCATTCGGGACATCGCCGATATCGTTGACCTTGATCCAGGCCAGGCCCTTGGCGCCGTAGATGCCGACGAAGTCCGTGTAGTCGTCGATCTGCTTGCGGGAAAGCTCGCCGCCGCCCGGCACGCGCAGCACCTTGACCAGCCCGCCCTTGTCGGCCGGCTCGCGGAACACCTTGAACTCCACCGATTTCATCAGCTCCGTGACATCGACGTGCTCGAGCCCGAAGCGCATGTCCGGGCGGTCCAGGCCGTATTTGGCGATCGCCTCGGCATAGGCGATGCGCGGGAAGTAGGACGGCACCGCGATGCCGCCGGCCCGGAACATGGCGGCGATCAGGCCCTCTGCCACGGCCATCACGTCATCCTGGGCCACGAAGGACATCTCGAGATCCACCTGCGTGAACTCGGGCTGGCGGTCGGCCCTGAGATCCTCGTCGCGGAAGCAGCGGGCGATCTGGTAGTAGCGGTCCATGCCCGACACCATCAACAACTGCTTGAAGATCTGCGGGCTCTGGGGCAGCGCGTAGAACGAGCCCGGATAGACGCGCGACGGCACCAGGTAGTCGCGCGCGCCCTCCGGCGTGGACTTGTTCAGGATCGGCGTCTCGATCTCCAGAAAGCCCTGGGTATCCAGATAGTTGCGCGCGGCATGCACCACCCTGTGGCGCAGCATCATGTTGGCCTGCATCACCGGTCGGCGCAGGTCGAGATAACGGTACTCCAGGCGCAGCTGTTCGCCCACGCCGCTGAAATCCTCGATCTGGAACGGCGGCGTGTCGGAACGGCTCAGGATCTGGATGCGCTCGGCCTTCACCTCGATGGCACCGGTCGGCAGCTTGGCGTTCACGGTCTCGGGCGAGCGCGCGATCACCTCACCCACGACCTCCACGACGTCCTGGGAACGCAGCGAGTGCGCCAGCGCATGCACCTCGGGAAGATCCGGATGCGCCACCACCTGCACCTTGCCCGAGCGGTCGCGCACGTCGAGGAAGATCACGCCGCCATGATCGCGGCTGGTCTGCACCCAGCCGTTCAGGCGCACGGCCTGGCCAATGTGTTCGGCACGAAAATCCCCGCAATAGGTACGCTGCGTCATGGCTGTTTGATCCTCCGGTCGGGCGGCGCGCAGACTACCTGCCGGGGCCCAAACTGAAAAGCGCGGGCGCGCCATGCCTCAGGGAAGGCCCCGGGCCAGCTCCAGCGCCAGACGCAACGCCTCGTCGAGCACGTCCGTGCCGGTATAAAAATGCGGGGAGAAGCGGATGCCGCCGCCCCGCTGCGCGCAGATGACGCCACGGCCCATCAGCTGCCGGTACAGCCCGGCATGGAAATCCGCATCCCGGCCGGAAAAGCGGAAGGTCACGATGCCCGCCCGCCGTCCGGGCTCGCGCGGCGTCACCAGCTCCAGGCCCGGCTCGGCCAGGATCGCCTCGACCAAACGGGATGAGCGCCGCAGCACCTCAGCCTCGACGTTCGCCATGCCGACCTGTTCCAGCAGCGACAGGCTCGCCTCCATGGCATGGATGCCGAGCATGTTCGGGCTGCCCGGCTCGAAACGGCGGGCGGATGCCGCCGGCCGCCATTCGGCCCGCTCGAAATCACCGGCATGCTCCACCATATGCCAGCCGTACTGGCTGAGCCCCAGTTTCGCCCTTGCCTCAGGACGGCTGTAGAACAGCGCCACCCCCTCCGGCCCCAGCATCCATTTGTGGGCGTCGGCCGTGACGAAATCGGCGTGACAGGCCTCGGCATCGAAGCACAGCGCACCCAGCGACTGGATGGCATCGACGCAGAACAGGATGCCGCGCTCGCGACAGGCCGTGCCCAGGCGCGCCAGATCCAGACGCAGGCCGGTGGCGTATTGCACCGAGGATACGGAGACGAGGCGCGTGCGCGCGTCCATGCGGGCGATGATCGCCGCTTCCGGGTCATCCCCGGTGATATCCGCACAACGCAGCTGCACGCCGCGACCCTCGAGGGACTCCCATACAATGCGGTTGGACGGGAACTCCTGGTTCGTGGACACGATATTGTCGCTGTCCCGCCAGGCCAGGCCGTAGGCGACCAGCGACAGGCCCTCCGAGGTGTTCTTGACCAGGGCGATATCGTCGCTGCTTCCGGCGTGGATGAGCCGCATGAGCCGGCCGCGCAGGCTGCGCTCCGTCTTCAGCCACTGCGGGTAATCCGCCGATCCGCGCCGGCGATTCTGCTCGGCGAAGTCCTTGACGGCCACCTCCGTGCGCCTGGGCCAGGGGGCCACGGCCGCGTGATTCAGATACAGGATATCGGGGTCGAGGGAGAACTCAGCATCCATGGCCCCAGTGAAAATCCAATCCCGGCCGGCGTCAACTTCCGCGTCCTTGCATCATGGCCATCAGCTTCTATGCTCCGATGAGGAAAGAGGGGATCATGAACCTATATACCGCCGATGCGCAGACCCTGGCTTCATTCTTCGAGGTGGCCGGAGCCGGTGTGGTCGTGTTCGATGTGCATGCGGATCATGCACGCCTGCTTTGCGCCAACAGCGCCTTCATCGCCATGTACGATCCGGACGGCGGACAGCAGCCCGACACGGGGCTCGCGCTGCCCCCGGATATCCTGCAGACGTTCGACGCACATGCGCGACAATGCGCCAGCCAGCTCACCCCCATCGAGTTCGAGCACCCGCTGGAGGTCATGGCCATGAGCCAATGGCAGCGGGTGCACATGATCCCGGTGTCCCCCAAACAGGGGGGTGATTTCGTGCGCATCTTCGCCATCGCCGTGGATATCACCGACCGGCGATACCGTGAGTACGAGCTGCACATCACCTACGCCCGCCTGAAATCCATCTTCGATTCGTCTTACGAGGGCATCATCACCTTCGGCACCGACCAGCGGATCAGGACCCTGAACCAGGCCGCCGCCCATATCTTCGGCTATGCCCCGGACGAGCTGGTCGGCCAGCCGCTGGAGATCCTGATCCCCGAGCATCTGCGCGACCGGCACCAGGAGCATGCCCACCAGTTCCATCTCTCACCGGAGCTGCGCCGGGCGATGGCCAACCGCATCGGTATCAGCGGCCTGCGCAAGGATGGCTCGGAGTTCATGGCCGAGATCGCCATCGCCAAGATCGAGGTCGGAGGCGCCATGGAATTCACCGCCTACGTTCGCGATGTCTCCGAGCAGCTGAGGCTGATGGAGGAGCTGCACCTGAAGGCCTACACCGACCCGCTCACCGGCCTGAACAATCGCTGGCACATGACCGAGGAGGCGGAAAAGGAGCTGGTCCGTGCCCAGCGCTTCTCCCACCCCACCACGGTCATGCTGATCGACCTCGATGATTTCAAGAGCATCAACGACCGGTACGGCCACCATGTCGGAGACCAGGTGCTGCGGGAGGCCGCCAATATCTGCCGGCGGCGGTCGCGACAAACGGACATCATCGCGCGCTGGGGCGGCGAGGAGTTCCTGATCCTGCTGCCGGAAACCGATATCGACGGCACCCTGCACCTGGCAAACCGCATCCTGAAAGAGCTGAACGGCCTGCATGCCGGCGTCCCGCGTCTCGGCATCCACCAGATCACGGCCAGCATCGGCGTGGCGATGCAGCACGGCGGCGAGGACAGTTTCGACACGATGGTGTACCGCGCCGATCAGGCCATGTACATCGCCAAGAACAGCGGCAAGAACAGGGTGGTGCCGGCGGACTGAACGCCCGGACCCGGCAAGGTCGGCTTAACGATCCGGATCGGACCCCTGCGCCGGCTCTCCGGATTCGGCCTTCGGCCCGGCAGCGCTGCGCCTCGGCCGCGCCTCAACAGTGGCCTCCACCAGCGGCCCGTCCGCCGGCCAGTCGGAGAAGGGAAAGGGCCGCTGTTCGCTGTTGAAGGTCAGGTAGCGGAAGACCTGGTAGGCATAGGTGGAGAGTCCGGCCCCCAGCGACAGCAGCCTGGCGTTTTTCTCCCCCGTGAACAGCACGATCAGGAACTGGAGGACCACCACCGCGCTCAGCACGACCTCCGCCACACCGTAAAGCACGGCAAGGACCAGCATGAACAGCAGGCGCATCCAAACGCCACTGTCCCGCACGTGCTGTTTCAGTTCATCGTCCATCTGCGCCTCCCTTCCCGATGTTTCAGTGCAACAACGGGGCGATCACCAGGCTGACGATCGCCATCACGTTGATCAGGATGTTCATCGACGGCCCCGAGGTGTCCTTGAACGGATCGCCGACCGTATCGCCGACGACCACGGCCTTGTGCACCTCCGAGCCCTTGCCGCCGTGATGCCCCTTCTCGATATGCTTTTTGGCATTGTCCCAGGCGCCACCGGCATTGGCCATGGTCAGTGCCAGCAGCACGCAGCCGACCAGTGCCCCGCCCAGCAGGCCGCCGAGCGCCTCGGCACCCAGGCCGAAGCCGACCACGACGGGGGCGGCCACGGCCAGCAACCCCGGCAGCACCATGCGCTTCAGCGCCGCCGTGGTGGCGATATCGACGCAGCGTGCCGTGTCCGGCTGCGCCGTGCCCTCCATCAGCCCCGGAATCTCGCGGAACTGGCGGCGGATCTCGCGGATCATGTCGAAGGCGGCATCGCCGACCGCCGTCATCGTGATCGCCGCGATCAGGAAGGGGAAAAGCCCGCCGAGAAACATGCCGATCAGCACGATCGGGTCGTTCAGGCGCAGCAGGAATCCCGCCTCGTGATCGCTGACCGTCTGCACATAGGCCGTGATGATGGCCAGCGCCGCCAACGCGGCCGCGCCGATCGCGAAGCCTTTGCCGATCGCCGCCGTGGTGTTGCCCATCTCGTCGAGCGAATCGGTCACCGCCCGGGTCTCTTCGCCGAAGCCCGCCATCTCGGCAATGCCGCCGGCGTTGTCGGCCACCGGGCCGTAGGCATCGATGGACATGGTGATGCCGACCGTGGCCAGCATGCCGACCGCGGCGATACCGACCCCGTACAGCCCGCACAGCTCGGTGGCGGTATAGATGATGGCGCAGATCGTCAGCATCGGCACCACCACCGACTGCATGCCGATGGCCAGGCCCGTGATCAGCACCGTGGCCGGGCCGGTTTCGCCAGCGGCGGCGATATGCCGCACCGGTTTGCCGCCGGTGTAGTACTCGGTGATCAGGCCGATCAGGATGCCGCCGACGGCACCGGCCATCACCGCGCCCCAGACCCGGGGCGTCACGCCCGTACCGACGATCACCACGTAGGCGGCAACGATGAACAGCAGCGCCGCGCCGATGGTGCCGATGCGCAGCGCCACGTCCAGGGGCCTGGCCGAGAACAGGCGCACCAGGCCGATACCGAGGATCGAGCTGATCAGCCCGGCCGAGGACAGGGCCAGCGGCAGGAACATCAGGGCCTGGCGCGATCCCAGGGGAGACAGGATATCGGAGGCCAGCGTCGAGGCGATGGCGATGGTGGCGATCATGGCCCCGCAATAGGACTCGAAGATATCCGAACCCATGCCGGCCACGTCGCCGACGTTGTCGCCGACGTTATCGGCGATCACGCCCGGATTGCGCGGGTCGTCCTCCGGGATGCCCTCCTCGATCTTGCCCACCAGGTCCGCGCCGACATCGGCGCTCTTGGTGAAGATGCCACCGCCAACGCGCGAGAACAGGGCCACGCTGGAGGCCCCCATGCCGAAGCCGTGGATGGCGTGTGCCGTTTCCGGATCGCCGCCGAAGAACAGGTACAGGGTGCCCAGGCCGAGCAGGCCGAGCGCGGCGATGGTCAGGCCCATCACCGAACCTCCGAAGAAGGCGATGGACAGGGCCCTGGCCGCCCCGTGCTCGTGCGCGGCGATGGCCGTGCGCACATTGGCGCGCGTGGCCGCGTACATGCCGATGTAGCCGGCCAGGGCCGAGCACAGCGCGCCGGCCAGAAACGCGATGGCCGTATGGCCGCCCAGCGGCGACAGCCACAGGGTGCACCCCACCAGCGCCACGAACACGGCAAGGATCAGGTATTCGCGTTTCAGGAATACCATGGCGCCGAGGTGGATGGCCTCGGCGATCTCGGCCACCTTGCCCTCGCCCCCGGGAACCGCCCGCACGATGCGATAGATCAGGAACGCGACCAGCAACCCACCCATGCCCAGCGACATCGGGACCAGTGCCGCCTCGTCCATCATGTATCCCTCCCCTTCACCGCAAGCCGGCGTTCCGCGAAAACCCGCACGCGGCCATGCATGCCATGGATATTAGCATGGGGCACCCCAGCCTTGTCAGCCCCGGGACCGGCGTCCGTCATTCGCTGGCGGCATAGCGCGCGATGCTGTCGACGATCTCCTGCTTGGCCTCGTCGGCACCGGCCCAGCCGGTCACCTTGACCCATTTCCCGCTCTCCAGATCCTTGTAATGCTCGAAGAAATGCTTGATCTGATCGATCAGGAAGCTGGACAGGTCCTCCGGTCCCTTGACGTGGTTGTAGGCCGGATTGAGCTTGGATATCGGTACGGCCAGCAGCTTGGCGTCCATGCCCGCCTCGTCCTCCATCTGCAGCACGCCCACGGGGCGACAGGTCACCACACAGCCGGACATCAGCGCAAAATTGGAAACCACCAGCACGTCCACCGGATCGCCGTCCTGGGACAGGGTGTTGGGCACGAAGCCGTAGTTGCACGGATAATGCATGGCCGTATGCATGAACCGGTCGACGAAGATGGCCCCCGAGTCCTTGTCCAGTTCGTACTTGATCGGATCCGCGTGCTGCGGCACCTCGATCACGACATTGATGTCCTCCGGCGGGTTCTTGCCGACCGGGATCTTCTTGATGTCCATCCTCTCCTCCTGCGCTTTTGCAACGTGGCGCTGCATTGTAGGCATGCCCGCGTGCGGCACAAGCCGCAGCCGGCGAAATCGGCTAGCATGGGCGCATGATCGTCGTCCGCGTGCACGAACAGATGCTGCACCATCGCCGTCCGTCCGGCGTATGGTACGCCTATCCGGTGTCGACGGCCGCCAACGGCGTCGGCAACACGCGAGGCAGCTTTTGCACCCCGCTGGGGAAACACCGCATCCTGCAGAAGATCGGGGACGGGATGCCCATGCATACCGCCTTCGTCGGCCGCCGGCCCGTCGGCATCTACGCCCCGGGGGCGGAGGATGCCTACCGCGACTGGATCCTCACGCGCATCCTGTGGCTGGAGGGCCTGGAAACCGGGATCAACCGCCGCGGCAGGGTGGATACCCGCTCCCGCTATATCTACATCCACGGCACGCATGACGAGGATGCGATCGGCACGCCGGCCTCGCACGGCTGCATCCGCATGCGCAATGCGGACATCGTCGAGCTGTTTTCACACTGCCGCGAGGGCGAGCGCGTTCTGATCCGGGACTGAGCTCAGGCCGCCTGGGCCTCGGTCTCGGCGTAGACCGGCAGCTGGATCGATACGCGCAGGCCGTGCGGCGTCCGGTTGGACAGGGCCAGCATGCCGTGGCGCGTTTCGGTCAGTTCCCGCACGATGGCCAGGCCCAGGCCATGCCCGCCGCGGCCGCGCGCGCGATCCACACGGTAGAAGCGCTCGGTCACATGCGGCAGGTCCGCCTCCGGAATGCCCGGTCCCTGGTCGGTGACCACGATCTGCACATGCCGGCCCCGCGGCGCCACCTCCACCACGATCTCCCCGGATTCGGGACTGAAGCGGACGGCATTCTCGACGACATTCGTCAGGATGCGCATCAGCTCGTCCTCGGCGATCGCCAGTGCGGGCATGCCGGCCTCGGGCACGCGGGCGATGAAGCGCACGCCCTTGGCGGCGGCGGCACTGGCCGTGCTGCCCTGCACCCGCGCGATCACCTCGGATATGTCGCAGTGCGCCTCCGGATCGACAGGCGCGAAGCGGATCTGGTCCAGCGTCAGCAGCGCGTCGAGCAATTCGTTGACGCGCTTGGCCTCGGTGGCGATGACCTCGCCGGCCATGCGCCGGAATTCGGCATCCTCGCCGAACGAGGCGAGGCTTCTGGCATAGCCGAGCATCGAGGTCAGCGGCGTCTTCAGATCGTGCATCAGATTGGCCAGGAAATCGTCACGCTGCTTGGCCAGCTTCGAGCGTTCGGTCACGTCCAGGCAGACCAGCAGCGCCTGTTCCGGGCCGATCGGCGCCAGCCGGGGCGCCAGCACATGGTTATCCAGGATCATGTCCGGCAGATCCTGCGCCTCCGTGGCACCGGCCATGGCCCTGGCCAGCACCTGGTTCCAGTCGGGATCGCGGTAGAACCAGACCATGGGCCGGGGTCGGTCCTCCGCCGTCTCGGCCATGCCGAACATCTTCCTGGCCACGGGGTTGGCGACGATGACCCGGCAATCACGGTCGACCAGCAACACGGCCTCGCTCATGGTGGAGAGCAGGATATCCAGGCGACGCATGCGCCTGGCCAGGCGGCCCTCAAGCTCCTGCCGGGCCTGCTCGCTGTCCTTCAGTTGTTGCTGGTATTGCTGCAGGCGACGATGCTGGGCCGCGGCATGGGCATACCACGCCACACCACCCGCTATCAGCACCATCCACATAATCCACATCTCGATCAATCCGCGGAGCCCTTCGCTGTAAAACGATAGCCCATGCCGCGCACGGTATCAATGCAGTCCTCGCATCCGAAGTCGGCCAGCGCCTTGCGCAGGCGCTTGATGGTCACATCGACGGTGCGCGGCTCGACATAGGTGCCGCTGCCCCAGACATGATCGAGCAGATAGTCGCGCGAGCGGACCTTGCCCGGCTTTTTCATCAGCTCCAGCAGCAGCAGGAACTCGAGGCGGCGCAGTGCCACCACGGCACTGCCGATGCGCACCTCGGCGGCCTCGACATCCACCTCGATATCCCCGGAACGAAGCGTCTGGTTGGGTTCATGGGCGCTGCGGCGCATCAGGGCATTGACGCGGGCCACCAGTTCCTCGGGCTCGAACGGCTTGGCCAGATAGTCATCGGCCCCCTCGTTGAGCCCCTGCACCGTATCCGCCGTGCTGCCCAGTGCCGTGACCATCAATACGGGGATATGGCCATCCTGATCCGGGCGCTGGAGCCAGCGCAGCACCTGCATGCCGCTCTTGCCCGGCAGCATGCGGTCCAGCACCACCAGCTTCCAGCCGCCATGCTGCAGCGCATCGAGGGCATCGTTGCCGTTCTCGACATGGTGCGTGCGCCAGCCGGCCGCCCGCAGATGCATCTGCATCAGCCGGGCGATGATCTCGTCGTCCTCGACGATCAGGATTTCCGCGCGCTCGCCTTCCATGGCTTGAATGCTGCGTCCGCCCGCATGCGAATACAAGGTTGGCGCCATGCTCAGACCCGCCGTGCCGTCGCATAGCCGTGCATCGCGGCATACTCGGTTTCCAGGCGCAGGGCCTGGCGGGACAACAGGCGGAACATGAAGCGCAGCAGCTGGTAGCCCAGGGCCGGATCCTCCAGCATCACCAGATCGAAATACGAACGCTCCAGCGTCAGCACCGTCAACTCCCGGCTGGCCGTGATAGTCGCCGAATGCAGGCGGTTGCTGTCCAGGAAGGTGAACAGCCCGAACACGTCGCCAGCCTGCAGCGATTCGTAGATATGGCCATTGCGGTCGGCC